>Ga0155345_136_pt1 | contig 185308 bp, 181 predicted proteins | sample RifCSPhighO2_02_FD_106313 | JGI IMG/M metagenome (GOLD analysis project Ga0155345, IMG submission 106313) | Rhodobacterales bacterium RIFCSPHIGHO2_02_FULL_62_130
GGTGCCAGAGAACGAATCACGGACGATTCCTGTGGGTCAAGCCTAAATATGCCACCGCTTCCGCCTCGAACCCCAACTTGTGGGTAACTTCAAGCCGTGAAGACGGTCTTAAAGCCCTTGAAGGCAAGCTCGATGCTTTGCGCGTTGACGATCATTGCGGCGGTCCTTTTCTCGATTTCTCTGCGCGGCTCTCTGCGCGCTGGTGACTTGGGAGAAGGTGTAAAGGGGCGGAACAAGGCGAAACATCCGCAAGCCTATGCGGGGGTGTTTTGACCAGGTGCAGGATATGGGATGCGGGATTTTGCCAGGTTATTGCGCGCGGGGTTGGATTCGAACCAACATCAGCTTTCTCATACACGAAGTACGAGTAGACACCCGTTCCCATTGGGCTACACCGCGCGCAATCCGCCTGCCATCCCCTAGCCTACGTCCTGAACGCTTCCCTTGCCGACCAAGGGCGCTTTGGTGTCTGACAGACGAGCAAAGCCTGTATCTTTCGCCCGCTTGCGTCAAGCTGTCAGAGTGACAAGCGCCGGATTGCGAGATTAAACGGATTCTAGGCGTTTTTAAACGGGTCTGGCCTGTTGCGCGTGGCGTGGGTGCCAAATGCACGGAAAACGCAGCCACGGCCCGCCTATGGAGTCGGCAATGGAAAAGGGCGGAACCTTTCGGCCCCGCCCCGTTTTCCCTTTGCCGGTCGCGGTCATGCGGCCTTGGCGCGCGCCTTCCATGCCTTCATGGCGGTGATCACCTTGGGGGCGGTGTCCTTCTTCAGGAACCGCAAGGACGACACCTTGAAGCAGCGCAACAGCCACGTGTTCAACTCGGCTTCGCCCTCATAGGCCCCTAAGGTGATTTCGGTCCAAAGGGTGCGGATCAGCTCGATCTGCGCCCAGCTCGCCATGCCAAGGCGCTCACCATAGCTTGCGCCCTTCGCCTCTTTGGGCCGGAAGCCAAGATAATCGAAGTAGCCCATCATCGCCTCAAATCCGGCGCGGTCCAGTTCCGTCGAACTGGTGACGCCGGCGATCTGCGCCAAAGCGGAGCGATAACCCGCATCCGACAGGTTGGTTTTCGCCTTGGCGACGTGAAGAATCGTCTTCTGGGGATTGGTCAGTGTCATGGCTATGCCTCCGAATGAAGGGGTTTGGTCTTTGCGTCGATCTGGGCGGATTTTGCCGCCCGCATCAGGCGGTCAAGATCGGCAATGGCTTCGCCTTCCTTTTCCGCCGCCGTGCGGAACGCCCTGCCGCACAATTCGAAAATGCTCAGATAGCCGGAGTCCTCGGCATCAAACCCGGCAGCTTTGACAGAGAACAGAAAGTCGAACACGTTGCCCGCGTGGGAAAGCAGGTAAGGAACTTCAGCGGTCGCGCTTTCGAACGTGCTGAATTGCTGTTCTGTCATGGTCACAGTGATCACCGGCTCTGCCCCTTTGCTTTTCGTGTTTGCCTTTGGCGTATTAAGTCGCCCTTGCACCTTGGCGATTTCTGCCCTCACCTCCTCAACAGAGCGGCCCGGAACATATACTGCCCGCCCCTCCCGTGCGTTCTTCACGCGGTAATCCTCTTCGTCTTCGCTCATCCCGTTGACCGGAACAGCTTTTTGGAAAGTAGCCTGCATCATTATTGCACCCGCCCCTTCGCTTCGCTCGGCCCGATGAACACCGCGCGCCCGATCAGCGCGCGCGTCTCGCCCTGCAAACCCGACGCCTTGCGCGCCGGGTCCATCAACATTGCGAGGGTCTTCCTGATCTGCCCCTCGGCATCGCCAGCGGTTTCCAAGGTCTGCTGAAGGGTAGAAAGACACCGCTGGTTGAACTGAAGGAACTCATGCACCGCGATCATGTTGCCGCGCAGGCTGGCAGTCTCGGCATCATCGAGCGCCACAACCATCGCGTGACGCCCATCCCAAAGGGCCTGTTCGTCGGGCTTGAGCGTCAGAACCAAAATCATATTCCGCATCACTTGCCCCCCGAAGCGCGGATGGCGCGCGCAACAGCCGAAACCAAGCTGCTGCCGTCCTTTGTGAAGGCCATTGCCAGCCGATAGACCTTATCAATGGCGCGCAGGTTGCCAGCTTCGGCCCCGAACTTCGCCAGCATGATCTGTGCTTCTTCGTCGTCCGGCAAAAGACCAAGGGCCAAAGCCTTGAACTCGCTTGCGTCAGGCCGTGCCAGAATCATATCAATCATGACGCGCGACATAAGCGGGCGGAACTCTGCCTTCCGCATCTTGCCGCCCTTGTTCAGGAAGGTGTCATTGCCAACGAGGACAAGGCCAAACGCCGGGGCATAGGTGTTTCCCATTCGCGCGGCGTCGCCTTCATCGTATAGCCCGCGCAAGGTCTCTAGAATATTGGATTTCAGACCTTGGGCTTCGTCTACGATAAGGATGCACCGCTTGCCCCCCGGAAGAAACGGGTGGGCAGAGAACAGAAGGTCAGCCAAGGCATCCCGCGCAGAGGAAGACGAACCGCCGGCAATGCCAAACTGTGCCAGAACAGCGCGCAGGAAAGAGCCGATCGATCCTTCGATTTCCGGCGCGCTGGTGATGTAAACTATGACAATTCCCTCGGCTTCAAGCCGTTCAATCTCGCGCTGCAAGGCGAAGGTCTTGCCGATCCCGACAGGGCCGCGCACGATTGCAAGGCCAGCGGTCGCAACTACCGCGTCCAGCACATCGCTTAGGATTGCGTGTGCGCGGGTCGGGATGATAACCCTTCCGTATTGTGTATCCAGCATATGATCCTCTTGGGGTTCAGGTTGCACATAGAAGGGTCAGCGATTGCCCTCGCTGGCCCTTCGGTCTTTCATCGGGAAAACATCGTCGTTGAACGCCCGAAGCCGTTCGTCTTCTTCTGCTTCAATGTCGCGTTGCGGCTTTGGCAGAATTGTCTTGTCGATTGCCGTCGTTGCCCAGAACTCTGGCACCGGGGCATTCGGAACCAGCCTTTCCACAAGGGACTTCTGGTTTTCGAAGGTGGATTCGGCGGGGTTTACGGTTGCGGCGAGCGCGGCAACCGCTCTGCCCTTACGCGCCTCGAGTTCCCCTTGGAACCGTGCACCGCCCCTATCGCTGTGGGCGAAGATCGGCATGATCTGCACCCAGCCCAGATCCCGGCCACGGTGTTTGATAAACGCCCGCCCCTTGTCTTTCCGAAGCGGAACAAGGACTTCCACCTTGTCGCCCGCCATGATCGTATCAAGGCAAGGGCCTTCGAAGGTGCGCCCGTCAATGGTGATCACACCGCTTCGCACGGCGCGGACCTCTTGGCGGCTGAACACCATGTCGAAGACTTCTTCGCTCGGTTGCCGTGCGACAAACTCGGATGCCGCAATCTTGGCTTCCAGCATTTGCAGCGGTGAAAGCCCGCCAAGCCGTCCGGCGCGCCGTTGCGGGCGATCATTGTAGATTGCGACTGCCGCGCGAATGTCCGCTTCCAGTGCCGCAAGGCCCTTGCCATACGGGGCCACAACCTGCCCTTTGCGGACAGACTTCTTATTGGTCCGGTCCCCGCCAATCCAGCCGGGCAGACCTTTGAAGATACCTTCAATGATATTGAAGCAGCCTTCGATGAGGCCCTTGGATTGTGCCGCGTAGGGCTTGGCCAGCGTCACGCCGAACTGCATATCTGCGGCGACACTCAGGCGGGCCATGGCAGCGGACAGGGCCGCATACTCGGCACCGTTGTCCAGATAGTATTCCAGCGGAATGCCGCCATGCGGGCAAAGCGCGACTTGCGACAGGCTTTCTGCCACGTCCTCTTGCCGCACCCCTTGGCCCTTGCCCAAGAATACCGGCGTCACCCAAATGAAATGGCTTGCCGCGTCCATCCATGCAATCAGGCGCGCCCGGACAGGGTGCTTTCCCTCTGCTACGGCAATGTCCACATAGTGAACGTCACCGATCAGCACATCCATGGGCCGATCAGGCAGGGCGCGCCCGATACGCGGAACGGCATAGTCCTGCCAAGCCTTGTGATCCTTGGTCTTGGCGTGAAGCAGTCGATAGTGATCGAACTGCCCCGCCCATTTCTGGTTCAGCGCGCAGACCGGCCCGAGTTGCGCCCGCGAAAGCTGTGAACCGGCGTCAAGGCACGCGCAGACCAGCCAGCGTTCGCAAATCCTGATCACTTCGCGGTTTGACGTGCCGTCATTGGCGATCATGCTGCGCGCCTTTTCGTTCAGGGCTTGGGCAATCTTCGCGCGGGCATCTTCGGCAAGGTCCACCGCGCCATCCCATTCCCGCGTGATCAAGACCCGCTTTTCGCCCCGGTCCTTACGTTGAGCAGGCATAAGGCCAGCGGCCCCTTTTGCCTCATACAGCCGCACCCAATCCCGCAAGGTGTTCTCGGCGTGATAGCCAACCGCGCCAGCAATCACGCGCGGTTGCGCCGCTACCTGCCGGTATGCCACGTCCAGCGCCGTGCTGCGCTTGTCCTTCGCCAGAATCGGGCGGATAGCCTCCAGTCGGGCAAGCTGCTCTTCGAATTGCCAAGGCTGAAAAGTACGGCTTGAAGGGGCGTTTAAGGGGGCTTTAAGGCCCGTTTGAACTGCTTCAAGCTTGGCCAGAAGGGCGGGGCTGCACTTGTCCAAAACAAGCCCCCAGACCATGCCACCCTTGCCCCCACGCTGCCCCGGCAAGGCAACTACGGGGAGGACTTCGCCTTTATAGAAGCCTTTCGCAAAATGCCTCCGCGCGACTTGGATTGTCATGCCGTGCGCTTTTGCGAAGATTTCTGGCGTCGCGATAGTCACTTGGGCTGCTCTTTCAAGCCAAGAGAAACAGCAATCCTGTGAGATTGCCCAAAGTGCCCCTTGTTGTGGCCATAGAGAACGGCACGAACTGCCCTTACCGGGTAGTTATGTGTCCGCGCCCAGTCCGGGACTGTGATCCTTTTGGCCTTCAACTCTGATCGGATTTCGGCAGCGGTCTTTGACATCAAGTGCAATCCATGCGATTGATACACAACTTGTGCAATGGATACACAGACTGTGAGCAAAAATCAAACACAAAATGTGTATGACGGCGGAATGCTGGGCCGAAGGATCAAATTCCTGCGGGGTGAACTTTCGCAGAGTGAGTTTGCCAAGAAAGTTGGTGTATCGCGTGCAGCACTGGCAAACTATGAAACTGGGCGAACAATACCAGCGCCAGAAGTGATTGAGGCGATATGCGACGTTTCGGGTGTAACATCTGCGTTCCTGAGTTCAGGAAAAGCCCGAGAAGCGGACCATATTCTAGATTTGTTGGGGCTAAACGACGATAGCGCAGGGTCCCTGACCGCTGATGAATGGGCCATTGTGCGAGGTTTGCGTGTCTGCAAGCCTGAGGTAGTTCGACGGGTTGTTGCCCTGATTTCGGAAGGCTACTTTGAAAATAGGAGGGGGCTGGCCGACCCAGACCCGATCCTTCTCGGTGAAGACTTCAGGAAACTGGCGTCGATAGTTGAGAAGAGCGGCCAGTACCAAAAGGGTGCCGCTCAAGAGAACAAGACTCAACTGTTGCTTGCTCTTGCTCAGCGCCTCGTTGACTTGCGTGTTGAGATTGAACGAGATTCTGTCGAGGGTTCTCAATAAGGCTCCCAATCGCGCGCAAATTTAAGAAAATCAATGACTTAGCAAAGCGCGTCGTGATACCAATTCTGCCGGATCGATTTCGCGACAACCCATTGAAATAACTAGGAAATGCTCCTAAAAACTGGTTCCGCAATCATTCCGGCCGAATTTTTCGCGCGTCACCGGTGAGGCCGCAGGACAGAAAAAATTTTCGGCGAAAATTTTGGGGGGGCCAGCCCCCCTTGAGGATTTGGCAGGCCAAATCCTTACCCCCCGGGATATTTATGCAAAGGGGATGGGGAATTGACCCTTTCCGGCGCGCCGCCTAAACGGGGGCAAAGGAGCCGCGATGCCTGAACTTTTTGCCTATACTGACGGTGCCTGTTCGGGCAACCCCGGCCCGGGCGGCTGGGGCGTTCTGATGATTGCGCGCGAAGGCGGGGCGGTTGTCAAAGAGCGCACGCTGAATGGCGGCGAGGCGCATACCACCAACAACCGGATGGAGTTGCTGGCGGCGATTTCGGCGCTGGAGGCTTTGACGCGCGAATCCGCGCTGACCATCGTGACGGACTCCGCCTATGTGAAGAATGGCGTGACCGAGTGGATTCACAGTTGGAAGCGCAACGGCTGGAAAACCGCAGGCAAAGATCCGGTGAAGAATGCCGATCTGTGGCAGCGGCTGGATGCGGCGCAAAAGTCGCACAAAGTGACGTGGCGCTGGATCAAGGGCCATGCCGGACATGCCGAGAACGAGCGGGCGGATGAGTTGGCGCGGGCCGGGATGGCGCCGTTCAAGGTGAAGTAGACCGGTTGTCACATGAGCGAATGTTTGTTTATATTCGTATCATGTCCCGCACTCGCCTTGTCCCTGATGCCGAGATTTTTGCGCTGATCCTTGGCCAACTGGCGGAGGGGGGCGAAAAGGCGGTGACTTTTGCCAGTGTTGCTGCCGTTTCGGGTTTGGCGGCACCGACCTTGGTGCAGCGCTATGGCAGCCGTGATGCGATGGTGGTTTCGGCTGTGGCCGATCTTTGGGACCGGCTGGATGCGGCGACAGAAGCGGTCGAGGCAGAGGCTTTGGCTTCGGCCAAGGGGGCCTTGGGGATGTTGAAGGCGCTGTCCGATCTGGCCGGAACGCCGGAGTTTCTGGCGATCTCGATGCGGGATCAGGGCTTGCGGGCGCGGGCCGAGGCGTGGCGCATGACTGTCGAGACGGCTTTGGCCAAGCGGTTGGGCGGCGGTGCCAAGGGGCATGACGCAGGGGCCGCGTTGTTTGCAATGTGGCAGGGGCGGTTGATGTGGGACCGCGCGGGTGGCAAGGGGTTCAAGCTGTGGGATGCGGCCAAGCGGTTGGCGTGACCATTTAGGCCCGTCTCTATTTAAGGCCATAATTTTTCCACAGCCATATCAGCGCCATAGCCCCCAGCACCGCGCCGACAAAGCCCGCCATCCAGCCAGTCAGCATCACCAGCGCCCGCAGCAGGAAACCGCCAACCAGCGCGCCGCCGATGCCGATGGCAATTGTGGTGGGGACATCGGTGTCCAGTTTCATGAAGCGGGTGGCAAGGAACCCTGCCGCCGTGCCGATGATGATCATCAGAATAATGCCCATGCGCGCCTCCTGCGTTCTAACGCATATGGGGGGTGCGGGGGCGTTTGTGAATAGGTCAGTCCAAAAGCGGCGGCAGGGTGAAACCGCGCAGGAAATCGGCGGCGGATGCGGGGCGTTTGCCTTCGCGTTGGGCTTGGGTGATCTCAACCGCGCCCGTGCCGCAGGCGATGGTCAGACCGTGCAAGACCTGACCGGGGGCGCCCTGCCCTATAGTCAGACGCGAGCGCAGCAGTTTCACCCGTTCGCCCCCAATATTGCACCACGCGCCGGGGAACGGGGACAGGCCGCGGATTTTTCGATCAACCTCGGCTGCGGGGCGGGTCCAGTCGATGCGGGACTCGGATTTGTCGATCTTGCTGGCGTAGGTGACGCCGGACTCTGCCTGAGGGGTGGCTTGTAGCGGCAGTTTGTCCAGCGCTTGCAGGATCAGGGCCGCGCCCATGGCCGACAGGCGGTCGTGCAGATCGGCGGTGGTTTCCTCGTCACCGATGGGGGTGGATTGGCGCAACAGGACGGGGCCGGTATCCAGTCCCGCCTCCATCTGCATGATGCAGATACCGGTTTCGGTATCGCCCGCCATGATCGCGCGGTGGATCGGGGCGGCCCCGCGCCAGCGCGGCAGCAGCGAGGCGTGGATATTCAGGCAGCCAAGGCGGGGCGCGTCCAGCACCGCCTGCGGCAGGATCAGGCCATAAGCGACGACAACGGCGATGTCGGCACCGAGGGCGGCAAATTCGGCCTGCGCCTCGTCGCTGCGCAGCGAAACCGGATGGCGGGTGGGCAGGCCAAGCACCTGCGCGCGGGCTTGGACGGGGCTGGGACGGTCGGCTTTGCCGCGCCCTGCGGGGCGGGGTGGCTGGCTGTAAACTGCAACGATGTCATGGTGTTGCGCGAGGGCATCCAGCACCGGAACCGAGAAGTCCGGCGTCCCCATGAAAACTATTTTCATTGACGCTTCCGCAGCTTGTCAGCCTTGGCGATCAGCATCTTCTTCTTCAAGGGCGAGAGGTGGTCGAAGTAAAGTTTTCCGGCCAGATGGTCGATCTGGTGTTGCACCGAGGTGGCCCAGAGATTGACGAAATCCTTGTCCTCGATCTGCCCTTCGGCGTTCAGGAAGCGCACCGTTACCGCACGGGGGCGGCTGATCACAGCCGAGACGCCGGGCAGGTTGGGCGAGGCTTCTTCATGGTCGCGGAACTGGCCCGAGGCGTGCAGGATTTCGGGGTTGGCCATCAGGATCGCCTGCCCGCGTTCATCGGAACAATCCACCACCGCCAGCCGCAGCGGGACGCCGATCTGCACGGCGGCAAGCCCATAGCCGGGCATGGCATCCATCGTGTCGACCATATCGGCCCAGATCGCGCGCACCTCTGGCGTGATTTCGGGCACATCGGCGGCGGGGGTTTTCAGCACGGGATGCGGATAGGGCAGGCACAGGCGGACGGTCATAGCAAAGCCCCTTCGGCAATGGCGCGGTCGGCGGGCGACAGGTGATCCAGCGTCAGGATGCCGTCAAGGTGGTCATATTCATGCTGCGCGCAAATGGCGGCAAAACCGGACAGGGTTTCTTCGTGCAAGGCACCCTCAAGATCGGTCCAGCGCAGGCGGGCTTCGGTGGCGCGGGCGACATAGGTGGTGGCGCCGGGCAGCGAAAGGCAACCCTCCGGCCCCGTGGCGCGGGTATCGGACAGCCAGAGGATTTCGGGATTCACAAAGACTTGCGGGGTGCGGATGCCCTCTTTCCATGTCACATCCATCACAAACAGCCGCAGCAGCGCGCCGACCTGCGGCGCGGCCAGACCGCGACCGGGGGCGGCATACATCGTGTCCAGCATATCGGCGGCCAAGGCGCGGACATCGCCCCTGACGGGCGTGCAAACCGTGGTCAGGCGCGGATCGGGCCAGCGCAGGATCGGCAAAACGGCCATCAGGCGCGCGCCCGTTCCCGCTTTAGCTTTTCCATCTTGCGCGTGATCATCTGCCGCTTCAGCGGGCCAAGGTAATCGATGAACAGCTTGCCATCGAGATGGTCGATTTCGTGCTGCACGCATGTGGCCCACAGCCCGTCGAACTGGCGTTCCTGTGTGGCACCGTCCAGATCCATCCAGCGTACCTTGACCGAAGCGGGGCGTTTCACCTCGGCATATTGGTCAGGGATCGAGAGGCAGCCCTCATCGTAGGTGGACTGGTCTTCCGAGGACCAGATCACCTGCGGATTGAGCAGAACCATTGGTTCGGGCGGGGCATCCTTGATGCAATCCATCACGATCACCCGCTTCATCGCGCCGACCTGTGGCGCGGCAAGGCCAATGCCGGGGGCGTCATACATGGTTTCCAGCATGTCGCGCGCAAGTTCGGTGATCTCGGAAGTCACCTCGGCCACAGGGTCGCAAGGTTTCTTCAGACGCGGGTCGGGATGGATCAGGATGGCGCGGATCATGTTTGGTATTTACGGCGCAGCGGGGATTGGTGCAAGAGGAAGCGGCAGGGCAAGCTGGCTGCGGACATGGCTAGGTATCATGAAAAATTATTCTGAATAATTTGCATATTTTAGCATAAAATTCTGAACTTTTCTATAAATCAGGAACCACATTCCGATAGTGACATTATATCAGGAATACCATACCTTAACGGCAGGGCAAGATACAGATGGACTTTGATACTCCGGTTAACCGCATCGGCACGCACTCGGTCAAGTGGGACGCGATGGAGGCGATTTATGGCGTTCCGGCCAGCGATGGCATCGCCATGTGGGTCGCGGATATGGAGTTTCGGCCACCAACCTGTGTGCAAACCGCGCTGGAAAAGATGCTGGCCCACGGCGTTTACGGCTATTACGGCGATGAGACCGAATATCTGGACGCAATCTGCTGGTGGATGAAAACCCGCCACGGCTGGACGGTGGACCGCGCAGGTATCTTTACCACGCATGGTTTGGTGAACGGCACCGCGATGTGCATCGACGCCTTTACCAAGCCGGGGGATGGCGTAGTGCTGATGACACCGGTGTATCATGCGTTCTCGCGGATCATTAAAGGCGCGGGGCGGGTTGTGGTGGAATGTCCGCTGGCGGTTGTCGATGGCAGCTATCAGATGGATTTCGCGGCGTGGGACGCGCAGATGACCGGCGGGGAAACCATGCTGATCCTGTGCTCGCCGCATAATCCGGGCGGGCGGGTCTGGACCGAGGCCGAGTTGCGCGGCGTGGCCGATTTTGCCAAACGGCATGATCTGATCTTGGTGTCGGACGAGATTCACCACGATCTGGTGATGCCGGGCAACAAGCATATCGTCATGGCCAACGCCGACCCCGATATTGCCGACCGTCTGGTGATGATGACTGCCACCACCAAGACTTTCAACATCGCGGGCGCCCATTCGGGGAATGTGATTATTGCCGATCCGGCCTTGCGCGCGCGCTTTGCCGAGCGGATGAACGCGATGGGGATTTCGCCGAATTCCTTCGGGATGTTCATGGCGACGGCGGCCTATTCGCCGGAAGGGGCGGCTTGGGTCGATGCGCTGTGCGCCTATTTGGATGGCAACCGCAAGCTGTTCGACGCAGGGATTGCCACAATTCCGGGGCTGAAATCCATGCCGTTGCAGGCGACCTATCTGGCTTGGGTGGATTTTTCCGGCACAGGGATGACGCAGGCCGAGTTTATCAACCGCGTGCAGACCGTGGCCAAGATTGCCACCAACCACGGCACGGCCTTTGGCACCGGCGGCGAGACCTATCTACGGTTCAACATTGCCACCACCCGCGCGCAGGTGGCCGAGGCGGTGGCGCGGCTGCAAGCGGCCTTTGCCGACCTGCAGTAATCAGGATTTGGTCAGATAGGCGACTGGCGCGTTTTCATCGCGCCAGTAATCCAGCGCGGCGCGATCCGACACGGCGGTCGAGCGTTTGAATTCGCAGACCAGATCACCGTTATCTTCGGTCGAGGCGATGATCAGGCATTGGAACACATGCCGCGCGCCATCATAAACATCGACCAGCCCGCGCAGATGCGGGGTAAGGCCTGCGTCCAGCGCAAAGCCACCGTCCCAGAACCGCAGAACGGGAAAGACAGCCTCACCCACCTGCACGCGCAGGCGGGATTTGCGGGCCTGTTCGCGCTTGCGCGCCGCATCCAAACCTTCGCGAACCTCTTTCGGTAGAAATTCCAGCATGATGGCCTCCGTCCTCCAAGGGCGATACTGCCAAGAAAACGGTTAAGATCATGACAACCGTACGACTGTGGCAGAAATGGGCTTTGGCCGTTGCTGTTTTGTCGCAGTTTTATGCGCGGGCAGCGTGGTTGCCTTTGGCGCGGGAATGGGGTTTGCCTGTTGCGCCCTGAACCGGAGCCGAAAATGTCTGCTACCCTGCTGATTCCCGCGCTTTTGCTTGATGCCGCCTTGGGCGAACCCAAACTGCTGTGGGACCGATTCCCGCATCCCGCCGTGCTGATGGGCCGCGCGGTGGCTTGGGCCGAGGCGCGACTGAACACGGGCGAGAACCGCAAGGCGCGCGGGGTTCTGGCGATGGCGGGGCTGGGGGGGGCGGCGCTGCTGTTGGGCTGGCTGATCCATATCCTGCCGGATTTCGGCGTGATCGAGGTGATCGTGGCCGCGATCCTGCTGGCGCAAAAAAGTCTGGTGCAGCATGTGCGCGCCGTGGCCGATGCGCTGCGGCTGTCTTTGGGCGACGGGCGGGGCGCGGTTGCGATGATCGTGGGGCGGGATACCGCCGTTCTGGACCGTGCGGGTGTGGCGAGATCGGCGATTGAAAGTGCGGCGGAAAACCTGTCGGACGGGGTGATTGCGCCCGCGTTCTGGTTCCTGATCGGCGGGCTGCCGGGGCTGATGCTGTATAAGATCTCCAACACTGCCGACAGCATGATCGGCCACCGTACCCCGCGCTATGAACAGTTCGGTTGGGCCGCGGCGCGGTTTGACGATCTGCTGAACCTGATCCCCGCACGGCTGACGGCAGTGCTGATCGCGGTGACGCACGGGATGCTGAACCCCGCGCCGATCCTGCGCGACGCGCCGTTGCACCGCAGCCCCAACGCGGGCTGGCCCGAGGCTGCGATGGCGGTCTGTCTGAATATCTCACTGTCGGGGCCGCGCAGCTATCATGGCAAGCAATCGGATTTCCCGTGGGTCTGGCCGGAAGGGCGGCGCGATCTGGGACCGGACGATATTGACGCCGCCGTTTCGGCGCTGTGGCGGGCGTGGGGCGCGATGCTGGCGATCACCGTTCTGGTGGCAATTCTGTAAGACCCTGCTAGGGTCGGCCCGAGTTTACCGGAGCGTTCCATGCGTCTTGCCCTTGCTTTTGCCTTGCTTGCCAGCCCTGCCCTGTCTGCGCCCTGCGGTGGTGATTTCGCCGGATTTATCGACGCCATGGCAACTGAGGCCCGCGCGGCGGGTCAGCCGGATGCGGCGATTGCACGGTTCTTTGACGGCGCGCGGATCGACAAGGCCGTGCTGAAGGCGGACCGGTCGCAAGGCGTGTTCCGCAAGACCTTTCTGGATTTCAGCCAAAGTCTGATCTCGAAAAGCCGCATCCAGAATGGTGCGGTATATGGCCAGAAATATGATGCCGAATTTGATCGGGCGGCGGCGGATTATGGTGTGTCGCGCGGGATCTTGTTGGCCTTCTGGGCGTTTGAAACCGATTTCGGGCAGGTGCAGGGCGATTTCAACACCCGCAACGCCTTGCTGACCTTGGCGCATGATTGCCGCCGCCCCGAGATTTTCCAGCCGCAGGTGATCGCCGCGATTGCGCTGACCGCGCTGGATGATTTCGATCCGGCCAGTACCACGGGGGCTTGGGCGGGCGAGATTGGCATGGTGCAGATGCTGCCGCGCGACATTCTGGAGCGCGGCAAGGATGGCGATGGCGACGGGCTGATCACGCTGAAAACATCCGCACCCGATGCGATCCTGTCGGGCGCGGCGATGTTGCAGCACCACGGCTGGCGCGCGGGCGAGCCTTGGTTGCAAGAGGTGGTGCTGCCCGAGGGTCTGGATTGGGCGCAAACCGGCTTGGATACCGCGCTGCCCGTGGCCGACTGGGCCGCGATGGGGGTGCAACCGCGTGAGGGCGCTTTGGCGGACGGCCTGACGGCTTCGGTGCTGCTGCCGCAGGGGCGGAAGGGGCCGGCGTTTTTGGCCTATCCGAATTACAAGGTCCTGTTTGAATGGAACAAAAGCTTTGTCTACGTGACCACCGCCGCCTATTTCGCCACACGGTTGGAAGGGGCTGCCCCCTATGCGGCGGGCAATCCTGATCCGGCTTTGACGGGAGAGCAGATGATCGTACTTCAGGAAAAGCTGGCCGCGCGGGGGCATGATGTCGGCAAGATCGACGGGATTCTGGGGGCTGCAACGCGGACGGCAGTGCAGGCCGAACAGGTGCGGCTGGGCCTGCCCGCCGATGCCTGGCCGACGGTTGAACTGCTGGAGGCGCTATGATTACCGCAGCCGAACTTGCCGCCGCGCTGCCGCATGTGCTGGCCGCGCCGAAGACTGATGCGCCGATTATCTCGCTGTGCCTGCGTCCCGCCTTTGGCGCGCGCGTCTTCCCCGACCGCATCGCGATGACCCGCGCGGAAGGAATCCCCGGCGAACGCTGGGCCACCCTGCCGTGGAGCAGGCTGGAAGATGGATCGCCCGATCCGCGCATACAGGTGTCGCTGCTGCCGTCGCGGGTTATGGATTTGGTTTGGCGGGATAAATCCATGCCGCACCCGGGTGATCCGATTGTGGCCGATCTGGATATGTCGGTGGCGAACCTGCCGGTGGGGACGCTGATTCAGGCCGGAACGGCCGTGCTGCGGGTGTCGGATCTGCCCAACAACGGCTGTGCCAAGTGGAAGGTACGCTACGGGGCCGATGCGATGGCATGGGTCGTGGCCGACCCTGCCTTGCGGCTGCGTGGGGTGCTGTGTTCGGTCGAGGTGGATGGCGAGGTGACGATGGCCGACCGTTTGCAGGTGCTTCGTTAACCACGATGTGACGGGTTTCTTTACCGAAGCTTAAGGATTTGCTAGGATGCTGTGCATACGAAACGTGCTAATCCAGTTTTCTTACCTTTGAAAACGGCCCGGCGGGGGTGCGACCCCGCCGGGCTTCCTTCTTTTCGGGATCAGATCCCGATCCAAAGGCGGATGATGGCAACCAACAGCGTCGCCGCTGCAATCAACACCATCCACTTACGAAACGTTAATTCATCCAGCTTACTCACCTCCCGTCACCGCAAAGGGTTGCGGCGGGATCAGGCATAGCGGGCGATGGTTAACAAAGGCCTACATGCCCTCGTCGCGCTGACGGGTGCTGCGGCGCCAGTCGGTGCAATGGGCGACCATGTCTTGCACCAGTTCGGCCCAGCGGGACAGAGGGGTGGGCGGCACCTGCACGGTGATGCGGGTTTCGCCTTGGTGGATGTCCATCGGGGCATCGGGGTGTAGCGCGGTCCATGCCGCGATCTGCGCTTCGGTCGCGCGCAGCGGCCATGCAAGCGCCAGTTGCCAGCCTTGCCCTGCAGGTGTGGCGGTAAATTCGGGCAGCGTAGGATCGGTACGGGCGTAGATCACGCCAGCCACGGTTTCCACGCCGGAAAATCCGGCCTTGCGAAGGGCGTCTTCCATCACGCGACCAAAGCCTCGGCGCGTTTCAGATCGACCGAGACAAGCTGGCTAACCCCTTGCTCTGCCATCGTAACCCCGAACAAGCGATCCATCCGCGCCATCGTCACGCCGTGGTGGGTGATGATCAGGAACCGGGTTTCGGTGCGGCGGGTCATCTCGTCCAGCAGGTCACAGAACCGCGTCACGTTGGCATCGTCCAGCGGCGCGTCGACCTCGTCCAGCACGCAGATCGGCGCGGGGTTGGCAAGGAACACGCCGAAAATCAGCGCAAGGGCGGTCAGGGTTTGCTCGCCACCTGACAAAAGCGACAGGGTGGACAGGCGTTTTCCGGGCGGCTGGCACATGATTTCAAGGCCAGCCTCCAGCGGATCATCGGATTCCACAAGCACCAGACGCGCCTCGCCGCCGCCGAAAAGATGGGTGAACAGGGTGCCGAAATTGGCGTTGACCTGTTCGAAGGCGGTTAACAAACGCTCGCGGCCTTCCTTGTTCAGACCGGCAATGCCCGAGCGCAGCTTTTTGATAGCCTCTTCCAGATCGCCCTTTTCGCGGGCCAGAGTGTCATATTCATCATTAACGGATTTGGCATCTTCTTCGGCGCGCAGGTTCACCGCGCCCATCGCCTCGCGCTGCCGTTTCAGGCGTTGCACGTCGATATCCAGCGCCTCGGCATCGGGCATTTTGTCGGGATCGACGCGCAGGGTGTCCAGCAGTTGCGCGGGCGTCGCCCCCGCCTCTTCGGCGATGCGTTCGGCGGCATAGGTCACGGTTTCGCGGGCGGCTTCGGCGCGGGCCTCGGCGCGGGCGCGGGCCTCGCGCGCTTCGCCAGCCAGACGTTCGGCGTCGCGCTCGGTGTCGCGGGCGGTGCGAAGGGCGGCTTCGGCCTCGGCCAAAGCATCGGCGGCGATGCGGCGGCGGTCTTCGGCGGTGTCGATGGCTTCGGAGAGTTCCTCGCGCTTGATGGCGATTTCTTCGGGCGCGGCAGAGGCGTCGGCCAGTTCTTCTTCGGCCTCGATCTTGCGCGCGGCCAATTCGGCCAGCCGCTTTTCTGCCGTGTCCAGACGGAGACGCCAGCCGGACAATTCCTTGACCGCCTCTTGCCTGCGGCGCACCCGTGCTTCGCCTTCGCGGCGCAACTCGTCATGGGCAGAGCGGCGTGACATCATGGTGATGCGCGCGGCCTCAACAGCCATGCGCGCCCCATCGACGGCAGCGCGGGCGCCGTCCAGATCGGGCAGATCGTCGGCGGCGGCCATCGCCTCATCCAGACGTTCGCGGGCCTCGGCGACCTCATCGGCATAGCGCGAAACGGCCAGTTTCGCGGCCTCAAGCTTGCCCGCAGAGATCGACATATCGGCTTCGGCGCGGGCAGCCATGCGGCCTGCTTCGGCCACACGGGTATCGGCGGCGCGGCGGGCATCGCGGGCTATCTGGTCGGCGCGGGCCAGATCGGCAAGGCGGGATTGCAGCGCGGCATGGGCTTGGGCGGCACCAGCGGCGCGGGCGGCAACCTCTTCCAGATCGCGTTTCAGGCGGGTCAGGCGGTTGAGTTGTTGCAGGCGCAGGGCGGCGGCAGAGGGGGCATCCTCGGCCCCCGCGCGGAAGCCATCCCAGCGCCAGAGGTCGCCTTCACGGCTGACCAATCGTTGCCCAGGTTGCAGGGCGTGCTGCAAATGCGGGCCTTCGTCGCGGGTGACAAGGCCGATCTGGCCCATGCGGCGGGCCATGACTTCGGGCGCCTGCACATGGGCGGACAGGGGTATAATGCCGGTGGGCAGGGGTTGCGGATCGGCGTAATCGGGCAGCGTGACCCAGCCGGATCGGCGGTCCGCCCCGACCTGCGGCGCGCGCAGATCATCGGCCAAGGCCGCGCCAATGGCCTTTTCCAAGCCCGGTTCCACCACCAGCAGATCCAGCACCTGATGCCCTGCCAGCGATTCGCGTTCGACCAGCTTGGCCAAGGCGGCAACCTCGGCGCGCAGGGCTGATGCCTCGCCCTCGGCTTCGGAACGGGCGGCGCGGGCGTCGGCCTCGCGGCCCTGCACATCGGCGCGGGCCTCTTCGGCGGCCAGAAGTGCCTCTTCGGCGGCTTCGGCAAGGGCGGCAGCGGTTTCCTGCGCCTCTTGCGCGGCGTCAAAGCCTTCGGTCGCGGCGGCTAACGCGGTTTCGGCGGCGGTGACGGTTTCGCGGGCGCGGTTGGCCTCGGCTTCGGCCTTGACCAAGGTGGCGCGGCTGTCGGCCAGCATCCGCTGCACGGATTGGTGGCGGGCGGCAAGGCGGGCGGCGTCTTCGGTGGCTTGCGACAGCAGGCCTTCGCGGTCGGTCAGGATCGCGGATGCCTCGCGCGCGATGTCGGCGGCTTCGGCAAGTCGGTCGTCATGGCCTTCGGAGGCGCGCAGAAGCTGGTCCACCTCCCATTCCAGCCGTGCGATGGTTTCGCCCGCGTCACGGTTCAGGCCGGTTTCACGGTCGGCGTCGCGCACCAGTTCCACGATGCGCCCGCGCAGGGTTTCGATCATCGCGCGGGCGCGCGCCTCTTGGTCGCCCAACTGATCGCGCTGCACGGAAAGGCGTTGCAGGATGGCGGCGGCAATCGCCTCTTCCTCGCGCTTGGGGGGCAGCACGTCTTCGGCGGCTTCGCGCTGTTTGGCGGCAAGGCGGGAGGCGGCCTCGGCCTGCGCGGCCAAAGTGACGCGCTGGCGCAGGAAGCCGTCAGCCTCGGCGCGGGCAAGATCGGCCTCGCGCCAGCGGCGGAACAGCAAAAGCCCCTCGGCCTGCCGCAGTTCCTCGCCGATTTCGCGATAGCGGGCGGCCTGTTTGGCCTGCCGCGTCAGGGTGGACAGTTGTTGCGCAAGTTGCTCCAGCACGTCATCAACCCGCAGCAGGTTCTGCTCGGCGCCTGCGAGTTTCAATTCCGCCTCGTGCCGGCGGGCGTAGAGGCCGGAAATCCCTGCCGCCTCTTCCAGCACGCGGCGGCGGGCCTTGGGTTTGGCGTTGATCAGTTCGGAAATCTGACCTTGGCGGACCAGCGCGGGCGAGTGGGAACCGGTCGAGGCATCGGCAAACAGCATCTGCACATCGCGGGCGCGCACATCTTTGGTGTTCAGCTTATAGGCCGAACCGGCATCGCGGGTGATGCGGCGGGTGATTTCGATCAGGTCGGCATCGTTGAAGCCCGAGGGCGCAAGGCGGTCGGAGTTGTCCATCACCAGCGCAACTTCGGCAAAGTTGCGCGCGCCACGGGTGGCGGCCCCGTTGAAGATCACATCCTCCATCCCGCCGCCGCGCATGGCCGAGGGGCGGTTTTCGCCCATCACCCAGCGCAGAGCCTCCAATAGGTTGGATTTGCCGCAGCCGTTCGGGCCGACGACACCCGTCAGCCCGTCGTGGATAACCAGATCGGTCGGGTCCACAAAGCTTTTGAAGCCATTCAGCCGCAGCTTGGTAAAGCGCAAAGGCGGGGTTCCCGATGATTCCGCGTTGGGGGGACAGTGTTTCCCGCGCGCGGCGGCGAGTCAACGGAAGCTGCCCTTGATATGGCAGGAATGGGCGGCTTATCCCCAACATCTTGAGAATATGGGTAGGGTGCGTGCTAGCACGCACCTTACCTCGGTTCTGGCAGGGCGCGCCCTTTGGTGGCAGAGAAGGGGGCTCGCCCCCTCGGTGCTTTGCACCTCACCCCCGAGGATATTTGGGCGAAGAGGATGCAGGCGGAAGCGGGTCAGGTCAGGTAGGCGCGGAAGTGTTTGACGACTTCTTCGTAGACCTTGCGTTTGAAGGTGACGATCGAGGCGATCATCTCATCCGCGGCGATCCAGCGCCATGTCGAAAATTCGGGATGTTCGGTGGCGATATTGATCTGGGCATCGGTGCCGAGAAAGCGGTAGAGGAACCACTTTTGCCGCTGGCCCCGATATTTGCCGCCCCAGACCTTGCCCAGCAGATCGGGGGGCAGATCGTAGGTGACCCAATCATGGGTTTTGCCGACAAATTCCACCAGATCGGCGGTGACACCGGTTTCTTCCCACAACTCGCGCAGGGCGGCGGCGCGGGGTTTTTCGCCATCATCAATACCGCCTTGCGGCATTTGCCATGCGGGGACGGGGTTATCGCGGCGTTGGCCCGCGAAGATCAGGCCTTGGGCGTTGATCAGCACGACGCCGACGCAGGGCCGGTAGGGCAGAGTTTCGGGATTGATCATCGGGGGGTGGGCCGCACCTTGCGGGCGCGGCCCCTCCTTTCGGGGCGTTTACGGTTTCGGGGCGACAGCGGCCAGACCGCGCAGGATGTCCACGGCATAGGCCAGCTGGTAATCCTCATCCCGCAGTTTGGCGGCTTCTTCGGTGCGGGCGCGGTCTTCTTCCAACTGCTTCCGCTCGTCCTCGGTCATCGAGTCATTGGTGATTGCGCCGCGCAGATCGGCTTCGGACCGCTGCTGTTCGGCCTCATCCGCCGCCGTGGCTTCGGTGCCTGCGACGGTCGGGTCCACCTTGGGCTGGTTCACCACGATATCGGGCATCACGCCCAGCGCCTGAATCGAGCGGCCCGAGGGCGTGTAGTAGCGCGCCGTGGTCAGGCGCATCGCGCCATCGCCTTTCAGCGGGATCAGCGTTTGCACCGACCCTTTGCCGAAGGACTTGGTGCCAACCGTGATCGAGCGACGGTGATCCTGCAACGCGCCCGCGACAATCTCGGATGCCGAAGCCGAGCCGCCGTTGATCAGCACGACCACCGGCTTGCCTTGGGCCAGATCGCCCACTGTCGCGTTGAAGCGTTCGCCATCCTGCGGGCTGCGGCCACGGGTCGAGACGATTTCGCCGGTTTCAAGGAAGGCATCCGACACCATGATCGCCTGATTCAGCAAGCCGCCCGGATTGTTCCGCAGGTCGATCACAAAGCCCGAGACCTTGTCGATGCCGCCCGCCTCTTCGACATATTGCTTGATGCCTTCCTCAAGGCCGGGGAAGGTCTGGTCGTTGAAGGTCGAGATCCGCAGCACCACCGCATTGCCGACCAGACGCGCCTTTACCGCAGTCAGTTTGATGGTGTCGCGGATGATCGACACCTCGAACGGATCAGCCACGCCTTCGCGCACCACGGTCAGGATGATTTCCGACCCGACCGGACCGCGCATCATGTCCACCGCCTGATCCAGCGTCAGCCCGCTAAGGGTTTCGCCGTTCACCTGCGTGATAAAGTCGCCCGACAGGATACCTGCCTGATCGGCGGGGGTGCCGTCCATCGGCGAGACGACCTTGATGAAGCCCTCTTCCTGCGTCACCTCGATGCCCAAGCCGCCGAATTCGCCGCGGGTCTGGGTTGTCATGTCTTCGAAGTCTTTGACATTCAGATAGCTGGAATGCGGGTCAAGCGAGGTCAGCATGCCGTTGATCGCGGCCTCGACCAGATCCTTGCTGTCAACCTCTTCGACATATTGCGCGCGGATGCGTTCGAAGATGTCGCCGAACAGATCAAGCTGTTCATAGACCGAGGCGTTCTTGTCGGCCTCTTGCGCGATCATCGGACCCGCAATCTGGGTTGTCACCAGCGCTCCGGCCAAGGTGCCGCCAAGCGCGGCCATCAACAACTTGTTCATCAACCCTTATTCCCCTGCTTTGGCCGTCGCCGCGAACCACGCCATCGGGTCCACCGGCTCGGCACCTTGCCTTAGTTCCAAGTAAAGCGTTTCCGTCTCGCGCGCGCCAGTGTCTTTCGCGGGCGTCACAAAGTCGGTCAAACCGGCCTCTGCCCCGCCCATCAAACCCAGCGCGGCACCTGCGGCCACCACTTCTCCTACCTCGCCATATACCTGATCCAAGCCGGCAAGAATAAGAAGATAGCCGCCGCCGGGTTCAAGGATCATCACATTTCCGTAGTCGAGCAGCGGGCCGCGATAGCGGATGGTGGCGGGCCACGGGCTGATGACCAGCGCGCCGGGGCGGGTCGACAGGGCCATGCCCGGACGGGTGACCCCCGCCGCATCGGTTTCCCCCGGTTCCAGCAAGAGCGATCCCAGCACCGGCAGGTCAAGACTGCCCTTGGCGTCCGTGAACGTGGCATTGCCGGTATCGTCCAGCGCAAGCCCTGCAGCGAAAGCCTCAAGCGTGTCGGCACTTTCCAGCAAGCCGCGCAGCACCTCGGGGTCTTCGGTGAAGCGTTTCGGCAGTTCGGTGCGGTCCGAAATCGCCTGCGACAGCGCCGAGCGTGCCGCCTGCGCCGCGCCAAGGCCCTGCCCCAGCGTCTTGCCCGCCTGCGCCTGCAAGGATCGCAGATCGGCCAGTTCCTGCAACTGCGCTTTCAACGCTTCGGCCTCGGCCTGAAGGGCGGGGGTGACATCGGCCAGCAGCATGCCTGACCGCACGGTTCCCAAAGGCCCGCTGGGATGCAGCAACAGCAGCGGGCCGGGTTCGGCCTCGATCCTGCTTAACACAGCCAAAAGCTGTGCCACCCGTTCGCGCTTGGACTGGAATTGCAGTGTCAGGGTGGTTTCGCGCAGCTCTGCCTGCCGCAACGCCTCGCGCAGCGCGGCCAGCCCGTTTTCATAGGCCTTGATGGTGCGGGTCAGGGCGGTCACGCGGTCTTTCGACTCGACCGCCTCTTCCAGCCCTGTCACCGCTGCCTGCAAATCGGCCGACGCTTGCGCCGCATCTTCGGCCACACCGCCCCAGGCCGCCGCAGCGGTCAGCAGCAACGCAAGGGCTGCGGCACGGATCATGCCAGCAGCAGGCTTTGCCCTGTCATTTCTTCGGGCTGCGGCAGGCCCATCAGCGCCAGCACCGTCGGGGCCAGATCGGCCAGCTTGCCGCCATCGCGCAGCCGCGCGCCCGCAGGCCCGCCGACAAGGATCACCGGCACCGGATTGGTGGTATGCGCGGTGTGCGGCCCGCCCGTCACCGGATCAATCATCATCTCGCAGTTGCCATGATCGGCGGTCACGATCATCGCGCCGCCCTTGGCCGTCAGCGCCGCAAGGCCACGGCCCAACGCGGCATCCACCGCCTCGCAAGCCTTGATCGCAGCGAGCAGGCTGCCGGTGTGGCCGACCATATCGGGGTTGGCAAAGTTGACCACGATCAGATCAAAACCCTGCTCGATCGCCTCGACCAGACGGTCGCCGACTTCGGGGGCCGACATTTCCGGTTGCAGATCATAGGTCGCCACTTTGGGCGATTTCGGCATCGCGCGGGATTCGCCTTCAAACGGAACCTCGCGGCCACCGTTCAGAAAGAAGGTGACGTGGGGGTATTTTTCGGTTTCGGCCAGACGGAACTGGGTCAGCCCCTGCTTGGCCACCCATTCGCCCAAGGTGTTCACGATATTGCGCTTGGGGTAGGCGGTGGCGATGTAATCGCTGTGGGCTGTGGAATATTCCACCATCCCCAGCAGCGCGGCCCATGTGGGGCGCTTGCCGGTGTCAAAGCCATCAAAATCGGGGCCGGCCAGCGCCGACAGGATTTCCCGCGCGCGGTCTGACCGGAAATTCAGGCAGAAGAACCCGTCGCCATCGCGCGCACCCTGATAGCCCCCGATCACCGTGGGGGCGATGAATTCATCCGTTTCGCCCTTGGCATAAGACGCCGCCACTGCCGCCGCCGCATCCGCCGCCACCGCGCCCTTGGCGTTCACCATCGCCTCATAGGCACGGGCAACGCGGTCCCAGCGGTTGTCGCGGTCCATCGCCCAATAGCGCCCGATCACGGTGGCCACCGTCACACCGGCGGGCAGTTCGACCATCAGCGCATCGACAAATTCCGCCGCAGATGAAGGCGCCACATCGCGCCCGTCGGTGATCGCATGCAGTGCCACCGGCACGCCATGCGATGCAATGGCGCGGCAGGCCGCGATGACATGGCACAGATGCCCATGCACCCCGCCATCCGACACAACGCCCATCAGATGCGCCACCCCGCCGGACGCCTTCATCTTGGCGACAAATTCGAGCAGGGCGGGATTCTGCGCGAAAGAGCCGTCCTCGATCGCCAGATCAATCGCGCCCAGATCCATCGCCACCACACGGCCCGCGCCGATATTGGTGTGCCCGACCTCGGAGTTGCCCATCTGGCCAGTGGGCAGGCCCACTTCGGGGCCAAAGGTGGTCAGCGTGCTGTGCGGGCAACTTTCCCAAAGCCGGTTGAAGTTCGGCACCTTGGCCTGTGCGGGGGCGCTGGACGCGGGGTCGGCCCCGATCCCCCAGCCATCAAGAATACACAGAACAACGGGGGTGCGCGGCATGGGTCAACCTTTCGTAGTTGCCCGCTTCTACCGCCCGCCACCGCATGAGGCAACGCCCGCCCATCGGGACCAAAATTTTTCGGCGAAAAATTTTTGGATCACACTCTGTGATAGGGGCCGCCCCCCAGAATCGTCGCGGCGCGGTAAAGCTGTTCCGCCAGCATCACCCGCACCAGCATATGCGGCCAGACCATCTTGCCAAAGCTCAACGAGAACTCGGCCCGATCCCGCAGCGCGGGCGCGATGCCATCTGCGCCGCCGATCACAAAGGCCACATCCTGCCGCCCCGCATCGCGCCAGCGCGCAAGCTGTTCGGCAAATTCGGGGCTGGACATCACCCGCCCGCGTTCGTCCAGCGTGGCCAGCAGCGCGCCTGACGGAATGGCACGCTCCAGCAGGGCGGCTTCGGCCACCATGCCAAGGTTTTTCTTGTCTTCCACCTCATGCTCGGTGATCGGACCAAGCCCAAGCGGCCTGCCCGTCCGGTCAAACCGCAGCATGTAGTCATCCGCCAGATCACGCTCGGGTCCGGCGCGCAGCCGGCCCACAGCGCAAACATGCAGGCGCATTACTCGATGTCGCCCATTTCGCCACGATGCGCGCTGCCCGGAAGCCACATCTTTTCAAGCTGGTAGAACTCGCGCACTTCGGGGCGGAAGACGTGGACGATGACATCGCCGGTGTCGATCAGCACCCAGTCGCCGGTTTCCTTGCCTTCCATCTTGGGGGTCAGGCGGAATTCCTGCTTGATGCGGTCAGCCAGCTTTTCGGAAATCGCGGCCACCTGACGGGTCGAACGGCCCGAGCAGATCACCATATAATCGGCCACGTCAGACCGGCCGCGCAGATCGATCTGCACGATGTCTTCGGCCTTGTCATCGTCAACCGAGGCCAGAACAGCGGCCAGCATGTCTTCGGAGGTGTAATCCGCAGGGGCGGTGCCGCGTGCAGTGCGCGGGCCAACCGGCAAGCCGGTCGTGGGATCAGAATGCGACAGGACAAAGTCCTCCATGATACGCGCCGCTCTATGCCCCGGCGCAGGGTGTTCCGCCAGAGTCTAGCATTGCGCCTTGGCAATCTCAACGGCAGGGAAGGCGCGCGGATAGCCTTCACAGCGCCCCGTCACAAGGGGAAATCGCCAAAACCTTGGCAGGAAGGCGTTGGCAAGGCCTGTCCGGCCGATTCGGTGGCGCATCGCACACCCGGTCAAGCCATGCGCTGCATGCATGGGGCCACGCCCGCTCTGGGCCTTCCGGTTCATGCTGCGCCGCAACATATTCCGTGCAGGGAGGCCATATAGGAGTTACCGCAATGATCTTGTTCCGAAACCTGTTTCCGCGCCGCCAAAGCCGCCGCGAGGCCGAATTGGCCTATCTGAACGCCTCTGTCAGCCTTTACGATCTGGAACGGCGCGAGCGCGAGATTGCCAGCGGCAAATTCGCCAGCGCCTAGGTCTGCCTTGCTTGTTTGCTTGCCTGAAATCGTGAAACGGCGTAAAAGCCGCGCATGATCCGGTTTTTCGATATCGCTGACGCTGACCGCCTGCCGTGGCGGTTTTATGGTGCGACCCGCGCCATCCTTGCCCGCGACTGACCGGACGCTCCGCGCGGCTGCGCGACTTGCCCGATTTCAAGCATTCCCAAACCCAAGGATGAGCCATGACCGCTCGGACACTTTACGACAAAATCTGGGACGACCACGTTGTCCATCAGGCCGAAGACGGCACCTGCCTGCTGTATATCGACCGCCATCTGGTGCATGAAGTCACCAGCCCGCAAGCCTTCGAAGGCCTGCGGATGACGGGCCGCAAGGTGCGCGCCCCATCGAAAACCATCGCCGTGCCGGACCACAACGTCCCCACCACGCTGGACCGCGCCAATGCCGCGACCATGACCGAGGACAGCCGGATTCAGGTGGCCGCCCTTGACCAGAACGCCAAGGATTTCGGGATCAATTACTATCCCGTGTCCGACGTGCGCCAAGGCATCGTCCACATCGTCGGACCCGAACAGGGCTGGACCCTGCCCGGCATGACTGTTGTGTGCGGCGACTCGCATACCGCCACGCATGGTGCCTTTGGTTCGCTGGCGCATGGCATCGGCACCTCCGAAGTGGAGCACGTTCTGGCCACGCAGACGCTGATCCAGCGCAAGGGCAAGAACATGAAGGTGGAAATCACCGGAAGCCTGCGCCCCGGTGTGACTGCCAAAGACATCACGATGGCCGTGATCGGTGAAACCGGCACCGCTGGCGGCACCGGCTATGTCATTGAATACTGTGGCCAAGCTATCCGCGAGTTGTCGATGGAAGGCCGGATGACGGTCTGCAACATGGCCATCGAAGGCGGCGCACGCGCTGGCCTGATCGCGCCCGATGAAAAGACCTATGCCTATTGCATGGGCCGTCCGCATGCGCCGAAAGGTGCCGCATGGGAGGCCGCCGTCGCCTATTGGAAAACGCTTTACACCGACGAAGGCGCGCATTTCGACAAGGTGGTGACGATCAAGGGCGAAGACATCGCGCCGCTGGTGACATGGGGCACCTCGCCCGAGGACGTTCTGCCGATCACCGCTGTCGTGCCGAACCCCGCCGATTTCTCGGGTGGCAAGGTTGAGGCCGTGCAGCGCGCGCTGGACTACATGGGCCTGAAGCCGGGTCAAAAGCTGAACGAGATCGCCATCGACACCGTGTTCATCGGCTCTTGCACCAATGGCCGGATCGAAGACCTGCGGGCGGCCGCGGCCATCCTGAAGGGCAAGAAGAAGAAAGACGGCATCCGCGCGATGGTGGTTCCGGGTTCGGGCCTTGTCCGCGCGCAGGCGGAAGAAGAGGGTCTGGCGCAGATCTTCATCGACGCCGGTTTCGAGTGGCGTCTGGCAGGGTGTTCCATGTGCCTTGCGATGAACCCCGACCAACTGGCTCCGGGTGAACGCTGTGCGGCCACCTCGAACCGCAATTTTGAGGGCCGTCAGGGTCGCGGCGGGCGCACGCATCTGCTGTCGCCTGCAATGGCTGCGGCTGCCGCTATCACCGGTCATCTGACCGATGTGCGCGAATTGATGTCCGAGGGTGTGTCGGGGTGAACCCCGACCTACCGCGTCTGTAGGGCGGGGTTCACCCCGCCACCCCTTATGGAGAAACACCAATGGAAAAATTCACCAAACTGACCGGCATCGCGGCCCCCATGCCGCTGGTCAACATCGACACCGACATGATCATCCCCAAGCAGTTCCTCAAGACCATCAAGCGGTCGGGCCTTGGCGTGAACCTGTTTGACGAGATGCGCTATAACCTCGACGGCACCGAGATTGCCGATTTCGTGCTGAACCAGCCCGCCTATCGCAAGGCGGAAATCATTATCGCGGGCGACAACTTCGGCTGCGGCTCGTCGCGTGAACATGCGCCTTGGGCGCTGCTGGATTTCGGCATCCGCTGCGTGATCTCCACCAGCTTTGCCGACATCTTCTTCAACAACTGCTTCAAGAACGGCATCCTGCCGATCGTGCTGCCGCAAGAGCAGATCGACATTCTGATGGCCGATGCCCGCAAAGGTGCCAACGCCCGCCAGACCGTTGATCTTGAAGCGCAAACCGTCACCACCTCGGACGGGCAGGTGTTCCCCTTCACCGTGGACGGCCACCGCAAGCACTGCCTGATGAACGGGCTGGACGATATTGGTCTGACTTTGGAAAAAGTCAGCGCGATTGACAGCTTTGAGGCCAAGAGCGCCGCCCTCCACCCTTGGGCCTAAGCGGCGCCTGACCACAACATCTAGGCCGTCCTTCGGGGCGGCCTTTTTTTGTCCACCGTGATGATGCAATCCGGCGACACATTTTCCGCGAAAACGCCACAAAGATTACGTCTTGTTTACCAATAGATTGCAGCCGCTATCGAAAGAAGGCACAATTTGGGCAAGATTGAGGCAGTCCGCCATAATGTGCGGGAAATCGTCGGAACAAGGGCTTGGCATTGGATCAAGACCGTCCGGGATGAGGGTGGGCAGGCAGTGTTTTCACGGCTTTCAGGTGCCATTGTGCGCGCTCTGCTGGTGATGGTGTTGATCGCCACGCCTTCGGTGCTGCTGGCCGATATCACCGCCGATGCCAAGCAGATGGTGGCGCTTGTGGCCCTGTTTGTCGGCATGCTGACCTTTGTGGAATATAACGGCACCTATCCCAGCCTGATCGAATTCCGCGATGCACCACCCTTCAATCGCGTGCGATTCCTGATGCTGTTCGGCACCGTGTTTTGCCTTTCGGTGATCGAACGCGGGCGCGTTGCGCCATCGACCCTGACGGATCTGGTCGAAGCGGTGGGGCTGCTGATCGGGCAATCGATGGATTTCCCCTATAGTCCGGTGCGGCTTGCCACGCTGATGGTCAGCGATGACGCCTCGGGCGCGGAAATGTCGGCGGTTCGCACGGCGGCAGGGATGGCCTATCTTATCTCACTGATGTCGCTTGGAATTTTTGTTGTCATGCTGAAGATCGGGCGCTGGCCCGGCCGTGGTCGTGTGTTTAACGTCTGGATCAATCTGCCCACGTTCAACCCCAGCGCCGGGGCAGATGTGGTGCAGCGGCTGAATCGGGATGCGCGCGTTAACATTGCCTTAGGGTTTTTGCTGCCATTCTTGACGCCAGCCGTGGTGAAGATTGCGCTGGCGGGGTTCGAACCGCTGGCGCTGGCTTCGCCGCAAACCCTGATCTGGACGATGACCGCATGGGCCTTCCTACCTGCCAGTCTGTTCATGCGCGGCATTGCGATGGGCCGCGTCGCGGATATGATCCGGCAAACCCGCGCCGCCAATCGCGTGGCCGAGGCAGACAAGCGGTTTGCCGCTGCCTGATTGCGGTTTTGTGCCTGCTGGTCCAGTCCGCGCTGGCCCTGTCCGCGCTGACAGATCCGCTACGGGCAGAAACCCTGCGGATTGCCACCTATAACGCCGATTTGTCGCGCGCGGGGCCGGGGCTGATGCTTCAGGCGCTGCGCGGGGATGATCCGCAGGCGGCGGCAGTTGTTGCGGTGATAACCGCGCTGGATGCGGATGTGCTGGTACTGACCGGACTCGATTACGATCTGCGCGGCGATACTTTGGCGGCTTTGGCCGACAGGTTGGCGGCCTCTGGTGCGCCCTACCCCCACCGCCTGCCGTTGCGTCCGAATACGGGTGTTGCGACCGGACTTGATCTGGACGGCAACGGTCGGCTGGGAGAGCCGCGCGACGCCATGGCTTATGGGCGCTTTGCGGGCGAAGGGGGTATGGCCGTGCTATCGCGCCTGCCAATTGATGTGGCGGCCCTGCGCGATTTCACCGGCTTTGTCTGGGCCGATCTGCCACGCAACCTGCGCCCGCCCGACACGCCTGCGGGGCAACTTCTGTCAACCGCCGGCCTTTACGAGGTGCCGATTCGCCTGCCCGATGGCCGCAGCCTGCGATTGCTGCCCTATTACGCTACGCCCCCGGTGTTTGACGGCCCCGAAGACCGCAACGGCCGCCGCAACCATGACGAAACTGCCTTCTGGTTGCGGCTTCTGGCGGGTGAGTTGCCGATTCCGCCGCCCGATCCCCCCTTTGTGCTGTTGGGCCAGCCCAATCTGGACCCGATGGATGGTGAGGGGCTTACCGATGCGATTCATGCGTTGCTGGCACATCCTGCGCTGCAAGACCCCGCCCCGCGCGGCACCAATTCGCGCAGCGACACGGGGCAACAGGGCGATCCGGCCTTGGACACAGCGCTTTACGCCACTCTTGGCGGGCTGCGGGTCGAGCAGATCTTGCCCTCGGTCGATCTGGACGTGTTGGCATCGGGAGTGTTGTGGCCCCCCGATACTGATCCGCTGGCGGCAGTGCTTGCTGCCGCCTCGCGCCACCGTCCGCTATGGGTGGATCTGCGATTTTAGGCTGAGGGCCTGAAGCTGCGCTGGCGAACCCGCTACCGCCACATCGGGCAGATCGGCACAGCTTCGGGTTTGCGGCTTGGCGGGCCGCTGGCGCTGTCTGGCGATACCAGCACGCGCGCGCCATTTTGCGCGCTTTGTGCCGCCACAGCCGCCCTTGCTGTCTGCCCCGCTGGCGCTGCGACATTCCCCGCGCATCCGGCGGGTGTTTGACCGGCTTGGCACCAGTTTCAAGGCCCTGCGCCTTGACCCTTAGCCCCGCTTTGGCTAGGCCAACCGCAACCCTAAACCCGAAGGAGCGCCCCGTGGCCAATCCCTCCATCCTTATCCTCGCCGGCGACGGCATCGGTCCTGAAGTCATGGCCGAGGTGAAAAAGATCATCGGCTGGTTCGACACCAAGCGCGGGGTCAAGTTCGACGTGTCCGAAGACCTTGTGGGCGGCTGCGCCTATGACGCACATGGCACGCCGCTGACCGATGCCACCATGGCAAAGGCGCAAGAGGTGGACGCGGTGCTGCTGGGCGCCGTTGGCGGCCCGAAATACGACAAACTGGATTTCTCGGTGAAGCCGGAGCGCGGCCTGCTGCGTCTGCGTAAGGAAATGGACCTGTTTTCTAACCTGCGCCCGGCCCAGTGCTTTGACGCGCTGGCCGACTTCAGTTCCTTGAAAAAGGACGTGGTCGCCGGTCTGGACATCGTGATCGTGCGCGAACTGACCTCGGGCATCTATTTCGGCGAACCGCGCGGGATCTTCACCGAAGGCAACGAGCGTGTGGGCATCAACACCCAGCGTTACACCGAATCGGAAATCGCCCGCGTGGCCCGTTCGGCGTTCGAACTGGCGCGCAAGCGTGGCAACAAGGTCTGCTCGATGGAGAAGGCCAATGTCATGGAATCGGGGATTCTGTGGCGCGACGTGGTGCAGGAAATCCACGATAAGGAATATCCCGACGTTGCGCTGTCGCATATGTATGCCGACGCGGGCGCGATGCAGCTGTGCCGCTGGCCCAAGCAGTTCGACGTGATCGTGACCGACAACCTGTTCGGCGACATCCTGTCGGATATGGCTGCGATGCTGACCGGCAGCCTTGGCATGTTGCCCTCGGCCTCTTTGGGTCTGCCGATGGAAAATGGCCGCCCGAAGGCGCTCTATGAGCCGGTGCATGGCTCGGCCCCCGATATTGCAGGGCAAGGCAAGGCCAATCCGATCGCCTGCATCCTGTCCTTTGCGATGGCGCTGCGCTACAGCTTTGACATGGGCGAAGAGGCGACCCGCGTTGAAAAGGCGGTCGAAAAGGTGCTGGCAGATGGCGTTCGCACTGCCGATCTGATGGGACCTGAAGGCGGCGTGCCGGTTTCCACCAGCCAGATGGGCGATGCTGTGATCGCGGCGCTGGACGCCAGCCTCTGATCCGGCCTTAGCCCACAAAACAGGCGGGGGCGGCAAAGCCCCCGCACACCAAGACCCTGTCAGACCATGCCGCGAAAGAACTGCGCACGCTTGAAAAAGCCTGCACCCAGCTTTTCGATCCGGTTATCGTGACGCCAGACCCAGCCGGTATTCTCGATCAGCTTGCCCGTGGAGTCGACCTTGACGATCACGCGGTTCTTGCTGCGCTGGCTGTTGCCAGAGCCGGACCCTGTGGCATCCGCCTTAAGGAAATACTCGCCCACCAGCTTTGATCCGGGGAATTTCTGCAACAATTCCAACCCGATGTAATAGGCGTTTGCCGTGTCTTTGGTCACGGTGCCTTTGACAATGCGGCCCTGCAAGGCACCCAGCGTATCCGCAAAGTTCTTATGTTCCTGTTCATTTTCATTGTAGACGAGATCAACCATGTCGAACGCCCTTTTGATGGTGAAAATTCAGGTGTCTGAGTGAATAAACGAATCATGTGGTCAGAAGGCAAATTTGACGCCGCATTGGCACATATGGCTATGAGAAAATTGGATCGCGGCAGGATTGAAATGACGACTCGCCCTTTCGCCTTTCCGCGTTTCAGGCTATTTTGATTGCGGTAACAGCGCATCCCGGCTGTGACCTATCAGCGGACTTTTTCTGACATGCCCGTTCCACCATCGAACCTGCGCGGTGCGCTGTTCTCGCTTGCTGCCTTTGGCGTCTATGCCTCGCATGATGTGTTGGTGAAGTTTCTGGGCGGCAGTTACAGCGCCTTTCAGCTGATCTTCTTTTCCGGTCTGATGGGTTTTCCGCTTGTCACCATGATGCTGATGAGCGACCGCACCGATGGCAACCTGATCCCGAAACATCCATGGTGGACAGCAATCCGCACCACCACCGCCGTGTTCAACGGGCTGGCAGGGTTTTACGCGTTCTCGGTGCTGCCGATGGCGCAGTGCTATGCGATCTTCTTCGCCATGCCGATCCTGATCACGCTGCTGGCGATTCCGATCCTTGGCGAAAAGATCGGGCTGCATCGCGGTGTAGCGGTGATTGTGGGGCTTTTGGGCGTGATCGTGGTGCTGCGCCCCGGTGAGGTGCCGCTGGGTCTGGGCCATCTGGCGGCGCTGGCGGCGGCGGCGCTGGGGGCGATGACTTCGGTGATCGTGCGGAAAATCGGGCATGATGAACGGTCGGTCGTGCTGATGCTGTATCCGATGGTGGCGAACTTTGTGGTGATGGCACTGGCGCTGCCCTTCGTCTATGTCGCCATGCCGGTCGAGCATCTGGGTCTTGTCGGACTGATGGCGCTGCTGGGCCTGCTGGGCGGCATCCTGATTATCGTGGCCTACCGCGCAGCGCCTGCGATCATCGTGGCCCCGATGCAATATTCGCAGATCATCTGGGCGGTGATCTTCGGTTTTTTCATCTTTGGCGAAAGCGTCGATCTGTGGACGGGCGTCGGCACCACGATCATCGTGGCCAGCGGCATCTATATCGTTTTGCGCGAAGGCACTCCCGCCGTGTCCAAGAACCAGCCGGTTCTGGAAACCCGCTCGCGCGCGCTGATGGGCGCATCGCCGCGGATTTCGCAGTGGTTGCGGCTGTTTGACCGCCGCCGCAGCAAAGATAAAGTTGAAGGGCTTGCCGCATCGCAGGGCGACGCATAGCTCAATCCGCGTAAGGTGATGCATAATCCTGCCCGCCCCCCCTTGCAAAAGCCGCAGCAACGGTTTAACCCCCCGCCAACGGTCGGAGCGTAGCGCAGTCTGGTAGCGCACCTGCTTCGGGAGCAGGGGGTCGGAGGTTCGAATCCTCTCGCTCCGACCAATTTCCCGAAAATTCCCATCCTGCAAATTTGCTGCCATCCTTGGTGGCATTTTCATATCTCTGCGTATTTCCGCACAGACCCTGTGCTGCCCCGTCAGATGCGCTGACCTCTGCTGCCGCCTATATCGCTGGTGTGGCCCAAAGCGGGGCCAAGACAATTCACGGATGGAACACCAGATGACCGACGTTATCACCACGATCAAAGCCCGCACCTCGGCGAACAACTTCGACCCGACCCATGTGATGACCGCTGCCGAAATCAGCGAGTTGGTGGAAATCGCCAATGAGGCTCCGACCTCGTTCAACCAGCAAAACTGGCGCACTGTGGCCGTGACCTCGGCCGAAGGCAAAGCCAAGCTGCAGGCTGCGGCCTACGGTCAGGCCAAGGTTGGCGCTGCGGCCGCGACCTTCATCATGGTGGGCGACAGCCAGGGCTACAAGCAACTGCCGCGCATTGTGCAGCCGCTGCTGGATGCAGGCTATATCGATCAGGCTGCCTATGATGGCTGGGTTGGTGCGGCCAATGGCATGTATGCCGCGAACACCCAGATCCAGCATGACGAAGCCATCCGCTCAGCCTCGCTGGCTGGCATGACGCTGATGCTGGGCGCAACGGCCAAGGGTCTGGCCTCTTGCCCGATGGTCGGCTTTGATCCGGCTGCCGTTGCCAAAGAGTTCGGCCTGAAAGACGGCGAGATTCCAGTGATGATCATCACGGTCGGCAAAGCTGCCGAAGGCAACTGGGGCCGCAAGGCACGCCTGCCGGTCACCGAAAAGCTGCAAGTCGCATAATCTGCGATAGCCAAAGAAAGGGCCGGCAGAGCGATCTGCCGGCCCTTTTCGTTACTGCCCCAAGTCTTGCCGCGTCTTACCGCGCCCGCCATGCCTGCGCGATATAGGCCGCTGTCATCAGATCCAGATGCGCGCCGCCGCCGTTCTTCGACAGGGTAATCTCGTCCTCGGATTGCCGCCGGAACACCCCCGCCGCGATGTCATAGTAATCGGCCTTCACATCGCCCTCGGTGATGATGTTGCGCGCAATCGGGTCTTTCAGCTCACCGATATGGTGGATGGTTGTGGCGCGGCTATCGACAAAGATCGACGAGCGGCGCAGCACCTCGTCATCGGCCTCGCGCATGTCGGGGCGATAGGCGCCGATCAGGTCGATGTGCTGGCCGGGGCGCAGCCATTCGCCTCTGATCAGCGGCGACAGGCTCATGGTGGCGGTGCAGATGATGTCGGCGGATTTCACCGCCGCCTTCAGGTCGGTCACCGGCGTCACGCGATCCGAGGCCATCGCCTCGGCTGCCGCAGGGCTGCGGTTCCAGACCTGAAAGCGGGCGTCGGGGAACAGGCTGGAGTAGGCGTCCACCATGCTGCGCGCCACGGTTCCCGCACCGACCAGCAAGATATCGCGGCTGTCCTTGCGCGCCAGTTTGCTGGCGGCCAAAAGGCTGTCGCCTGCGGTTTTCCACTTGGTCACCAGATGGAAATCCACCAAGGCCTCCAGCACGCCGGTCTTGTCGTTGAACAGGTTCACCGCACCGTGGATCGAGGGCAGGCCCAGTGCCGCATTGCCGGGACAGACCGTCGCCACCTTGACCAGCGCGCCCAAGCCATCAATCCACGCCGCTCGGTTCAGAATGGTGTCCTTGCCGCGATACAGAAACATATCGTTGATCTCGGCGCGCGGCAGTTGGTGTCCAGCCTCGAACGCCGCCAAAAGCCCCGCCCAAGACAGATGCGACTCGGCCTCGTGTGGCACAATTTCAATGGTCATAGCCCAGCCTCTTGTTTGGTCAAAAGCCCTTCGGCGACAAGGCGCGCGGCCCAGCCTTGCCAGCTTTCGAATTGATGCGTGCGCCAGCCCCGACGGGCGGCGGCGGTGATGTTATCGGCGCGATCATCGGTAAACAAAAGGCTTTCCGGCGGCAGGCCGCAATCTTCTTCAACCATCTGATAAATCAGCGGATCGGGTTTGATCACCCCCATCACCCCCGAGACATAGCGGCGGTCAAAGTCCATCAGGAAATCCATCTTGGGCAGGGCTTCCTCGAAGGAATAGCGCCCGAAATTGGTCAGGGCAAACACCGGCACGCCCTTGGCCCGCAAGGCCCGTTGCAGGGCGATCGAGCCTTCGATGCGCGGGCTGGCCAGTTCGATCCAGCGGTCATACCACATGCGGATTTCCGGCCCCCATTCGGGGTGCCGGTCGGCCCAATCATAGATCGTCTCGCGGAACAGCGCGCCTTCATCCACCGCGTCATTCATGCCATGCAGATCAACCTCGGCAAACAGCGCCTGCCTGCGGTCAGGCCCGATCACACGGTCATAGAACGCCTCGGGCTGCCAACGGGTCAGCACATTGCCAATATCAAAGATCACCGCTTGGGGCTGCAACATCCACATCCTTCCGGCGCATGGTTTCGCGCCACAATGTATAAAGCCCTGCGCCGCAGATCAGCGCAATCCCCACCCATGCGGTTGCATCTGGCCAAGTGCCGAACACCAGCACGCCCCACAGGATCGCCATCGGCATCCCGATATATTCAAAGGGCGCAACCAGCGCCGCCTCCGAGGTGCGATAGGCCTGCGACATCATCAGACCGCCCACGCCCACCGCCACGCCGGTGGCGATAAAGGCCCACCAGTCCGCGACGGGCGGCACATGCCACGGACGGAACAGAAACTCCCATGTGCTGCCCTTGGGCTGCGCCAGATGGCCATCGCCCGCGATCAGCCCAAAGCCAAGGCTGACCACGATAAACCCCACCTGCACAAAGAAATTCAGCGTCATGGCGCTTTCGGTGTCGCGCATCCGCCGCGTCATCATATGGCTGCTGGCATAGCAAAACGCCGAGATCAGCACGAGGATCGCTGCAGGCTGAATCACCCCCGCACCGGGACGCGTCATCACCACCACGCCCAGCATCCCCACCGCCACCGCCGCCCAGCGCCGTGGCCCGACATGCTCGCCCAAGATCAGCGCAGACATCAGCGTGACCAGCATCGGCGCGACAAAGGCCGTCGCCACCGCATCGGCCAAGGGCATCAGCGACAGGCCGACGAAATAGGTGACGTTAGACACCATCACGATGCTGACGCGCAGCAGGTGGTCCTTGGGGCGACGGGTCAGCAATTGCCCGAACCCGCTGCGCGAGGCCCAGATCACCGCCAGCACGATGGCCATGCCGATCAGGGCGCGCAGCAAGATCACCTGATGCAGCGCATAGGTTCCCGACAGCGCCTTGATCGCCAGATCATTGACCGACAGCGTGATGCCGCCGCCCAGCGCAAAGAAAATGCCGCCTATCGGGGGTTTGCTTGGATGTGCCATGACGCAAATCTCTGCGTCTTGTGGCGAAATTCTATCCTGCGCGCGACACTAATGTTTCGCTTGCCGCACAACCCGTTCCAAGACCTCAAGGAATCGGCTGCGGTCGGCCTTTGAAAATGGCCGCCCGCCGCCCTGCCGGAACGGATCGGCGCTGCGAATATCCTGCATCAGATCGCGCGTGGCCAAGACGTTGCCGATATTGGCAGGGGTCAGCTCCTCGCCATTATGCTTGACCACCTTGGCCCCCTTGGCCACGCATTTTGCAGCCAAAGGAATATCGCCCGTCACCACCACATCGCCCGCACCGCAAGCCTCGGCGATCCATTTATCGGCCTCATCCGGGCCATCGGCGACGAAAACGCTCTCGACCAAAGGATTGGCCGAAGGCCTGATCCCGCCATTCGACACCAGAACCATCCGCATCGCGTGGCGGGTGGCGACACGCTCTGCCTCGGCCTTCACCGGACAGGCGTCAGCGTCGATGAAAATCCGGCCGATGCTGCCTGTCATTGCCGCCCGAAATCCTGCACCCAGTAATAGCGCATCGCGTGCGGCTGGCCCGGAATCACCTCATCGTCCGGCTGATAGGCCATTGCGATGCCGGTGTGGGTCAGGGCGCAGGTCAGGATATTCTTGCGGTGGCCAGCACTTTTCATCCACATATCCACGACCTCGGCAGCCGAACTTTGCCCCGCCGCGATATTCTCGGCCAGCTTGCGCCCCTTGAACCCCGAAGCCCGCACCCGATTGCCGAATTTGGTGCCGTTCTTGCTGGTATGGCTGAAGAAATCCTGCGTCGCCATCGCATTGGCATGGCCACGCGCGGCGTCGATCAGTTGCGACTGCGGTTTCAGCGCGGAACAGCCCGCCTCGGCCCGATGCGCGTTGATCAGCGCAAGCGCCTCGGCCTCAATCTCGGACAGATTTCCCGCCAGCGCAGGCGCACCCAGCGCCAGCGCCGCAATCACCACCCCAACCCGTGCAATCATTCCAATCCCCGTCGTCTTATCTGATCAAGCGTGCAACGCGCCCGCATGGAAGGCCACATGTTCTTCCATAAATGTCGAAACAAAGAAATAACTGTGGTCATAGCCTTTTTGCATGCGGAATGTGCCACCCTGACGCCGTTCGGCCATCGCTGCGGCCAAGGTTTCCGGCTTTAGCAAATCAAGAAACTGGTCCGAAGTGCCTTGATCGATCAGCATCGGCCCGTCGAAGCCGCGCTTTTTCATCAGCAGCGTGGCATCATGCGGCGCCCAAGTGGCCTCATCCGCGCCCAGATAGGCGGTGAACTGCTTGCGGCCCCAGTCGCTGCCCGTCGGGTTGCAGATCGGCGCAAAGGCCGACACAGAGCGGAAACGGCCCGGAAAGCTCATGGCGATGGTCAGCGCCCCGTGGCCACCCATCGAATGTCCGGTGATCGCCTGCGCCTCCTCGGCCAGCGGGAAGGCGTTGAACAGCACACGCGGCAATTCCTCGGTCACGTAATCCCACATGCGGAAATGCGGCGACCACGGCTTTTGCGTGGCGTTCACATAGAACCCCGCGCCCTGCCCCAGATCATAGGCGGCGTCATTGGCCACCCCTTCGCCGCGCGGGCTGGTGTCGGGGAACACCAGCGCAATCCCCGCCTCGGCGGCCCAGCGCTGTGCACCCGCCTTCACCATCGCGTTTTCATGCGTGCAGGTCAGCCCCGACAGATACCACAGCACCGGCACCGCACCGGTTTCCGCCTCGGCGGGCAGGAACAGACCAAAGGTCATCTCGCCGCCTGTCGCGGTTGACGCATGGGAATACACCCCCTGAACGCCACCAAAAGCCCGGTTTTCCGAAATCGTCTTCATAGCCCCTCCACCAAGGCAATCACCGCCGTGACGGTCAGCACGCTTACCGCCGTCGAAATCAGGATCGAGGTGGACACCCGCTGCGGGGCCACGCCGAAATGCTGCGCCAGAATGAACACGTTTCCAGCCACAGGCAACGCCGCCGCCGCGATCATCACCCCCGCCGCATAGCGGTCCACCGGAAAAACCACCAGCGCCATCACGGCCACAGCCACCGGATGCAGCACCAGTTTCGCAAAGGCCAGCCAGACCGCCACTTCCATCCGTTCCGCCGACCGCCCCGCAAGCGATGCGCCAATCGCAAACAGCGCGCAGGGTGTGGCGGCGGCCCCCAGCATGGTCATGAATTCATTCACCGGCAGTGGCAGCGCCGCACCCGTTGCGCCCCAAGCCAGCCCAAGCACCACCGATACGATCATCGGATTCCGCAAAAGCCCCATCGCCAGCACGCGGAAGATGCCCCAGGACATACGCCCCTCACGCAGTCCCGCGATCAGGATCGTCAGCACCGAGGAAAACACCAGCAGATCCACCGCCAAGACCAGCAAGACCGGCCCGACCGCCGCCTTGCCCAGCAGCAGCGTCAGCATCGGGATGCCCAGAAAGCCGACATTGCCGATCACCCCGCAATGCGCCTCGACCACGGCTTCCTGCGGACCTGCCCCGCGCGCCAAGGCCACCCCGCCCACCAGCGCCCAGACCAGACCCGAGGCCAGCACATAGGCCAGCACAAAGGCCCATGAAAACAGCGCCCCCACATCCAGATTGGCGGCAAAGCCGAACAGCATCGCCGACAGCGCAAAATAGAACACGAATTTCGTCAAATAGGCCGTCGCCTCGGGCGTGAAAAACCTTTGCCGGCCGGCCATGAAGCCCAGCCCGATCACCGCAAAGAACGGCAAGGTTTTCAAGAATATCGCCAGCATGGGGCAAAGTCTCATGCCACGGCGGCAGGTTCAACCCTTGGCCCTACGCGCGGCCCCCAAAATTCTTCGTCCGAAGAATTTTGGTCTAGCGAAACACCGTCAGCACTTGCTCCAGCGGCTTCTTGCGTTTCGCCACCGCTGGCACCGTCGCATCCTCGGCGGGATAGCCCACAGGAAGGATCATCACGCCCTTTTCATGCGCGGGGCGTCCACAAAGTTCGGGCAGGAATTTCATCGGGTTGGGTGTGTGTTCCAGACAGACCAGCCCCGCCTGATGCAAGGCCGTGATCAGCATGCCGGTGGCAATCCCCACACTTTCCGGCACATAGTAATTCTTGTAGCGCGCGCCGTCCTCGGTCAGGCCATAGCGTTGCGCGAACACGACAATCAGCCAAGGCGCGTCGGTCAGGTGTGGCTTGTCCACCCCTGTCCCGATCGGCTCCAACGCGGCCAGCCATTCATCGCCCGCGCCACCCTGATAGAAGGCGCGTTCTTCTTCCTCGGCAGCCTCGCGGATTTGCGCCTTCATTATGGGGTTCGAAATCGCCACAAAATGCCAAGGCTGATGGTTTGCCCCCGAAGGCGCAGTGGCTGCGGCCTGAATACAGGCCGTGATCACCGCCTCCGGCACCGCACGGGTGGAATATTGCCGCACCGAATGGCGCTTTTTCATGTAATCGCGGAAGGTTTCCGCCGCCGCCAGTGCCTGATCATCGGGCAGTTGCACCCGATCCGGCAGCGCCAGCGCCTGATATTTCACCTCACCCTTGCGATACATCCGGTCTCCCCACCCATCAGCCGCCCCCGATCAGCACCCCTGCCGCGAACACCAAAGCACCGCCCAGCACAACCTGCAAGGCCGCGCGCAGGAAGGGCGTCTCCATATAGCGGTTCTGAATCCACGCAATTGCCCACAATTCCACAAAGACCACCACCATCGCCAAGGCGGTCGCCGTCCAGAAATCCGGGATCAGATAGGGCAGTGCATGGCCCATCCCACCCAGCATGGTCATCACGCCACTGGCCAGCCCGCGCTTGAACGGGCTACCGCGCCCCGACAGCACGCCATCGTCATGCGCGGCTTCGGTAAAGCCCATCGAGATGCCCGCGCCAACGCTGGCCGCAGCGCCCACCAGAAACGTCGTCCACGTGTCTTGGGTGGCAAAAGCGGTGGCAAAGATTGGCGCAAGTGTCGAAACCGACCCGTCCATCAGCCCCGCCAGACCTGGCTGCACCCATGTCAGGATGAACTGGCGGTGCGCGTCCTTGTCCTCGCCCGCGCGGGCGTCGCCATCCAGATGCTTGGCCTCCAACCCCTCGGCGTGACGTTCATGGCCCACCTCGGCGGCGGCCAGATCGCCCAGCAGCTTGCGCGTGGCGGCATCGGTGGTGCGCGCCGCTGCACGGCTGTAGAATTCTGCCGCGCCATGCTCCATCGCGCGGGCTTCTTCGCGGATGCGCTCAAGCCCCAGATTCTCGGTCAGCCAGACCGGGCGGCGGGCGTAAAACCCGGCCACATGCTCGCGCCGGATCAGCGGGATCACCCCGCCAAACCGCGCCACATGCAGATCGATCAGCATCTGCCGATGCGTGTCTTCTTCCGCCGCCATCTCGTCAAACACGGCGGCAGAGGCCGGATATTCGGCCCGCAAGCCTTGGGCAAAGGTCCGGTATATCCGCGCGTCATCCTCTTCGGACGAGATCGCCAGCGCCAGCACCTCTTGTTCAGTCAGATCAGCAAAGCGGCGGCGGTTCGAGATTCCAGAGATCATATCAGCACCCAGTTTGGAATGATTCTAATAAATCCAAAATGCCGTAAAAGGAAACCCCTCCGCGACATTTTGAACCGATCAGTTCAGAATCGCTTGCAAATCTGAACTGATCGGTTCATTTAAATCTGAACCCCTCAGTTCAGATCAGGAAAGCCCATGAAACGCCTTGCCCTTGCCACCCTGCTTGCCAGCCTTGCCGCCCCCGCCTTTGCTTTTGGCATCGATCTGGCGCTTCCTACCCTGACATGGCCGACCCCCGACACCGCCACCCAAGCCTGCGCCACCCCGACCGAAACCGGCGCCCCCACCTGCCCGCAGCAGTGATCCTTGCCCGCGCGCCTGCCTGCGGTCTACAGTGCCGCAGGGGGACCGACATGGGCGCGAAGCCGCAACTGATCGTCAAAGGGCGCAAGTTTGAACAGGTGCTGGAAGGTGCGCGCACTGTGTTCCTGCGCGACGGATTCGAACGCGCCTCGGTGGATGACATCGCGCGCGAGTCGGGCGTATCCAAGGCCACGCTTTACGCCTATTTTCCCGACAAACGCCTGATTTTCATGGAAATCGCGCTGGCCGAATGCCGCCGCCAAGCCGATGAGGCACAGGCGCTGGTCGATGACACAGCCCCCGTAGCCGATGTGCTGCGGCTTGCCGCCGAAAAGATCACCGGCTTTATGATGACCGATTTCGGCCAGAAGATTTACCGCATCGCGGTGGCCGAGTCGGAAAACTTCCCCGCCCTCGCGCATGAGTTCTACCACTCCGGTCCCGGCCTGATCCGCGACCGCATTGCGCATTACCTGCGCTGCGCGGTGGATCGTGGCGAATTGACCATCGACGATATCCCGCTCGCCGCCGACCAGTTCGCGCAACTGTGCAAGGCCGATCTGCATGACCGGCTGGTGTTCGGCACCGCACCCTGCTGCACCCCCCGCGACGCCGCCCGCGTCATAGACGGCGCGGTTGCCATGTTCATGGCGCGCTACGATCGCAAAGGCTAGGACGGCGTCAAGCCCCCCGTCCCGTCATGCCAGCGTTGCGCCTTTGGCACGCATCAGTTTGGTGCCATCCCAAGCATACAGTTCGGGCTTGGTTTCAAGATAGGCCCGCCACGTCTTATGCCCGGTCTGAGCCACAACAGTCTGGCCCTTCATGACATTGTTCAAATTCGCCATCTCGAGTCCATCCTTGCCAATCCCCGCCAGAAGCCGCTGATCAAGCGACGAACATATCGAAACAGGTTTCACGGTCGGCCGCGCGGCCAAGGCTGGAACCACCGCCCCGACAGGAACAGCCGGACAGGCTTCCAAGTCGCGCAGCAGAAGCCCCCCGCCACTGCCCGAACTGGTTTCAAAACAACCCAATTTTGTCACGATGGCCGCAAGCGATTCGCCACCATAGGCACGTGCCTCAAATCCCGGATCCCCGGCCAACAATTGTTGCTCAAGCCAAGTTACTGTCGCCCATCCATCCGGCAGCTTCGATTGCGGCAATATCTTGCGAATCTGCGGAATGATCCCCGCCATGGGACGGGCCTTGGCAACGGGCGCGGGAACCGCCGGCAACTCTTCAAAACGCGAACAGGCTTTGCGGAGGCCGCCCGGGGCTTTGCCCTCGCCGATCCCCACGATCTGATGCCCCAACTCGCGCAGATGTTCAAAAAGATAGACGAAATCCCGATCCGATGAGGCGATCAACAACGTGTGAAAGCCATCGCGCAACGCAAGGCTCATGGCTTCCACGGATAGCAAAAGATCGGCGGCATTTTTCCCTGGCCGTGTTGGCATCAGCCGGAAGCCTTCCTGCTCCCATCCGATAATATGTTCGGCCTTGCCATAGACCCGCCGGACAGTCGGCACCCCGTAGTCCTGTGCAAAACTCAGCACAACTGCCGCGTAATCTCTGGAAAGATTCTCGCCATCCACCAGCAAAGCAACAGAGTCCTGCACCCTTGCACGAGGCACATTCTGCGAAACAAATGTCATACCACACCGCAACCACTCAATCCCCGGCAGAGTGGCCAAGGATTGCGGCGCGCAAATGGCAAAAGCAAAGCCGGACCGCTAAAATCTAGCTAAAATTTTCTTCATCTTGGCCAAAATACTCTGGGGGGAAAGGATTTGCCTTGGCAAATCCGCAAGGGGGGCCAGCCCCCCTTGTCAGCCGTTGTCGCGCAGAACTCCGCCCGCCAGATAGAGCGACCCGCAAATCAGCACCCGTGCTGCTGGCGACGCCGCAGCAATAGCAGCCAAAGCCTCGGCGACAGACTCCGCCGTCACCGCATCCATGCCAGCTGCAAGCGCCGCAGCGCGCGTCTCTTCGGCAGGCAAGGTGTTCTTCTCGCCGGGGATCGACACGGCATGCAACCGCGTCACATGCGCGGCCAGCGGGCGCATATAGCCCCCCACATCCTTGGTGTTCAGCATGCCGCAAATCAGATGCGTCTCGCGCGCAGGCATCCGCGCCAGCGTTGCCGCAACCGCCTCACCGCCCGCAGGGTTATGCCCGCCATCGAGCCACAATTCCACCTGAGGCGCAGACTCCACCAGCGGTCCCACCCGCAGCCGCTGCATCCGCGCGGGCCAATAGGCGCGCGTCACAGCCGCCTCGCAGGCCGCTTCGTCCTTACCCAAGACCCGCAGCGCCGCAATCGCGGTGCCCGCGTTCTGGATCTGGAACGGGCCGGGCAGGTTCGGCAAGGGCAGGTCCAGCAGACCGTTCTCGTCCTGATAAATCAGCCGCCCGCGCTCTTCCCAGACGTTCCACTGCTGGCCAAAGGCAAAGACCGGCGCGCCCAGACGCGCCGCTTTGGCCTCGATCACGGCCAGCCCCGCCTCGTCCTGCGGGCCGACGATGACCGGAACCCCGCGTTTGACGATCCCCGCCTTTTCGCCCGCAATCTCGGGCAAGGTCTCGCCCAGATATTGCTGATGGTCGATCGACACCGGCGTGATGATGGTCAGCGCCGGATGATCCACCACGTTGGTGGCATCCAGACGCCCGCCCAAGCCCACCTCAAGCAGGGTGTAGTCCGCAGGCGTACGCGAAAAGGCCAGAAAGGCCGCGCAGGTGGTAATCTCGAAAAACGTAATCTCGTCCGGCCCGTTGGCGCGGACACATTCGTCCAGCAATTCCGTCAGCGCGGCTTCGGAAATCAGCTCGCCTGCCAGCCGGATACGCTCGTGAAAGCGGGCCAGATGCGGCGAGGTATAGGCGTGAACCATAGATCCGCCCGCCTCAAGCCCGGCGCGGATCATGGCCTGAGTGCTGCCCTTGCCGTTGGTTCCGGCAATGTGGATCACCGGCGGCAAGGACCGCTCGGGGTTGCCCAAAGCCGCCAAAAGCCGCCAGACCCGATCCATCACAAGGTCGATCACCTTGGGATGCAGCGTCATCATCCGCTCAAGAACGGCGTCAGACCCAGCGCTCACGCCTTGGCCTCGGCAGCCGATGGCGCCCCCGGCGGCGGTAGATCGCCCCTGATTGCAGGTGATTGCCCCAACAACATCCGCAGGATGGTAATCAACTCGTCCCGCAACTGCTTGCGATGGGTCACACGGTCCAACATGCCATGATCCAACAGATATTCGGCGCGCTGGAATCCCTCGGGCAATTTCTCGCGAATGGTTTGCTCGATCACGCGCGGGCCAGCGAAACAGATAAGCGCGTTCGGCTCGGCAATCTGCACATCGCCCAGCATCGCATAGCTGGCCGTCACGCCGCCGGTGGTGGGATGGGTCAAAACGACGACATAAGGCAAGCGCGCCTCGCGCAGCATCTGCACCGCAACGGTCGTGCGCGGCATCTGCATCAGGGACAGAATGCCCTCCTGCATCCGCGCGCCACCGGCCGCCGAAAACAGCACCAATGGCCGCTTCAACTTCACTGCACGTTCCGCAGCCGCAATCAGCGCGTTGCCGACATACATGCCCATGGAACCGGCCATAAAGCTGAAATCCTGCGCCACCGCCACAATTGGCGTGCGCCCAACCTCGCCTTCGGCAACCAACATCGCCTCGCGCTCTCCGGTCGCCTTCTGCGCGGCCTTCAGACGGTCGGGATATTTCTTCTGGTCGCGGAAATGCAAAGGATCGACGACGGGTTCCGGCACCTTCACCTCGGTGAAAATGCCTGTGTCGAACAACCCGTTGAACCGGTCGCGCGGGCTGATCGCCATATGGTGATCGCAAGAGGTGCAGACATTCAGATTATCCGCCAATTCGCGGTGAAACAGCATGGTCCCGCACTCGGGGCATTTCGTCCAAAGATTTTCCGGCACTTCCCTGCGCGAGAAAAGCGAGTTGATCTTGGGGCGGACGTAGTTGGAAATCCAGTTCATGTGCGACGGACCCTGTGGTGCGATTTGGTCCGAGATAAGCCGCAAGGGCCAGAATTGCAATCATCGCGGCGCGCTGTCGGCAAAGGTGCGTGAAATCACGCACCCTACCCTTCATCCTGACAGGGTCCGCGCTTCATCTTGGCCCAAATACTCCCGCCGGAGGGTGAGATGCGCCCGGAAAAGGGTCCAGTGGACCCTTTTCAGCATCGAACGCCCCGCGCGTCGCGGGGCCGGAGCTTGCCGCTGGTCGTGGGAGCCTCCGGCGGGGATATTTATCGAACAGATGAATGCCAAGGGTAGGGTGCGTGCTTGCCACGCACCTTTCTCAGGCGATCAGGCGGCCATTGGCGGTGGTGCGGATCAGGGCCTGCACGATCTGGCCTTCGGGTTGGTCTGCGGTGAAGTCCACTTCGGTGAACTGTTCGGTGCGGCCCATGCGGGGGCCTTCCAGCAAGACGCGGTGGCTGCGCCCGATCTGGGCTGCAAGGTGGCGGGACAGGGCCGCATCGCCTGCGGCGCGCAGGCGGGCGGCGCGGTCCTTGATTTCGGGGCCGCGCAGTTGTGGCATGCGGGCGGCGGGGGTGCCTTTGCGGGGGCTGAAGGGGAAAACGTGCAGGAAGGTCAGGCCGCAATCTTCGACCAGTTTCAGGCTGTTTTCGAACATCGCCTCGGTTTCGGTCGGAAAGCCTGCGATGATGTCCGCCCCGAACACCATATCGGGGCGCAGCTTTACCGCCTCTTCACAGAAGCGGATGGCGTCATCGCGCAGGTGGCGGCGTTTCATCCGTTTCAGGATCATGTCATCGCCGGCCTGCAGCGACAGGTGAAGGTGAGGCATCAGGCGGGGTTCGGTGGCGATGGCACCCATCAGCGCGTCATCCGCTTCGATGCTGTCGATCGAGGAGATCCGCAGGCGCGGCAGATCCGGCACCAGCCGCAGGATGCGCATCACCAGATCGCCAAGGCGCGGCTGGGCGGGCAGGTCCGCGCCCCATGAGGTCAGATCGACCCCCGTCAGCACCACCTCGTTGAAGCCCTTGTCCACCAGCCGTTTGATCTGTTCAACCACCACGCCCGCCGGAACCGAGCGGGAATTCCCCCGCCCGTAGGGGATGATGCAAAAGGTGCAGCGGTGGTCGCAGCCGTTTTGCACCTGCACATAGGCGCGGTGGCGGCCAAAGCCGTCGATCAGATGCCCCGCCGTTTCCTTGACCGACATGATGTCATCGACCTGCACCTTTTCAGTGATGCCGATCAGATCGGGCGCTTTGAGACTCGCCCAAGTCGCCGCCTGCATCTTTTCGGTATTACCGATGACCTTTGTCACCTCGGCCATGCTGGCAAATGTTTCGGGTTCGGTCTGGGCCGCGCATCCGGTGACGATGATCTGAGCGCCCGGATTTTCGCGCGCCAGTTTGCGGATCTCCTGCTTGGCTTTGCGCACAGCCTCGGCGGTCACGGCGCAGGTGTTCACCACCACGGCACCTTCGACCCCTGCGGCGGCGGCGAGTTCCTTCATCGCTTCGGTTTCATAGGCGTTCAGCCGGCAGCCCAGCGTGGCAAAGATCGGCGCTGTCATAGGTGCGAGGCCACGAAATCAGCCGATAGCCAGCCATCGAACACATGGGCGACGGGGCCGGTCATCCAGACACCATCCGCGCGCCAGTCGATTTCCAGCACGCCGCCATCCAGATCCAGCGTCACTTTGCGCCCCGTCAGCCCGCGCAGATGGGCGGCAACTGCCGTGGCACAGGCCCCCGACCCACAGGCCAGCGTGATGCCCGCGCCGCGCTCCCACACCCGCATCCGCAGGTGATCTGGACCAAGGACGGAGGCGAACTCGACATTGGTGCGCTGCGGGAACAGGGGATCATGCTCCCACACCGGACCAACGGAGGGCAGATCTACCGCTTCGGCATCGGCCACAAAGAACACGCAATGCGGATTGCCCATGCCCACCGCCACCGGATCACCCGCCAGCGGCAGGTGCAGGGTATCGACCGCACGCGACAATGGCACCTCGGCCCAGTCCAGTTGCGGCGCGCCCATGTTCACCGACACGCGTCCATCGGGCTGGCGCACGGCCTGCAACCCGCCGCGCATGGTGACAAGCGACACCGCATCCAGCCCCAGCCCGCGCATCACATAATCCGACACACAGCGGGTGGCATTGCCGCAGGCCCCCGCGCGGCTGCCGTCGCTGTTCCAGAAATCCAGTTCGAAATCAGCACCGTCAACGTCACGAATCTCGGCAAGCTGGTCAAAGCCCACACCGCGATTGCGGTCACCCAACGCCTTGGCCAAAGCCGGAGTGACCACCGCCCCGCGCCCGCGCGAATCGATCACGACAAAATCGTTGCCTGCTCCATGCATCTTCATGAAGCCAATACCGTCAGGGTTTTGCGTCTTTTCCATGCGCTGCCTATACGCCGCATTGCAGCTTTTTGCCAGAGGCCGACGTTTTGCCCTTGACCCCCCTGACGTAACTTCCTAATCAGCGCCACATCGTGGGCCGGTAGCTCAGTTGGTAGAGCAGCTGACTTTTAATCAGCGGGTCACAGGTTCGAATCCTGTCCGGCTCACCATGATACTCCAAGGGCTTGAGTGGCAACACTCAGGCCCTTTGTGTTTTCCGATCCCCTGCATGATTCAAGCCTGTTTGCGGCCCTGCTGCGACAAATCAGGCCAGTTTTCGTGGCGGGCTAAAATTTATCCCCACAAAGACGATTAAGTTGATAGATTAAAGGAAGAAGTGATTCGCATCGCTTATCCCTGCCAGGATATGAACCTTGACCACAGTCAACCAACGCCAGACCCATGCGCCACGGCCTTTGCCCAAGGTCCGCGCCCAATCCAGCCAGCCCCGCCCCTTTGGCGCGCTTGTGCTGTTCGCCGCCGTCTATGTCGCCGTTCTTGCGATCATGTTCGCGCCGAAAGGCAGCTTCATTTCCGCCCCACAACAGGCCATGGCCCAAGGCGAATAACCAGAGGCGAACATCCTCTGTGCAAGGCTGCACTTTCGGGATGGGCGATCTGCGCTTATGTCTGTTTCCTGACATAGCAGGAGCCGCACATGGACCGCATTGAACTTGGCCTTGATACCTTTGGCGACGTGACCAACGGTGCCGACGGGCAGCCCAAACCGATGGATCAGGTGCTGCGCGATGTCGTGCAAGAGGGCATCGTTGCCGATCAGGCCGGGGTGCATTTCCTTGGGCTTGGCGAACACCACCGTCCCGATTTCGCAATTTCCTCGCCGGAGATCCTGCTGGCCGCCATTGCGGGCCAGACAAGCCGGCTTCGGTTGGGTACGGCGGTGACAGTGCTGTCCTCGGACGATCCGATCCGGGTGTTCCAGCGCTTTTCCACCCTGAACGCAGTGTCGAACGGGCGGGCCGAGGTGATTCTGGGGCGGGGGTCTTTCACCGAAAGCTATCCGCTGTTTGGCTATGCGCTGGAGGATTACGAGGTTCTGTTTGAGGAAAAACTGGACCTGTTCGCCAAACTGGTGCGCGAACCGGTGGTGAACTGGCAAGGCCAGACCCGTCCTGCGCTAACCAACCAGCGCGTCTATCCGCCGCTGGATGCCAAAGGGCTGACAGCTTGGGTCGGGGTAGGGGGCAGCCCCGAATCGGTGGTGCGTGTGGTGCGGCAAGACCTGCAACTGATGCTTGCGATCATCGGCGGCGACCCGCGCCGCTTTGCGCCCTATGTCGATCTGTATCACCGCGCCGTAAACCAACTGGGCAAAACCACCCGCCCCATCGGCGTGCATTCCCCCGGCTTTGTCGCCGCCACCGATGCCGAGGCGATCGAGGCGCTCTGGCCGCATTACCAGACCATGTTCGGCCGCCTTGGCCGCGAACGCGGCTGGCCCGCCACCACCAAAGACCGCTATCTGGCCGAGGTGGAACACGGCTCGCTTTACGTAGGATCGCCCGAAACCGTGGCGCGCAAGATCGCTGCCACCGTGCAGGCGCTGAAGATCCAGCGTTTTGATCTGAAATACGCCACCGGCCCGATGCCGCATGGCCAGCTTGTCGATGCGATCTCGCTGTATGGCAGCAAGGTCATTCCGATGGTGAAAGACATCCTGTCCGCCGCCTGACCGCAAGGTGCGTGACAAGCACGCACCCTACACTTGCCATTCATCTTGGCCCAAATACTCCCGCCGGAGGCCCTTTCGATAGGCAGGGAGCCTCCGGCGGGAGTATTTGGGCCAAGATGAAACACCCACCCCTTACAGTCTGAACCCGTCAGGAATGGTGTCATGGCCGTTCAGGATCAGGTCTGCCATGGTTTCGGCCACTTTCGGGGCCATGCCGAAGCCGATCTTGAAGCCGCCGTTGGCGACGTAATGGCCGGGCCTGTCGGGCCATGCGCCAAGGATCGGGGCGCGGGATTTGGCGCGGGGGCGCACCCCTGCCCAGCGGTCGATCACAGGCGCGGAAGCCAGCACCGGCAGGGCGGCGATGGCTTTGGCGTGCAGGATGTCGAGTTGGGCATCTGTCGCGGTGGAGTCTGTCCAGTGCTGTTCCGAGGTTGAGCCGATGGCAACCGTGCCATCCGCATGCGGCACCACATGCAGCCCATCGACGAACAGTTGCGGCAACTGGGCGGCGTCATAGCGCAGCGACAGCGCCTGCCCCTTCACCCCGCCGCCGATGGGGCGGCCCAGATCTTCCGACAGCGCCTGCAACCCCGCCACGCCGGTGGCCCAGACCACTGCGCCCTGATCCGCGGCCTCGCCCAGAACCACCTCGCCGCCCATTGCTCGGATCGCCGCGACCAGCGCCGTTGCGGCAAGCCTTGGATGCAGCCGCGCGCCCAGCGTGTCTTGCACCAGAAAGCCGGAGGGCGAGGCGGGTTCCCACGCGGCACCGGTTGCCGCGATCACCCGCCATTCGGCCTGGCCTTGCCACAGCGCCCCTGCGCCCACGGCCCGCGCCCGTGCCAGATCGACCGCCGCCGCATCGGCCAGCGGTTGCAGCCGCCCCAGCCGCCCGTAGCCCGTGGGCAGGCCGGATGCCGCCCCGACCCCCGCCCACCATTCGGCAGCCATCAGCAGGCTTTCCAGTTGGAACGCCTTCTTTGCGTTCCAGCTTTCCGGCACATGCGGCGACAGCGCCCCCACCAGACCGCCGGATGATCCCGCTCCGATCCCTGCGGTTTCGATCAACCGCACCTTCGCCCCGCGCCGCGCCGCTTCCCATGCAATTGCAAGGCCGAAGATGCCACCGCCGCGCACTGTCAGATCAACCCTTGCCATTCCGCGATGCCTTCCCCATGGTCCGCCGCGATCAAGGGCATATGGCAAATGACGGGCGGCGAACAGGGTGCGGGTCTGGACTGGCGCGACGGGGTGATCCCGGTCTCGCAGCGGTTTGACGACCCCTATTTTAGCCTGAACGACGGGCTGGCGGAAACGCGGCATGTGTTTCTGGCGGGGAATGATCTGCCCGCGCGTCTGCGCGATGGCTTTCAGGTGGCGGAACTGGGCTTTGGCACCGGATTGAACCTTTTGGCGCTGCTGATCGCCACCCCCGCCAAGCAGGTCCGCTTTACCAGCTTCGAGGCGTTCCCGCTGCCCGTTGCCGATATCGCCCGCGCGCTGGAGCATTTCCCCGAAGCCCGCGCCGTGGCCGATGATTTTCTGCGCCAATGGGGCGCGGCCAATCCTGAAGCGGGCCAGCGCATCCTGCAGCTTGGTCCGATCACTGCCGAGATCATCATCGGCGATGCCCGCCAGAGCCTTCCTGCATGGCAAGGCCGCGCCGATGCGTGGTTTCTGGACGGCTTCTCTCCCGCCAAGAACCCCGAGCTGTGGTCCCCTGATCTGATGGCCGAAGTTGGCCGCCACACCGCCCCCGCAGGCACCTTTGCCACCTATACCGCCGCAGGCCATGTCCGCCGCGCGCTGGCCGAGGCGGGTTTCATCGTCGAACGCCGCGCAGGACATGGCCGCAAACGCCATATGACGACAGGAACCCTGAGATGAGCCGCGCCAACCGCAAGGGCAGCGGGCCAGTGACAGCCCTTGCCGGTCAGGACGGGGTATGCCGCTATCTGGGGATTGCAGGCTTTGCCCTGATGTTAACCCTGCGCCACGCCAAGGGCTTTCGCGCCGCACTGCCGGCCGCCGGAGCCTGTATCTTGGCCTGGAGCCATGCCCTGACCGGGGTGATCGAAAGCCATGCGGTCCTTGCAATCTGCCTGCTGCTGATCCTGGCCTTCTCCGCCCCGTTCCTTGGCGCAAGGCCAAGCTGGCAACGGCGGGCGGCAAGCATCCATGCGCTGCGGCATGACCACCGCAAGACCGAGATTCCCAAGACATGAAAACCGAACAGAACACCCGGCTGGGCATCTGGCTGATGATCGCCACCTCGGTGATCTTCGCGCTGCAGGACGGGATTTCGCGGCACTTGGGCGCCACCTATAACATCTACATGGTGGTGATGATCCGCTTCTGGTTCTTCACCGGTTTTGCGACGATCCTTGCCGCGCGCAGCCCCGGCGGGTTGCGCGCCGCCACCCGCAGCCACTATCCGCTGACTCAATTCTTCCGTGGCGGGCTTCTGGTGGCCGAGGTCTGCGTCATGGTCCTTGCCTTCATCAATCTTGGCCTGATTGAAAGCCACGCGGTGTTCACCTGCTTCCCGCTGCTGGTCGCGGCACTGTCCGGTCCGGTTCTGGGCGAGAAAGTCGGCTGGCGACGGTGGAGCGCGATCGGCGTCGGCTTTGTCGGCATGCTGGTGATCCTGCAACCAGGCATAGCGGTGTTCTCGCCCTGGGCGCTGGTGCCGCTGGGGGCCTCCCTCATGTTTGCGCTTTACAGCCTGCTCACACGGCTGGTTGCCCGCAAGGATGCGGCCTCGGTCAGCTTTTTCTGGACGGGGCTGGGCGGGGCTGTGCTGATCACTCCGCCGGGCCTGTGGTTCTGGGAACCGATGAGCCGTGGCGACTGGGGCTGGATGCTGGCGCTGTGCTGCACCGCCATCCTTGGCCATTGGCTGCTGATCCGCGCCTATGCCGTGGCCGAGGCCAGCGCCATCCAGCCCTTTGCCTACCTGCAACTGGCGTTCATCTCGCTGCTGGGCATCACCCTGTTCGGCGAGGTGCTGCGCCTGAACGTCATCATCGGCGCGGCTCTGGTGGTGGCGGCAGGCATCTTCACGCTGTGGCGCCAGCATGTCCGCGCCAAGGCGGACATCCGTTCCTCATCCTCTTCGTAAAAATATCCCCGCCGGAGGCCCGGCTTCACCCCCAACACAGGTGCGTGGAATCACGCACCCCACCTCTGTTCTGCAGGCTTACCGCCCGGTCAGTTCCGAGGTGATCCGCACCGGCGCGGTGGCCCCCTTCAGCCGCGCGCGATAGATCACCACACCTTCGGCCACCCGCATCACATAGGTGCGGGTCTCGGTAAAGGGGATGGTCTCGACCCAATCCACCACGTCCACATCGGCCCGCCGCGGATCGCCGAAATCGCTGATCCAGTTGCGCGGCCGCCCCGGCCCCGCATTATACCCCGCCGCGACCAGTGCCACCGCAGGCCCGAACTCGTCCACCATCTGCTGCAGATAGGCCGTGCCAACCCGCACGTTGAAGGCCGGGTCCGATGTCAGCTTTCCGGTCGAAGACTCTTCTCCCAGCCGCTTGGCCACCCGTGCGGCGGTTTCCGGCATCACCTGCATCAACCCCCGCGCCCCTGCCGGACTTTGCGCGCGCGGATCGAACTCGCTTTCCCTGCGCGAGATCGCCAGCGCCAGCGCGCGGCTGACCGGCAAATCCTCCGGCACCATATCCGGCACCGGATAATAGGACCGCGCCAGAATAAGCCCGCGCTCTGCCGCCGCCTTGGCGACCAGCAGCGCGATATGCGGCTCGTCCATCCGCAGCGCAAGATCGGCCAGTTGTTCCAACTCCTTGGCATCCAGACTTTCGGCCAGATGCAGGAAGAACCGCTTGGCCAAGGTGCGATCCCCCGCCGCCGCCAAAGCCCGCGCCGCCGCCAGCACCGACGATCCGGCAAAGCGCGCGGATTTCCACCCCGGCCCCGGCTGCCCCGCATCGACCAAGGCCGGATCAAGCGACAGCCCCAGCCGTTCGGACGCCAGCAGCCCGTAAAACGCCGTCTGGTTGCGCGCCGCCGCCGTGTAAGACGCCTTGGCTCCGGCCTTGTCGCCCTTGGCCTCCAGCGCGCGGCCCATCCAGTAATCTGCCCGTGCAAGGCTGATCGGCGTTGCCACCGCCGCCTTCAGAGTCCCGAAATGGGTGATCGCGCGATCAGGGTCGCCCAGTTTCCGCAAGGCAATGAAACCCGACAGAAACTCCAGATCGACATAGGAATCCCCCGCCTCCAGCCGATGCGGCGCGGCGATGTTATAGGCGGTCTTGGCCTGACCGGCCCGCATATAGCGCCGCGCCAGCGTGGCCCGCCGTTCCGCCCAAGCCTCGGGCCGGCCCAGACTGGCCGCCGAGGTGCTACGCTCAAGGATCAGCGCCGCCGCGTCATCATAGCGGTCTTTCTTCATCCGCCACACAAAGCGGTCATAGGCCAGCCCCGGATCGCCCGCGACCGATTGCGGCAGCGCCTCGACCAAGGCCGAGGCATTGGCGGCACTTGCCTGCAAGGCCAACCGCGCCTTGCCCAGCGCGGCCCAGTCAGCGGAAACACGCGGCAGCATCCGTTCGGCCTCGGCGCGGCGGTCACCATCCCACAACGCATTGTCCAGCCGCACCTCATGCGCGACCCCCAAGGCATCGCCCATCAGCGCCAGCATCGCCTCTTCGTCAGCGGCTTCGAATTTCAAGCTGGACCAAGCCCGCAACGCCTCGGCCTCGGCGGCATCGCTTTGCCCGACCTCCAGCAAGGCGCGCACCAGCGTCACCGCCCCCAACCCCGTGCGCGGTTTGTCAGCGCCGAAATAGGCCATGATGCGCGCGGCATCGGTAGACCGCGCCACCGCGATCTCGCCCTTTTCCTTCAGCAAAGGCAGCCCCGGCCAATCCGGCCTGCGGGCAAGGAAGGTTTCATAATCCCCCAGCTTGCCCTGCCCGTCCCGCAGCCATTGCCACAGGATAACATCCGCGCCCGCGGCCCCCGCGCCCTGCGCCTCGGTCAAAGCTGCTTGCCAATCCTTCGCGGCAGCCCTGTCCAAGGCCGCGCGCAAAGACGAAGATTCATCCGCCCAAGCCGCCGGAGCCAGCATCAGGGACAGGGTAACGGTGATCGCTTGTGCGATTTTGCTTGTTCTGCTCATCGCCAAATTCTGCCTGACAAGCCCCGCACGAACAACCCACAAGCCCGTTATACCGGCAATTCGCCGCCCATGCTTGGCAAACCCCCGCGCCCCAGTTAATCAGAGCGCGTTTGCAACAGGGCGACTCAAGCAATAGCCCCATCCATAGGAGACGCGTGCCATGATCACAGGGTCCATTCCCGCACTGGTTACGCCGTTCAAGAACGGCGAACTTGATCTGGTGACGCTGAAGAAACTTGTGGAATGGCATATCGCCGAAGGCTCCACCGGCCTTGTTCCGGTTGGCACCACCGGCGAAAGCCCGACGCTCAGCCATGAAGAGCACCAGAAGGTCATAGAAGTGGTGGTGGAAACCGCCGCAGGCCGTGTGCCGGTGATCGCAGGTGCCGGGTCGAACAACACTGTGGAAGGCATCAGCCTGATCCGCTTTGCCGAGAAAGTCGGCGCGGATGCCGCCCTTGTGGTGACGCCCTATTACAACAAGCCCACCCAAGCCGGCATGATCGCGCATTACACCGCGCTGCATGACTGCTGCACCCTGCCGATCGTGATCTACAACATCCCCGGCCGCTCGGTCGTGGACATGTCGCCCGAGACGATGGGCGTTCTGGCGAAACTGCCGCGCATCATCGGAGTCAAGGATGCCACCGGCAAGATCGAGCGTGTCAGCCAGCAGCGCGCCTCTTGCGGTGCCGATTTCATCCAGCTTTCGGGTGAAGACGCCACCGCCCTTGGCTTCAACGCCCACGGCGGGGTCGGCTGCATTTCCGTCACCGCCAACGTCGCCCCGCGCCTGTGCGCCGAGTTCCAGGCGGCCACCCTTGCAGGTGATTATGCCAAAGCACTGGAGTATCAGGACCGCCTGATGCCGCTGCACGAGGCCATCTTCATCGAGCCGGGTCTGGCCGGTGCGAAATACGGCCTCTCGCTTCTGGGGCTTTGCACCGAAGACGTGCGCCTGCCGCTGGTCGGCCTGACCGATGGCACCAAAGCCCGCATCAAGGCGGCGATGCAACACGCGGGCCTGATCTGACACTTCCCCCGATCCTCTTCGCTTAAATATCCCCGCCGGAGGGTGAGATGCGCCCGGAAAAGGGTCCAGTGGACCCTTTTCAGCATCGAACGCCCCGCGCGTCGCGGGGCCGGTGGGCCAAGATGAAACCATAGCGCCCGAAAGGTGCCAGCATGACACCCAACCTGCGCGGCTCCCTATTCATGGTGGCGTCTATGGCGGGGTTTGCCGCCGAAGATGCGTTCCTCAAGGCCGCCGCGCGCCATGTGCCGGTGGGCGAGGCGATCTTGCTGATGGGGCTGATCGGCATTGCGGTGTTTTCCCTGATAGCCCTGCGCGCCGGCGAGCCGCCTTTGCCCCGCGCAATCCTGTCGCGCACCATGGCGATCCGGTCGGGGTTCGAGATTTCGGGGCGGCTGTTCTATGCGCTGGCCATCGCGCTGACGCCGATTTCGGTCGCCTCGGCCATCCTGCAAGCCTCGCCTTTGCTGGTGGTGCTGGGGGCATCGGTGATTTTCGGGGAAAAGGTGGGGGCAAGGCGCTGGCTGCTGATTCTTGGCGGCTTTGCTGGCGTGCTGGTGATCCTGCGGCCGGGGCTTGCGGGGTTTGACGCGCTGTCGCTGCTGACCGTGCTGGCCATGATCGGATTTTCGGGGCGCGATCTTGCCACGCGCGCGGCACCGCCTGCGCTGTCGAATGCCCAGCTTGGCGTGACCGGCTTTGTCATGCTGACCCTGTCGGGCGCGATCATCCTGCTGGTGGGTGGCGGGGCCAGCCTGCCCGACCCGCAAACGCTTGGCCTGATCGCGGGGGCCGCCCTGTTCGGGATTTCCGCCTATGCCGCCCTGACCCAAGCCATGCGGACCGGCGACGTGTCAACCGTCGCCCCCTTCCGCTATACGCGGCTGCTCTTCGCCATGGTGATGGGGGTGATGGTGTTCGGCGAGCGTCCCGACACCGCCACCCTGCTGGGCAGCGCCATCATCGTAGCCTGCGGCATCGCCATCCTGACGCAAAAGCGCCGCACGGCCTGACCTGCGGTCTAACCGTCCGCACGGCTGCGGTTGCGGGTATGCTCGACCTGCCCCAGACGGATCTGCCGCAGCGCCTCGATCAACAGCGCGGTCAGCAGGCCAAAGGTCAGCAGCCCGTTGGCCGCCTCCATCCCCGCCAGCAGCCGCCACGGGTAAGCAGGCACCAGATCGCCCAGACCCAGCGTCGTATAGGCCACCAACGAGAAATAGACCGCCTCTTCCAGCGTCGGAAACGCCCCCAACTGATGCAGCGCAATCCCCCAGACCCAAACGCCCGCCGTAATCACCCCCAGCACCCAGATCGAAACCCCTGTCAGCAGCAGCACCAGCTTGGGGCGATGCGGCTCGCGCAGCAACCAGCCATGGCTTCGCAGAAAGAATACCTCCAGCAGCATCGCCGCCACCGCTGCAATCAGGATATTTGCGATCAGCAAGCCACTCCCCACCGCGATCTGAAGAAACATCCTTGCCCCCCGACTGGACTTCACCCGCATCGTCGCCTATTTCGGGCAGACCATGGCAGAGAAATCCGATCCCAATTCCAAACTTATCGCCGAAAACCGGCGTGCGCGGTTCGATTACCACATCGAATGGGATCTGGAAGCAGGCATCATGCTGCACGGCTCCGAAGTGAAGTCGCTTCGCAAGGGCGGGTCCAACATCGCCGAAAGCTATGCCTCGGTTGAGGGCGGCGAGCTGTGGCTGATCAACGGCTATATCGCGCCCTATCTGCAAGCCAACCTGTTCCCGCACGAAGAACGCCGCCGCCGCAAGCTGCTGGTGTCGAAGAAGGAACTGTCGCGGCTGTGGAACGCGGTCGGGCGCGAGGGCATGACCATCGTGCCGATGAAGATGTATTTCAACGATCGCGGCATCGTGAAGTTAAAGCTGGGCGTGGCCAAGGGCAAAAAGCTGGCCGACAAGCGCGAAACCAGCGCCAAGCGCGACTGGGACCGCCAGAAAGCCCGCATCATGAAAGAAGGCGTGCGCGCCAAGTTCTGATCGGCGTCGCAACTTTATTGCGCGGCGGATGGCCTGTTCCTGCCTCTGTCACTTGCCTGACAAGTCCCTTCGGTTTAACTGCACCTCCATCCCCCGCAAGGAGCCTGCAATGACCGATGATCCGAAAACACTGGTGTCGACCGACTGGCTTGCCGCGCATCTGAAAGACCCCGACCTGCGCGTGATCGACGCAAGCTGGTATCTGCCCGATGCAGGCCGCGACGCGCGGGCCGAGTATAACGCCGCCCATATCCCCGGCGCGCGCTTCTTCGACATCGACGAGATTTCCGATCAGCGGTCAAACCTGCCGCACATGGCCCCGCCGCCCGAGAAATTCATCAGCCGCATGCGCGCGATGGGCATCGGCGACGGGCATCAGGTGGTGGTCTATGACGGCGCGGGCATCTTTTCTGCCGCGCGGGTGTGGTGGACCTTCCGGCTGATGGGCAAGATGGATGTGGCCGTGCTGGACGGCGGCTTCCCGAAATGGCGCGCCGAGGGCCGCGAGATCGAAGACATGCCCCCGATCCTGCGCGACCGTCACATGACCGTCAGCCGCCAGAATCATCTGGTCAAAGACGTCACCCAAGTGGCCCATGCCGCCAAACTGGCCGAGGCCGAGATCATCGACGCCCGCTCTGCCGCGCGGTTCAAGGGCGAGGCCCCCGAACCCCGTGCAGGTCTGCGCGGCGGCCATATTCCGGGATCGAAGAACGTGCCTTTCGCCACCATGCTGAACGGTGACGGCACGATGAAACCCGCGACCGAGTTGCGCGCGGTGTTCGAAGCGGCGGGCGTAAACCTGTCAAAACCCGCGATCACCACCTGCGGTTCCGGCGTGACGGCTGCCGTGCTGTCGCTGGCGCTGGAACGCATCGGCCACAAGACCCACGCGCTTTATGACGGCTCATGGGCCGAATGGGGCATGTATGACGACCTTGCGGTCGAAAAAGGATAAGAGAATGCTGGAAAGCCTGAACCCGCAGCCGCAGGACAAGATCCTGCAACTGATCGCCATGTTCCGCGATGATCCGCGAACCGACAAGATCGACCTTGGCGTTGGTGTTTACAAGGACGCAACCGGCCTGACGCCGGTGATGCGCGCAGTGAAAGCCGCCGAGAAAAAGCTGTGGGAAGAGGAAAAGACCAAGACCTACACCGGCCTTGCGGGCGAACCTGCCTATAACGCCGCGATGGTGTCGATGATCCTTGGGAACGGCTTTGCCGACCGCGCGGCATCCGTGGCCACGCCGGGCGGCACGGGCGCGATCCGGCAGGCGCTGGAACTGATCCGGCTGGCCTCGCCCAATGCAACGGTCTGGCTGTCGAACCCGACGTGGCCGAACCATCCGTCGATCATCAAATACCTTGGCATGAAAATGGCCGAGTATCGCTATTTCGACGCCGCCACCCGTGGCATCGACTTTGCGGGGCTGATGGAAGATCTGGCCCGCGTGCAGGCCGGTGATGCGGTGCTGCTGCATGGCTGCTGCCACAACCCGACGGGCGCGAACCTGAACGCCGATCAATGGGCGCAGGTGACGGATCTCTTGCTGGCCAAGGGCGCTATCCCCTTCGTTGACCTCGCCTATCAGGGCTTTGGCGACGGGCTGGAAGAAGACGCCGCCGCCACCCGCATGATCGCCGCCAAGTTCCCCGAGGTGCTGATCGCCGCCTCGTGCAGCAAGAATTTCGGCATCTACCGTGAACGCACAGGCATCCTGATCGCGTTGGGAGATGCCACCCGCAAAGCCGTGACCCAAGGCAACCTGAACTTCCTGAACCGGCAGAACTACAGCTTTCCGCCCGACCACGGCGCGCGTCTGGTGACGATGATTCTGGAAGACGACGCCCTGCGCGCCGACTGGAAAGCCGAGTTGGAAGAGGTCCGCCTGAACATGCTTACGCTGCGGCAGTCGCTGGCAGATGAACTCCGCAAGGCAACCAACTCGGACCGCTTCGATTTCGTGGCCACCCATCGCGGCATGTTCAGCCGCCTTGGCCTGACCGAGGCGCAGGTGAACATCCTGCGCGAAAAGCATGGCATCTACATGGTGGGTGACAGTCGCATCAATATCGCCGGATTGAACGCGAAAACCGTTCCCATCCTTGCCGCTGCCATCGCCCAACTGGACTGATCCCACGGCGCGCGTGCCGCGCAAGCCCCTGTCTCACCCGCGCGAAATGCGCGGGTTCGGCGTCAGGGGGCATTCTGCCCCCTCGCCCGTTCCGGGCTCACCCCCTGAGAGTATTTGGGCCAAGATGAAGCCGCTTTGTCTTCATCTTGGCTTAAATACTCCCGCCGGAGGCAACGGCGGAGCCGGTTGGCCGAAGGCCAGAGGCGACTGAAAAGACCTCGCGCCTGTGGCGCTCAATTTGAAAAGCCCCGGAAAATGAAAACGGCCCGCAGGATCATCCTGCGGGCCGTTTCGTTCTGTAAACCGATCAGCCGTGGTAGGCTTGTTCGCCATGCGAGGTCAGGTCAAGGCCCTGACGTTCGGTGTCGGTGTCGACGCGCAGGCCGATGGTCATATCGACCAGCTTGTACAGCACGAAAGAGATCACCCCCGACCAGACCAGCGTGATCGCCACAGCTTCGATCTGAATCCAGACCTGTGCCGCGATGGAATAGTCGTCGCCCTTCACGCCGCCAAGGCTTCCGGCCGAGAACACACCCGTCAGGATCGCGCCAAGGATACCGCCAACGCCGTGGATGCCGAACACGTCAAGGCTGTCGTCGTATTTCAGCTTGTTCTTCACCACGGTGACGAAGAAGTAGCAGACCACCGCCGCGATGACACCCAGTGCAATCGCGCCCACCGGGCCGACCGTGCCGCAGGCCGGGGTGATCGCCACCAGACCTGCCACCATGCCCGAGGCCGCACCCAGCATTGAGGCTTTGCCGCGCTGGATGCCTTCCAGCACCGACCATGCCAGCGTCGCCCCAGCCGTTGCGACGAAGGTGTTGATCATCGCCAGCGTCGCGCCGCCATTGGCTTCAAGGTTAGAGCCGACGTTGAAGCCGAACCAGCCGACCCACAGCATCGACGCGCCGATCATGGTCATCACCATCGAGTGGGGTGCCATGTTCTCTTTGCCCAAACCTACACGCTTGCCGATCACAAGGCAGCCGACCAGCGCGGCAATACCGGCGTTGATGTGAACCACGGTGCCGCCGGCAAAGTCGATCGCACCCATCACAAAGATCAGCCCCGAAACGTCCCAGACCATATGGGCGACGGGGAAATAGACCAGCGTGACCCAAAGCGCGCTGAACAGCAGGACGGCGGTGAATTTCACCCGTTCTGCAAAGGCCCCGATGATCAGCGCGGGCGTGATCGCCGCAAAGGTCATCTGGAACACGATGAACAGATATTCCGGGATCACATAGCCCGCCGAGAAGGTGGCCGACATGCTGTCCGGCGTCACGCCTGCCAGAAACAGCTTCCCGAAGCCGCCCCAGTAGGGCGAGGTGCCGCCGCCGAAGGTCACCGAATAGCCGTAGACAACCCAGATCACCATCACAAGACAGGCGATCAGCGTGGTCTGCATCAGCACCGACAGCATGTTCTTGCTGCGGACCAGACCGCCATAGAACAGCGCAAGGCCGGGGATCGTCATGAACAGCACCAGCACGGTCGAGGTCATCATCCACGACACATCGCCCTTGTCCATCACCGGGGCGGCATCCTGCGCCATCGCAGGCAGGGCCGTCATCAGCGACGCCGCCAGAAGTCCAACTTTCTTCAACATGTCCATCCCCTTCCCTTACAGCGCGTCATCGTCGGTTTCACCCGTCCGAACCCGCAGGGCTTTTTCCACATCCAGCACAAAGATCTTGCCGTCACCGATTTTGCCCGTGCGCGCGGTCTTGCTGATCGTGTCGATCACCTGATCGGCCAGACCATCGCCGACGATGATCTCAAGCCGCATCTTCGGCACGAAGTTCACGGCGTATTCCGCGCCGCGATAGATTTCGGTATGGCCCGACTGCGTGCCGAAGCCTTTGATTTCCGTAACCATCATCCCCCGAACACCGATCGCGGTCAGCGCTTCGCGCACCTCGTCCAGTTTGTAGGGCTTGATGGCGGCTATGATCATCTTCACGTCACACCCCTTTTCCTGTGCTAAGGCCCACAGCGGGCTCTCGACATCAGAAGGCGGCCTTCGCAGGTGCAGCACAAGTTTAGGGCGGTCTGAAAACCCGATCTGGCACGAATGGGCTAGAAAATTTGCACAGTTTTTCGCCAATGCCTATTTTGTAGGCTATTTAGGCAGCCGAATCGGCGGCCTTGGTTCTTCGCATTCCCGGAAGAACCGTTTAGAATGCTGAAAACACCAAAGGCGGGCAGTGGCAGGCATGGCGGCATCGGGCAAAGGACGTGGTCCCCTTGTGGCGGACCGGCGCTATGCGTCAGCACGCAAGGCTGCGACGGGTGGCACACCGCCCCGCAAACCCGCACCCAAGCGCGCCGCGCCGCGCCGCAGCAATGCGCGCAACCCGATCGTGCGGCTGGTGGTCGGGCTGGTCAGCCTGATCTGGCGTATCATCTGGGGGACTTTCCTGCGCGTCGGCATCGTCTCGGCGCTGATCCTTGGGATGGTGGTGTTCTACTTCTACGCCCAACTTCCCCCCGTTGCCGACCTGCTGGATGGGCGCGCGCGCGGGTCTGTCACCCTGCTGGACCGCAACGACACCGTCTTTGCCTGGCGGGGCGAGACGTTTGGCGGCCAGATCACCTCGGACACGGTATCGCCCGACCTCTTGAATGCCGTGGTCGCCACCGAGGACAAACGCTTTTACCGCCACTTCGGCATCAGCCCGCGCGGCATCGCTTCGGCCATCCGTATCAACCTGTCCGAAGGCCGTGGCCCGCTGGAGGGCAACGGCGGCTCCACCATCACCCAGCAGGTTGCCAAACTGCTGTGCCTTGGCGTGCCTTACGATACCGCCACTTGGAAATCCGAAGCCGATTACGAAGATGACTGCCGCTCGGGCGGGGTCTGGCGCAAGCTCAAGGAAATCCCCTACGCCATTGCGATGGAGGCGAAATACTCCAAGGCGGAAATCCTGACGATCTACTTCAACCGCGCCTATCTGGGCGCAGGCGCGCGCGGCTTCGAGGCTGCGGCCCAGCGCTATTTCGGCATTTCCGCCAATCAGGTGAACCCCGCGCAGGCGGCGATGCTGGCGGGTCTGCTGAAAGCGCCTTCGAAATATGCCCCCACCAACAACCTGAAACGCGCGCAAGAACGTGCCAATGTCATCATCGGGCTGATGCAGGAACAGGGCTATCTGACCGCCGCGCAGGCCGACGACGCCCGTGCCAACCCCGCGCAACTGTCCGAGGCGGCGCAGACCAAATCCGGCGGCTTTTTCGCCGATTGGGTGATGGAGGCCGCCCCCGCCTTTCTGACCTCGGAAACCACCGAGGACGTGATCATCCGCACCACGCTGGACCAGAAGATGCAGCGGCAGGCCGAAGAGGCGCTGGCATGGGTGTTCGAAAACAAGATCAAGGCCGGATCAAAGGCCCAGGCCGCGATTGTGGTGATGAGCGCGGACGGTGCCGTGCGTGCCATGGTCGGCGGTCGCAAGATCGAAGAAGCGGGGGCGTTCAACCGCGCCACACAGGCCTTGCGGCAAACCGGCTCCTCCTTCAAACCCTTCGTCTATGCCGCCGCCCTTGATCTGGGCTGGAGTCCTGCGGATTTCGTCGATGACAGCCCGCTGACCATCAATATCCCCGGTTCCGGCCCTTGGACGCCACAGAACTACGACAAAGAATTCAAGGGCATGATCACCCTGACCGATGCGCTGAAGGAAAGCCGCAACATCCCTGCTGTCCGCGTCTCCGAAGCCGTAGGCCGCGATCTGGTCCGCACCGTCGCCGAAGGATTCGGCATCGCGTCAGATCTTGCCGCTGGCCCCGCACTTGCGCTGGGGGCCTCGGAATCCACCCTGATCGAGATGACCGGCGCCTATGCGGGCATCCTGAACGGCGGCTCGTCCGTGACGCCCTATGGTCTGGTCGAGCTGAAACTGAAGGACGAAGACACCCCCCTGATGGGCGCCGGCGGCGGCATTGGCGAACGGGTGATTTCCGAACAGGCCGCGCAACTGCTGACCTATATGATGTCACAGGTGATTGAGGGCGGCACCGGCGCGCGCGCGCGGCTGGATGGTCGCCCCGCAGCGGGCAAGACCGGCACCACCCAGGCCGCGCGGGATGCGTGGTTCATCGGCTTTACCGCCGATTACGTGGCAGGCGTCTGGATGGGCTATGACGACAATACCCCGCTTGCGGGTGTCACCGGCGGCGGGCTTCCTGCCGAAATCTGGCACGAGGTGATGACCCGCATCACCGAAGGCGCGCCCGTCAACGATCTGCCGATGCTTGTTCCCGAACCGCGCCTGCCGCCGCAGCCGGACTATACAGATCCGAATATGCCTGATCCGGCCCTTCAAGACCCGGCCTATCAAGATCCTGCCCAACCCGCACAAGAGATTGATCCGGTCGAAGCCCTGCTGCGCGATCTTCTGGGCGAAAACAACTAAGGGCGCCCCCATCGGGACGCCCTTCGGCCTTCTCGGAAAATCCGGTCCGCCGCGTCAGATCTTCTTCAGATCCGCGATCAGCTTGTCGATATCGCCCTTGCGCTTGTCCAGCATCGCGCCAACTTCGGTGCGCTCGCTGGTCAGCATGTTGACGCCTTCGATGATGATGTTGAAGAACAGGTTCTTGCCGGACTTGTCCGACACATGCCAGCGCAGATCGAACGGCGCTTCGCCCTGCAAATGGGCAACCGAAATCACTTCATACCAGCTTTTCATCGGCTTGGCGTCGGTCACTTCGATCCGACCGCCGATAAACTCGCGAAAGCGGCGGCCATATTTGCGGCTGATATAGCCCTGATAGGCCTTGGTGAACGCCGTCATCTGCGCCTTGCTGGCGGTGCGCGCCTCTGGCCCAAGGGCAAAGCGGGCAATCTGCGGCACATCGGCATATTTCCCGAAAATCCGCTCGAATTCGGGGAACATCGCCGCCTCGGACTTGCCCGAGTTGATCACCGCATTCACATCCGCAATCGCCTTGTCGATCAGACCGCGCGCCTGATCAACCGTCAGCGCCATGGCGGGCAAAGGCAGCGCCAGCGCGACCGAGCCAATCGCAAACCCGGCCGCAAAGCGGCGGCGGGTCATCATGTTGTCATCACTGTGCATAGGGGTCCTCGTAGGGATCAACGTAACTGTCTTCGCCACTGGTCTGGCCCAGCTGATAGCGGCGGTTCTGCAGGTAAAGCAGTCGCGCCTGCGCGTAGCTGTCTGCACTGTCATATAGGAGCGAATCGAAGGTTTCGGAATAGCGCGAGCGATCACCAACTTTTGAAAGCAGTTGCGCCGCCGTGTCGATGTAAACCTCTGGCTCTGGCACCAGCAACCGGATCGGGTTGATGGCATAATCCACCACCATCCCCAAGGTGTCGCGCTGCGTCGAAGGGCCAAAGACCGGAAGCTCCATATAAGCCCCCTCGCCCACGCCCCAAACGTGCAAAGTCTCGCCAAAATCGGTGTGGCGGCCGTTCACACCCATCGCCGTGGCAGGATCGAACAGCCCGCCCACCCCGACAATCGTGTTCAACCCGAAGCGCAGCGTATTTTCCACCGCAGCCCCCAGCCGGAATTGCAGCAGGCTGTTCACGACTTCGCCCGGCGCTTGCAGGTTATCGGCGAAATTGCCCACGCCCTGCCAGACTTCGGGCGGCACATTCGATCCGCCAGCCGCCATCGGTTGCAGCAGATTGCGGTCCAGCCCGACGTTGAACGCGTGCATCGACCGGTTTTCAATCTCGTAAGGATCATCCACGCCCTGCGCCACCGGAGCAGCACAGCCCGCCAGCAGCAACATCCCGCACAGGCGCAGGCCAAACGCCCGATTCTCACTCTTTGCCCCGAAAAGGTCCATCACCACAGGTCCACGATCCCAACTTGGTAGGCTAGTCTTAATCTTTATCCGTCAAGCCATATGACGGGCGGTCAGGCAAGACAACGTTTCTCGGAAACCCGCCAGACACAAGCGGAAGTTTCCTGCCGACAGCCCGTCGGTCTGGCAATGCAAAGGAAGGTCACATGGCACAGCAGCCCGACACAGAACCCGGCATGGCCGAGTTGCGGGCCGCGCGGCGCGACCACCACGGGCTTTTGTGGTCGGTTGGCCTGTTCTCGGTCTTCGTCAACCTGCTGCAACTGACCGGCCCGCTCTATATGCTGCAAATCTACGACCGCGTGCTTGCCAGCCGCTCTGAAGAAACGCTGGTCGCCCTGTCGCTGCTGACCGCCTGCCTGTTTCTGGCCATGGCCGTTCTGGATCACGCCCGCGCCCGCGTTCTGGCCCGCATCGGGGCTGCGATTCAGGGCAGGCTGGATGCCCGCGTGTTTTCCGCAGCCCTGCACCGACGGCTTTTGCATCCCTCTGATCCCACCACCGCCACAGCCCAGCGCGATCTTGAATCGGTACAGCGGCTTTACGCCTCGCCCCTGCTGACCGCCCTGTTCGACATGCTCTGGACTCCGGTTTTCGCCGCCGCGATCTTCCTGTTTCATCCCGCCTTGGGCTGGCTTGCCGTGGCGGGCGGGGCGGTGCTGATTGCCGCAACCCTCCTGAACCAGCGCCTGACCCAAGCTCCGCAAAACCGCGCCATCACCCTTGGGCAACAGGCGGATCAGGTCTCGGACCAGATCAGGGCCGAATCCGAAACGGTTCTGGCCCTTGGCATGACGGGGGCGGCCTTTGCCCGCTGGCAGGCCCTGCGCGCGACGGCCCTTGCCGATTCCCTCACCGCAGCCGACCTTGCCGGAACTTTTGGCAGCGCCATCAAGACCTTCCGGCTGTTCCTGCAATCGGCCATGCTGGGGTTTGGCGCGTGGCTTGTGCTGCAAGGCCAGATATCCGGCGGCGTGATGGTGGCGGCCTCGATCCTGATGGGACGCGCTTTGGCCCCGGTGGAACTGGCAATGTCCCAATGGGCCACCGCCCTGCGCGCGCAAGAGGGCATGCAGCGCCTTGCCCTGCTGCTGTCGCGGCATCCCCCGCCACCACCGCGCCTGCCCCTGCCGCACCCCAAGGCTGTGGTCGAGGTGCAGAACCTTACCGTCACTGCCCCCGAATCGGCCCAAGCCGTGCTGCGGATGATCAGCTTTGCCCTGCATCCCGGTCAGGCGCTTGGTGTGATCGGCCCATCGGGTGCGGGCAAATCCAGCCTTGCCCGCGCGCTGATCGGGGTCTGGCCTGCGGCTGCGGGCAAGGTGCGGCTGGATGGGGCGACGCTGGATCAATACGATCCTGATGCCTTGGGCAGCTATATCGGCTATCTGCCGCAGCGGGTCGCGCTGTTCGATGGCACCATTGCAGAAAATATCGCCCGCCTTGCCCTTCGCCCCGATAGCGCAAGGGTCGTGCAGGCCGCACAACGCGCCGCTGCACATGACATGATCCTGCGCCTGCCCGATGGCTATGACACCCGCGTTTCGGCGCTTGGCGGTCGGCTCTCCGGCGGCCAGATTCAGCGCATCGGCCTTGCCCGTGCGCTTTATGGCGACCCCGTGCTTCTGGTGCTGGATGAACCGAACTCGAACCTCGACAACGACGGCACGCTCGCGCTCAATCAGGCCATTCGCGCGGTGAAATCGGCGGGGGGGGCGGTGCTGATCATGGCGCATCGCCCCGCCGCCATTCAGGAATGCGACCTGCTTCTGGTGCTGGAAGACGGCCTGCGTCGCGGCTTCGGCCCGCGCGACCAGATCCTGCGCGAGATGGTCCGCAACCACACCGACCTTGCCCGCACCACAGGTGTCGCATGATCGCCCGCCGCCCGCTTTTTCTGGGATTTACCACGCTGCTCCTGCTGGTTTTCGGGCTTGGCCTGTGGTCGGCCACCACCCGCATCGCGGGGGCCATCGTCGCGCATGGTCTGGTCGAGGTGGCGCAGAATCGTCAGATCGTGCAGCACCCCGAGGGGGGGGTCGTGGCCGAAATCGCCGTGACCGAGGCGCAATATGTGCAGGCGGGCGACGTGCTGCTGCGGCTGGACGGCGGGCAGTTGCACTCGGAACGCATTGTCGTCGAAGGCCAGCTTCACGCCGCATGGGCGCTGCGCGCCCGACTTGAGGCAGAGCGTAACGATCAGACAGCGCTGGATTTTCCCGCCGAATTAACCGGTCTTGCCGCCAGCTACCCCGATGTCGCCGCCCTGACAGAGGGCCAAACCCGCCTGTTTCTGGCCCGCCGTGACAGCTTCTTGCGGCAATCGGAGCAGTTGGACAAACGCAGCCAGCAAATTGCCGCCCAGATCGCGGGCGTCGACGCGCAGCGCAGCGCCTTGTCGCAGCAACTGGCCCTGCTGCGGCAGGAATTGGCGGATCAACTGGCGCTGCTGGACAAGGGTTTGGCGCAATCCAGCCGCGTTTCAACCTTGCGTCGGGAAGAGGCGCAACTGCGGGGCGACAGCGCCGAACTGGCCGCCTCCCGCGCGCAGGCCGAGGGGCGGGCGACCGAGGTTGCCTTGGAAAAGCTGCGCCTTGCCGCGCTGCGCCGCGAAGAGGCCAACAGCCAGTTGCGTGATCTGGATTCGCGCGTGCTGGAACTGGTCGAACGACGGCGCGTGCTGGGCGACCGCATCGCAGGGCTTGACCTGCGCGCGCCGGTTTCGGGCCTCGTGCTGGGCCTGCAGGTGACAACCCCGCGCGCCGTGATACGCGCCGCCGAGCCGGTCTTGTATCTTGTGCCGCAGGACCGCCCGCTGGTGATCGCGGCGCAGGTCAGCCCGCTGCAAATTGACGGGCTGCGCGTGGGGCAACCGGTGCGGCTGGTGCTGTCGGCCTTGACCGGGGGTGGTGCCACGCCCGAGTTGACCGGCCATGTTGCGCAAATCTCCGCCGATGCCCTGACCGACCCGCAAAGCCATGCCCGCTATTTCCGCGCCGAAATCACGCTTGATCCGGCAGAACTGGCGCGGCTTGGCGGCCAAACCCTGCTGCCCGGCATGCCGGTCGAGGCCTTTATCCAAACCGGAACCCGCACGCCGCTGGCCTATCTGGTCAAGCCCTTCACCGATTATTTCCAGCGCGCCTTTCGGGAAAGCTAGGCGCAAGCCGCTGTGGAAAGTGTAGGGTGTGTGCTGGCACGCACCCTGCCTCAAACTGGCCAATATCGGGAAATTGTTAAAAAACTCTTAACGCCCGAAATCAAGACGTTGATTACATTACACTAAAAACAGTCCCGACTCGGGACGCCCCCTATAGCACATAGCGAGAGATATCCGCCGACCGTGCCAGCACCCCAAGATGCGTCTCGACAAACCCCGCATCGACGACCACCTTTTCCCCGCCCCGATCCGGCGCGGTAAAGGACAGCTCCTCGAACACCCGCTCCATCACGGTATAAAGCCTGCGCGCCCCTATATTCTCGACCGCACGGTTCACCTCGGCTGCAATCCGCGCCAAAGCCGCGATGCCATCTTCGGTAAAGCTGACAGCCACCCCCTCCGTCCCCATCAGCGCCGTATATTGCCGGGTCAGCGCGTTGTCCGTCTCGGTCAGGATTCGCACAAAATCCCCCTCCGTCAGTGGCGCCAGTTCCACCCGGATCGGCAGCCGCCCCTGAAGCTCGGGCAGCAGATCCGACGGCTTGGCGATATGGAAAGCCCCCGACGCGATGAACAGGATATGGTCGGTCTTGACCGGCCCGTATTTGGTGGACACCGTGGTGCCTTCGATCAGCGGCAGCAGATCGCGCTGCACCCCTTCGCGCGACACATCCGCCCCCCGCGCATCCGACCGGGCGCAGATCTTGTCGATCTCATCCAGAAACACGATGCCGTTTTCCTGCACCGCCTCCAGCGCCTGCGCCTTCACCGCCTCATCATCCAGCAGCTTGTCGGCCTCTTGCCCGATCAGCAGATCATAGCTGGCCGCCACCGTGACCTTCTTGCGCGTGGTGCGCCCGCCAAAGGCCTTGAACAAGTCCTGCAAGCCCTGCATCTGCATTTCCATCCCCTGCCCGCCCATCATCGGCATGGCGGGGGTGGCATCGGCCAGTTCAAGCTCGATCACGGTATCGTCCAACTCGCCGCGCCGCAGCTTGCCCCGGAACAGCTCGCGGGTCTGCTCACGCGCGTCCTTGCCCGCCAGCGCCTCGATCACCCGCTCTTCCGCCGCCTTCTGGGCGCGGGCCTTCACGTCTTCGCGCATCCGCGCACGGGTATCGACCATCGCGGCATCGACCAGATCGCGGATGATGCTGTCCACATCGCGCCCGACATAGCCGACTTCGGTAAACTTGGTCGCCTCGACCTTCAGGAACGGCGCGCGCGCCAGCTTTGCCAGCCGCCGCGAAATCTCGGTCTTGCCGACGCCGGTCGGGCCGATCATCAGGATATTCTTGGGATAGACCTCGTCGCGCAGATCATCGGCCAGATGCTTGCGCCGCCAGCGGTTCCGCAGCGCCACGGCCACGGCGCGCTTGGCCTCGCGCTGGCCGATGATGTGGCGGTCAAGTTCCGAGACGATTTCGCGCGGGGTCAGGTCAGTCATTTGGAAATCCGTTCGACGGTCAGGTTGCCGTTGGTAAAGACGCAGATATCGGCCGCAATCGCCATGGCGCGGCGGGCGATATCCTCGGCAGGCAGGTCGGTGGTCATCAGCCCGCGCGCCGCAGCCAGCGCGAAATTGCCACCCGACCCGATGGCAGCACAGTCATGCTCCGGCTCCAGCACGTCGCCCGCGCCGGTGATCACATACAGATCCGCCCCGTCGGTCACGATCAGCATGGCCTCAAGGTTCCTCAGATATTTGTCCATCCGCCAGTCCTTTGCCAATTCGACACAGGCGCGGGCCAGCTGGCCGGGGGCGGATTCGAGTTTCTTTTCAAGCCGCTCCAGCAGGGTAAAGGCATCGGCTGTCGATCCGGCAAAGCCTGCCACCACATCATGTCCGCCCGGCGTCAGCCGCCGGACCTTGCGCGCGGTGCCTTTGATGACGGTATTGCCCAAGGACACTTGGCCATCCCCCGCCACAACCACCTCACCACCCCGCCGGACCGCCAGAATGGTCGTGCCATGCCAGCCCGGAAATTTGTCGTCGGCCATCTCAGCCCTCCGTTTCTTACCCCATATATGGAAGCCAAGCGCGGGAGGCACAAGCGGGGCGCTGGCGGGAGGCCGGGAATTGACCTAGCTTTGCCACCATGAAACCGGTTTTGAATTTTTATCTGAGCGCGGGCAAGCGGGCCAAGGTGGCGACCGCAGGCGGGATTTTGACGCGGGTTGTGCAGGCCGCAGAGGCCGCCGGATGGCAGGTTATCTTGCGGGACGAGTCCGATCCAGTGGGCGGTGATGGCTATCACCTTGTCTATAACCGCGCGGTGACGGCCCCGCGAACGCTTGTGCTACGGCGCTGCTATTTCGATCCGTTCTGGCGGATCGAGGCCACGAATGACCGCTGGGATTGGGAGGTGACTGGCAAAAGCTTTCCCGACACCGCCTCACAGGATGCCGAAGGATTCCGGCGGCGCTGGCAGGCCAAGCTATTTGCAGGGCAAGACGTTTCCAGGCAGGGTCATATCTTTATGCCACTGCAGGGCAAGCTATTGGCACACAGGCATTTTCAGGCTGCAAGCCCCATCGGGATGATCCACAACACCCGTGCTGCTGATCCCTCTCGCAAGATTTTTGCGACGTTGCACCCGCGCGAAACCTATTCTGTCGCGGAACTGGATGCGCTGCGCGGAATCGAAGGGTTCGAGCTGACCGACCGCCCCTCGATGGAGTTGCTGGCGGGCTGCGATTATGTGGTGACAGAGAATTCGGCAATGGCGCTAACGGGGTTCTTCGCGGAAAAACCGGCGGTGTTATTTGCGCGGATCGATTTCCACCATATCGCTGCTTCGGTCCCGCGCGATGGCATGGCGGCTTTCGATCCGCAGCCGAAGCCGCCCTTTGCCGCATATCTGAAATGGTTTTTCAGACGGAATGCCATCACCTCATGGGCGGATGATGCGGTTGACCGAATTCGGGTGCGGTTTCGAAATCACGGCTGGCCGATGTGAAAAAGGGTGCCGCAAAGGCACCCTTCACGTCAAAATTTCAAGGCAGATCAGATTGCCGAGGCGATCCAGTTGGCCAAAGCCGCCTTGGGGGCTGCGCCGACCTTGTTCGAGACGACTTCGCCATTCTTGAACAGGAACAGCGCCGGAATCCCGCGCACACCCAGTTGCGCCGGGCTGTCGGGGTTGTCGTCAACGTTGACCTTCACGATCTTCACTTTGCCCGCGTATTCTGCGGCAAGTTCTTCCAAGGCAGGGCCGATTTGCTTGCAGGGTCCGCACCATTCTGCCCAGAAATCCACGACCACCGGAATGGCGGATTTGCGGACTTCGGCATCGAAGGTGGCGTCGGTCACGGCGACGGTTGCAGCGCCCATAGTGGTTCTCCTGATGGATGTATCGGCCATCAAAGCTATGGCTGGGGGTCGGTAACGTCAAGGGGCGGGACGCTATCTATCGTGGTGCGTGACAAGGCCGCACTCACGATATCGCGATCCAGCGGCATAAGCGTGGCGCTGCGGGTCCACAGGATCGCAGTTTCGATGCGGTGATCGGGATAAATCTGGCGCAGGCCATGGGCATAGGCACCAAGCTGCCGCAGCAGCCCTTCGGGGGTTTGCACAGGCGTGGCGGGGATGATGCGGTTCGATTTGTAGTCGATGGCAGTGACGGTATCAGGCGTCACGATCAGCCGGTCGATGCTGCCAAGCATTCGCCCCATGGGCAGATCGGCGGTGATCGCCACCTCGGCCAGCGAATCGGGGCCGAACAGGTGGCGCAGATGCGGGGCGTTCAGCACGGCTGTCGCCTCGGCCAGCAGGTCGGCGCGTTGGGTGGGATCGGGGACCAGATCGGCGGCAAGCGTGGGCCAATCGGCGGGATCAGCGGCGGGCAGATGTTCCAGCAGCAGATGCAGCGCGGTGCCGCGCGCCAATGCCTGATCTTCGGTCAGCGCGTCGCCTTCCCCCGCCAAAGCCTTGGCCCCACCAAGGTTTGACGGCGACAGAAGCTGCGGCGGGCGGGCGGGTTCGGCGGCGGCAGTGCGGGTCCAATCCGGCAAGGTGATCTGCGCGGCGACGGTTTCAGCCTGTGCGCCAACGGAGGCGGGCCAATCGCCAAAGCTGTGGCGCAGGCGGCCTGCGGTCAGGGGTTGCGTGCCAACTTCGGCCAGACCAGCCTCAACCAGCCGATACCATGACCATTCGCCACGCGGTTTGTCGGCGTCTTTGCGGGCGGTTTTCGCCTCACCCGCCCCTGCCACAATCAGCCAGCAGCGCGCGCGGGTCAGCGCGACATAAAGCAGGCGCAGGCTTTCGTTATCGGTGCGGCGTTTGCGGTCGGCGCGTTCAGAGGCGATATTCGCGGGGCTTTCGTCGGCGGGCGTTTTCCAGACTGGTGTGCCATCGGGCAGCACGTAAATCTCGTCGCGGTCCTGCGGGTTGCGGTCGGCGGTGTCGGGCAGGATCACGATGGGCGCTTCCAGCCCCTTGGCACCGTGAACCGTCATCACGCGGATGCGGTGGCCTTCGCTGTCCATCTGGCGCTTGACCTCGACCTCATCGGTTTCCAGCCAGATCAGAAAGCCGGTCAGGCTGGGCACTTCCAGCCGTTCATAGGACAAGGCCTGCGACAGGAATTCGTCGATGCCGTCCTCGGCCTCGGCCCCCAGTCGGGCCAGCAGGCGGCGGCGACCATCGTGGCGGGTCAGGGCGCGTTCGATCAGATCGAAGGGACGCAGAAAATCGGCCTGCCCGCGCAGATCGTTCAGCATCGCCATGGTGTCGGGATGGTCGGCAGCATGGTCGCGCAGGGACTCCCACAGATAGCCTTTGCGGCCATAGGCAAGGGTGAAAAGTTCGGCTTCGGTCCAACCGCACAGGGGCGAGCGGAGAAGGGCGGCCAGGGACAGATCATCCTCGGGCGTGGCCAGAAACGACAAGAGTGCGGCCAGATCCTTGACCGCCAGTTCCGCGCCCAGTTTCAACCGGTCTGCCCCCGCAATCGGCAGGTTTTGCTGTTTGCAGGCGCGGATCACCTCGGAAAACAGGATCGACCGGCGCTGCACAAGGATCAGGAAATCGCCCGCATGGGCAGGGCGCGGGCCTTTGTCGGTGGGGATTTGCACGCCTGCCGCGATCATCGCCTTGATCTCGGTGGCGATCTGGCGGGCCAGCTGTGCTGCGTGGTGGGTATCGGACACCAGATCGACGGGGCTTTCCCAATCGTCATCCTTGGTGGGTTTCACCGGTTCGATCAGCGGCCACAGATCGACCCGCCCCGCCAGATCGGATTTATAGGCGATGTGGTGGATGTCATGCCCCATTGCCTGCGGAAAATCGGTGCCGAAGGTGCGGTCCACCACATCCAGCACCGCGCGGGAGGAGCGGAAGGAATACTCCAGTTGCAGGCTTTGGAATTGCTGGCCCGCATCGGTAAACTTTTCGGCAAAGACCTGATGCTTTTCGTCAAAGGCCGCGATGTCAGCGCCTTGGAAGGAATAGATCGACTGCTTTTTATCGCCCACCACAAATAGGGTGCGCCCGCCTTTGCGCGTGCCTTCGCCTGCGGTGAATTCGGCGGCCAGAAGTTCGATCACGCGCCATTGGTCGGGGCTGGTATCTTGTGCTTCGTCCACCAGAATGTGGTCGATGCCGCCATCCAGCCGGAACAGCACCCAAGCGGCGACGGCGGGATCGGTCAGCAGCGCCTTGGCGCGGGTGATCAGATCGTCGAAATCCAGCCAGCCGCGATCGGCCTTGCGGACCTTGTAAACCGGCAGGAAGGCGGCGGCGAACCCGTGCAGCGCTGCGGTTTTCTCGGCGGCTTGCAGCGCGATGCGGCGCGGGCGGGCGGATTCAACCCGCAGCATCAGGGCATCAAGGCGGGGCATCAGATGTGGGATTGCGCCTTGGGTGGATTTGGTCGGGAAACTGCCGGTCTTGGCGGTGAAAGGGGCTTTCGCAGACGCGCCTGACAGCAGCAGATCCTCCAGCGCCGACAGGGTGGCAAGGCTGGGCTGATGAAGCGGGATCGCGGCCAACTTTGCCGCCGCCTTAGCGTCATTGGTGCCGCCTGCCGCCAGCGCGATGCCCAGATCGGCAAGCCATTCGGCCTCCCCCCCCAGAAACACATCGGTCAAAATGGTCGCGCCAGTTTCCTCTGCAGGCACATCAAACAGCGCGCGGGCCTGCGCCATGGTCAGCGGAGTTTCAAAACCGGCGCGGCGGGAGACTACCTGCTCCATCAATTGCGTGAAATCCTCACCCGTATAGGCGCGGGCGACGGTGGCGATGGCCTCGGGGGCAATGCTGTCGGCCAGTTCTTCGACAATCTCGGCCCGCAGCAGGCGGGCGGCGCGGTCATCGAGTTCGGTGAATTGCGGCGACACGCCGGCCTCAAGCGGAAAGCGCCGCAGAAGGGTGGCGCAAAAGCTGTGGATGGTTTGAATCCGCAAGCCCCCCGGCGTTTCGATGGCGCGGGCAAACAGGCGGCGGGCATTGGCCAGCGCCTGCGGTTTGTGGCGGCTTTCGTCGCCCAGTTCGGCCAAGGCAGCATGCAGATCGGCGTCGGGCTTCATCGCCCATTCGCCAAGGCGTTTGAACAGCCGGTTCTGCATCTCGGTCGCGGCGGCTTTGGTGTAGGTTAGGCACAGGATATGCTGCGGCTGCACGCCAGCCAGCAAAAGCCGCGCCACACGGTCGGTCAGCACGCGGGTCTTGCCCGAACCCGCATTAGCGGAAAGCCATGTCGTGGCACTGGGTTCCGAGGCCTGAACCTGCCGTTCAGAGGCGTCATTGCGGATCATGGTGCGCCCTCTGGCCCTACGGTTTCAGGGGTCGCACGATCCGACATCTGCCATTCGCCATAGCGCGCCAGATGGTCATAATCGCCGGGGTAGCGATCTTCGAACACGGCGCGGCGGGCGGTATAGCCGGTTTCGCGCGCCAGATAGCGGGTGATCAGGCGGATCAGCCCTTCCCACACCTTGCCGGTGACGGTCTCGTCGATCTCGGTTTCTTCCACCTTGCTGGCCGCGCCAAGGCCGACATAGCTGATCCGCGCCACTTCGGACGGACCAAGATCGGCAAAACCGCCGCGTTCGGCCATCGCCGCAGCCAACAGCAGTTGCTTCTCATAGGCCTCTTGCTGCGGTTTGGTGGGTGGCGTGCCGGTTTTATAATCGATCAGCAACAGGCGACCATCGGGCAGGCGGTCAATCCGGTCGGGCGTGCCGAACAGGGTGAAAGGCAAGGGATCAAGCCGCACCTTGCCTTCGGTTTCCACCGCAAGCGCGGTGCCGCCGTGCTTGGCATCCTGCGCCAGAAAATGCCCCGCAGCCCGATCCAGCCGCGCCAGCCACAGGGCGCGGGCGGCTGGGAAGGGGGTTTCCTCGGCCAGCACTTCGGCGGCGGTTTGCAGCAGACGGCCCCGCGCCTGCGCCAGCGTTTCGGCATCGGGGCGGGTTTTCACAAAGCGTTCCAGAATTTCATGAAACACCATGCCACGGTCGCGCGGATCGGGGGTCTGGCGCAGCGGATCAAGCGGGTGCAGCCGCAGGATATAGCGGGCGTAGATCGCGTAAGGGTCGCGGATCAGCGTGGCAATGCCGGTCAGCGACAGCTTTTCCGGCCGCGCCGAAACCGGCGGGCGCGGCTGCGGACGGGTGGCAGGTTGCAGGCGCGGATTGGCCTGCATTGCGGGCGTCGGGCGTTCGAGCGCCTGTGCCATCACCAGCCATTCGGTGCCGCGCGCGCGCATCTGGTCCAACGCCGCCTTGCCGTGCAGGGTCGGCAGCCCTTCCATCAGGTTCACCAGCCGGTTCAGCCAGCGCGATGGCACGGTTTCCGCCTCGGCATTCCGCAGGGCGCGGGTCAGCACCACGCGCGGGGCGGCGATGGCCTGTTGGAAATCATGGGCCGACAGGCCGATCTGGCGTTCGGGCAGCAAAAGCCCCGCGTCTTTCCGCATCTGGCGGTTCAGCCACGGGTCCGGCTCTGGCAATTTGGGCCAGATGCCATCGTTCAGCCCTCCAAGGATCACCAGTTCAGCCCCCTGCACCCGCGCCTCAAGCGTCCCCCAGATCATGATGCGGGGATGGGGTTGCACGGCGTCGCGCACCTCGACCTTGTTCAGCAGGGCAAGGATCAGATCGCGGTATTCGGGGCAGGTGAAGTCCCCTCCGTTGGGGGACTCGGCGGTCAGCTCTTCCACCACGGCCAAAGCGGCGATGCCTGCGGGCTTGTCCCACAGCCCGCCGCTGCCCTGCCCTGCAGACCCGCGCGCCAAGGCTTCGGCAAGCGCGCGGTGGCGGGTGATATGGTCGGCCAAAGCGGCACGGCGCAGGGTTTCCAGATCGGTCAGGCAATCACCCAGCCAATCCGCCCAAGCGCCGACGCCTTCATCTTTGCGCGTCGCGGCCCAGTCGCGCAGAGTTTGCGGGGTGGGAAAGGCCGGACCATAGCGGCGCAGTTTCAACTCCAGATCGCGGGTAAAGCGCAGATGCGTGCCACGTTCGGCCCCGCTTGCCGTCAGCGGATGTTTCAGCAGCACCAGCAGCTGATCGGCGGTCAGCTTTTCGCCAAACAAGCCCGCCACATGCCGCAGGAACCGCCCCGGAGCCGACAGCGCCAAGGGCCGCCCCGCAGAATCGTCGGGCAGGATGTTCCAGCGGTCCAGCGCCGCCGTGACCTGCCGCGTCAGATTGCGGTCGGGCGAGATCAGCGCGGCGGTGGTGCCGTTTTCTGCCGATTGGCGCAGGATCAGGGCAATCGACAGCGCCTCGATCCGCGCCGAGGGGGCTTCCAGCAGGGTAACGCCTTGGGTGGCGGGCAGCAGATCGGGCAGGCTTGGCCCCTCCAGCAACCACTGATCGGTGACGGGGGCCGGGCGCAGCGCCAAGGACACCAGCCGGTTGCGGGCGGCATCGGGCGGCGGCGCATCCCGCCACGGGCACACATCTGTCGGAGAAAGCTGCATCAGATCAAGCAGATGGCGAAAGCGGTATTGCGGGTGATCTTCGGACGTCATCGGCTCGGCCAAGGCATCCCAGACCGGCGCGGGCAGATCGGTGTCAAAGCCCGGCAGCACCAGCGCGCCCTGCGGCAGACCCGCCACAAGCTGCATCAGCAGCGCCGTGGTGCCGCGCGATCCGGTAGAACCCGCCACAATCACCGGATCGGCGGGCGGTTTGGCCTGCCATTTTGCGGCCAGACGCAGCACCGCCAGACGCTGCCGCGCTTCGGCATCGGGGGCGGTGGTATCGGCAAAATAGGGCGCGATGATTTCCAGAAACCGCTGGGTGCGCGACCAGTGAGCAGAGTGGTTCGACACATCCAACCGCGAGATGGCTTCGGGCAAAACACCCTCGCCCTGCATTTCATCCATCAGCTTGGCCAGACTGTCGGACAGATCATACAGTGCCGCGCGGGGGGCCAGATCGGGCTGGGCCTGCAGCAGGCCCGCGACCACCTTGGCCAGTTCCAGCCGACGCCGCAAGGGTGGCACGGCGGGCGGCAAGGCGGCGTCTTTGGCCAAATCGGTGATCAGATGGATGCGCGGCAACAAGGCCGCACCGCTGGCTGTCAGCAGGTCTGTCACACGGCGGCGCATGCGGGCGGTGTTGACGTAAAGCTGCACCCGCGCCATCGCCTGCGGGGGCTGGCCTGCCAGCCGTTCTTGCAGACCCAGCACCAGATGGGCGGGAAAATCCGCACCACAGGGCAAAGCGAAAAGGCGGGGGCCTGCGGTGTCAAACATGCAGCAATGCCTCGGCGGTCAGGATGCCTTCGGGTTGGCCCACATCGCACCACCCGCCTTGATGGATCAGACCGAAAGCCCGCCCTCGTGCGATCATCATGTCCCACACCACATTCAAAGAGAATACTTTTTCGGGGATTTCGGCCAAAAGCCCCGTGCGGATGATCTGCGCGCCCAGATAGACCGCGCCCGTTGCCCCTCTTGCGCGGGAAATACGATTGTCGCTGTCGATCAGAAAATCGCCTGTGCCGCTGTGGCCAAGCGCCTGTGCAACCGGCAACAGCAGCAGCAGCGCGTCCATGCGGGCATCGTCCCAAATATCCATCAATTCGGTCAAGGGGTTAGCGCCCGTCCAGACGGCATCGCTGTTCAGCGTCAGCACCGGCCCTTCGCCCAAAAGCGGCAGGGCTGCCCGCAGACCGCCCCCTGTTTCAAGGATCGTGTCACGCTCCCATGACAGGGCAAAATCAGGCGGCAGGTGGGCGGCAATCTGATCCCCGCGATAGTGCAAATTCACAACGCGTCTTGTGATCCCCGCCGCATCGGCCAAGGCCAATGCGTGATCTATCAAGGGCTTGCCTGCAACCGGAATCAACGGCTTGGGGCGATCAGCTGTTAGCGCGCCCATGCGGGTGCCTAAGCCCGCCGCAAACAGCATCAGCGGAAATGGCCGCATTTGGCACCTATCAGGGTCAGATTTGCGGGGGTAGGCGCGGGCAAAAGCTGTGTGCAAACCGCGGCCAGAGCGGCCAGTTCGGGTTGGGCAAGGTTGCGCTGCAACTGCGCCCAAACCCGCGGCAGCAGTGCCAGATAGCCGGACTTTCCCGAAACCAGACACAGCCGCGCGAAGATGCCAATGATCCGAAGCGCCCTCTGTGCGCCCAGAACCGCATAGCTGCGCGCAAATTCGGCAGAGCTTTCGCCAGTAACGTCAAGAAAGTGCCGGATCATCGCCGCTTCGGTCGCGGCGGGGACATCGCGGCGCGCATCTTGCAACAAAGAGACCAGATCGTAGCCCCGCTGACCCATCTGGGCGAGTTGAAAATCCAGCAGGCCCACACGCGCATATCCGGTGCGATCAGGCAACCACAGCAGGTTTTCCGCATGATAATCCCGCAAGATCATCACGCGCGGGCGGTCGGCATGGGCCTGCATCGCCTCGGTCAGATTCGCCTCGAAGGCGGCGGTGTCGATCCGGTCGCCTGTTATGGCAAAACGATACCACTCCAGCGCAAAGCCAGCAGCTTTGGCCCATTCTTGTGCAGAGAGATCGGGCAGGCCGGAAGGCGCAGGGTGACGCTGCAGATGAAGCAAGACATCGGTTGCCGCAGTATAAAGCGGGGTTTCAAGCGCAGGATTTGCCGCGATCAAGCGCGCGAAGATGCCGTCGCCCAGATCTTCCAGCAGCAAAAAGCCCGTGGTCAAATCCTGTGCCATTATGCGCGGCGCAGACAGGCCAAGGCTGTGCAAATGCGCGGCAATGGCGATGAAGGCTGCGGGATCGTCACCTTTGCCGGGCGGGGTATCCATCAGCACGGCGGTGGCCGCCCCCCGCGACAGCCGATCATAGCTGCGATCCGAAGCATCACCCGCAAGGAAACGGCGGGCGGCATCTTGCCATCCGCTGCGCGCAAGAAAGGCCTGTGACTGGCTGGCGCGGTCAGTCATCGCAAAGCCAATCCCGGCGCAATTCGGTGGCCAGAGCAGGATGCGCGGGACAATCGATCTGCACCAGACGCCCCTCGTCCTTGCTGGAGAGGGACAGCTTTATAGCATGCGACGGGGCAAGGTGGCCCAAACGATCCGGCCATTCCACCAGACAGATTGCCGTGGCGAACGCATCATCAAGGCCAAGCTCAAGCACTTCGTCCGGGTGGGAAAGGCGGTAAAGATCGGCATGCCAGATCTCGGCATCTTCGGCTTGGTAGGTCTGGACCAAGGTGAAACTTGGCGACGGCACGTCTTCGAACCGCCCCAGCCGCGCGCGGATAAAAGCACGGGCAAGATGGCTTTTGCCCGCGCCGATCGGACCGGACAGCAGCAAGCTGTCGCCCGGAACAAGGCGGGCGGCCAGCCAGACAGCAAGCCGGTCGGTATCCGCCTCGGTCGGCAGGAACAGGGTAAGGGAGGAGACTGGTTCGGGCATAGGCTGAGTCTACCGCCCCACGCCGTCGCCGCAAGGGCAAGATCATCCCCGCGCACGTCGGGGAACGGTCTTGTCAGACAGGCGCGGCAAAGCGGACTCGGTCGGGCTGACAAGCCGGAAGGAAACCAGCGTGGCCCCGCCCGCCACCGGCGAGACCCGGCAGGCCAGCAATCGCCCGTCCAGCAACCGCGCCTCGGCCCGCCAGCTTTGCCTGTCTCCGACAGTGGCAACAAAATCCTCCACCTCGGACCACAGGGGATTGGGGGCCGATTGCGCGCGCCAAAGCGTTGAGAGCGTGCGAACCGAAACATCGGCCAAGGTTCCGGCCGGATCATGCCCCCAAAGCCCGGCATAGGCGGCGTTCGACATCACAAGTTGACCCGCCTGCGAGAACACCGCAATCGCTTCGTCCATCTCGTCAACCACAGCCTGACCCAGTTCCAGATCGGCACGGTAGCGGCGCGTGCGAAGCATCTCGGTCGAGATATCCTCGATCATCAGGGCAAGCGCCCCGTTGGGATGGGGGCGACCAATCACGCGGTAGGTCTGACCATCTGGCAAATTCCAGGTTTCCTCGTAAAGCCCCGAGGCCGCAGCCTTTTCCATCTCGACAATCTGCCGCCGCCAGCCTTTGTAATCCTTGGGTTCGGGGATCATCTTGCGGTCGCGCAGCGCATCCAGAACCGACACAAGCGATGGCCGCATCGACAGGAAATCGACCGGCAGGCCCGTCAGATCAAGCAGCGCTGGGTTGAACAGTTGCAACTGGCGCTGCCGGTCAAAAATGGCAAGGCCGATGGGCAGTTGTGCGAAGGTCTTGGCCAGCGTCTGCATGAAATCCCGCAAAGCCGTTTCGGCATGAACGGCAGCATCCGCCGGCGTGGCAAACATCAAACGCCCCGCCCCTTCGACCTCCCCGGACAGGTCATACCAGACCGGCCCGCCATCGGGCAGCGTCACGCTTTGGCGCTGCCCGATGGCGGTTTGCGCGGTGGCCGTCCGTTCAAACAAGCGTGGCAATGGCCAACTGAAATCCTGCCCCGCCGGAAGCGCAGCCCCCGCGCGGGCCAGATAAGCGGCATTCGCCCAGACAACATCGCCAGCAGCCGTTTCACGCCACGACATCAACGGCACCTTGGCGACGGTATCACGCAACTGCGCCAATTCATCCAGCATGGCGCGCTGCGCCAGTGGATCCGCCAAACGGCCGCCCGAGGCCTGCTCGGCATCGCTGACAGTGATCCGCGTCAACCCGCCTCGCAATTCAGCGGATAGAACCAGCCCGTCCACCGCAGGCCGATCCGAAACCAAAGTCAACGCGCCCTCGGTTCCAAGCCGCTGTAGCTGTGTGTCCAGATCCGGGAAATGTGACGACAGGCTGGCCAGAAGACGCACCCAAGCGCCGCCCCGCAGATTCGGTGCCGCCAAAAGCGCCCGCCCCCCCGGCGTGCTGTCAACCAAGACATCGCCGTCAAACAAAAGCACAGATCCGGCTTCAGTATCGGAGAAAATACTGCGGCGTAGCGCCAGTTTGCGCGATGGCAGCACATTCAGCGCCAGCAACCCACCCGTTGCAGCAATTGCAGCGATCAAAAACAGTCCCAGTGCCAGCGACCAATCCAACACGATATGGCTTCTCCCAAAGAACCCGGACCCTAAATTGCAACCTAGAGTCGATTATCTTAATGGGACATTAACGGTATCGTGAAAAAAGTGAACTTTATTCACCTCAGGATTGTCTCAGGCAATTCGCTGATTTTCTCCCAACCCGCGATTGGTGGGCGCGACCATCGACTTGCTGGGCCAGACTGCCTCGACAATCGCACCACTGCGCTCGGGGCGTTCCGACGGGGAAAGAAAAGGGTCGGCCGCATTGGCAAAGGACAATTCCGCTCCGGTCCGCTCTAGCAAAGTCTTGGCAATAAACAGACCAAGCCCCATGCCTTCATACCCCGGACGTGCGCGCAATTCCTGTTCGATGCGGCGCGCGCGCACAAAGGGGTCACCGATACGACCTATCACCTGTGCAGGAAAACCATTCCCGTCATCGATAATCCGCAAAATGATCCGCCCCGAGGTCCAATGGGCATCGATCCAGACCGTCGTGCGTGCAAAATCGACGGCGTTTTGCACAAGGTTGCGAAGGCCATGAATCAACTCGGGCTTTCGCAGGATTTCGGGTTCTTTCAACCCCTCCTCTCCAGCAACAAGGGTGAAAATCACCGCTTTGCCGCGCCCGATATGTGGCTCGGCCGCCTCGCGCAAAACTGCACCCAAAGGCGCTTGGCGCAGGTGCAGATCATCTTTGCCCGCCTTGCCCATCGAGCGCAGAATATCACGGCACCGGTCGGCCTGATCGCGGATCAGACGGGCATCGTCCTGCAAATCACCAGTCAATTCGTCCAGCATTTCAGTGCTGACCAGTTTGATCGTCGCCAAGGGCGTTCCCAATTCATGTGCGGCGGCGGCAACCACACCGCCCAGATCGGTCAGTTTCTGTTCGCGTGCCAGCGCCATTTGCGTGGCCAGCAGTGCATCGGACATTGACCGCATCTCGGTGGCAATCCGGCGCGAATAGATCCCCAGAAAGGCGATTCCGGTAATGATCGACAACCAGAATCCGAACTCGAACAGGCCCGGCACCCGCAATATTGTATTGTCAGCATAGCGCAAGGGAACGTGGATAAAGGTGATAAGCGTGACGAAAGCCACTGACAAAAAGCCGATCACAAGCGTCGTCCGCAACTCAAGCGCGCTGGCCGATACTGTCACCGGCGCAAGGATCAGAAGAGCGAAGGGGTTCGACAGGCCGCCCGTCAGGTAAAGCAGGAACGAAAGCTGGGCCAAATCGAACAGCAGCGTCAGCATTGCCTCGGCTTCGGACAACCGCTTGTTTTCGGGAAAGACAAAGACCGAGACAAGGTTCGCAATGATAGCCGAACCGACAGCCAGATAGCACAGGCCCAAGGGCAGCAGCATGCCATAGTAGCGATCCGCCACGCTGATCGCGGCAATTTGTCCGGCAATTGCCATCCAGCGCAGCAAAATAAGCGTTCGAAGCCGCAGCCGGTCGCTGCGTTCGGTCAGAAAGCCGGAGTCTTGGGCGGTGGATTGCATGGAACACCCCTTTCGGATGCGCGTTTGCGATTGATAAGGGCGGCGTCTTGGACGATCAATGAGCAAAGCTTTCAGAGGGTTCGAAATGGTCAAGGGTCTTGCGGGTTTGGCGGCAGCCGTGCTGGCGGGTTTGCTGGGTGGCACTGCCTATATGATATGGTCTGCACGGGCCGCGGACCCCTATGCCGACTGCCGCGGTGGCGCGGTCGGTGGCGGCGATATTGGCGGGGCTTTCACCTTGGTGGATGAAACCGGCAAGACCGTGACTGACAAGGATGTGATCACCAAGCCCTCGCTGGTCTATTTCGGCTATACGTTCTGCCCCGATGTTTGCCCGTTGGACAATGCACGCAATGCGGATGCGGTTGATATACTTGAAGAAAAGGGCTTTGAGGTGACACCGGTTTTCATCTCGGTCGACCCCGAGCGGGACACGCCCGAGGTGGTTCGGGACTTCACCGACAACCTGCATCCGCGCATGATCGGCCTGACTGGCAGCGCCGAGCAGGTCAAGGCGGCGTCTCTGGCTTATAAGACCTATTTCAAAAAGCAGGACAGCGGCGACGAGTTTTACCTGATGGACCACTCGACCTTTACCTATCTGGTCCTGCCCGAAAAAGGCTTTGTCGATTTCTTCCAACGGGATGACACCGCCGAACAGATGGCCGAGCGCGTTGGCTGCTTTCTGGACAAGGGCTGATCGCGGCAAATTTGACCTTGGCGGCACAGTGGCCTAAGTCTGGGTGATACGAATAGCAAGGCAGGTGACGGGATGGCGGAAGATCTTGGCGCGGAATTGGGGCCGGACCGGAGCTTGCTTTTGGTCGATGACGACGAGCCGTTTGTAAAACGGCTTGCCAAGGCGATGGAAAAGCGCGGCTTCATTCCCGAAACCGCCGGCAGTGTTGCTGCGGGCCGTGCCATCGCCCAAACCCGCCCGCCGGCCTATGCCGTGATCGACCTGCGGCTGGAAGATGGCAATGGTCTGGACGTGGTGGAAACCCTGCGTGAACGCCGGCCCGATTGCCGCATCGTGGTTCTGACTGGATATGGCGCGATTGCCACCGCTGTGGCGGCAGTAAAAATCGGTGCGACCGATTATCTGTCAAAGCCCGCCGATGCCAATGACGTGACCGCCGCCCTGCTGCAAAAGGGCGAGACCATGCCCCTGCCGCCGGAAAACCCGATGTCGGCAGACCGCGTGCGCTGGGAGCATATTCAACGCGTCTATGAAATGTGCGACCGCAATGTTTCCGAAACCGCGCGCCGCCTTTCAATGCATCGGCGGACGCTTCAGCGAATTTTGGCAAAGCGGTCCCCGAAATAATTGCACGGATGCTGTATTGGCGCTAAACAGCGACATCATTCCTGAAAGGATGTGGCTATGTCGATTGATCTGAACAATCTGTCTCTTAAAGAGTTGAAGGACCTGCAGGCCCAAGTTGCAAAGGCAGTCTCTTCGTTTGAAGATCGCAAAAAGAAGCATGCCTTGGCAGAATTGGAAGAGAAAGCCCGCGAATTGGGATTTTCGCTGGCCGAACTGACCGGCGCGGCTGTGACACGCAAACGCGCCCCGGCCAGCGCGAAATACGCAAATCCGGCTGATGCGTCCGACACATGGTCGGGCCGAGGCCGCAAGCCGCGCTGGTTTGATGCAGCCCTGAAGTCGGGAAAGCGCCCGGAAGATATGGCGATCTGATCAGATCGCCACTTATAAGGCCGCCGGATATTTCGGCGGCCTTATACTGTATACTATCCCATAAGTGCCATCAGGCCCGTATGTCGCGCCACAAACTCGGCGCGCACCACGGCAGGAGCGCGCAGCCGGATTTCCAGACAGCGCAGCATTTCGGTTTTCGGGCGTCCAAACAGCTTGTCTGCCTCGGCTTCGGTAAAGCCCGCAATCTGCACCGCCTCAAGCCAGGCTGAAATCCTGTCCGCGTCCTTGATTGCTTTTTTCACCGCAACAGGCAGGACCGCAGGCAGGCCAAAGCGCAGATGCACTGCCGCCGTCAACCGCGCATCCAACTCACCATAGCTTGGCCCGATGGCCGATTTCACCGGACTGATCATATCGCCGATCACATATTCCGGCGCGTCATGCAGCAAGGCCGCCAGCCGCCATTTTACCGGCTGCACGGCCACCCGCGCAAAAATCTCTTCGACCAATAGCGAATGTTCGGCCACCGAATAGGGCCAGTCCCCGCGCGTCTGCCCGTTCCAGCGCGCCACAAAGGCCAGCCCGTGGGCAATGTCTTCGATCTCGATATCCATCGGGGTGGGGTCCAGCAGGTCAAGCCTGCGCCCCGACAGCATCCTTTGCCAAGCGCGTGGTTGTTTCATCGGCCCCCCATTGCCGCCAAAGCCTAGCCAAGCCGGGCAGCCATTGTCGAGAGGGCTTGCAAATGCTATCTGCCCCGCAACCAAAGGTCCAAGGAGTGCGCCAAGATGGCTGCCGATTACATCGTTAAAGATATTGCTCTGGCTGATTTCGGCCGCAAAGAGTTGACCATCGCCGAAACCGAAATGCCGGGTCTGATGTCGCTGCGCGAAGAGTTTGGCGCGTCCAAGCCGCTTGCCGGTGCGCGGATTGCGGGCAGCCTGCATATGACGATCCAGACCGCCGCCCTGATCGAAACGCTGACCGCGCTGGGGGCCGATGTGCGTTGGGCCTCGTGCAACATCTTCTCGACCCAAGACCACGCCGCCGCCGCGATTGCGGCCGCTGGCACGCCGGTTTTCGCCATCAAAGGCGAGACGCTGGAAGACTACTGGGAATACACCGACAAGATTTTCCAGTTCGGTGGGCCGGAAGGCACCTGCAACATGATCCTTGATGATGGCGGCGATGCCACGCTGTATATCCTGCTGGGCGCGCGCGTTGAAGCCGGTGAGACCGATCTGATTGCGGTTCCGACCAGCGATGAGGAAGTTTGCCTGTTCAACCAGATCAAGAAACGTCTTGCCGCCACGCCGGGTTGGTTCGCCAAACAGCGCGCTGCGATCAAGGGCGTGTCGGAAGAAACCACCACCGGCGTGCATCGTCTGTACGAACTGCACAAGAAGGGCGAACTGCCCTTCCCCGCGATCAACGTGAACGATTCTGTCACCAAGTCGAAGTTTGACAACAAATACGGCTGCAAGGAGTCGCTGGTTGACGGCATCCGCCGCGCCACCGACACCATGATGGCTGGCAAGGTTGCTGTGGTTTGCGGCTATGGCGACGTCGGCAAAGGCTCGGCTGCCTCTCTGCGCGGCGCAGGCGCCCGTGTGAAGGTGACGGAAGTTGACCCGATCTGCGCGCTTCAGGCAGCAATGGATGGTTTCGAAGTGACCCTGCTGGAAGATGAAGTGGCCACCGCCGATATCTTCATCACCACCACCGGCAACAAGGACGTGATCCGCATCGAGCATATCCGCGAGATGAAGGACATGGCCATCGTCGGCAACATCGGCCACTTCGACAACGAAATTCAGGTCGCCGCCCTGCGGAACCACAAGTGGACCAACATCAAGGAACAGGTGGACATGATCGAGATGCCCTCGGGCAGCCGCATCATCCTGCTGTCCGAAGGTCGCCTGTTGAACCTTGGCAATGCCACGGGCCATCCTTCGTTCGTGATGTCGGCGTCTTTCACCAACCAAGTGCTGGCGCAGATCGAACTGTGGACCAAGGGCAACGAATACCAGCCCGGTGTCTACATTCTGCCCAAGGCTCTGGACGAAAAGGTGGCCCGCCTGCACCTTAAAAAGATCGGCGTGAAACTGACCGAGTTGCGCCGCGATCAGGCTGATTACATCGGCGTCAAGGTCGAAGGCCCGTTCAAATCGGACCACTACCGTTATTGATCTGCCCGAACTGACGCGAAAGGCCCGGCTTTGTCCGGGCCTTTTGCTTTGCCTCACCCCCCTACAAATCCCTTGTGCGATCTTACCCCTGATCTAAGCTGCCGCTGCATCTTGCCACCGCTGGCAAGGCAAGGCGACAAGCATCAACAAAGGGCGTTTCACCATGAGCAAGCGTGACGATCTGATTGCGAAATATGCCGAAGACCTGAAGACCAAATGCAAGGTAAATCCGGATCTGGACCTGCTGACCAAAGTGACCATCGGCTGCGGTCCGGCCATCTACAGCGCCGATAGCGAGACCGTCGCGGCATCGGACGCGGCCGAGTTGGAAACGCTGAAGAAGAACTTCCTGATCAAGAAACTGGGTCTTGCCGACACACCTGCCCTGTCCGCAGCAATCAACGCCGCCATCGACACCTATGGCCGGTCGGAACGCAACAAATACCGCGCCGTGGTCTACTATCTGCTGGTCAAGCACTTTGGCAAGGAAAGCGTCTACAGCTAGCTTTCGCAAACTGGCGGGCGTTTGAGTCAAGTTTTCCATGCTTGGCTTTTGCGCCTGTCCGAATTCTGGGCTAGGTTGAAGTCATAGGGCAGGAGCCCGGGACCTTTATCAGAACACGTGTGGTGCTAAGGGAGCACGTGGGGTGGATGGGAGGTCCCTCAGGGGTGTTGGGCCTCCCGTTTCCACATCAGAACAGGGCAAGGATCAGGCCCATGATGGTGCAGCCGATGATGACATTCGGGGCATCAATAAGGATCAGCGCCGTCTTCCGCATCGAAAACGCATAGTTCATCGCCAGCCACGGCGTAACGAAGAACGCGCCAATCCCCGCACCCGCGATCACAGCTTTGCCGATGCTGTCGATATTGGCCATCTGGAAGATATGGCGCATCATGCCGGCCACCACGATCATGGCGATGATTCCGATCACAAAGGGCATCGGGCTGCCGTCGCCCTGCGGTTTGCCGTTGGCATCAACCGGGATGCCTGCAGCAGCGACCCACGGCTTGGACAGAGTGATATACCAGACAGCACCGAAGGCAAACGCGCCCAAGGCGGCAGCGACAACATTCAGGAACTCCATAGGTCTCTCCATGTTTTGACCGATCATGCCGCAAAGGCATGTCTTGGCCAAATCATTTTACACCACCCAGATCACAGATAATCTGCCACTCGGCCTCTGTTACTGGCTGCACCGAGAGACGTGCGCTTTTGACCAGCGCCATCGCCTCCAGCCCCGGTTGCACCTTGCAAGTATCCAGCGTGACAGGGCGCAGCAAAGGCTGCACCGCACGCAGGCAAACGCAATCCCAGCGCGGATCGTCGGTCGTGCTGTCAGGGGCGGATTCGCGGATCACCTCGACGATGCCGACGATCTCTTTGCCGATGTTCGAATGGTAAAAGAACCCCAGATCGCCGACTTTCATCGCCCGCATATTGTTGCGCGCCTGATAGTTCCGCACGCCATGCCATTCCTCACCCGCATCCCCACGGGAGACCTGATCGGCCCAGCTCCAGGTGTCAGGTTCGGATTTGAACAGCCAACGCATCAGCCGATGACCTTCTTCCATTCGCTGATGGTCACAGACTCGAACAGCCCCGCCTTGGCATAGGGATCGGCATCGGCCCAGGCCTGCGCTTGGGCCAGAGTCTCAACCGTCAGGACCACAAGGCTGCCGGTCATCTGTCCATCGGCCAGAAACGGCCCCGCCATTTCCACCACGCCCGAGGCTTCGATATGCGCCAGATGCGCGGCGCGGTTGTCCAGACGGGTTTGCAGATGGTCGGGTTTGTCTTTGCAGATCAGGGCGACGCGCATGGTTTACTCCTGTTTCAAGGGACGCGACAGCAGGGCGGAAATCGCCTGCGGCAAGGTGATGGTCTGGTCGATCAGCGCGGCGATCATCGCCGTGATCGGCATGTCGATTTCGAGCCTAAGTGCCATGTTAGAGACTGCTTTGGCCGTGGCCGCGCCCTCGACCGTCACGGTCGGATCAAAGCCCTGCCCCGCCCCGATGGCCTGCCCATAGCGGAAATTGCGCGACTGCGCCGAGGTGCAGGTCAGCACCAGATCGCCAAAGCCCGACAGCCCCGCCAGCGTCTCGGCCCGCGCGCCCAAGGCCAGCGCAAGCCGTGTCATCTCGGCATAGCCGCGCGTCATCAGGGCGGCACGGGCCGAATCCCCCAGCCCCGCGCCAATCACCACCCCCGCCGCAATGGCGATCACATTCTTCAGCGCTCCGCCCAGTTCGGCGCCGATCACATCCGTGCTGCGATAAAGCCGCAGGCTGGGGGTAGACAGCAGATGTTGCAGCCCCTCGCCATCCTGCGCGGCCAAGGTCAGGGCCGTTGGCAATCCCCGCGCGATGTCGGCGGCAAAGCTGGGTCCGGTCAGGATTGCAACCGACGCGTTCGGGCAGGCAGCGGCAATCAGCGCCGCCGGCCCCTGCAACGTCGCCAGATCAATACCCTTGCAGCAGGCAACCAAAGGCTGGCCATCCAGCGCCGCAGCATGGGTGGACAGGAACCCGCGCAAGGCCTGCATCGGCAGCGCCAGAAGCACGGCCTGCGAACCCGAAAAACCGTCACTAAACGCCGCAATAGAGACTGTTTTGGGAAGATCAACGCCGGGCAACCGCGCCTCGTTCCGGCGGGTTTCCCGCATGGTGGCCACTTGCGCCGCATCCCGCGCACAAAGCGTCACCGCGCGGCCCTCACGGCCCAGTGCCACCGCCAAAGCCGTGCCAAAGGCCCCCGCACCGATCACGGTAATCATGCTTTGGCCCCCTTTTTGCCCGATCCGATCATCGGTGCTGCGGTCGCGTCCAAGGGCCAGCGCGGGCGGGCCACAAGGTCCATCCCGTCGCGCGCACCCGAACGAAACCGCTCAATCCCCGCCCATGCGATCATCGCGGCATTGTCGGTGCAAAGCCGCAGCGGAGGGGCAAGAAACCGCACGCCTTCCTTGACACAAACAGTCTCTAACATGGCGCGAATGAGGGTATTTGCCGCCACCCCGCCCGCCACAGCCAAGGCCGGTTGTGCCGGATCAAGTGCAGCATAGATCGTCAAGGCGCGGCGGGTCTTTTCAGCCAGAACCTCGGCCACCGCACGTTGAAACCCCGCACATAGATCGCGACGGTCCTGCACCGTCAGCCCGCCCTGTTCCGCAATCAACGCATCCCGCGCCCGCAGCAGCGCGGTTTTCAGCCCCGAAAACGACATATCGCAGCCCGGCCGATCCAGCAGCGGGCGCGGAAAGGCAAAGCGCCGCGCATCTCCCAACGCCGCTTCGGCCTGCACCGCTGGCCCACCCGGTTGCGGCAGGCCCAACAGCTTGGCGGTTTTGTCAAAGGCCTCGCCGGGGGCGTCGTCGATGGTGCCGCCCAACCGTTCAAAACGATCCGCACTATGGGCAATCAGAAACTGGCAATGCCCGCCCGACACCAGCAGCATCAGAAAGGGAAAGGCCAGCCCATCGGTCAGCCGCGGGGTCAGCGCATGGCCCGCAAGATGGTTCACGCCAATCAGGGGCAGACCCGTCGCGCTGGCCAGCCCCTTGGCCAGCATCACACCCGACAGCACCCCACCAATCAGCCCCGGCCCCGCCGTTACCGCGATCCCGTCCAGATCAGACAGCCCAAGCCCAGCCTGCGCCAGCGCGGCCTCGACACAGAGATCCAGCCGCTCGGCATGGGCGCGGGCAGCGATTTCCGGCACCACCCCGCCATAGGCCGCATGCAGCGCGGTTTGGCCTTCGACCACCGAGGCCAGAATTTCGGCACGCCCGCCCACGGCGCGCACAACTGCCGCCGCCGTGTCGTCACAACTGGATTCGATGCCAAGGAAGGTCAGGTCTGTCATGGTCCGCCGTTGCCAGAGGGGGTCGCTCCGAGGTAACACCTGTGGCATGGCCACACAATCCCGCGCCAAGACCCTGTTGCTGACCCGGCCCGCGCCGCAATCGGCCCGTTTCGCCAGCCTGCTGGCCCAAAGCTTCGGCCGCGATCTGCGGATCGTGATCGCGCCGCTTATGGCACCACGATTCCTGCACCCCACCCTGCCAGAACGCGCTTTTGCCGCGTTGATCCTGACCTCTGAAACCGGAGCCGAAGCCGCGCGGCGGATTTCCGCCGCTGGCCAGCCGCTGCCCATACGGGCGTTCTGCGTGGGCGATCAGACCGCAACGGCGGCAGCAGCGGCGGGGTTTGACCCGATCTCGGCCCAAGGCGATGCCGCCGCCTTGATTTACCTGATCCGGTCCCGTAACCAATCCGGCCCGCTGCTATATCTGCATGGCAAAGACATCCGGGGCGATGTGGCAGGCGCGTTGAATTCCGCTGGAATAGAGACTGTTTCGGCCCTTGTTTACGATCAAATCGCCACCCCCTTGACCGCCGAGGCCAAGGCGGCCCTGTCGCAGAAAGACCCCGTTCTGGTGCCGCTGTTCTCGCCCCGCAGCGCCCGCCTTTTCGCCGCCGAAGCAGGCAGCATCACCCCGCTGGCCCCGTTGTGGGTGGTCGCCCTCAGCCCTGCGGTTGCCCGCGAAGCGGCGGTTTTATCCCCCGAAAAACTGGAAATCGCGCAGCACCCCGATGCCGCCGCCCTGATTGTCGCATTGGATAAGCTGCTGCAATCAGGGCAAGGTTCTTGAACCCCAAGGGGGCGCGGTATTAGCTACAGGTCTCGGGAGCGCGCCCGAAGCAACAAGATGAGGTTTGCGATGGCGGATGAGGAAACCCTGACGGCAGATGCGCCAATGGCCGTGGCCGAACCCGCAGCCCCCCCCGCGCCCGAGTCTGCTGCGCCCGTAACCGCCCCACCGCGCCGCAGCGGGGCGCTGGGGGCGGTTCTGGGCGGTGTGCTTGCCGCAGGCGCAGGCTTTGGTCTGGCGCAATACGTGCCGGGGGGCTGGCCGATCGCCGACACGTCGGCTCTCGAAGCCCGTCTGACCGCGCAAGATCAGGAAATCGCCGCGCTGAAATCCGCGCTTGCCGCCAAACCTACAACCGATCCTGCCTTGGCCGAACGGCTGGACGCGTTGGCAAACGCGGTCGCATCCCTGCCGCCACCTGCGGACACCTCTGCCCTTGAGACGCGCCTGTCCACGCTGGAATCGCTTCCGACGGGCAATGGCACTGGCCCGTCCTTGGCCGAGTTTGCCGCGCAGGCCCAAGCCTTGCGCGACCTTCAGGCCGAACTCGCCACGCTGAAATCCGGCACTGCCGCCGTGCCTGCCAATGTCGAGGCATTGGTGGCCCAGACCGAAGCGCGGTTGCAAGAGGCCGAGGCGCAGGCCGCCGCCCTCAGGGCCGAAACCGAGGCATTGGCACAGGCGGCCACCGCCCGCGCCGCCCTTGGCCGGATTCAGGCCGCGCTGGAAAGCGGCGCGCCCTTTGCCACCGCCCTGCCCGATCTGGGCTTGGCCGTGCCAGACCTGCTGGCAACCAGTGCCGAGACGGGGATTCCGACACTGGCCGCGCTGCAAACCACCTTTCCCGATGCCGCCCGCGCCGCACTTGAGTCGGCTTTGCGCGCCAATATGGGGGAAAGCTGGGCCGAGCGTGTCGGTTCGTTCCTGCGAAGCCAGACCGGCGTGCGCTCACTCACCCCGCGCGACGGCAGCGATCCCGACGCGATCCTGTCCCGCGCCGAAGCGGCTTTGGCCACGGGCGATCTGCAAACGGCGCTGACCGAACTGGCGGCGCTGCCCGCCGAGGCAGCCACGGAAATGGCGGCATGGCGCGGCATGGCCGAAACACGGCTGGCGGCGGTTGCTGCCGTGTCGGCACTTGCGACAAAGCTTGGGGAATAGGGGGCGGGGATGATCTGGTCACTGATCAAAGTGGTGCTGTTCGTCGCGGCCATCGCGGGGCTGACATTCGGCGCGGGGCTGTTGATGGACACAGGCGGCGCGATTCGCATCGCAGCCGCGGGGTGGGAGCTGAACCTTGGCCCGCTGCAAACCGTGGTGCTGCTGCTGGTGCTGATCGTGGCGATCTGGACCCTGATGAAGCTGGTGGGGCTTCTGGTCGCGGTGCTGCGCTTTCTGAACGGCGATGAAACCGCGATTTCGCGCTATTTCGACCGCAACCGCGAGCGCAAAGGCTATCAGGCGCTGTCGGACGGGCTGATGGCGCTGGCCTCGGGCGAGGGCCGCCTTGCCTTGATGCGCGCGCAACGGGCCGAAAGATATCTGGCCCGACCTGAATTGACCACGCTTCTGATCGCCCAGGCCGCCGAAGCCGCTGGCGACAGCAAACGCGCGACCGAGGCCTACAAGACCCTTCTGGCCGATGAGTCGACCCGCTTTGTCGGCATTCGCGGGCTTTTGAAGCAAAAGCTGGCCGAAGGGGATACCGACACGGCGCTGAAACTGGCGGAAAAGGCCTTTGCATTAAAGCCCAAACATGCCGAAACGCAGGACATCCTGCTGAAACTGCAATCCGAGAAATCGGACTGGACCGGCGCGCGGGCAACGCTGGGGGCCAAGCTCAAGGCAGGGTCGATGCCGCGCGATGTCTACCGCCGCCGCGATGCCGTGCTGGCCCTGCAAGGCGCGCGGGTGGTGATGGACGAAGCTTCGACCATCGAAGCCCGTGAAGCCGCGATTGAGGCGAACAAACTGTCTCCCGATCTGATTCCCGCCGCCGCAATGGCCGCGCGCGGGCTGATCGAAAAGGGTGACAAGAAAGCCGCCACCCGTGTGCTGAAAAAGGCCTACGAGGCCCGCCCCCACCCCGATCTGGCCGCCGCCTTTGCCGAGATCGAGCCTGATGAAACCCCGCACCAGCGCCTGAAGCGATTCAAGCTGCTGACCGCATTGCACCCCGATCACGATGAAACTCGCCTGCTTCTGGCCGAATTGAACATCACCGCCGAGGAATTCCCCGACGCCCGCCGCGCGCTGGGGGATATGGTGACGCGCCATCCCACCCAACGCGCGCTGGCGATCATGGCCGCGATCGAACGCGGCGAGGGCAGCGATGATGCCGTGGTGCGCGGCTGGCTGGCCAAGGCACTGACTGCACCGCGCGGTCCGCAATGGTGCTGCGATACCTGTCAGGCGATCCATGCTACATGGAATCCGATCTGCGACAACTGCGGCGGCTTTGACACGCTTTCATGGCGCGAACCCGCCGAATCCACGGGCCAAAGCGCCACCGCCGCCGAGTTGCTGCCGCTTTTGGTGCATGAGCCGGTCAAACAACCAAGCCCGCCCGCCAAAGCCGAATCCGACGAGGACGAGCCAGCGGTCATAGATATTGTCGCCGTCGCGCGCGGCACAAATTAGGGCTACACATCGCCGAAAAGGGGTGCTATCAGCCGCGCAGATTAGCCGGTGTAGCTCAGCTGGTAGAGCACGTCATTCGTAATGATGGGGTCGGGGGTTCGAGTCCCTTCTCCGGCACCACTTTCCCTTCCAGATGGGAAAGTGGCAATGCAAGCGTCATGTCTAGAGGCGCCTTGCAAAGTTTTTCAAAATTCAACTGATGACTGGTCATGCAGATTTGTGCCGCTTTGGCATCCGTCAGCGGCTTGCACCAGAATCAGCAAAGCGGGTCGGGCGGCTTTTGCTGACAAAAGCCGCCCGAAAACTTAGCGCGACAGAACCTTACGCAGCACCCTGTCAAGATCGGCCTTGGGATCGGCCGCAAGCGTTTCTGCCCGCCATGCGACATGGTGGTCCGGGCGCACCAGCAGACAACCACTGTCAGCGATTTCGCTGATCCGCGCCCAGTCGCCGCTGTGATCGACGTAAGGGCGGCGCGGGCCGATGACGTGGGTGACGATCTCGATCCCCAACTCGGCCCCAACTGCCTGCGCGGCCTCGACCCACGCCTCACCGCCAAGGCCCGTCAGCAGGGTAAACTTGCCATGACCGCACAGATCAAGCGTGGAAACCTCGGCCCCGTTATCACGCGCATAAACCCAGACATGCGGCAGACGGGCGCCGGGCCAAGTGGTGGGCTGATAGTGCAGGTCGGCGTCCAACTCGAACGCGGGTTCGATCTGGCCATCGGTCACGATAGCATCTGACCGGTAGCGCTGGTTCATCTCGACCCCGTGGGCGTCGAATTCGTATTTCTTGAAGGCGATGGCCTTGCGGATCGCCTCGCGCTGCGCCTGCGCGGCAGGGGTGCCTTCGGACCGCGCCTCAAGGTTCTTCTGCATCTGCACAGGGTCAACCCCCGCACTCATGCCCAGCGCGTCAAATATCGGGCCGGTTTCCCCGATAGACTGGTTCGCCCGCGTCACGATCTGCTTGGCCACCGGCGCGCGTTCGGCGTTATAGCTGTCCAGCAGCCCCGCGCCCGCCTGCCCGCGCAGCACCATCGCCAGCTTCCACGCAAGGTTGAAGCTGTCCTGAATCGAGGTGTTCGACCCCAACCCATTCGACGGCGGATGCCGGTGAATCGCATCACCCATGCAGAACACGCGGCCTTTGCTGGTTTGGGTGGCGTAAAAATTGTTCACCGTCCAGATGTTGGCGGACAAAAGCTCGATCTTCAGATCAGGGTCGCCAATCAACTGCCGCGCAACGCCGGTGGCGAATTCTTCCGTCACCTCGGGTTCAGGCCCGTTGATGTCATAGCCCCAGACGATAAGCCATTCGTTCCAAGGCCGCACCATCCGCACCAGACCCATGCCGATGCCGCCCACATCCGCGCCGGGCTGCATCACCCAATACAGAACGCTGGGGCGGTGGGCGACGTATTTCGACAGGTCCGCCTTGAACAGGATGTTCATGCTGCCGCCCACGCCCATCTTGCCTTCGAACGGCAGGCCCGCATGTTCGGCCACAAGGGATTTCCCGCCATCCGCCCCGATCAGGTATTTCGAGCGGATGGTGAATTCCTTCTTCGTCAACCGGTCACGGCAGGTGGTGGTAACCCCGTCGTCATCCTGCATATGGCTGATGTATTCGGTCGACATCCGCGCCTGCGTGCCGCGCTGGCAGGCCGTCTTGAACAGCAGCGGCTCCATGAAGGTTTGCGGCATGTCGTTCATCTTGGTGGGCGAGGACATCAGATGCTCCGCCTTCGACAGCGGATGGTTGCCCCAAGCCTTCATGCGGCCAATCTCTTCGCCCGCAAGGCTTTCGCAGAAGATGTTTTCGCCCATCAGATGCTGGGGGGCTGCGTAAAGGTAAACCTCGTCCTCCACCTCGCGGCCCAGATCGCGGATCACCTCCATCGCGCGCTGGTTGGTGATATGCGCGCGCGGCGTGTTGGCCAGCCAGCGATAGCGGTTGATCGCCATGTTCTCGATGCCATAGGTCGACAGCAGCGCGGCGGTGGCCGACCCTGCGGGACCGGTGCCGATAATCAGCACCTCGGTTGTGATGTCTGCCATGTGTAGTCCTCCCTGAATTCTTATGCGGCGGGCGCGTCGCCAGCCCAAGCAGCCTGCAAAAGCTGGCGCAAGGCGGGGCGTTCGATGGGGCGCGGGTTCCAATAGGGGTTCTGCGTTGCCAGATCGGCGGCGCGGTCCAGATCGGTTTCCTTCAGCCCCAGATCGCGCAGGGCCAGCGGTGCCTTCATCGCGGCGGCAAAGTTATAGATCGCAAGCCCTGCCGAAGGCCCGCCGAAAATCCGGCTGACCGGCTCTAGCAACTCCGGCACGGCGACGGCGTTATAGGCCATGGCATGCGCCAGAATGATCGCGTGGGTTTCCGCATGGGGCAGATCGAACGATCCGCCAAGGGTGTGGCAAAGCTTGTGGTGCAGCGCCATGCCAACCTGCCCCAGCACCGTCCCGCAGAGCCACGCGCCATAAAGCGTTTCCCCCCGCGCGGTCAGATCATCGGGGTTGGCGATGACCTTCGGCAGCGCATCCTTGAACGCCTGCAGGCCCTCGACCGCCATCAGCGTCGACATGGGCGAGCGGTTTTGCGCGTAAAGCCCTTCGGCGGCATGGGCCATGGCATTCAGCGCGCTGGTCACCGTCATGCCGACAGGCAGGGTGCGGACAAGTTCGGCGTCATAAAGGATCACCTCGGGCTGCACCTTGGGGCTGGTCAGCGTGGTTTTGCGGCCGTTTTCGGTCTGGCCAAGGATCGGCGTCGCCTCGGACCCTGCATAGGTGGTGGGAATGACGATCTGTGGCAGATCGGTGCGATAGGCGATGGCCTTGCCAAGGCCGGTCGTCGAGCCGCCCCCCACGGCCACCACACAATCCGCCACCAACTCCACCGCGTAAGCCGCCGCATGATCCGAGATGGCAACGGGCGTGTGCATCGTGGCATCGGTGTAGATGCCAACCGCCAAAGGCCCGCACAGATCGGCAAACTCGCGCGCCGTATCGGCCTGCTGCGGGGTCGACAGGATCAGCGCGCGGGAACACCCCAGCGCGCGCACCTCATCCGCAATACTGTGCCGAACCCCAGCGCCAAAGCGCACGCGCACCGCCGCCGACTGGGCGACAAAGTTTTCCTGAAAATGCGACACGGATGCCCCCTTTTTTCCCTGCCGCCACCCTAGGCGCATCAAAAGGGGATATTGATCGGATCACAGCGATCTTATATCGCTTTGCGTTATGAAACTTGAAAGCGAACACCTCGAAATCCTTGCGATGATCGTCGAAAAGGGCGGCCTGACCGAAGGGGCCGAGGCTTTGGGCAAATCGCAGCCCTCGGTCTCGCGCACGATTTCCCTGCTGGAACAGCGCGTTGGCGCGCCTTTGTTCGAGTCCGGTCGCCGCCCGCTGCGCCCCACCGAACTGGGCGCCAGCCTTGCCCGACTTGGCAGCCGTATCCATGCGCTGAACACCGAGGCGCGTTTGCTGGTGGACCGCTATCGCAAAGGGCAGGCGGGGCGATTGCGGATCGGCGGCACGCCGATTTTCATGGATGGCGTGATCGCCTCGATGATCGCCGAGTTTCAAAAGCACCACGCAGATGTGCATATCGAGCAATCCTATGGCTATCTGGACCCGCTGCTGGCCCAGCTTCGCAACGGCTCGCTGGATCTGGCCATCCTGCCCCTGCACGCCAGCCAGATCCCGCAGGATATGGAGTTTGTCTCACTTCTGGCGGGGCGCAATGTGATCGCCTGCCGCGCAGGCCATCCGCTGACGCGCAAAAGCACAATCACGCTGGCCGATATCGACCCCTATCCGTGGATTGCGCCCCCCGCCGACAGTCCGCTGTTCCGCGACCTGCAACGCGCGCTTGTGTCGATCGGATCAACCGATTTCCGCGTGAACTTTTCGGGCGGCACTTTTGCGTCGATTTCCTCGGTTCTGGCGGGGTCGGATTCGCTGACCGTGCTGCCCTATTCGGTGGTGTTCCTGACCCGAAAGACCACCCAGATCGAGGCGCTGCCGCTGAAGATCGAACACCCGAACCGCCAACTTGGGATGCTGTTCCCGCGCGAAAGCAGTTCTGCGCCGGCCCTACAGCCCTTCAAGACCTTCATCGCCGCGCAATGTCGCCAGCTTGAGGCGCGCATCCAGCACGATCAGCAGGTAACCCGTAGGCGTGGCTGATTATTTCAGGGCGATATAGGTCGCCGCATCCAGAAAGCTGACACGGATCGCGGTATGGGTGCCGGTTGCGGCTTCGACCAAGCCCTGCACCGATTGGCAGATGGCCAGCACAGCCTCGCGCGTGCGGTCGGGGCGGGGCAGGATTTGCATTTCCACATTGACCAAGGGCAGATCGGGCATCGCCATCACCGGTTGAACCGCAAACTGGCAAGCAGCGATGTCCACCTTGAACCCGTCGCACAGCAAGCTGCGGATCGGCAGCAAGGCATCTTTCAACGCCCCGCTGCGGTCTGCATACAGCGCCTGCTCTACAAAAATCTTCACATTCGGCACGACGCTGTTCCTTCCTGATCAGGCTGGGGTCAGCACAAAATCGAACGGCGAGTGCCACAGCGTCGCCCCCCCCTCAACCCGATTGAAGGGCGCGATCAGTGTGGTTTTCACGCCGAACACCGCATCCGACTCCAGATACTTGTCGCCGCCGACGAAGGTATGGGTCACCAACCGCTCAAACCCGTCAGCGGTGACCAGATAGTGCATATGGGCGGGGCGGTAGGGATGGCGGCCAAGGTGGCCCAGCATCTGCCCCACCGGGCCATCATCGGGGATCGGATAGGACACGGGCTTGATGCCGACAAAGCTGTAGCGCCCATCCGCGCCAGTGATGAACACGCCGCGATTGTTGTGCTGCGGCTGGATGCTCGGTTGCTGCACATCATAGAACCCGTCGGCATTGTCAGACCACACATCAACCCGCGCCCCTGCAATCGGGTTGCCTGCCAGATCGACCACGCGACCTTCGAACAAACAGCTTTCGCCCTTGCCATCTAGGCTTATATTCGCGCCCATCTCGCGCACCGGCACGCCGTCAACGTGGAAGGGGCCGAACACGGTGTTCTCGGTCGCCCCCTCGGGACGGCGGTTGTTGATCGCATCGACCAGCATAGAAAAGCCCAGCGTATCCGACAGCAGGATGAACTCTTGCCGCTCGGCGCTGCAAATCTGACCGGTCTTGGTCAGGAAATCGATGCCGTAGTCCCATTCCGCTTGGGTCAGATGCACTTCCTTGGCAAAGGCGTGCAGGTGCTTGACCAGCGCGGCCATCACAACTGCCAGACGCGGGTTGATATTCGGCCCCATGCGGTCGTTGACGGCCTGAACAGAGCCTTCTTCGGTGAAATACTGGGTCATGTCGGTGTCCTTCTGGAAAGCTTAGGATTTAGGGGCGGCTGGCGGGCGGTGCCGCAGCGGGAATGGATCGATGCCGGTGCGGTCAGTGAACAGCCCCCACAGTCCGCGGCGCGCGAAAAGCATGATGGCGATGCCGATCAGACCCAGCACGATCAGATAGACCGTGCCGTAATCGGCCAGCAGGCGCTGCAGGATGTAAAACACGATCACACCGACAATCGGGCCGGGCAGCGTGCCGATGCCGCCGATCACGACCACGAAGATCACGAATGCGGTCCAGTCCAGCACCGAGAACGCGGCATCGGGGGTGACGCGGGTGATCTGGATGAAGATCAGCGCACCGCAAAGGCCGGTGCCAAAAGCGGTCAGCAGGAACACCGCCGCCTTCAGCCGCGTCGGGTCCACACCCACAGACCGCGCCGCCTGCATGTTGTCGCGGATCGCCTGCAATCCCAACCCCATGCGAGAGCGCAGGAACACATAAGACGCAACCAGCATCGCCACCGCCATCACCAGCGCCAGCCAATAGGTCACCGCATCGGCCGCAGCGGCAGAGCTGACATCCAGCACATCCTTTACCCACTGCACCCCGAACATATCCTTCGTCGTGCCCTTGGGCAGCGAGGTGCCCGTGCCCCCGCCCAGCGCCTTCCACTGGCCCGCCAGCAGACGGGCGATATCGGCCACCACCCAAGTGCCAATCGCGAAATAGGCTCCGTGCAGGCGAAAGGCGAAGAACGCCATCGGCACCGCAAAGACCATCGCCGCCAGCCCGCCAATCAGAACACCCACCAGCGGGTCCATCCCCCACAGGATCACGGCGGCAAACATGAAATAGGCACCGATGCCGACAAAGGCTTGCTGGCCCACCGAAACCAGACCGGCAAAGCCCGCCAGCATGTTCCAGTTCATCGCAAGAACAAGGAGCGTCAGGATGCCGAACAGGTCTTGCGTCACCGCGCGCGGGGCGACCAGCGGCACGGCGGCAAGCGCTGCAACCAAGGCCAGACCCAGCGCCACTTGGGCAAAACGGCCAGTCGAAGGGGAAGAATTTGCCATCTTGTCCTCAATCATTCGCGCGGGGGAACAGGCCGCGCGGGCGCAGCAGCAGCACCAGCACAAAGGCGATATGTCCCGACAGAATCTGCCATTCGGGGTTCACCGCAGCGCCCAGCGCCTGCGCCACGCCAATCACGATCCCGCCCGCAAGCGTGCCCCAAAGGCTGCCCAGACCGCCAATTATCACCGCCTCGAACGCATACAGCAGGCGCGCAGGGCCAATGGACGGATCAAAGTTCGCTCGCGTTCCCAGATACATGGCCGCAACCGTGGCCACGACCAGCGCAATCCCTGTCGCCATCGCAAACACGCGCGACGGGCTGATCCCCATCAGTTGCGCCGTCGTCGCGTCATCCGACGTCGCCCGAAACGCCCGCCCCAAAGCGGTGCGATAGAACAACTGGTTCAGCAAGAAGATCACCCCAACCGCCGAAGCCAGCGTCAAAAGCGGCATGACCCCCATCGAGATCGGCCCCAGTTGCACCGACTGCGCCTCGATCGCGCCCGCAGTCAGCTTCTGGCTATTGGCACTGAAGCTTTCTAGCAGACCGTTCTGGATCACCACCGACAACCCGAATGTCACCAGCAAGGGCGGCAGGATGTCGTCACCCAGCACGCGGTTCAGAACGTGGGTTTGCAGCAGCCAGCCAAGCCCGAACATCACGGGCGCAGCGATCAGCACCGCCACAAACGGGTGCAAGCCTGTCACATGCATCACGCCCAAGATCAGATAGGCCCCCAGCACGATCAGATCACCATGCGCCAGATTGACCAGCCGCATGATTCCGAACACAAGGCTGAGCCCCGCCGCGAACAGGGCGTAAAGCCCGCCCAGCAGGATGCCTTGCACCAAAGTATCAAGCCAGATCATGCGCTTACTCCGAAATAGGCGTCGTGGATGGCCTGCCGTGACAAGGTGGCCGGAGTGCCGGTCAGCGTCACGCGGCCCTCCATCATGCAGTAAACCCGATCCGCGATTTTCAGGGCTTGGCCGATGTCTTGTTCCACCACGATCATCGAGGCCCCGCTGGCCTTGATCTTGGGCACAGCCGCGTAGATGTCGCGGATGATGACGGGGGCAAGGCCCAGCGAAATCTCGTCACACAGCAGCACGCGCGGATTGCTCATCAAAGCGCGGCCGATGGCGACCATCTGTTGCTGCCCACCCGAAAGCGCCGTACCGGGGGAATTGCGCCGTTCCTTCAGGATCGGGAAAAGGTCGTAAATCGCATTCAGGTTCCACGGCCCCGCCACTTTGCGCGCATGCGCCCCGATCAGCAGGTTTTCTTCCACGGTCAGCGAAGGGAACAGCTTGCGCCCCTCTGGCACCATGGCGATGCCCGCCATCAGCACCTCGGGCGCGGAAAGGCTGGCGATGGATGTGCCGTCCAGCTCCATCTTGCCACGGCCCCGCACGATACCGGTGATCCCCCGCATCAGCGTGGTTTTCCCCGCGCCATTGGCCCCGATGATCGCCACGGTTTCACCCGCGTTAAGCATCAGGTCCACGCCAAACAGCGCCTGAAAATCCCCGTAATTCGCGGTCAGGCCCGCAATGTCCAGCAGCGCGGTCATGCCTCGATCCCCAGATAAATCTCGCGCACCTCGCGGGCGGCCATCACCTCGTCCGGTTTGCCGATCATCAGCATCTTGCCGAAGTTCAGCACCATCAGCCGCTCAACCACCGAGTTCAGCGCGTGCAGCACATGTTCGATCCAGATGATCGCGGTGCCCTCGGCGTGGATCTGCCGGATGGTCGCGACCAGTTCGTGACATTCGCCTTCGGTCAACCCGCCTGCGATTTCGTCCAGCAGGATCACACGCGGACGGGTGGCCATGGCGCGGGCCAGTTCCAGCCGCTTGCGCTGCAACAAAGGCAAGCCGCCCGAAACCTTGTCGGCCTGCGCCGCCAGACCCGTGCGCGCCAGAATATCCATGCACAGCGCAGGTGCTTCGCCCGCCCCGACCGAACCGCCAAAGCGCGCTGCGACCAGCAGGTTTTCGTAGACCGTCAGATGCCCGAAAGGCTGCGGGATCTGAAAGCTGCGGCCAATCCCGCTGCTGCACCGCTGCATCGCGGTTTCGCGGGTCACATCTTTGCCGTCCAGAAAGACGCTGCCCTGATCGGGGCGCAGATTGCCCGCGATCAGGTTGAACAGCGTCGATTTTCCGGCCCCGTTCGGCCCGATGATGCCAAGCGCCTCGCCCTTGGCGAGTTCAAAGCTGACGTCATCCGTCACCTTGAGCGCGCCGAAAGACTTCGACACGGAAGACAGCGAGAGGATCGGCATTTCGGCTCCAGTCATGGCAGACTCCGGCACCGCAAAGGCGCCGGAGCCGTGGTCTTACCAAAGGGTTTCAAGCGTGCCGGTCAGCGCGATTTCCGGCGCGTTGGCGTTCTCGACGATGACAAGATCGAACTTGCCATCCTCCTTGCGACGCCATTGCCCGCCGACCAGCGGCGTCTTGGTGACGTTCTTGCGCGCAAAGGGCGGCACGTTTTCCTGACCCCAGGTGATCTTGCCGACCGCCGTGTCCAGATTGGTCGACCCAATCGCCGCCGCCACTTCATCGCCATCGGTCGGGTCCTCGACGCGCTTCAGCACGTCCAGTGCCACTTCGAACAGCGCATGAACAAAGCCCACCGGCATCGTCCACTGACGGCCCGCAGCAGCCTCGAAGCCCGCCGCCAGTTCGGCACAGGATTCACCGGTCATCGAGGATTTGAACGGGTGCGCGGGCGACCACCAGACTTCGCAGGTCAGGTTATGGCCCAACTCGCCCAGTGCGGCGACGCTTTCGGGGAAGAGCAGCGCCTTGGCGACCGAAACCAGCTTGGGCTTGTAGCCTTGCTGCGCGGCTTGGGTCCAGAAGGTGGTGAAATCGGGCGGGATCGGGATACCGACCATGATATCGCAATTCGCGGCCTTGAAGGCGTTGATCTGCGCGGAATAGTCATCCGTCAGGTTCTGGTAGCGGCCCGGATCGGTCAGGTTATACCCCGCCGCTGCCAGCGCAGGCGGCATGCCCACATCCGACGCCCAAGCGTTGCCGTCGCCATCGTTCGGCCACAAGGCGCCCACGTTCTTGTTTGTCTCGATCGAGTTCCACATGTTCATGAAGACCGAGACGTTATCCTCAAGCCCCCAGAAGAAGTGGTAAACATAGTCGAATTCCTGCCAGCTTGCCGGATCGGACGGATTGCCCTGCTGGCCGATGAACCACGGCTGCCACGGCGCGACGGACGAGATCACGGGGATTTCCTCGGCCTCGGCCACGGCGCAGACGGGGTTGGTGGTTTCGGGGGTGGATGCCACAAGGATCAGGTTCACCTCGTCGCGGCTGATCAGCTCTTTCGCCACTTCGGCGGCGCGGTTCGGGTTGGACTGGCTGTCCTTGACGATCACCTCGACATCCAGACCGGCGGCCTTGGCAGATTCTAGGAACTTGCCGACCATATAGCTGTCAGCTTCAGAAAAGGCCGAAAGCGGGCCGGATTGCGGGCTGACATAGCCGATCTTGATCTTGGTGCCTTGGGCAAAGGTGGGCATGGCAAGGCTGCTGGCCGCAACGGCCGCGCCGGTTTTCAGTAGCGTTCTTCTGGTGAACATCGCGTTTCCTCCCTGATTACGTTGTCCGACTGATCCGCAAGCCCGGTCTTGGGCAGACCGGAAGCGCGCGGCATCCGATCCGTCTTTGCGCGCGGGCCTCCTACCCGTTTGCAAGTGTGAGTGCAGGTTATGCCCTCACGAATGGTAAAAAGATCACTTCGCGGCGCAGTTATATCGCGTTGCGTTATGTAGTTCGCAGATCATGCCGCTTGTGCTGCGGCGGCAGGCACATGCAGCCGGTCCATCACCTCGTTAAACCGGCGGCGCAGGTCTTCAGGGGTAGCGGCAGTCGCGGCGACGTAGAAATCGGGGCGCAGCAACACATAGGATGCGCCGATGCCGTTCAGCCATTTGGCATAGGTGCCTTCGACATCAACCGCATCGCAGACCGTACCCGCCGCACCGATTTTCACCGTTTGCCCACCCAGTCGCGCCAGTTGCACCTGCTGGTCCGCCGTCAGCGCCTGCGCGGGATCGGCATCCAGCCCCAGCACCATCCAGCCAAAGCCCACCGCCTGATCGAAACGGTCGCGCTTGCCATTCGCCTCGACCACGCCCTGCACGGAAAGCTCACCCGCATGGGCGGTATCGGCACACCACGCGCCTGCGCCAAGCTGGCAGATGTCGGTCGGCACCGGCGTAAAGTTGCGCGCCGCCAATTCGGCCTTCATCACCCGATCCCGCTCTGCCGCCTGTTCGGCATCCGAGATGCAGATGATCTTGCCCAACTCCTGGCTGAAATTGATGTAATGCTTGGCGTGTTCCTTGCGTTCGGTCGTATAGCTGCCCAGCGCCTCGATCCCGACCTTGCCGTCAAGGATCGCATTCAGCCGCCAGCCCAGTGCAAAGGCGTCGCGCAGACCCGCGCACATGCCTTCGCCCGCAAAGGGCGGCATCAGATGCGCCGCATCACCGGCGATGGCGCAGCGGCCCTTGTTCCATTCCACAGCCCAGCGGGCTTGGAACCGATACACGGCGCTGCGCTCCAGCTCCGAATTTTCCGGCGTCACCCCCCAAGGGGCCAGCAATTTCCACGCGGTTTCGGGGGTTTGCATGTCTTCCGCGTTTTCGTGCGGCAGCACCATATACTCCCAACGCCGCCGCGCCGGACCACCCGCCACCGGCCCCGGACCGCCCGGAACGATGGTTGTAGGGCGCTTGGCATCGCACAACTGCCACTGCGCCGGTTCATCCTTGCGCGAGGCGACATAGTCGAAATGCGGGATCATATCGAGGATCAGCCAGTCAAAGAAATAGCCCTTGTCCTCGTTCTCGATCCCCAAGGCCTGCCGCACCATGCTGTTGGCCCCATCCGCCCCCACCACGAATTTCGCGCGAATCGTGCGGGTCTCGGTGCTGTCGGCGTCTTCTGCCGCCGTGCGCCGCAGCGTCAGCGTGGCGCTGTCGGCATCCTGCACCAGCCCCACCGCGTCAAAGCCACGAATCTGGGTGATATTGGGATATTCGCTGGCGATGCCGGTCAGCCGCGCCTCAAGCGCGGGTTGATTGAACCAATAGCGCACCCGCCACCCCGAAGCCGAGGTGCTTTGCCAATCCACAATCTGCAGGTTTTCGCGGTTGGCGTCTTTCCAGTAATACAACTCGTCATGATAGCTGATCGCCGGATCGGTTTCGGAATCGATCCCCAGAACCGCCAGAAGCCGCGCGATTTCGTGGTCATAGGTCACGGCGCGCGGGCGGCCATAGCTTTGGGTCCAGCGCTCGATCAGCGTCACGCGCTTGCCCTGCCGCCCCAGCAGGATCGCAAGGAAAGTGCCAACCGGCCCACCCCCGACAATCGCAACATCTGCGTCAAAATCCGCGCAAGCCGATGCTGCGCCTGTCTTTGTGGCCGACATATCCATTCCTCCGCTGGGTGGGCCGCGCAATGCGCGCAAACCATGATCCTTGCGGCCAGCCACCCCCTCCAAGGGCATCTTGCCGCTGCCATGTTGATTTAAATCAAAAATGAACGTTCGTCAAGTTTGGCGATAAGTCATTTATGATGCAGGCGCAGAGCCATTTCCTGCGGCGTAAACCACTTTAATAACTGGATATAATCCTCTATCACGCCATCTGATGATCACAGAAACTCTGCGCCGCAGCACAGAATGCTGATTCTATATGGTGCGACCGGCGAATATTCTTCGCACACTCAAGATTGAATCCATTCACTTGCGACTGCACACCACTTACGATACCCATAAGCCATGACCAGCAAAAGCGACCCCCGACAATGACACAAGACCCACCCGAAGGCCGCGTGGCCCGCCGTCAGCGCCGCAACCGCGAGGCTCTGATTCAGGCTGCCCGTGTGATCATGTCGGAAAAGGGTGTTGACGGCGCGACGATGCTGGAAATCGCCGAAGCGGCGGATGTGGGTGCAGGCACGGTCTATAACTACTTCAAATCAAAGGATGAACTGGCCATCGCCGTGCTGGAGGAGATGATGCACGATCTGGCACAGCGGATTGAGCGGGTGACTGACACCTTTGACGATCCCGCGCAGGTCTATGCCTATGGCGTCCGCACCGTGCTGGAAAACGCAACGCAGGACGTGCGCTGGCGTCAGCTTTTGAATCGCTCCGAGGTGATTGCCGACGCAACTTTCCGCCGCATGGGTCCGTTTGCAATCCGTGACATGCAGACCGCCACGGCAGCAGGGCGTTTCCATGTGCAGGATGCGGCGCTGGTCTGGCGCTTGGCGACCCACGCGATTGTCGGCGTCAGTCTGGCGATCACGACAGGTCAACTGTCCCCCACGGTGATTGATGAAACCGTGGTGCGCCTGTTGTGCATGACAGGTATCGGCGAAGAGGGCGCGCGGGAGCTGGCCGCCCGCCCCCGCCCAGCCCTTGGGCCAGAACTGGCCGATTAGTCGATCAGGGTGAACCTGTCCGCAGGCAGACGCAGCACCAGATTCGGGTCGATGCAGATACCTTGCCAGACATCCCACAGGCTTTCATGGCCGACGCCAAAGAAGTTTCCGCTTTGATCCAGCATATCCGTCATGATCTGGAAGTGGATATGCGCGGCCCAACCGCCGTTCTCATGCCAATCCCCCAGATGCGCGATGTGTTGTCCGGCTTGCACGCTGTCGCCCACCGCCAGCAACTCTGGCAGCGTGCCTGCAAGGTGGCCATACAGCGTAAAGAACAGCGCATTGCCGGCCTGATGTTCAAGGATCAGGGTGTTGCCATAGTCCAGCGGATCGGCGTTATAGGTCAGATGCCGCACCCGCCCTGCCAGCGGCGCATAAACGGGGATCATGGCGGGGGCAAAGACATCGATGCCCAGATGCAGGGTGCGCCGTTCGGGCGATGCGGTATCCGCGAACTGGTCAGTCTGATAGACAGACCGCTTTTCTCCATAAGGGCCAAGGCCATAGGTCACCCCTTGCGCCGCGAACCACGCATCGAAGGCAGGATCGGAAAAGGCAGGCATCGCCGGATGCTGCCCGCCTGTCAGCACGGCCAGACTGGGGCTGGATGCGATCTCGGGCAGGAATAGAGGTGCGGGCAACTGGCCCAGCAGATGCGCCCGCACATCAGCCTCCGCAGGGGTTGCCGTCATCCCCCTGCCCCGCCGCATCACCGCCCGCAACAAACCCTGATCTACCGCTTTCAGCCTGCGCGCGGTTTCCCGACCTTCGGCGGATGCGTCCAGCGCGGCATAGATTTCGGGCAAGTCCACTTCGGGCGATGCCCCCGCAAGACCGCGAAGGGCGGCATAAAGATCCGGTTTCGCCGTCAGGCCCCGCGCAATTTCAACAGCTTCGGTCATGGCACTCTCCCTCTTGCCATTCAGATGAGCCGATCCCGGCCCATCCCGCAATCCCTCCTTGCCGAGACTGTGGGTGGGGATTATCCGTCGCCCCGACCAATGCTGCGGCCCAGCGCCCCTTGCAGCCCTGAAATCCTTGTGAAGTTGACCCGATGATCCGCGCCTTGCTGCCCCCCTTTGCCGCGCTCTGCCTGCTGTCTGCCTGCGAAACCGGCTCTGGCTTTGCGACATCCCGCAGCGCGCCAGTGCTGAATGGCGCGCTGAACGTAGGCGTGCCGCCGGGCTATTGCGTAGACAACAGCGCTGGACGTGTCGGGCCGGACAATGCCGTGGTATTGATGGGACGGTGCCAGAATACCGGCCAAACTGCACCTGCGCTGATCTCGGTTTCCGTCGGGCAAGGCGGATCAGCGGGGGTGATGATAGCTGGCGGCGCGGCACTCGCAGCGTTTTTCACCTCGGATCAGGGCCGCGCCACACTAAGCCGCGAAGGCCGCGCAAGCGATGTGCAGGTGATCGAGGTTTCGTCGGCAGACAATGCCTTTCTGATCCATCTGATCGACCGCTCTGTGGGCGAACACTGGCGCGCGGTGATCGGCGTTGCCGGACGCTTGGTCACGATTTCCGCCACTGGCACCGAAACTGTCCCCCTTCCGCCTGCCGAAAGCCGCAAAGTTCTGGATCTGGCCTTGACTGCCTTGGCGCGGGCAAACCCCTAACTCTGCCAGATCAGGAAAACTGCGGCCTTTGGGGTGGAGTTTTTACCAATTTGCGGCAATAACTGAATCGTTTCCAGATGGGAAACAACCTGCTTAAACTGTTGCGAAATCAGGTGAAGGTGGAATGGCCGGGCTTTTTGCTGGAATGATTGACAAGATCCTGCATCGCCGCGTGCTGCGGCGCTGGGGTCTTGTGGCTGATCAGGCCGGCACCGCAGATATTGAAACGCTGCGCGGCGCCCGCACCCGCGCCCGCGCCCTGCGCCGCAATCTGGATCGGGTGATCTATCAGGCCGACCACCGGCTTGCGCTGCCGGTGATCGGGTCGAACATCATTCGCAAACCGATGGGAACCGATTGGGCATGGCGTCCCGATCTTTGGAAAGGCCCGATCCCGGTTCCGGGCTTTTCCTCTGTCCCCGGTAAGGCGCAGATCTGCGATGGCACCACCCTGTTCCATGATTGCCGCCGCTCGGAGTTGACGGTCCGCCAGATCCGCAACACGCGCGAGGCAGATATTGCCCCCTTCGGCTTTCGCATGGATGTGTTCCGTTTTGACGGATCGTTCCTGTCGCTGGTCGTCGATCTGCCCGAAGACGCTGCGCGCGGTCTGAAGCAAAAGCATCTGATCCGGCTGGATGCCATCGTCGAGATGGAAAAGCCGCTGGAAATCTTTGCGCGGCTGAACATCAAGCACGGCCCGAACGTCGAACAGATCGTGCGTGAACTTCCCCTGAACGAAGAAGAGGTGATGGTGGAATTCGACCTCGCCTATTCCAAGATGAACGAAAAGCGGGTGGAGCGGCTTTGGGTGGACCTGATCTTCGAAGGCCCCGAGATGAACCAGATCATCCTGCGTGATGTCACCTTCAGCCGCCGCCCCCGTGCGGAACTTTGAAAAAGGGCGCCCGATGGCAACGCTGACCAAAACCCGAATCCGCGCAGGCGTCTGGGAAGGCGTCCTGAGTGGGCCAACCGCCCCCCCCGCGCTTGAGGTGCTGCTGCTGGGGGTGGCGATTGCAGGCGTAACCGTCACCGCAATCCCCGACCGGAGCGGCGAATGGGCCGTGCGTGTGCCGATCCCGTCCGAGGCGCTGTCCGAAGGTGTGCAAACCTTTATCATCCGCGACGTGGCAACCGAAGAAAAGCTGGCGCATTTCACCATCATCACCGGCGTCGCCATGGAAGAAGACCTGCGCGCCGAGGTTGATCTGCTGCGCGCCGAACTTGATATGCTCAAACGTGCCTTCCGCCGCCACTGCCTTGAAACCGTGGGCTGACAGGTAGCCGCCCGTAGCCCATGACGCCGCGTCGCCCGTGACAGGCGCGCCCCGACACGTCATCTTCCCGACAAACCGGAGGATGCCATGACCCCTTTCCCGCACCTGCTTGCCCCGCTTGATCTGGGCCATGTCACCCTTAAAAACCGCGTGCTGATGGGGTCGATGCATACGGGGCTGGAGGAAACCGGCGACTGGAACCGCGTGGCCGAATTCTACGCCACCCGCGTGCGCGGCGGGGTGGGGTTGATGGTCACGGGTGGCATGGCCCCCAACCGCGAAGGCGGGGTGTTTCCGGGGGCGGCGGGGCTGTTCACACCCGCCGACATTGAAAATCACCGCATCGTCACCGACCGCGTGCATCAGGCGGGCGGGTTGATCGCCATGCAAATCCTGCATGCGGGCCGCTATGCCTATGGCAAGGACTGCGTGTCGGCCTCGGCGGTAAAATCGCCGATCTCGCCCTTTGTGCCGCGCGAGTTGGACGAGGATGGCATCGAAAAGCAGATCGCGGATATCGTGGCCGCCGCCCTGCGCGCGCAAGAGGCGGGCTATGACGGTGTCGAGATTATGGGGTCGGAAGGCTATTTCCTGAACCAGTTTCTGGTGACCCATGTCAACCGCCGCACTGATCGCTGGGGCGGCACTTATGAAAACCGCATGCGCCTGCCGGTCGAGGTGGTGCGGCGGGTGCGCGCCGCCGTGAGGCCGGATTTCATCCTGATCTACCGCATCTCGCTGATTGATCTGGTGCCGGATGGCTCGACGTGGGACGAAGTGGTGCAACTGGCGCAGGCTGTGCAGGCGGCGGGGGCATCGATCCTGAACACGGGCATCGGCTGGCACGAGGCGCGGGTGCCGACCATCGCCACCTCGGTGCCGCGCGCGGGCTTTGCCCATTTGACGGCGCGACTGCGCGGGGAAGTGACGATTCCCGTGATCGCCTCGAACCGCATCAACGCGCCGGATGTCGCCGAGGGGATACTGGCGTCGGGTGGGGCGGATATGGTGTCGATGGCGCGGCCGTTTCTGGCGGACCCGGATTTTGTGGCCAAGGCCGCAGCGGGGCGGGCGGACGAAATTGCGCCCTGCATTGCCTGCAATCAGGCTTGTCTCGACCACACCTTTTCGGGGCGGCTGACATCTTGTCTGGTCAACCCGCAGGCCTGTCACGAAACGGTGCTGCGGTATGAACCTGCTGGCCGGATCAAATCGGTGGCCGTGGTGGGGGCGGGGCCGGCGGGGATGATGGCGGCGCTGGTCGCGGCGCGGCGGGGGCATCGGGTGGTGATTTTCGATCGCAGCCCGCGTCTGGGCGGGCAGTTGAACCTTGCGCGGCGGGTGCCGGGGAAGGAAGAATTTGACGGGCTGGTGGCATGGTTCGCGGCAAGCGTGGCCAAGGCGGGGATTGATCTGAGGCTGGGGGTGCAGGCCGATGTGGCCGATCTGCGCGGCTTTGATGAGGTGATCGTGGCGACAGGGGTTCTGCCGCGTGATGCCGGTATTGCCGGACAAGAGCTTGCGCTGGGCTATGCCGAGGTGCTGCGAGGGGCGGCGGTGGGCGCGCGGGTTGCGGTGATCGGGGCGGGCGGGATCGGCTTTGATGTGGCCGAGTTTCTGGTTGCGGGCGGGCATTCCGCCACCATCGATGCGGCGCTGTGGCGGCGGGAGTGGGGGGTGGGTGATCCGGCAGATGTGGCGGGGGGGCTGGTCGCGCCCGCGCCGGTCCCTGCGGCGCGGCAGGTCTGGCTGCTGCAAAGGAAGCCCGAGAAACCGGGGCGGGGCTTGGGCAAGACAACCGGCTGGATTCACCGCGCGGCTTTGCAGGCCAAGGGCGTGAAGATGTGGGGCGGGGTCAGCTATCGGGAGATTTCCGCGCGGGGTTTGCGGATCGAGAGGGGCGGGGTTGAGGAGTGGCTGGAGGTCGATCAGGTCGTTCTCTGTGCGGGTCAGATCCCGGATCGGGGGCTGGCGGACCGGCTGGCCGCAGCGGGGATCGCGGCCCATGTGATCGGGGGGGCCGATGTGGCTGCCGAGTTGGACGCCAAGCGGGCGATTGATCAGGGCGCGCGGCTGGCGGCGGGGCTTTAGCGATGATCCCAACGCGGGACCGTTTTTATCTGTTTATTCTCAGATGGTTGGGAGTCTGATGTTAAGACATTCTTAACGATTTCCCGCAAAGCCCCGCCGCGCCAAGGGGGCCGACAGGGACAAGGTGCGACGGCGGGCGGTGCTTGAGGCAGGCAGGATCAGGCCGCTGCCCGCCTGTCAGCCGTGCTATTTCCCGTCCAGAATCATCTGCGTCTGCGTTACCATCGCGGCAACCTTGCCGTCTCCGCGCAGGACCGTTGTTTGCCAGACCATCGTCTTGCGCCCCAGATGCAGCGGGATCGAGACGGCGCGGACGGTATCGCCCGCCGGAACCGCGCGAAAGAAGTTGGTCTTGCTTTCCACCGTGGTGGTGCCTTGGCCTTCGGCCAGATGCATGAAAGCGCCGGTGCCGCCCATGTTATCCGCCAGCGCCATGATCGCACCGCCATGCAGCACGCCGTTGCGGTTGATCAGATCGGGGGCCGCATGCATTTCAGCCTCGACCCGATCCGGCGAGGCCGAGATGATCCGCATTTCAAGATGCAGGGCAAAGGGCGGCTGTTCGCGGGCGATGGGGTGGATGTCGCTGGGGTCTGTCATGGGAGTCCTGCCTTGATTTCGGGCAATAGGGAAGGCTGCGGCGCGCAGTGTCAACGCCCCTTTCTGTCAGCGGTCTTGGGCATCGATGTCCAGAAGCGCCTGCCGCATCTGGTCCAGATCGGCGCAGGGGCGGCAGCGCAGGGCCACAAGGTCTGGCGTCACATCCACGGGCAACCCCGAGTTGGAGTCGCGCGGGACTTCGTTCAGCTTGCCGCCCACAATCACCGGCAGCGCCATGTCGCGCGCCTTCATCGCCGCCAGAACTGCCTTGGTATAGCTGAGAGCAACGCCGTTATAGGTGCAAGGGCAGCGGTATATCCAAGCCCTTAACTTTTGCTTTAGGGTCTAGTTAGGTACACAAGTTTTAGCGTAACGCTGGAATACCCACGTGCTGCGTGCCGCAGCCACACTTGGCAGGAAACTCCGCCGTTGATGGCGATCTCAACCCATTCCGCACATAGACGGGGATCACGGTGGCTGTGCCCGATTCTGAGTCTTCGTTAGAGTTTGCCGCAACGCTGCTGCACAAGTCACTAACATGATCATGTGGACTGCCGGATTGATCACCACACTGAATAGAGAATCTTGCTAGCGTTTCGACTTAGACGTAGCAACGGGCTTCCACGTATGCCCGCATTGAAGGCACGATAGATATATCTTCCTGCTTCCAAAAAAACCTGCAAGAAGCCCAGCCGGACCCAAGGCCACCCCTCCCACAACCGCCTTCCCAAGGCCGAAACCAGCCTTGTTCCCGGTGATGGAATAACTCCGGCACTTTGGACACCTAGGGCCAGTGTTCGCTGCGGTGGGGTTACTCTTGGCTGAGTCGCTCGGCTCATCGCAAGCAGGCGAAAAGCGCTCGATAAATGCGCTACTACAGCCGCAACGGGTGCACTTCCCATCCTTCAATGTGTGCATTGACTGCACAGAGAGATTAGACACATCAGTCCCCAATCCTATGAACCCACGCCTGCACCTTACACAACCGATACGGCAGGACAAAGGTTTTGTGGCTCATAGTTTATAGAGCATTAGCATGCGCTACCATGCCAAGCGCGCAGGCCATATCAAGGAAAAGCCCGGCAAACCCGTCATCAAGGTTGGAATGCACAAGGATTTCGGCGTCTTGCGCCGCCAGAAGCCCCAGCGCAGTCACTGTCGCTTCGGTGGTGGCAACGTCATCATTCCAATAGGGCAGGCGGAAGGTGAAATACTGCCTGAGGTTGCCAAAGGAGGATGCCCCCGCCGCCAAGGCCGCGCAGGTATTCTCGACCGCACCGGGCAGGCCCAGCATGAAATCCCCGAAATGCGCGGCGGCGGGGGCGGCATGGGTGATACGGGCGAAATCCTCGGGACCGTTCAGCACGATGCCGGTGCCGCGGGTGGCCTTGGCGCGCAGATCGGGCGGGTAGCCCATCGACCAATCCAGCGTGATGCCAAAGCGATCCACCGTCACACCGGCGTCGCGGCATTTGCCATGCACCTCGGCAATGGCCCAAAGGGTGCGCTCGACGTTGCGAAAGCCGATATGGGCGTGCTGCATGATGCGGCCCGGCGGGTTGCGGCGCTTGTAGGCGGCTTCGGAGGAAACCGCCTGTTCGGTCAGGAAAGGGCAAGACCCAAGGCGCCAATCGCGCGCCAAAGCGCGGCCCTCGGCCAGAAGATCCGCGCCGGGCCGCAGGCGGGGGTCCGTCAGCGGGGCATCAGGTTGTTGGGGCATGGGGCTGATCCTTCGGGCGGGTTTGCGGCGCAGTCTGCCCAGCCACAGCCCCGTGGCAAGGCCGAACTTGCGACAGCGGTGAGGGAAGGGCCGCTGTGTAAATGGGATTTCGGGCCATCTGGCGGCCTGGCCCCTAACGGCAAGACCGGAATGTGTTCGCTTTAGCTGGGAAGGACATAGCCCTTGTCGCGGATCAAACGATGTGCCGCGTCTACAACCTCGGGGTCGAAAAGCGTGCCACGGTGGGCCTCGACTTCGGCCATCGCGGCGTCGATGCCCAGCGCGGCGCGATAGGGGCGATGCGAGGACATCGATTCCAGAACGTCGGCAACGCCCAGAATCCGCGCTTCGGGCAGGATGGCATCGCCGATCAGCCCCTGCGGATAGCCGCTGCCGTCCATGCGTTCATGGTGTTGATGGATCACATCGGCAACGGGCATATCGAAGGGAACGCCCTTGAGGATGTCATAGCCCGCCTGCGCGTGGCCTTTGACAAATTCATATTCAAGGGGCGTCAACTGGGTCGGCTTGGTCAGAATCTCGGCGGGGACACCGATCTTGCCGATGTCATGGACAAGCCCCATCAATTCCAGATTGCGACACCGCTTTTCATCCCAGCCCATTTCGGCGGCAATCGCGCTGGCGATCAGGCCGACGCGGCGTTCGTGGCCTGCTGTGTAGGGGTCGCGCATTTCGACCATCTGCGACACAGCCAGAAGCGTGCCGCGCATCGAGGTTTCAAGCCGGCCCACATAGGCCGCAATCTGGGCGTCGGCGTGTTTGCGTTCGGTGATGTCGTCCGCGATCACGATGACCGCCGGCAGCCCGTCATCCCAGACAATGGCGCGGGCCGTGAAGGCCAGTTCGATCACGCGCCCGTCCTTGCAGCACAGTGGCACGTCATATTTCACCAGTTCGGTCTTGTTGGCGGCAGACTCGGCCCATGCCTTGTGAATGTTCTCAAGGTTTGCTTCGTCATGCGGGGTGAAGTTCAGCACATCCTGCCCGAGAAGTTCAGCCTCGCTCCAGCCTGTCATCTCGCAATAGCGGCGGTTGACATAGATATAGCGGCCATCGCGCCGGACAAAGATGCCATTCACGGCCTGTTCGACCATGGTGCGGAAACGGCCTTCGCTTTCGCGCAGCACTTCGGCGCTGCGGTTGATCTCGGTCAGATCGACCCAGCTTATGATGGCGTCGTCATTCACCACCGTCAGCAGCGCGTTGGCTTGCCGCAGACTTCCGTCGCTACAGGTCAGGCTGACCCGCTCGGCTGTGACGGTCTTGCCTGTCAGGGCCTCGGCCACAGAGGCATCCCACAGCGCGCGGTAGTGGTCACGCGTTTCGGGATCGGGAAAAAAGCGCATCAGCGCCGCCTTGACCGACTTCAACTCGTCCGGTTGATAGCCAAGCCAGTCTTTCATCGCGGCGTTCATCGCCAAGGTCTTGCCTGTGCGAAGCGAAAAGATCTGCGTGGGCAGGGGCGAGCCGTCAAACAGCCCTTCAAACCGAGATCCCATTTGTCTGGCAGTCATGCCAGCGGCAAAACTGTCCAGCGCCAAGCCCACGTCATCGCTGAGGTTTTCGAACAGGCTGCGCTCTTCGTCATCGATTTCTGCCGTGGTCCGCAAATACAGCGCGACACAGGCGACCAGTTCGCCCTGACACATCAGCGGCATCACAATTCGGCTGTTGATGTTCTGCCGGTTTAGAAAGGCCAGCCATTCGGCGGTTCCGGGCAGGTCATGTTCAGGATGCCCGCCCGCAACAAAGGGCGTCAGATTTTGACAGATGACCTCACCTGCCGCGATCTTTGGGAAGACATCCGCCAATGGTCCCTTCATATCAGCAAGACTGTCAGCCAGATGGGCAAGCTGATCTTGCGGAATGGCGTGGTTCAGTGCCAGCCGACCGGGCATCCTTGCGTCGTCGAATACCGAGATAAAGGCAAAGGGATAGGCCCCCCGTTTGGCAAGCGCCCCCAGCAATGCCTCCAAGAGATCATCCCGGTTCTTGCAGCCTGCAATGGCTTTGTTGGTCAGCACCATGGTTTCATACAGGTAGGACAGGCGCTGCACACGCTCGGCGGCCCTGTTACGCTGCACGGCTTCGGCCAAATGCTGCGCGACGGTGTTCAGAAGATTGACCTCCTCGCGCAGGAAATGCGCCTCGGTGGCGACATCGGGATACCAGACACAGATGCGCCCCACGGCAACCCGATCCACCACCACTTCGGCAGACAGTTGCTTGAGCGGGGCAGGTGTGGGCATTTCGTCACCAAAATGGCCCCAATTCGACGAAATAAGCGCCCGCAACAGGTCTGGCCGGGTGAAGCCGGGGGCAAGTGCGGCAACGACCGACGCCAGAAGTGCGCGCAAGTCCATATCCGGCCGCGCCAGCAATTCGGCCACGACCGAGATGCATCGCAGTTCTTTGACGCGTTCGCCCAGATCATAGAGTAGGGCCTCGCGTTCTGTGGTCATCCGGCGGCGGTCGGTAATGTCGCGCTGGACACAGACCCACAAGCCGCTGCTGCGGCCAGAGCCGCTGAAGGGCGCAAGCGCACATTCGATGCTGCGGCCATCGGGCAGCTCAAGATCCCTGACCAAGACCTTGCCATCCTCGGAGAGGTGGCTGCAGACGTTGCAGTCCTCGGGTTTGATAGCGGGATTGTGGAACAGCACATGCACCGACCGGCCCACCAGCTTGGCCACCGGACGCCCCAGCAGCGTTGCAGCGGCGGCATTGGCCTGACGGATCGTGCCTTCGGCATCCAGAAGGAAGGTCGGGTCCGGCACGGCATCATAGGTGTCAGCCGACCGCGCCAAAGCGCCGAACGGTTCGCGCAGAGTGCTTTGCACCAATGCCAGATACACGCACCAGAACGCATAGATTTTCAGAAGATGCCCGATCAGGTTGGCTTGGGCATAGACACTGACATATTTGGTAAAGGCAAATTCGGACCCCATCATAAAGACAAGGGCAAGGCTGAGGGTCAGGTGCAGTTCGAACGTCATCAGCCTGCGCTGGCCCCACATCAAGGCCAGAGACAGGGCGAACAAGGCGATGATGACGTATTCCGCCGTAACCTTGAAATCGCTAAGCCCCTGCCCCTCGATATAGGCTACGGGGAAATATCCGGCCCAGATCGACCACAGGCACAGCGCGCTGCACAGGCCGAACACCAGATGCAACGTCCAGACCGATACCGAGCGCGCCAGCATCACGGGGGCAATGACCAGTGCCACCGCCTGCATGCCCCGCGCTGCGACCCAAAGCTGGGTTGCGGGATTGGCGCTGGTGACGTCGCTGACGATGTGCATGCCCTTGAAAACCAGCACATGCACCAGATCGATCCCCGCACTCCAGCCGATTACGACGGCGATGAAGGTGGTGAACTGGTTGCGGGTGAAGGCCGAGGATGTGGTTGCCACAACCAGTGCCGTGCCGGCCACGATGATCGAGAACATCTCGGCCAGCGAATGGAACAGCAAATATCCGAAAAAGCTGGTGGACCAGATCAGGCTTGTCATAACAAGCGGGGCCAGCACCAGCCGCGCCAACAATGCGCCCCAATGCGTTTGCAGGGCGGGACGTGCCTTTGAGATGGCCGGTTGCATCGGCGCGCCTGTCATTCGGAACGTCCCTGTTTTCTTGAGAAGTGGCGTCGGCCATTCAGCGCGGGACCGGATGTGGCGCAACCCCCAATTGCGCCAGTGTGGCACATTTCTATCAGCTTGACACCCTGGGAACGCCAAACAGTGCTAACAGGCAGAAGAAATCACGATCTGGCCTGACGAGCCGGTGTTGCGGGCCTTGTCCAGTGCAAGGGCGGAAAGCCGCAACAGGTCGGCCGCATCGTCACCGCAATCGGGAAAGATCGCAACCCCGAGCGAGGCAGAGATTTCCGGCATCGGGTGGCCATTCTCGTCAAGCCGAAGCGCCGTTACCGTGTCTTGGAACGTGGCAAGGCGCTTGCGCGCCTGTTCGGCGTTCATGTCCGGCAGAACAAGGACAAATCGGTCCGCGTCGTAGTGGCTGGCGACATCGCTGCCCTGACGGAAGGCCAGCAGCAACTGGCTGAAAGCCCGCACCACGGATTGCCGCGCCTCTGCTCCGATCTTTTCGCCCAAGGCCGGCATCTGGTCGATGCAGACGGTTGCAACCGTCAAAGGACGACCCGCCCGCCGCATCCGCAAGATTTCGCGCGGCAACATCTCGTCCACGAAAGACTGGCTGAACAGACCCGTCTCGTTGTCGCGGATCGGTTGGCCCAACATGGCCTGAACGACCGCCGACATGCCAAGGACCGGCCCCGACTCGACGGAAATGGCGGCGGCAAGTGCGGCAATCGCAGCACGGTCCGCAGAGGCGGGCGCGGTTTCAAACAGCAGATGCACGATTCCGACAACCGCAGACTGCGCCCGCAACGGCAGGCAGATATAGCTGGGAATGCCCGTTTCGATATTCCGGCAGGGCGGTTTGATCTGTCCGGTAAACCCCACCTCATGCACGCCGCCACGCCGCAGCGCCCAACAGTCCAACTGGCGGATAACAGTCTGCGCCAAGGCAAGCCGGCCCCAGCCGCCCATGGGATGCAGGGTGCCGTCCTGCGCCTTCTGGGGCAGATAGCAGCGGCCGGAACTGCCCGGAAACAGCCGCGAAAGATGGTCACACAGCACGCCGGACAGGGCTTCGGCGGTTGTGGCTGTTGTCATGTCATGCAGCATCGGCAACAGGCCTTCGTCCGCACCTGTCAGCCGATCATCCTCGGGGACAATCAAAAGAAGCAGGCCGGCCCCCTGCGGGGCAAGGTTGGCATAGGCGCGCAACCGGCGCGGCGCCACCTCGCCCTGTGCGGGCGGCAGCGCGATTTCCAGCGGCAAGGCCGAGTCGGCGGCCCGCAGAAGTTGGCTGCGTGCGCCTTCGGGATCATGGAGCAAGTCCGGAAATGACGCGGACGCCGCCCCGAACACAGCGCGGGCGGCAGCGTTGCGCCGCAAGATCACGCCATCCGGCCCCAGCAGCAATACGGGCAAGCGCGCCTTTTCGATCAAGGCACCAGACGCATCGTCAAAGGAAGCAACCTCGACCATTCCGCCCCCTCTCATCCCGCGCATCGACTTCGTTGCAACTATGCGCGCGTCAAACGCGGATGCAAGCCCCGTATCGAAGCCGCAGCGCAACGAAGCCTTTGCGGTTCGCTATGGGCCGGATATAGACTAAAGATAGCGAGGCCGTATCCGGGGGCGTCATATGAAGAAAGCGTTTGTCTTTGCGGCCTTGCTGGTCTGGTCCGGCTGCGTGGCGCCATCCCCCGATGCAAGTCTGAAGGTGTCCGACGCGGTGTCGCACCCTGCGGTCATCGCATCGGCAAAAGCCGAATACCGCGCCGGAAACTACGGCAAAGCGGCGGCTGCCGCAAAGAGTGTGTTCGATGCCGATCCGCAGAATGCGGCGGCGCTTCTGGTCTATGCCGCCGCTCTGGATCGCCAGCACCGCTTTGATCAGGCCGACAAGGCCTACCGCGCGCTGCACGGGCTGATCGGTGACACAGCGGCCTTTCACAACAACTATGGGTATTCGCTGCTGATACGCGGCAATCTGACCCAAGCGCGCAAACAGTTCCTTCTGGCGCAAGCGGCAGCCCCGCAAAGCCCGACGGTGCGGGGCAATCTGACCATGTTGGCCGATGCGGCAGGCTATGCCCCATCGGGGGCCGGCATGACATCTGCCCAGCCCTGACCTGATGAGTGCGGAACTGACCCATACTGTTTCGATTGCCTGTAGCATCGCCGCGCTGGCGCTGATTGCGATCCGCGATCTTGATCAGAGGCAGATCAAGAACCTGCATCTGCTGACGCTTCTGGTGCTGGCAATGGGCGTGTCATTGACCCGCGACGGCTTTGGCACAAGCGGGCTGGTTTCGGGTTTGGCAGCAGGGGGTGTCTTGTTCGTGCTGGGTCTTTGGTTCTGGCATCGGGGTTTCATCGGGGGCGGAGACGCAAAGCTGTTTCTTCCGGTCGGTGTTTTCGTCGGATGGTCCGGCCTGACGGGCTTTGCCCTGTTGTTGCTTCCGGCCTCGTTGGTGGTGCTGGGGGTTTTGCGGCTTGTGAGGGGGACGCCCGTCACCGCGGTGCCTTACGCATTGCCTGTCGCCATCGCGGCAACCGGAGCGGTGTTGCTGTCACAGTATTAGGGGGAATTGATGCAGCGCTGCCGTCAGCTTTTGCGGTTCCTCCGCGCCGAGCATGGCTATGCGATGGTGATCATCCTGATGCTGATGCCGGTGTTCATATGGGTATGCCTGTTGGTGATCGACATTGCGCGGGGCAATTCCGCGCAATCCGACATGGCGGCGGCGGCAGATGCCTTGGCCTTGGCCGGAGCGCGCGAGCTTGACGGCCAGACCGATGCGATTGCGCGCGCCCAAGCCGCTATGGCAAGCCTGTCCAATACGGTGAATTTTCTGGGGCTTGATGCCTCTGGCGCGCATGTCACGCTGCATTACGCCAGTGATGGCGGCGATTTTCTGGTCCGGTTTCTGACCGATATACCCACCAGCGATGACCTGCCGATCAACGACGCCTATCTTGCGGGCCATGTCACGGCGGTGCCGCAACTGGCGCGTTATGCCTATGTCACGGTTTTGCCGCGCAGCCTGAGAACATTTTTCCCGAATCCGGCACAAGATGCACGTCAGGATATTCCGGTGATCGCGCGTGCCGTGGCGGGCAGCAGCGCCGAGACCTGTGACATCGCGCCCTTGTTCATCTGCAACCCCTTGGAGGCGACCGGGCAGGATCTTGCGGCGGTTTACGGGGTGGGCGGGCTGCATGGGCGGATATTGCGGATGGTTCCGGTGACGAATGGCAACTCCAGACCCGGAAACTTCGGGTTCATGACGTCACTGACAACACCCGACATGTCGAACCAAAGCACCAAGGCTATGGCAGAGCTTTTTGCGGGCAAGGAAAATCCCACCTGCTATGACATGCGGTCGGTGACAACGCTTAGTGGCGGCCATGATATCAGCGACGGGCTTAACACCCGCTTCGATCTTTATGCCAACCGGTTCAACATTGATTTCCAGCTTTATCCGCCCGCGTTCAATGTCCGCAAAGGCTATATCCCGAAGGACGCCAACAACCCGAATTACTGCATTATGGTCGCGGCGAATCCGGTCAATGGCTATGCCTTGGGCTTTCCAGACAATGCCAGCATGACGCGCCCGACATCGGGAGCGACGGGTTCGCGGCTTGGGTCGGGGTCTTGGGATATTACGCGCTATTGGCTGGTAAATTTCGGCGGCGCGCTGACGGCGGCGCAAAAGGCGGGGATGAGTTCGTTTCCCGTGGTCGATCCGGTGACGGGCCATATCTTGCCGTCGCGCTATGATGTCTATCGCTATGAAATCGAGAACGGGCTTGTGTCCACATGGTCACGCGGCGGTCCGGGGTCATCCGGCAGGAACCGCGAAAGCGGCGCGCCGCTTTGTGCCATGTCAAAAAATCCGCTGCCGCAGATTTCGGACACGCCGGACAAGCGGGTGATCTTGGCCGCCGTGATCGATTGTCTTGCCAATCCGGGTGGCACAGGAAACACCGCGCGTCCGGTGCGGAATTTCGCGTCGGTCTTTCTGGTTAACCCGCTTGACATAAAAGATATGGGCGCGGCGAAACTGGACATCGAAATCATCGACCTGAACGGCGGCACAAGCGGCACGCTGCGCCGCGAGGCGGTGCTGGTGCGTTAGGGCGCGCCCCCCGGTGTCAGGTTGACGAACATTCCCATGATGCGGATCATCACCGGCACAAGGACAATGATCAGATTGACCGGAAACAGAAATCCCGCCAAGGGCAGCAGCATCTTGATCGGCAGCTCGTTCGCCTTTTCCTCGGCGCGGATCATCCGCATCTGGCGCATCTGGCGGCTATAGGCGCGCAAGGATGCGATGATGCTGGAGCCAAGCTCTTGGGATTGGCGAAACAGGGTTGCCAGTTCCTTGGCCTCGTCGATGTTGGTGCGGGCGGCAAAGTTTTGCAGGGCAGCATGGATGGGGCGTCCGGCCCGCACCTCCAGATTGATGATCGACAGATATTGGCCAAAGACCGAGTTGTTCTTGTTGAATTCGGCGGCGACCCGCTCGATCGCGGCCTCAAGCGACAGGCCGGTATCGACGCAGACGATCAGCAGATCAAGAAAGTCGGGGAAAAGATGTTTGAACTGGCGCTGGTTGCTGGCAACAAGATGGTCCAGCACAGCCCCCGCCACAACATAGGCGACGCCCGCGCCCGCCAGTCCCAAGCCAAGCACCGGCACCAAGGTCGGGATCGACATAAGGGCATAGCCGGCCAGCGCCGCCACCGAAAACGCCAGCGCAACACCGGCGAGGCGCAACCGCCGAAAGGTCGTGACCGCCTCGGCCCCCGGAAATCCCGCGCGCAGCAAACGGGTGTCCAGTGCGCGGGGCTGGTTGTTTTCGCTGAGGGCATCGAAGTTGCTGGCAACGCGGTCAGCAGCAGCCACAGCTTCGGTCCCCGGCATCAGTCCGGTCTCGGCAGCAGTGCGGATATTGCGCCCGCTTCGACGCTTGTGGTCAAAGGATTGCTGCAGGGCGTGCGCCGTCAGCGCCACCGCCGCAAAGCTGGTGACAAAGATGATCAGCAGCAGCAGCCCGTCGGTCATGCGCGCAACCTTCCCGCCCTAGTAATCAAAGTTCACCAACCGATACAGTATCAGCACCCCCGTCAGCATCAGCCCCCCCAACACCGTCAACAGGATCGGGCCATAGCCGCTGTCCCAGAGCGGATTGAAATAATCCGGCATCAGGCTTCGCACGATCAGGAACAGCATAAAGGGAAACACGGCCATCAACACCGCCGTCATCCGGCCTTCGGCTGAAATGGCGCGGATCTTGGCGCGCATGATGCCCCGCTCTCGGATCATTTCTGCAAGGTTCTCCAGCACATCGGACAGGCTTCCGCCTGTGCGGCTTTGCACTGTCAGCGTTACCGCAAGCAGATTCATCTCGTTGACACCGACCTTCTCGACCATCGCATGAACCGAGTGATCCAGATTGGCGCCGAATGTCAGCTTTTCGGCAAGGACCAGAAATTCGCTGCCGATGGGTTCAGCCATTTCCTTGCCGACAAGTTGGATCGCGGCGACCAGCGGATGCCCCGAGTTCACACTGCGGATAATCACCTCGATCGCGCCGGGCATCTGCGCCAGAAACCGCGCGATACGCTGCGCGCGCAGACGGATCAGCACGCCCATTGTCGCGGCAAGCGCAAGGATCAGTGCGACAAGGAGTTGCGCCAGCAGCCCCGACATCAGCCAGAAGGCAAGCAAAAACGAAGGCAGGCCGACCGCAAGGGCGAAAAGTGCAATCTTGCGCGGGGTCAGTTTCACGCCGGACTGGCGCAGCAGGCGCAACACCACGCGAAACGGAAGCAACTCGGCCAAGCGGGTGGGCCGATCTGCGGTGTCGCGGATCAGGTCATTTCCGGCCAAGGCGGTTTGCGGCGCTTCATGCAAGCGCAGCAGGCGCAGGGCAATGTCCTTGCGGGCTGCGCGCAGGGCGAACACATGCCAAAGGACCGCAAAGGCCAAGGCCATCACTGCCGAAAAAACCGCAAGTTGCACCAGAACAACCATCGTCTAGCCCTTTTGTGCCGCGTCAACAGGTGGCTCGAACAGGCGCGGATCAAGTTTGACGCCGATCATGTTGATCTGCGACACGAATTGCGGCCGCGCACCCGTGGCCTGATAGGAGCCGATCAGATTTCCATCTAGATCAACATGATCCGCGTGGAAAACCATGATGTCGCGCAGGACGATTTCACCGTCCTGCAACCCTGCAAGCTCGGAGATTGCTGTCACGCGACGCACGCCATCCCGCATCCGTGCGGTCTGAACAACCAGATGGATCGCCGAGGCAATCTGCGCGCGGATCGAGGCCAGTGTCATCGGCATCCCTGCCATGCCCACCATCTGTTCCAGCCGCGAGATGGCGTCTTGCGGGCTGTTGGCGTGGATCGTGGTCATCGACCCGTCATGTCCGGTGTTCATGGCCTGCAGCATGTCAAAGGCCTCGGCACCACGGACTTCGCCGACGATGATCCGGTCGGGCCGCATCCTGAGGGCGTTGCGGACCAGATCGCGCTGCGTCACCTCGTTGCGGCCCTCCAGCGATGCCGGACGGGTTTCCAGCCGCACGATATGGGGTTGCTGCAACTGCAATTCCGCCGCGTCCTCGATGGTCACAAGCCGTTCGTCGGGTGGAATACAGGCAGATAGCGCGTTCAGAAGCGTGGTTTTGCCTGAACCGGTGCCACCCGAAATCACCACAGAAACCTTGCCTTCGACGGCGGCGGACAAAAGCTGCGCCATGCCCCCGCTCATGGCGGCATTGGCGATCAGGGCCTCTATGCTGAAGGGGCGTTTTGCGAATTTGCGGATCGACATTTGCGGCCCGTCAACCGCGACGGGGCGAATGGCGACGTTGACCCGCGACCCGTCCGGCAAACGCGCATCGACCAAGGGCGAGGCTTCGTCAACTCTGCGCCCGACGCGGCCAACGATTTTGTTGATGATGCGTAAGAGGTGTTCCTCATCGCCGAACTGCACGCCGGTTCGCTGCAGTTTGCCCTTGCGTTCAATATAGACGGTCGAGGGGCCGACCACCAGAATATCGGTAATCGTCTCGTCCTTCAGCAGCGCCTCAAGCGGGCCAAGGCCCAGCATTTCATCGGTAACATCCGCGATCAGGCTTTCCAGCTCGGCTGCGTTCAGCACGAACTGGTTCTGGCGGACATAGGCGCGCACAAAGGGCAGCAGCTTTTTCTGCAGGTCGTCCTTGCTGATGCTGTCCAGCAGGGCAAGGTTGATCTTGTCCAGCAAGTAGTGGTGCAGCCTGACACGCTGGGCCACAGGATCGACCTGTGACTGGCCCATGCCCCGCAGCGGCGCGATCGGGGGATTGTCTGCAAAGGCGGCTTTGCCGGCATCGCTTTGTGGCGCGTCGGTTGTGCCGTCCGGGGAATGAAAGAAACGTCCGGTCATTGGTTTGATCCTTTCCCGTGTCGGTCAGCCATCTTTCGGTCGCAAGACAACGCGGAGATTGTCTTGCCAATAGCGCTGCACCGCATGGACAAACCGCGACGAGGGGCTGACCTCGGCGGGGAGCAGGCCGCGGTCCATGGCCTCGGTGATGACGGCTGTATCGTTCGGCAAGAAGTCGAATGGCGTGGAACCGAACAGATCCTTCAACGTTGCCGGATCGATCCGGTGGCCGTTGAAAAGCGAGGTCTGGTCCTTGTTCAGCAGTACCCTGACGGTGCCGGACCTGCGCTTCAGGCCGCTGATTGTCTTGACCAGATCCAGCGCGTGTTTGATGGCGGGCAGGTTCATTTCGGCAACGATGGTGATGCTGTCTACTGCCGTCAGAACGTCGCGCCGCCATTCGGTTTCGTGATAGGGAATATCGATGATGGTGTGTTCATGCTGGGCCGAGATATCTTCAAGGAACCGCATCACCAGTTCATAGAAGTTCACATGCGTCACCAGATCGCGGTTTGCGAAAGAATAGACATAGAAGCCGCGGCTGTGGCGTTGCTGGATCAGTTTGATCAGTTCGACATCAATGCGCCGGGGGTCCATGATCACGCTGTCCAGCAAGAAGCCGTTCGGCATGTTCAGCAGATAGCCGCAAGCCCCCAGCGAAAAATCGAGATCGACCAGCGCAACGCTTTCCTGCGGGTCATCAAGGGTCCGGGCGATCACATCGGCAAGCGACAGGGCAACGGTGGTGGCACCCGCGCCGGCCACGGCAGAAACAACCGCATGCACCCGGCTGACCGTGCGTGATTTGCGGTGAAAATCGCGCATCAGCGTGTCAACCAGATCGGCCCGCGCCAAGGGTTTGACAAGCCAGTCCTGCACCGCCAGTCGCAGCATGTTCCGCACTTGGGACGGAACGAGGGCATTCGAGATCACGATCAGCGGCAAGTGATCGAAGCTGGCCCGCAGTTCCTCGATCACGTCGATCTCGCGGGTGGTCAGATCGTTCATCTCGAACACGACAGCGGCGGGAAGTTGGTGGCGCACCGACTCTGCCAACCGGTCAAGCGCCACGACCTCGACGGAAAAGCCTGCGATGTCGCCGATCATTCTGGCGATGTCATCGCAATCGGCGCTGCCGGTATCAGCCAGCAGCACCCGACGGGCGGTCAAAGACGATGCTGGGTCAAGGACACGCATTTTTGCAACTCGTCAGATCTTCACCCATCACTGTGACGGGTTTGACAGGCAATTCAAGCCGTTCACGCCCGATCAGCCTGCCAAGCAGCGGCAGACCCAAATCCAGCGGGCGAATTTCCAAGGTAACCACCAGCACAGGCAAGCCGGTTCGTCCGGCATAGCCCAGGGTTGTGCGGTGGTAGGTGATCCGCACATCGTCGGCCGTCAGACGTGGCGCAAAGTCACACATGCCGGAAAGGGTTCCGGCCACCGGACCGCAAAGCCCGTCGCTGCCGGTCATCAGCCGCTGTAACCGCGTGGTGTCACAGGCCGCCGCCCCCATGCCGCAACTGACCGAGACAGGCGTTTCCGGCACCGGACCGCCCGCCTCGGCACCGAAGTCAGCCGTCAGCGGCGATATATCCGTGACGACCGGATCGGAGACCGCCAGCAACCGCGCCCCGATTTCCTGCGCCTTTACGGTTTGGTTCAGCTTGAACATCACAAGCGCGAAATTGACAAAAGCGGCGATGGTCAACATCAGGACCGGAAAGATAATCAGTCCCTCGATCAGAACGGCACCGCGCTGATCCCGCCACAGGGCTGCAAGCCGCCGGCCTATCCCGCGCGCGCCTACCATCCGATATACCGCTGCGTGCTGGCATAGCTGACCAGAATCGGGGGCAACCGCAGGGCCGAAACCAAGGGCGAGCCTTGATAGGTAAAACTGCCAGTCACCGTCACCGATCCGGTGGTCGCTGGGGGAAAGGGGGCGGAAACCGTCAACTGATCGTCACGATGCCAATCGGCCAAGCGCAGCGCGCCCGTTCCTGTCGGATTGCCATAAAATGCGATGTTGCGGGCGACAGTGATCGAGCAGGACGAAAACGCGGGATTGCAGCGCGACAGATAGCGGGCGGCATCGCGCACGCCGCCTTGCATCAGTTGCCGTTCCCAGAACAGGGCGCCGAATTCCAGTATGCCCAAGGCAAAAACCAGCACAAAGGGGATAACCACCAGAGTCTCGACCATGACGGTGCCTTGCTGCCCCTGCAACCGGCCCCAATGGCTGTCTGACTGCTGACCCTTCACCGTGGCCTCCGGATGGCTGTCTAGTTCCCCTCAAGATCAAGCATATGGCCGAACGCCCCCATAACGCCTTCACCGGTTTCAAAGGCGCGGATCATCCGGTTGTTTGATTCAACCATGCCCAGCATGAACAATTCCACTTCGTCCGATGGCTGGCGGGCATCGGTGGCGCGGATGTCACCGCTGCTGGCGCCTGCGCCGACCAGATACGGCGTCACCACGATCACAAGATCGGTTTCGTTGCGCTGGTAGGCGGACGAGCGGAACAGCGCACCGAGGATGGGAACCTGGCCGATCCACGGCACCTGTTTGAGATTGCGCTGGTTGTTCACCTGCAACAGCCCTGCAATCGCAAAGCTTTGGCCATCACGCAGCGCCACGGTTGTATCTGCCTTGCGGGTGATAAAGCCGGGCTGGCCATTGACGTTGACAGTGGTGTCGATGTCGCTGACTTCGGGGCGGATTTGCAGGCTGATCACGCCACTGCTTTCGACCGTCGGCTTGAAGTTCAGCCGCACGCCGTATTCGCGGTAATCGGTCTGCGCCGCGACCGTGCCGTTATCTCCCGCCACCGCGCCCGTGATCGGCACTTCGCCCCCCACCACGAAATTCGCCTCGACCCCGTTCGAGGTCACCAGCGTGGGGTTCGCAAGCCGCCGCGCCATGCCCTTGGTTTCCAGCGTATTGATCACATAGTCGATGTCATTGCCCGCCACCTGCAACAGATTGCCGACAAAGCTGCCGAAAGGCACCGCGCTGCTGGCGGAGCCTGAAGTTGTGATGCCGGAGCCGGTCAGATTGATCCCCAAGGCCTTGCCGGCGTTGCGGCTGACCTCAAGGATACGCACCTCAAGCTTGACCTGCATCGGATCGGAAAGCCGCAGGGCATTTATCACAGGATCGCTGGTATAATCCTTGGCGACCTGAAGCGCCCGATCCATATCGGCCTGATTTTGCACGGTGCCGGTCAGGCGCACCCTGCCGTTTGCCATTTGCACCTGAATATTGGAGCGCGGCACAGCCGAGGCAATGGTTTCATTAAGGTCGTTATAATCAATGCTGACTTTAAGAATCAGAATTCCCAGCACAGCTTTGTTTGCATCATAAAGCGTCACATTGGTTGCGCCCGTGGCATTGCCTTGCACATAAAGCGAGCGGTCGGTCAAAGGGAATACATCGGCCACAGCGGTATTCCCGACCACCAGATTGGCAAAAGGCCGATCCGTATAGACGGTAACCGTAAAGCCCGATGTCAGGTCGATGGTCGCCGGAGTTCCGCCAGCAACCAGTGTCACCGACCGCTCTTGCGCCTGCATCGGCGACAGACAGATTGCCGAAAGAACGAGCGCGAGCCACAGGATCTGTCTCATAGGTAAGGCTCCCTCTTAAAGATCATGGCCGCGCGGCATCCCATGGGGTGACTTGATATTCGACGCGCGATCCGTTCCGCACAACGCCAATTCCAACAGTCGAGGACGGTTCGTCGATCGCGGCAGGGCGGGGCGCAGGTTGTTCCACAGGGGGCAAGTCGGGCGGGGCCGACAGGCCCAGATCATCGACCGTCACCCTTTCATGCGCCTCGGAACCGGCGGCGCCGACATTGCGAAGCGCCAAGGACAGCGTGCCGATAGAACCGGCCAAGGTCAGCTTTTGCGCCTCAAGCGGGGTCACTTCGACCGTGACGGTCCGCACCAGACTGGGCTGGTCGCTTTGATCGTCCGAGCTTTGGTCAACAGCCACAACCTTGACGGCCTGCAACAGCATATCGACATAGGCGCCTGAATCGTCTTGGGATTGCGGCAGATGGGTCAACAGGACATCGACGCGATCACCGGGCAGAACAAAGCCCGCCACACCCAGCACATCATTCACCCGGATCGAAACGGCGCGCATATCCGGCGCGATGACCGTCGACAGCTTTGCCCGCTGCCCCGGAGAGGACACCCGCGACGCCAGAACCGGTTCGCCCGTGGCCATCGCCGAAATCACATAGCGCGCGTCCTGCTCTGACGTGCCGACAACCGCATCGACAGAGGTGAACGCCCCCACAGGCAAAATCTCGGCGGGCCAAGACATCGTGGCAAGATCGGATGCCACAATACGATTTCCGAACAGCAAGGGCTTGGCCGCAACCACAACCGTCTGCGAGGATTGTTGCCCGCCCGTCATTTCGGTCTGGATCGCCACGCGCTGCGCGCCCAGCCAAGCCCGCGTCGCCAGCACCGCCACGCAGGCAAGTAACAGGGCAAGACCGAGACTTATCAGCGTAGATCGCCGCACGGCTTCCCTTTCAGGCTTTTAGAGGCATGCCAGATTGCCTTCGGCAAACCGGATCAAAGATCGGCGGCCCACTCTGCCCAGGTTGTCCAAGCTGCGGCAAGGTTGGTTCCGAACAGGGCCACAGCCGTGATAACTGCGGCTGTCAAAAGACCCAGCAGGATGAGATATTCGGTCAATGCCAGACCCGAGCGGTCTTTTCGGAGGACGCCGAGTGATTTTGCAATTCTAACCAGCACCATATTTCTCCATAGTTACCTGAATTCCGCATCTTTTTCAGACATGCGGCGGTGGGGAAATGCTAGTCATTCAGGTATCGAAAGGCTAGTGGAATTGCAGGGGTGTATCAAATGGACGCGGCACTTTCATTCGTTTGGCCAATGTGGAGCGGTTTCGCCCGCCCGCATCGGGGCCATATTTCCCGCATTGCGGGATGTGCCGTGCCGTTGCTGGTGCTGTCCGGCAGTCCTGCAGCGGCGCAATCCAGCAGCGTTGCCGTGCCTTTGCCGGTGTTTGCCGGATTGCTTGTGGTTTTGGTCGGGCTTGTCGCTGCGGTTGTCATCATGACGATCCGCAACCGCGCCCTGCACACCGCATCCGAGTTTGATCGCACCACCGGTTTGGTCAATCGCGCCGTTCTGGATGCCTCTTTGGCGCACGAGATCCATCGCCGCGCCCGCAGCAAGGGCGATCTTTGTGTCGCGATGATAGACATCGACAACTTCAAGAAGATCAATGACCGTTTTGGCCATTTGCGGGGCGACAAGGTGCTGGCCGAGCTGGGGGGGCTGTTCCGGTCGCTGTCACGCGCCTCTGATGTGCTGGGGCGCTGGGGCGGCGAAGAGTTTCTGCTGATCCTGCCTGATACCGCGCAAGATTCTGCAATGATCGCATGTGACCGCATCCGCAGTTCAGTTCAGGCCCATGCCTTTTCGGTTCTCAAACCCGTCACGATCAGCATCGGCATTGCTCAGGCGGTCGAGGGCGAAACCGCCGAAGACCTGATCCGCCGCGCGGATGCCGCGATGTACCGCGCCAAGGAAGACGGCCGCAACCGGTGTAGCGTGGCTTAGACCGTGGCGGCATCGGGTCCGGCCCTGAAATCAGGCTGTCGCCCCGACGAAAATCTCGAATCCGGTGTCGATGCTGGTCTTGGTCGCAGGTCGTTCGGGCGCGCGGATGATTGCTTCGATCGCCTTTTGACCGATCAGGAACCGGTTTGACCGCACGGTGGACAGGGGCTGCGGCAGTTCGCGGCCAATATCCAGCCCGTTAAAGCCGAAAATCGCCAATTGGTCCGGCAGGCTTATTCCTGCGCCCATACAGTGGAACACGCCGCCCAGCGCCATGTCATCGCTGGAATAAACCGCAACATCTACCGGCGCCATCCGGCGCAACTGTTCAGTCTGGTTTCGCCCCGTCGCAACCGAGCTTGGCCCGTCAGCAATCGCATGCGCGGTGATAGAGATCCCCGCTTCGGACAGGGCCTCGCACAGACCGTCATAGCGCAGGCGGGCGCGACGGTCCGCTTGCCAGTCGTGGCCAACATAGCCAAAGCGGCGATAGCCCTTGGCAATCAGATGCTGCCCTGTCGCATAGCCCGCGCGGCGGTGTGACATGCCCACGGCCACATCGATCGGTGCCGAGTCGATGTCCATCATCTCGACCACCCGCACACCGCTTTGATCCAGCATGCGGCGCGTGGCCATTGTATGCTCGAATCCGGTGATCAGGATCGCGGCGGGTTGCCAGGCCAGAATCCCGCGCACCAGTGTTTCTTCCCGATCTGCATCATAGTCGCTGATGCTGATAACGGCCTGATAATTGCTGGCCTTCAATCCGGCGTTGATGCCTTGCAGCACCTCGGGGAACACGATGTTCGACAGGGATGGCACGACAACGCCCACCAGTTTCGAATCCATCGAGGCCAGAGAACCGGCAATGCGGTTCGGCACATAGCCAAGCGCGCGCACGCTTTCCATCACTTTGACGCGGGTTGCATCGGCCACCAGACCTTCGTTCCGCATGATGCGGGATACGGTGGATTCGCTGACCCCGGCGTGGGCGGCAACCTCGTGGACAGTGATCTTGCTTTTCTTGTCTTGCAGCCGCTGCTTGGTCTTGATCACCGGAGTCCCCTTCGTGCCGCGTCGTCAGATGGGCGCGGCACCTGAATTCCGTGATGCCACGGCTTTGGCGCGGTTGTATACGGGTTTATCGAAATCGGGGCAACGCCATGGCGCTGCCCCGTTCACCCGATCAGACTTTCACATAGTTCCGCCACGGATGCGCTTCCTTGAAGCCCAGCACTTCGCGGATCTTGCGGTTGGACAGCGGGGCTTCATCCTTGCCCATCGCGCGGGTGACCGGAGAGTTCGGAGCATATTTGGCCAGAAACTCTGTCGTCGGAAGCGTCGCGGTGATGGTGTCATTCACCGCATTGAACACCTGATAGCCAAGCCCGTCTTTTTGCAGGCAAAGATGGACGATCTCGCCCAGATCGCGGGCGTCGATATAGCTCCAGGCATTGCGCTTGCGGCTCATCGGGTCGGCCAGATAGGCGGGGAAGTTGGCGTATTCATGCGGCTCGATCACGTTGCCGATCCGCAGGGCGTAAACATCAGCGCCGTAGCGCATCGCAAAGGCACGTCCGGTCTTTTCATTCACCACTTTCGACAGGCCATAGCTGTCCATCGGGTCGCTGTCGTAGTCTTCTTCCAGCGGGAAGGAGTGGTAATCCTTGTCTCCTTCGGCAAAGCAGACGCCGTAGGTGGTTTCGGAACTGGCGAAGATCACCTTGCGGACGCCCAGCTTCATCGCCGCTTCCAGCACATTATAGGTGCCGACAGTGTTCTGCGCGAAAGTGGTGTTGTCGGGGTTGATCATCACGCGCGGCACGGCGGCGAAATGCACGATGGCATCCGGGGCCTTCGGCGGAGCCCCTTCGTCATAGCCGTCAAAGCCGAAATGCGTGGTGAAAGCGTTGAACACCTGACCCGAGTCTGTGATGTCGGTGATCAGCGTGTTCACCCCCGGAAGGTCGAGCGGCTTCAGATCGACGTTCAGAATCTTGTAGCCCTTCGCCAAAAGGTGCGGCACGGCATGGCGACCGGCCTTGCCGGTGCCGCCAGTGAAAATGATGCGTTTGGTCATGAGACTCTCCGTTTCCTTGAATTCTTCCAATGGTCCTGCCTAGCCCGTTGCGGCCAGCATCACCCGTTCCTGTGTGGCATCCGCGCGCGACAGAATGCCGGTGATGCGGCCCTCTTTCAGCACAACCACCCTGTCGCTGATCGCCAGCACCTCGGGCAAATCCGACGAGACCACGATAATCGACATGCCTTCTGACGCCAGTTTGTTCAACAGCGTATGCACCTCGGCCTTCGCCCCCACGTCAATGCCGCGGGTCGGTTCGTCGACGATCAGAATCCGCGGCCGCCGCGCCACCCATTTGGCGATCACCACCTTTTGCTGATTACCGCCTGACAGGTTCAGCACCTTCTGTTCCGGCGAGGGCGTCTTGATGCCCAGCGATCTGATATATTGCGCGCAGGCATTGGTTTCGCGTTTGCGGTTCACCACGTCCATCCGGCAATAATCCGACAGATGTGTCAGGCTGAAATTCTCGCGCACCGACATGCCCAGCACCAGCCCCAATTCCTTGCGGTCTTCGGTGACAAAGCCGATGCCCTGTTCAATCGCCTGTGACGGTTCGCGGATGGTCACGGTCTTGCCGTCGATACTGATGGTGCCGACGCTGGCGCGGCTGCCGAAGATCATTTCCATGATCTCGGTGCGGCCAGATCCGACAAGGCCGAAAAAGCCCAAGACCTCGCCCTTGTGCAGATCAAAGCTGACATCGGAAACCCGCGCGCCCTGCACAGTGGGCCGCTTCAACCCCAGCCCCTTGACCGACATCAGAATCTGGTCGCTGGCATGCGAGGCATGTTCCCCGAACAGCTGCGACATCTCGCGGTCGACCATCTTGCGGATCAGGATTTCGCGCGTCATTTCGGCAATCGGGCGGCTGTCCACCGTCATGCCATCACGCAGCACTGTCACACGGTCGCCGATCTCAAAAATCTCGTCCAGACGGTGCGAGATATAGACCACGCCGATATTCTGCGCCGTCAGCTTTTTCACCATCCGCATCAGCGTCGTCGCCTCGTGATGGCTGAGCGAGGCGGTGGGTTCATCCATGATGATCAGCTTGGAGCGATAGGAAATCGCACGTGCGATCTCGACCATCTGCTTTTGCCCGATGCTAAGGCCGCCGACCATACGGGCGGGGTCCAAATTCATCTCCAGCTCGGCCAGCACCGCCGCCGCGTCGGCATTCATCTTGCGCACGTCGATCATGCCAAGACTGTTCAGCGGCTCGCGGGCCAGATAGATATTCTCGGCGACGGTCAGGTTATTCACCACCGCCAATTCCTGATAGATAATGCTGATCCCCAAAGACCGCGCATGCACCGGATCTTTGATGGTTACGTCTTGGCCATCCACCTTGATGACGCCGCCCGGATCGGCCTTGTAGACTCCGGTCATGATCTTCATCAGCGTGCTTTTGCCGGCCCCGTTTTCGCCCGCCAGCACATGCACTTCGCCGCGTGCCAGTTGCAGATCGACCCGGTTCAGCGCCTTGACGCCCGGAAAGGTCTTGGTGATCCCGTGCATTTCCAGAAAAAAGCCCATCGGCGCCTCGGCTGACAAAAGGAAGGAATGGGGGCAAAGCGGGGAGTACGCCTTGCCCCCAAGACAGACAGCTTACTTGGTGTAGCTGTCCAGGTTGTCTGCGTTCACAACCGTTACGCCGGTATCAACGTCTGCCGGAGCAGTCATTTCACCCTTGATCTGGGCGACGAGGCTTTCGACAGCCAGTTTGCCCATGGTGACGGGACGCTGCACCATGATGCCGTTGATGTAGCCGTCTTTCACGCCCTGAATGGTGTCGGGCAGATCGTCGAAGGCGAAGACGGCAACCGCGCCCTTGCGGTCAGCAAATTCCTGCTGCGCCAGAACCTTGGCCACAGCCGGGCCGCCAACCTGGCTCATGCCGAAGATGCCTGCCAGATCGGGGTTGCCGCGCAGGATGGCTTCGGTCACGGAAACCGCCTTGGCCAGATCGTCCTCGGTGCCTTCGACAGCGACGATTTCGATGTCGGGATAGGCTGCCAGCGCTTCTTTCACGCCGTCGATCCGTTCGTTCAGGTTCGAGGCACCCAACTGGCCGGTGATGATCGCCACTTTGCCCTTGCCGCCCAGCTTTTCAGCCATGGAATTGCCCATGGTGACGCCAGCCTGCTTGTTGATCGTGCCGATATACATGCTGCGGCCCGACTCGGCGCTGTCGGAATCAAAGGTCACAACCTTGATACCGGCGTCCATCGCCTGCTTGATCACACCCTCGACCGACTTCGGTTCGTTCACAGAAATCGCAATGCCGCTGACGTGGCGGGCGATCAGGTCTTCCATGATCTTGACCTGCGTGGCACCTTGGGTGTTCTGCGGCACAACCCACTGATAGCCCACGCCCAGCGCATCCGCTGCGGCCTGTGCGCCGGTGTTGCAATCGTCAAAGAACGGCACGGCCACTTTCGGAACCACCGCGATGGTGATGTCTTGCGCCACGGCGGCGGTCCCTGCCAGCATCGCCATGGTGATCATGGCTGCGCGGGCGGTCTTGATAAGCGTCTTCATCAGTCTCTCCTCCACTTCCGCTCGTCCTCCGAGACGGATCTTGTTGAACCTTCGTCCGTCCGGTGGGAACCGCCGCTCCTTCAGCTGTTTCCGCCGGAAAGTCTGTTGCGCAGGACATCCAGACTGACCGCGATCAGAATGACGCCGCCGGTAATGGCCTGCTGGGCATAGGTATTGATGTTCAAAAGCACGATGCCGTTGGCGATCACCCCGACCAGAGCCGCGCCGATCACCGCGCCACTGACGCTGCCGACACCACCGGCAAGGCTGGCCCCGCCAATCGCCGCCGCCGCGATCACGTCGAGTTCAGACCCAAAGCCCGAGGCCGGTTCCGCCGACAGATAGCGCGAAAACCCGATGATCCCGGCCAGCGAGGCAATCGTCGATGACAGCATATAGACCGCCAGCTTGACGCGGTTGGTCTTTACCCCGCTCAACCGCGCCGCGTGTTCGTTGCCGCCGGTGGCATAGACGTGGCGGCCAAACCGCGTGCGCCGCATGATCAGCGCGAACACCGTCATCAGCACCAGCATGATCACCACCGGCACCGGAACCGGCCCCAGATAGCCCTGCCCCAGCGCCGCAAAACTCTCCGGCGTCTCGGGCGTCACCGGCACGCCATGCGTGACCATATACATCAGGCCGCGCCCGATACTCAGGGTGCCAAGCGTGGCAATGAAGGGCGGCAGACCGATGGCGGTGATCAGAAGCCCGTTCACCAGACCAAAGCTGATCCCCACCGCGATGCCCGCGCTGATGCTGGCTGCCTGCGAAAACCCGGCGTCAAACGCCAGCGCCGTCACCAGCGAGGCCAGCCCCATCGCCGAGCCAACTGACAAATCTATGCCGCCGGTGATGATCACCATCACCATGCCGATGCTCATGATCGCGGTCAGCGAGAAGGCACGGAACACACCCATCAGGTTGTTGGTGGTCAGGAAATAGGGCGTATAGAGGCTGATCAGCGCGCCCACGATGATCATCGCCACCAGCACGTTCACCTCGCGCACCTGCCGCAACTGCGCCAGTTGGCTCCAGACCAGTGAGCCGGTGGATGTTGACACCTTGTTGTCCGACGCGGCCATGCAGGTTCCTCTCCTACTGTCATCGGCCCGACGGCGGGCCACCCATTTGCGGCCCATCTGCCTGAGCGTGGCAGCTTTGACCGTTGCGATGCTTTGATCATGTCTGGCCATCAAATGACAGCGCTGCCATTTCTCTGAATAACGCCTGAATCTGTCAATTGCCGTTTTCGGGATAATCCTATCCAAATCCGGCATAAGACGTGGTCTTTTCTTGGTGATTCTCGCAATCCACACGAAAAGCCCGCATTCTTCATTGCGCAGAACGGTGGCAAAGCTCAAAACTGGTAGCGCTGCCACAAGGGAGAACCCGTATGCCACCGCAAAGCCCAGCCACTCCGCGCCAGATTGCGATGATTCACACCGTTTCCAGCCTGATTCCTCTGTTTGACGGGCTGGCAAAGCAGCATTTGCCGCGCTGGCAGGGCTTTAACATGCTGGACGAAAGCCTGTTGCGCGGAACCATCCGCGATAACGCGCTGTCACAGACGACGATGTGGCGCCTGGCACAGATAGTCCGCTCGGCGGTCGAGGCCGGAGCGGGTGCTGTTGTTGTAACCTGCTCGTCGCTTGGGCCTGCCGTTGATGCCGCAAAGCCGTTCTGCACCGTGCCGCTGTTCCGCATTGATGAAGGCATGGCGCAGGCCGCCGTGGCGCTTGGCCCGCGAATCGGCGTTCTGGCGACACTTCGCACCACACTGGACCCGACCAGTGATCTGATTCGTCGCAGCGCCACGCAGGCCGGGCAACCTTGCACTGTCATCGCCCGACTTGCCGAGGGCGCGTTCCAGAAACTCGGCTCCGGCGATACCGCCGGACATGATGCGATGGTGGCGCAAAGCCTGCGCGACCTTGCCGCGACGGCGGATGTTATCGTGTTGGCGCAGGCGTCAATGGCGCGCGCCTTGGCCTTGGTGCAGGACGCGTTGCACCCTCTGCCGGTGCTGACCAGCCCTGAACTTGGCATGCAGCATATCGCGCGCCGTCTTTCGACCGACTGCTAAAACAGGATAAAATAATGGAATATCGAACACTTGGCCGATCCGGCCTTAAAGTCTCTGTGCTGACAATGGGCACTTTCACCTTCGGCGGCACCGGTCCTTTCGCCATGGTTGGCCAGCAAGGCGTAGCCGAGGCACGCCGCTTGGTTGACCTGTGCATCGACGCGGGCGTGAATCTTTTCGACACCGCCAACATGTATTCCAACGGCCTTGCCGAAGAAATTCTGGGCGAGGTTCTGGACGGTCGCCGCGACGATGTGCTGATCACCTCGAAGGCGCGGATGCGAATCGGCACCGGCCCGAATGACGAGGGTGTGTCGCGCTATCACCTGATTCGCGAGTGCGAGCGCAGCCTGAAGCGCCTTCGCACCGACCATATCGACATCTACTACATGCACGAATGGGATGGCGTCACGCCGGTCGAGGAAAAGCTGGCCGCGCTGGATAGTTTGGTGCAGCAGGGCAAGGTCCGCTACATCGGTTGCTCGAATTATTCCGGCTGGCATGTGATGAAATCGCTGGCCGCATCTGATCGGGATCGCCGCCCGCGCTTTGTGACCCAGCAGATTCACTACACGCTTGAGGCCCGCGAGGCCGAATATGAATTGCTGCCGATTTCGGTCGATCAGGGCCTTGGCGTTCTGGTCTGGAGTCCGCTGGCCGCTGGCCTGTTGTCGGGAAAACATCGTCGCGGCCTTGCCACACCGGAAGGATCGCGCCAGTTTGCCGGCTGGACAGAACCGCCGATCCGCGACATCGAAAAGCTGTGGAATATCGTGGATGTGCTTGTAGACATTGGAGATTCGCGTGGCGTTTCAGCAGCACAGGTCGCATTGGCGTGGCTGTTGACGCGCCCTGCGGTCAGCTCTTTGGTGTTCGGAGGCCGCACCGAGGCGCAGTTCCGCGATAATTTCGCCGCCGTTTCGCTGAAGCTGACTGCGGAAGAAATCGCGCGCCTGACCGAGGTCAGCACCATCCCGCTGATCTACCCCTACTGGCATCAGCGCAACTTTGCGACCGCGCGGTTCAGCGCGGCCGATCTGGCGCTTCATCAAGATTCTGCTGTAGAATGAAAAGGTTGCGCCCGGCTTTGGCTGGGCGCTCAACCTTTGCGAAAGGGTGTCAGCCAGCCCAATCCCGCCACGGTTTCTGCTGCCGGACGGTATTCGCAGCCGACAAAACCGGTGTATCCCAGATCATCCAACGCCGACAGGATACGGAGATCATCCAGCTCACCCGTCCCCGGTTCATGCCGTAGCGGAACGGCGGCGATCTGCACATGGCCGATGATCGGCATCAAGGTTTTCAATCCGGTCAGCACATCGCCGTGAATGATCTGGCGGTGGTAAATGTCGAATTGAAGCTTGAGGTTGGCCGCGCCCAGATCAGCGATCAGATCGGCAGCATAGTTGAAATCATTCAGAAAATACCCCGGCATGTCGCGCGCGTTGATCGGCTCGATCAGCACATCCAACGCCGCTTGGCCCGCCTGATCACACAGATAGGCGACCGAGTCGCGATAGCAGGCGCGGGCTTGCGGATCATCGCGGTTGGCAATTCCGCTCATCACATGCAGGCGGCCGACACCGGTTGCGGCCGCATAGCGCAGAGCGATGGCGACAGATTGGCGGAAATTTTCCTTCCGGTCAGGTAACGCTGCCATACCACGCTCACCAGCCGACCAATCCCCCGGCGGCAGGTTGAACAGAGCTTGTGTCAGCCGATTTTCCTGCAGCGACATGGCAATTTGCGACATATCGAAGTCATAGGGGAACAGGTATTCCACGGCATCGAAACCGGCCGATGCGGCGGCGGCGAAACGGTCCATGAAGGCATGTTCCTGAAACATCATCGTCAGATTGGCGGCAAAACGTGGCATGTTCAGCGCTCCAGTCCCGGCAGATCCAATCCAGCCAATCCCGCGATCATGCGCGCCACCGAGGCGTCATCATCGCGGCCCATTCCGGCGGCGGCGGTCATCACGAACATCTGCAAGGCCATCGAGGCAATCGGAGTCGGAAATTTCATCCCGCGGCCCATATCGGAAATAATCCCCAAATCCTTGGTGAAAATATCCACCGCGCTACGCGGAGAATAATCGCCCTCCAATATATGCGGCACGCGGTTTTCGAACATCCAGGAATTACCGGCCGAGGCGGTGATAACCTCGTAAACCTTTGCAATATCTAGATCCATTGCCTTGGCAAAGGTGATTGCTTCACAGGCCGCAGCGATGTGAACGCCCGCAAGCAACTGGTTGACGATCTTGAAGGCGGCACCCACGCCCGCCTCTTCGCCCAATTCGTAGACCTTGGTTGCGATACAGTCCAACACCGGACGGACCCGCGTGAAAACCGCCGCTTTGCCCGAGGCCATGATGGTCAACTCGCCCGCCGCCGCGCGCACCGCCCCTCCGCTGATCGGGGCGTCAAGATAGTCCTGACCGGCCTTTTCTGCCCGCGCCGCAAAGTCGCGGGCCGCGTCGGGCGGCATGGTGGCGCAAGACAGGATGACGCCACCCTGCGCCATCGCAGAGGCAGCTCCATCTGGACCAAACAGGGCGGACTCTGTCTGCGTGGCATTTACGACCACGCATAAAACGACATTTGCCCCCGAGGCCGCCTCTGCCGGATTTTGTCCCGCCTTGCCGCCAAGCGCAACCAGCCGTGCCATGGCATCAGCGTTCAGATCATAGCCTGTGACCGAGAAGCCTGCCCGCAAAAGCGAGGCAGCCATACCAAAGCCCATGGACCCTAATCCGATCACGCAAACGGACATATCAGCGCTTTTTTGCATGTTATTCCTCGATTTATTCAGCTTTACAGCAGGTTGGCAGAGATTTTGGCAGCGGGCTTGCCATGCAGATGCGTGAATGATAGCGTTGCCATAAATATCGTTAGCGCAGGACAGAAACGAAAAGCAAGGCCTTAGTTCTGTGGTCGATCTGCTGATCTTGCCACAAACGCCCCTGACGGCCTTGCAAGCGACATTCTGAACGCTGCTGTTCGGGGTTCTGCCCGATGAAAGGACTGACCATGCTGATTGGCGCTGTTGCGGATGACATTACCGGCGCAACCGATCTATGCCTGATGCTGGCGCGCGAAGGCCTGCGAACCGTGCAGGTCATCGGTGTGCCAGAACGCGGCAGCCTGCCCGACGCGGATGCGATCGTGATCGCCTTGAAATCGCGGTCGATCCCCGCAGCGCAGGCAGTAGAAATGTCAGTTGCAGCCGCCAATCTGCTGCGGGCGGGGGGCGCGGAGCAGTTGTTGTTCAAATACTGCTCTACCTTCGATTCTACCGATGCCGGCAATATCGGGCCGGTGGCAGAGGCGTTGCTTGCCCTGACTGGCAGCGCCCAGACCATCGCCTGCCCTTCGTTTCCGGCGGCGGGGCGCACCACCTATCGCGGCCATCTGTTTGTTGGCGATGCGTTGCTGTCGGACAGTCCGCTGAAGGATCATCCGTTGAACCCGATGCATGATGCCAATCTGGTGCGCGTGCTGGGGCGGCAGACTGCATTGCCGGTCGGTTTGGTGACCATTGACACCATCGCGCGGGGCGAAGCGGCGGTGCGGCAGGCATTTGCGGCGCAGGCTGCGGCAGGCAAACGCATCCTGATCGTCGACACCCTGCAAGACGCCGATCTTCGCACGATTGGCGCGGCTTGCTCAGACATGCCGCTGGTGACGGGCGGATCTGGCATTGCGCTGGGGCTGGCCGCGAATTTCGTGCGGGCGGGCAAGGTTGCGAAACGTCCGGCGCAAACCCGCATGGCTGCGCCACAGGGGCGCGCGGTGGTGCTGGCGGGATCGTGTTCGGTGGCGACGCGCGGGCAGATCGGGGCGGCAATTGCGGCGGGTCAGCCGACGTTGGCGCTTGATGTGGATGCGTTGCTGTCCGGCGTCCAGTCGGCTGCCAGTCTGGCCGATTGGGTGATTGCCCAGCCGCAGGACAGCATTCCGCTGATCTATTCCAGTGCTGATCCCGCAACCCTGCAAGCCATTCAGGCACGTCTGGGGCAGCATGCTTCGGGGGCGTTGGTGGAAAGCACGCTGGCCGAGGTGGCCAAACGGCTGCGTGATGCGGGATTCAGCCGCTATCTGGTTGCGGGCGGCGAGACTTCGGGCGCGGTGGTGGCCACACTTGGCGTCACGATGCTGGAAATTGGTCCCGAAATCGCCCCCGGCGTGCCGTGGACGCGCAGTATTTCTGGCCCCGATCTGGTATTGGCCTTGAAATCGGGCAACTTTGGCGCCGAGGATTTCTTCCTGAAAGCCTGGACCCTGCTGGAAACGGAGCCTGCCGATGCCTGAAGACAGCCGCATCCGCGACGAGATCTGCAAAGTGGGCGCGTCGCTGTTTGATCGCGGGCTGACGGCTGGCAGCAGCGGCAATATCTCGGTGCGGCTGGAGGATGGCGGCTGGCTGATGACGCCGACCAATGTATCTTTGGGCGCGCTGGACCCGGCGCGGCTGTCGCGGCTGGATGCCACGGGGCGGCTGATGTCTGGCGATACGCCGACGAAAGAGGCGTTTCTGCACCTGTCGATGTATGGCGAACGCAAGGACGCGGCGGCGGTGGTGCATCTGCATTCAAGCCATGCCACCGCCGTCAGCATCCTGCGCGATGTGGACCCGAACGATGTGCTGCCTGCGCTGACCGCCTATTATATCATGCGGGTCGGGCGGCTGCCTTTGGTGCCGTATTTCGCCCCCGGCGATCCCGATCTGGCGCATGCGGTGCGGGCTTTGGCCAGCACGCATCATGCGGTTTTGCTGGCCAATCACGGGCCGGTGGTGGCCGGAACCAGCCTTGCCAACGCGCAATATGCCACCGAAGAACTGGAAGAAACCGCCAAGCTGTTTCTGATGCTGCAAAATCAAGCGCTGCGGTTGCTGACGCCCGAACAGATCGCCGATCTGCGCCACCGCTTTAACCTATCCTGACACAGCCGGAGAATGACTATGACGCACGAAAAGGTTGGATTTGTTGGCCTTGGCCTGATGGGGCAAGGCATGGCGAAGAACATCGTTGAAAAGGGCTATCCACTGACCGTTGTGGCGCATCGCAAGCGCGCGGCGGTCGATGATCTGGTATCGCGCGGCGCGGTTGAGGCGGCATCACTGGAAGAGCTTGCGCGCGGGTGCAGCGTGATCTTTCTGTGCCTGACCGGCTCGCCCGAGGTTGCGGCGGCGGTGGCGGCGCTGAAACCCGGTCTGGCGCGCGGTGCGGTGGTGGTGGATTGCTCCACCTCGGACCCGACCGTCAGCCTGCGTCTGGCGGCGGAACTGGCCGAGATCGGGGTCGATTTTGTCGATGCGCCGCTGTCGCGCACCCCGAAAGAGGCTTGGGCCGGCACGCTGGATTGCATGGTGGGTGCCACTGATGCCGCCTTTGCGCGGGTGCAGCCGATCATTGCCACATGGGCCGCCAAGATCGTGCATATCGGTGCGGTGGGCGACGGCCACAAGATGAAGCTTCTGAACAACTTCCTGTCGCTGGGCTATGCCGCGCTTTACTCCGAGGCGCTGGCGCTGTCGCGCAAGGTCGGTATTCCGGTGGCCGAATTTGACAAGGTTATTCGCGGCGGCCGGATGGATTGCGGCTTTTATCAAACCTTCATGGGCTATGCGCTGGAGGGCAACCGCGAGGCGCACAAGTTCACTTTGGGGAATGCCTACAAGGACATGCGCTATGTGGAATCAATGGCGAATGCGTCCACGGTCGCCACGCCGCTTGCCAGCGCCGTGAAGAATTCCTTCGCGCTGGCAATGGCGACGGGGGGCGACGGGCCGGAAGATTATGTGCCGCACCTGTCGGATTTCATCGCCAAAGCCAACGGGCTTTGACCCCAAAGCCGCGCCCGTGATCAAGACGGGCGCGGCCTATGTCACCTTGCCACGCGCCACCACCGGCCAGATTGCGGCGGGCTTTCCACCCTCCAGCACATGCACCGCGTCGAACAGGTTGCTGACAACGCAGGCATGGTTCGGCACGACACGCAGCCGATCCCCAACGGCAAGGCCGATCGGCCCCGTGCTGATCAGCCGCCCGTGTTCTTCCGACAACTGGTCAATCACAATGTCAGGCCGCCCCAGCACATGCCCGTAACCCGTCAATCCCAGCAGATCCGAGGTCAGGGCCTTGCTTCCGGCGTCGATGATGGCGCGGTTGGAGCTTGGCACCGAGACCACCGTGGCCAGCACGGTCAGCGCACAATCGTCCCAGCCACAGACGCCCCGCGCCACCAGCGAGCGGTCGTTATAGGCATAGGTGCCGGGCCGGTATTCGGTTGCCACCGGTGCATCACCCGCCTGCATCATCGAGGGCGTGCCGCCCGAAGAGATCACCTCTACTGCCAGCCCATTCGCCATGATCAGAGCCTTGGCCTGCGTCATGAAGGCCTGCACCTGAGCGGCCCCGTTCGCGGGCGGATAGGTCATCAGCCCGGCAAAGTGCAATCCCGCCGCATTGGCGATCCGGCGGGCCAGCGCGGCGGCGTCCTGCGGCGTCGCCACCCCGCAGCGGTCCGCGCCGGTGTTACATTCCACCAGCACACGCAGCGGTGTCGGCGCATCCTCAAAAGCCGCCGCAAGGCCGTCAATCACCACGGCATTATCGGCCACCACCGTCAGCCGCACCTTGCCCGCCAGATCGCGCAGATGCGCCAGCTTTTCCGCACCAACGATGTTATAGGTGATCAGCACATCGTTCAGCCGGTCATCTACCGCCACCATCGACTCGGCTTCCGAGATTTTCTGGCAGGTGATGCCCACCGCCCCCGCCTTCAGCTGCATCAGGGCGACCTGCGGCAGTTTGTGGGTTTTGATATGCGGGCGCACCGCCATGCCGATCTGGTTCGCATAGGTCTGAAATCGCGCGATATTGCGCTTTACCACATCCAGATCCACCAGCACGGCGGGGGTGGCGATGCTTTGCGTCTGTTCCGGTGTCTGGGTCATCAGGGCGCTCCATTGATCTGCAAGATTTTTGCCATGCAGGCGCTTGGCGGTCAATCAAACCCCTGCCAGCCATGTCTGCCTTGCATGGCGTCATTCACGATGCGCCGTCACGCAGGGTTGATTATGCCGCCATTCCGGCAGATCGTCCGTGACAATGCAGGCCAGCCTTTGCATCATGCGCCTGTCCCGCCGCGCCCTATACGCAACCGATGAAAGGAGGCGGAAAAGATGGAAAGCCGTTGGCTTGAAGACTTTCTCAGCCTTGTCGATACACGCAATTTCTCGCGCTCGGCCCAGGCGCGCTATACCACGCAGCCTGCCTTCAGCCGCCGGATCAAAAGTCTGGAAGAATGGGTCGGCGCACAGCTTTTCAACCGGTCGACCCAGCCGATTACCCTGACACTTTCGGGGGAACGTTTCCGCCCTGTGGCTGAAGATGTGCTGCGGCGCTTGTATCAGGGGCGGGAAGAAGCGCGCCGGATTGGTGATGTGTCAGCCAATACCATCCGTTTTGCGGCCACGCACAGCCTGTCCCTGAATTTCTTTCCCAGTTGGCTGCGGTCGCTGGAGCTTCGCAGCCACACTTTCAACACCCGGCTGGATACCAGCCAGTTTCACGATTGCATTCACCTGCTGCAACGCGGCGATTGCCATTTCCTGATCAGCTACACCCACCCCGATATTCAAATGCACCTGCCCTACGAGCATTTCGTCTCAAAGCTGTTGATGCGTGACGAACTGGTGCCGGTGACGCTGCCCGACAGTGCGGGCCAGCCGGTGGACCGTTTGCCCGGCACCGAGGATGATCCGGTGCATTATCTGGCCTATAGCGAAACTTCGGCGATCGGGCGGGTGGTGGATCAGATGATCACCGCAGCACCGGAGCCGCTGCATCTGCGGCGGGTTTTTGTATCGCATATGGCGGCGGTGCTGAAGGCAATGAGTTCGGAAGGCCGTGGCACGGCGTGGTTGCCGGCAAGCCATCTGACCAAAGAGTTTGCCGAAGGCACGCTGGTGCCAGCGGGCGAAGAGCGTTGGAATATCCCGGTCGAGGTGCGGCTGATCCGGTCGCGCGATCCTCTGCCTGATGTTTCGGAAGAACTGTGGTCTTTGATCCCTTCTGAGGAAGATACCGACTGGGGCTGATGCAGCGCGCGCATCGTGGCAGGCGCAAGCTGCATTGGCGGTGGCAAACGGCCTTGGCTAAAATTGCCAAGGCCGTGCCGCCTGCGCGGGCCTTGCCCTTGAACGGAGCCTGCCATGACCTTGCTTGCCACGCTGGAAACCCCCTGTCTTATCCTTGACCGTTCGCGGCTGAACCAGAATGCGGCACGCATGACCCGTCGCTTTGCCAACAGTGGCGTGCAGCTGCGCCCGCATATGAAAACCGCGAAGTCTATCGATGTGGCGCGGATCGCACTGGCCGGCAACTTTGGCGGCGTTACCGTTTCAACGCTGAAAGAGGCGGAATATTTCGCGGATCACGGCATTGATGACATCACCTATGCCGTTAGCGTCGTGCCGGAAAAGATGCCCCGCATCACCGCATTGATCAAACGCGGCGTCAAGCTGGGGCTGATCACCGATCAGGTTGCCGTAGCACATGACCTGAGCCGACGCGCACAGGCGGAAGGTGTTACGCTGGATGTGCTGATCGAGTTGGATTCCGGCGAGCGCCGCGCAGGGTTGCTGGCGGGGGATGCTGCCGTGGTGGAGTTGGGACGGGCGCTGCATGATCTGCCAGGGCTGCGGCTGGCCGGAGTGCTGACCCACGCCGGCAATTCCTACCAATGCCGCACGCTGGCCGATATTCAGCACGTCGCCGAGACTGAACGGCTGGCTGCCGTCACCGCAGCCACGCAATTGCGGGCGGCGGGCCTGCCCTGCCCTGTGGTCAGTGTCGGGTCCACCCCCACCGCGACGCATGGCCTTTCATTGGAGGGCCTGACCGAAATGCGCTGCGGCGTCTATATGTTCGGCGATGTGTTCCAAGCCGAAATCGGTTCGCATCGGCTTGAGGATATTGCGGTTTCGGTGCTGGCAACCGTGATCGGCCACCGCCCTGACATGAACAGCGCGCTGATAGATGCGGGCGGGTTGGCGCTGTCGAAAGACCGGAGCACCGGCGCGGCGGGTCTGGCGGAGGACATCGGCTTTGGCATGATCCTGTCCGAAGATGGCAGCCGCCGCATCGGTTCGGTGCGGGTGGGGCATGTCTATCAGGAACATGGCATGCTGACGGCGGAAGGCCCGTTCCCGTTTGACGAATTGCCGATCGGCGCGCGGGTGCGGGTATTGCCGAACCATGTCTGCATGACCGCTGCCATGTATGATGGCTACCGCGTCGTGGATTCCGGCGCGGGTCCGGTGGTTGACCTGTGGTCGCGCATCAACGGTTGGTAAAGCAAAACTGCCGGAGTTTCCTCCGGCAGTTCTTTGATTTCAGGCAGGCACCGCTAAAGGCGGGCGCCTGTCTCTGCATCAAACAGGTGAATCTTGTTGGCGGGAAAATCCAGCCTGATGGTCTGGCCGGGCCGGAAATCATGCCGCTCGGTAAAGATGGCACAGAACGGCGCGCCGGCCAGTTTTGTATAGACCTGAATATTCGCCCCCGTGGGTTCCACAACCTCGACCTGAACCGCAACACCCGCGTCACCTTGGGCCAGCGCGCAATGTTCGGGGCGTGCGCCAAACACGACCTTCTGTCCCGGTTTTCCCGACGCCATTGCAGGCACAAATAGCCGCGCGCCATCAGGAAGCTCGACAAAAGCCCGCCCCGCCTCGGCCCCCAGCACACCGCGAATGACGTTCATCGACGGCGAGCCGATGAAATCTGCCACGAACAGATTGGCGGGGGTGTCATAGAGTTCCAGCGGCGTGCCGATCTGCTCGATCCGGCCTGCGTTCATCACCACGATGCGGTCGGCCATTGTCATGGCTTCGATCTGGTCATGTGTGACATAGACCGAGGTGGTTTTCAGCCGTTGGTGCAGAGCCTTGATCTCGGTCCGCATGACCACGCGCAACTTGGCGTCAAGGTTGGACAGAGGCTCGTCAAACAGGAACACTTCGGCGTCACGGACCAAGGCGCGACCCATCGCAACACGCTGGCGCTGCCCGCCGGACAGCTGCCGCGGTGAGCGGTCGAGGAACTTGGTCAGGTTCAGAATCTCGGCCGCTTCGCGCACCTTGCGGTCGATGATCTCTTTGGCCTGCCGCCGCAGCCGGAGGCTGAAGCTCATGTTTTCATAGACCGACATATGCGGGTAAAGCGCATAGTTCTGAAACACCATCGCAATGTCGCGCGATTTGGGTGGCACATCGTTGATGACCCGCTCGCCGATCAGGATATCGCCGGACGAGACGGTTTCAAGGCCGGCAATCATGCGTAGCAGCGTAGACTTGCCGCACCCCGATGGCCCGACCAACACCACAAATTCCTGATCGCGGATTTCAAGGTCAATGCCATGCAGGATCGGCATGGCGCCGTATCTTTTCTTGACCCCGCGGATGGTGACTGAGGACATCGTTCAATTCCTATCGGTAAGTCTGGTCATTTGACGGCCCCCAGCGCCATGCCCCGGATCAGGTAGCGCTGGAGCCAGGAGAACAGGATCGCAACCGGCACGGTGGCCAACACCGTTCCCGCCATCACATGGTGCCATTCCACCTGATAGCGCCCGGCAACCTGCGAATAGATCTGCACGGGAAGGGTAAAGTCTTCGGACGACCGCATCATCGTCAGCGCCAGTACGAATTCGTTCCAGCTGTTGATGAAGGTAAAGATCGCGGTGACCACGATGGCCGGAACGGCAAGCGGAAGGAAAATACGGATCAGGCTGGTCAGGTGGCTTGCGCCATCCATCCATGCGGCTTCCTCCAGATCCCGCGGGATCGAGTTGAAGTAGCTTTGCAGCATCCAGATCGTGAAGGCCATGTTGAAGGCGGCATAGGTGATGACCAGTGAATTCAGGTCGTTGACCAGCCCCAGCGTCATCATCAGACGGAACAGCCCCAGCACCAGAACGATGGGTGACATCATCTGCGTCATCAACAGGAAATTCTTGTAAAGTCCCTTGCCTGCAAACCGATAGCGCGACATCGCATAGGCCGCCGGAATTGACAGGATCAGCGCCGCAGAAGTGGCTGTGATGCTGACGTAAAGGCTGTTCAGCAAGGCCCCGCCAAAGTTGGTTTTTACCCACATCTCGGCAAAGTTTTCCCAGCGGAATTCGCTGAAGCCCCATGTCGGCGGATAGACGAACAACTCGTCCCGTGGGCGCACTGCAGTGACGAACATCACCGCGAAGGGGAACAGGATGACCACCACCAGCGGCGCCAGAATGATCCAGTAAAGAATGCTGCGCTTTGCCTTACTCATCATGGCCCTTCACCTCATCTTCCGGGGCCGCATCCGCTTCGTTGCGGCTTAGCAGCACGACGTAAAGCAGCGTGAACACCAGCAGCACGCCAAACATGATCAGAGATATTGCCGAAGCCTTGCCCAGTTGGCCAAAGCGGAAAGCCAGCTTGTAAAGATAGGTCACCAGAATGTCGGTGCCATTGGCCGGACCGCCTTCGGTCATCACCCAGATGATCGGCAGCGAGTTGAAGACATAGATCACGTTCAGCACGATTGCGATGTTGATGAACGGCTTCATCAGCGGCAGCGTGATATAGCGGAACTGGTGCCAGCCGGTCGCGCCGTCAACCACGGCGGCCTCGTAAGCGTCTTGTGGCATTGACGACAGGCCGCCCAGCAGAATGGTGGTGGTGAACGGGATCGACACCAGAATGCCGACAAGGATTTCCACGGTGAAGGCTGTCGAAGCCTCGGCCAGCCACTCGATCGGCTCGTTGATGACTCCCATCTGCATCAGGGTGGCGTTCAACAGCCCCGAGCGCCCGTTCAGCGCCCAGCGCCAGACCACCGCCGTCATGGTCAGGGAAATCGACCACGGCAGCATCACCAGCACGCGCGCCAGACCGCGACCGTAAAAATCATCGTTCAGGATCATCGCAACCGGCATCGAGATCAGCAGCGTGCCGGCCACAACTGCGCCGGTCCAGATACCCGTGCGCCACAGGGATGCGTAAAACAGCGGATCGCCAAAAACTTCGGCAAAGTTTTCCCAGCCGACAAAACCTTGCAACTTGCCGAACCGGCTGACCTCTTGCATCGAGGTCCATGCCAGATCAAGGATCGGATACCCGATGATGCCGGTGGCCAACAGCAGACTGGGCAATACCATCAGCATAGGTATGGATATGTGCGCTTTTTTTGCCATCGTCTCCAAGGTCCAAGCTGTCGCCACAGGTAGCAGGCACAGAGCGGACAAGCCGCTCTGCGCCATGTCAGAGGTTAAAGACCGCGGATTTTATTCACTTCGGCAGCGGCAGCCGCCAGCCCTTCTTCCGGGGTGACTTCGCCCAGATAGATTTGCTGCATGGTCCGCACGGTAACGTCAGCGATTTCTTCCCAATTGGCGATCACAGGAGCGAACTTGGCATAAGGCAGGCCAGCCGCAAATCCCGCAACGTCCGGATCTTCGTTGAAGTAGGGCAGTGCCGCTACGTTTTTGGTCACCGGCAGGAAGCCTTCGCCCACATCGAACTTTTCACGGTTCGCATCGCCATAGGCAAATTCGATGAACTTCCACGCCGCTTCCTTGGCATCGGAATCCGCGAACATCATCAGCGTGTCGGTCACGCCATAAGTCGCCTTTGCACCGGCTTCCGGGAAGGGAAGGATCTGGTAGCGCAGGTTCGGAGCCTCTTCCTTGATCTGGGGAACCAGCATCGGGAAGGTGAAGATGGTGCCAACCTTGCCCTGTTTGAACAGGTTGAACACATCTTCGCGGTTATAGTTGGTCGGCGAAGGCTGGGTCAGACCCTCGTCAATCATGGTCTTGTAAAGCGTCGCCGACTCGATGGCCGCCGGGCTGTTCAGACCCGAGGTGCCGTCCGCATTCAGGATGTCGCCGCCATGAGTCCAGAGCGAGTAGTAGAAATAGGCGTCCGTCTCGATTTCCTTGCCTTGCAGGCCGAAAGCGAAGGTGTCGGGCAGCGCGGCAATTTTCTTCGAGGCCTCATAAAGCTCGTCCCACGTTGTCGGGGGCGCTGCGCCGGCGGCATCGTAAAGATCCATGTTGACCATCATCGCCCGCGCCGAGGCGGCCACCGGCAGACCCATGATCTTGCCGTCAATGATGCCGGGATTCATGAAGGTGTCGATGAACGTGCCTTTGAATTCCGGCGTCAGATAACTGTCGATCGGCTCGGCAACGCCCTGATCTGCGAAATCCAGCAGCCAACGTGTGCCGATGATCGAGATGTCCGGCGCGGTGCCGCCCGCAACGTCCGTCGTCAGGCGCTGCAAAAGCGTATCCCACGGCACCACCTGGATGTTGATCTTGATGTCGGGGTTTGCCGCCTCGAACGCCGACGCCACTTCCTGAAAATAGGGGCCGGTCTTCGAGCTGTATTCGGCAACGGTGAAGTCGACGACAGTCTGCGCGAGGGCTGCGGGGGCGAGGCCAAACATGCCAAAGCCCAGCGCCATTATCGCGGAGGATGTCCGAAACGCGTAGGTCATAAGGGTAGCTCCTGTTGTATCAATGTTACGCAAGGTAGGTCATGGTTGGCTTCGTGCGGCCAACTTCGGTGCAGCCATACTGTGTTGCGCGCCCTCAGATTTGAAATTGAATAAACGCATCATGGTATGTGGCGGCTGCATAGCCCTGCAGTCTTTGGATATGTGGAACAGCAAGGGTCGGGCGCAGAATCGAAAGGGCGCCCGGTCTGCTGTCCGGGCGCCCGTGGCGTGGCTGCAAGATAACCGTAGGGTGCCGGTCAGACCCGCGCCTCGCGCCATGAGTATTCCGGTTCATAGCCCAGCACGCGGCGGGCTTTTTCGATGCTCAGCAAGGTCTGGGTGCCGCTGACCGCGCCGCGCATTGGCACATTGGGAAATACCTCGGCCATCAGATCGGCGCTGGGACGGGTCATGACGCTGTCAGCATTGGCGATGATGAAGTGATCCGCGCCGACCAGATCGACATGCAGCGCGCGGCGCACCGCCTGCGCGCAATCGCGCGCATCGATATAGCCCCACAGGTTCCATTCGCGGAAATGCGGCGTATCTTGCCAGCTTGCAAAGCGGGCATAGTCGCGCGGCTCCATCACGTTGGAAAGCCGCAAGCCGATAAAGCTGGTGCCGGGGTTCCAGCGTGCCATCTGCCGCGCCATTTCCTCGCCCAGATCTTTCGACAGCGAATAGCCGCTTTCGGGCCGCATCGGGTGATCTTCATCCACCGGCGCATAGGCGGGCGGGTTTTCCGGGCTGAACGGCAGGCCCAGCGTGGTTTCCGACGAGGCCCAGACAATGCGACGCACCCCTGCCCGCAGCGCCGCGTCAAAGACGTTGTAGGTTGAAACGATATTGGTGCGGAAGGTGACTTCCTCGGGCTGCAGATCGGGCGCGGGGATGGCGGCGAAATGCACCACGGCATCCGGCGTGCGGAATTTGCGGAAGGGATGATCTTTGCCACCGCTCCACTGCATCGCGTCCATCACCTGCGCGAAATCGGTCAGATCGACCTTCAGCATCGGGCAGACCGGATCGGAGGATGGCTGCATGTCGATGTTCAGCACGTTGTAGCCGCGCTCGACAAGATGTCGGCACACCGCCCGCCCGGCCTTGCCGCTGCCTCCGGTGACAAGGATGTTTTTCATGGCGCAATCTCTTTCATGGCACTGACTTTGTGTCGTGTCTGAAAGCTATCCCAAAGTGGCAGGCAGAGGCGAATACGTTTCCTGAATGTTGCCATGCCAGCACGGCATTGGCCCGCCCGTCCGCACGGGCCTATCCAAGGGCAGAATAAGGGCGGCAAGGGGCTGTGATGCGGCGCGGCATGTATGTTTATGCATGGGATCTGTGGCAGGAAGGCACCGCAGCGGTGGCCGGTCGGCTGCGCGATGCCGGACTGAACGCCCTGTCGCTGGCAACGGCCTATCACGCCGGCAAGTTCCTGCGCCCGCATGGCCCTGATGGCAAGGTGTGGTTCCCCGAGGATGGCACGGTGTATTTTCGCCCCGATGCGGCCCGCTATGGCTGTTTGCAGCCGCAGGCGGCCAGCATGGTGGCCGAATATGACGCCCTGCCCGCGTTGGCCCGCACGGCGGACGATTTTCATGTGACCGGCTGGACGGTAGGGCTGCACAACTCGCGGCTTGGGGCGCTGCATCCCGACCTGTGCTGCCAGACCCCGTTCGGTGATCCGCTGATCAACGCGCTTTGCCCGTCGCAGCCCGAGGTGCGGCGCTATCTGACGGCGCTGTGCCTTGATACCGCAGCGCAGCCCGGTATCGGTGAAATTGCCATCGAGACGCCGGGGTTTCAGGCCTATCGCCACGGCCACCACCATGAATTTGAGCTGATCGCGCTGACGGAGGCGGTGGAAACCCTGCTTGGCACCTGCTTTTGCCCCGCCTGTCTGGCGCGTGCCAAGGCGGTGGGTTTGCATGCCGAGGCATTGGCACGACAGGCGCGGCGTGATCTGGAGGCGTTCTTTGCCGATGGCGCAGCGCCCGTGCTGAACCCGCAGGCCGATCCCGACTGGGCGGCGTTACAGGCGTGTCGCGCCGATACTGTCACCTCGCTTGTGGCAGAAGTGCGGGCGGCGCTGGATGGCGCGGTCAGCCTTGCCGTGATTCCGTCGGTGCAGACGCCCAACAGCCTGTGCTGGCGTGAAGGCAGTGACCTTGCTGCCTTGGCAAAGGTGGCAGATCGGCTGGAGGTGCCAGCCTATCAGACCGGACCGGCTGCGATTGCTGCGGATATGGATCAGGTGCGCGCGGCGGCTGGGGACGCTGCCGCCATCGGCTTTATCCTGCGCCCGACATGGCCGCATGTAACGGGGCCGGATGATCTTGCCGCCTGCGTGACTTCGGCGCGCGCTGCCGGTGCCTCACAGCTTTCCTTCTACAATTACGGCCATATGCGGTTGCAGTCGCTTGACTGGATCGCCGCCGCCCTTTGAAGCCAGCCGGAGACACCATGACCAGACATGCCAAAACCACCGCCCTTGTCACCGGAGCCGCCCACGGTATTGGCCGCGCCATTGCCCTGCATCTGGCGCGCGAAGGCGCTGCGGTGGCAGTGATTGATCTGGACGCCGCAGGGGCAGCCGCGACAGCGGCGCTGCTGACTGCAGAAGGCCACCGCGCCTTTGCCACCAGCGCCGATATTACCGACATGACAGGGTTGGCAATGGCGGTTGATGCCTGCGAGGCCGCTCTTGGGCCGATCACCTTGCTGGTCAACAATGCCGCTTTTACCGATGCGGGCAATCTGGGTGGCATCGGGCTGGAGGCTTGGCACCATGAGGTCGATGTCAACCTGAACGGCAGCTATCATTGCCTGCGCGTGCTGCTGCCGCGGATGCAGGCACGCGGGGCGGGTGTGGTGGTCAATATCGCCTCGGTCAACGGGCTGCGCTATTTCGGCAATCCGGCCTATAGCGCGGCGAAAGCGGGGCTGATCAACCTGACGCAATCGGTTGCCTCGGAATATGGCCGCTATGGCATCCGCTGCAATGCGGTGCTGCCCGGTTCGGTGCGGACGGAAAATGCCTCGTGGCAGATCCGCCAGCAGAAAGACCCGGCGGTGTTTGAGAAACTGGCGCGCTGGTATCCGCTGGGCCGCGTGGCCGAACCCGATGACGTTGCCAAGGCAGTGTCGTTTCTGGCCTCGGACGATGCCAGCTATATCACCGGTGTCGCGTTGCCCGTCGATGGCGGTCTGCTGGCGGGCATGAATGTGATGATCGGCGAATTCATTCTGGAATCCTGACAGGCAGGCAAGGAGACACTTATGCTGATCATCTCGGAATCGCTGGCACAGGAGCTTGTCAGCATCGAAGACGCGATAGAGGCGGTCGCTGCGACCTTTATCGCCATGGCGCAGGGCAAGGCGCGCAATTACCCTGTGGTGCGCGAGGTCGTGGGCCATGCCGATGCCGTCTATGGCGTGAAGGCGGGTGCCGATACTTCTGCGCCGTTTCTGGGGTTGAAGGCGGGGGGATACTGGCCGCATAACCTGCCGCGCGGGCTGACCAACCATCAATCCTCGACCCTGATGTTCGATCCCGAAACCGGACGGGCCTCGGGGCTGGTAAGTGCGAATTACCTGACCGGTGTGCGGACGGGGGCGGCTTCGGCGCTGGCGACGCGGGCGCTGTCGCGGGCGGATGCGACAGTGTTGGGGATCATCGGCACCGGCGGGCAATCGGTGCATCAACTGCGCGCCACCGCCAAAGTGCGCGGGCTGACACGGGTGCATGCCTGGGACCCGATGCCGGAAAACGTGGCGCGCTTTGCGGCGGCGGTGACGGCGCTGGGGTTGGACTATGTGGCCGAAACCAGCCCGCAAGCGGTGGCCGAGGCGGCAGAGATCATCATCACCGTGACGCCTTCGCAAAAGCCGATCCTGCTAAAAGACTGGATCAGACCCGGCACCCATATCAGCGCGATGGGCGCAGATACCAAAGGCAAGCAAGAGCTTGATCCGGCCTTGGTCGCCGCCGCGCGGCTGTTCGTGGACGAAGCAGCACAGGCGATCAGCATCGGCGAATGCCAGCATGCCTATGCCCAAGGAATGATTGGCGCGGCCGACCTGACTGCCTTGGGGGAGGTGTTGGGCGGTCGCGCCGAGGGGCGGCGGTCAGGGACCGAAATCACCCTGTTCGACGGCACCGGCGTTGCGCTGCAAGATCTGGTGGTGGCCGATCTGGCGATGCGCCGTGCGATGGAAACCGGTCGCGGCGTGGTGGTGGATTACTGAAACGCCCGTGAATGGCAAAAGGGGGGCCGGATGATCCGGCCCCCCCTTTTCATGCGCTGTCATCAAGGTATCATCCGCGCGGCCATTCCGTGTGAAGGTCAATCGGGAACACCGGACGGGGCAGGTTCTTGAAATCAAAGCGGGTCAGCACCGGTGAGGTCAGACCGGGGGCATCCACCTCGATCACCTGCGCGGGCGGGAAGAATTCATCGAAACCGGCCCGGAAATGCCCGCGCGACTTGACGACCACGGCGCGGGCGGCGGCAATATCCAGCCCCATCATCTCCAGAAAGATCGGGTCGGCGCATTGGGTGCGGATGGATATCACCACCACCTGAATGCCGCCCAGATCCAGCAGAGCAGAGGCCCCCAGATTCATCCGCCGTCCGGCATAAAAGCCGCGCCGCCCGACGCAATCGCCATCGCGCAGGGTGACGACGCGGGCATCGGCCTCGAAGCATTGCGAGAATTCGTCCGGCGGCACCCTGTTGAACACCGCCCGAAACCGCGCGCCCTGCCCCAGCCGATGCGCCTCTGCGGCAAGAGCAGGATCGTTGATCACCCCCGCGATTACCCCGCTAACCACACGGGCGTGCAAAGCCTGCAAGATCCACATCGTATTGCCATTGCCGCCCCCGCCGGGGTTGTCGGCAACATCGGCCAGAATGACGGGGGGCAAGGCCGGATTGGCGACAACCTGCGCGACCTGTTCCACCGCATCTTCCAGCGCTGTCAGGCGCGGCACAAAGCGCAGATGCTCGCCCCAAGCCATGCGGGCGATTTTATCGGCCACCGCCTGCGCGCTGCCATTTGCGGCACGCGCCGTCACGATGATCGCCATGCCGTTCTTGGGTGTATCGCTATAGGCAAAGCCGCCAAGGATTGACACATTGGCAATATCGCCCACGACAAGTGACTGGCCGTAATTCATGATGTCGGCATAGGGACCGGCCTCGGTCAGCAGGGTGACGGTGGGCGGCACCAGTGGCAGACGGATAAAGGCGACATCGGGTTTCATTCCGGCCCAAAGCTCGTGCAGGATCAGTGCGGCATCGCGGCCACGGTCCAGCATATCGACATGCGGGTTGGTCTGGTAAGCGATCACCGCATCGGCCAGCCGCACCATGCGGTCCGACACATTGCCATGCAGATCAAGTGTGGCCACCACCGGCACGGCAGGCCCGACAATATCGCGCACCGCCTGAAAGATCTCGCCATCGGGGTCGGCGTTCTGCGTGGTGATCATCGCGCCGTGGTTCGAGATATAGACCGCATCCAGCGGCCCTGCGGCGTGCAACCGGCTGCGGATTTCCTGCATCGCGGTTTCAAAGAAGGCATGATCCAGCGGCCCGCCCGCCTCGACCAGACCGACAAGGATCGGCACCGGCTGCCATTCGCCGCGCTGATCCATCTCGGCGGCAAAACCCCTGATCTCGGTTGGCAGTTTCGGGTCGGCGCTGTGCAGGTCTTCGAGAATTTCCTCGCCTGCCAGATAGACCCGTTTGAGGTAATCTTCTTCGGTGATGACCGGAGCAAAACGGTTGCTTTCCAGCATCAGACCCAAAATCGCCACCCGATGAGTTTTTGCTGCCGACATCTGCCCCGCCCCTTTTACTGCTTTGCCCAAGATAGTCCGCAGCTGCGATGCACCGCCAATGCAAGGAAGGTCTAGCCTGATGCGCCTTCGGCATGGTTACGGCGGCGGGGGCGTGACATGCGTTTACGGCATGGGATCATTGGATTTCTGTATTCGTCTCCGCCGTGGCAAGGTGAAATACTGCGGCGGAAAATCCGGCCCGTTGCCGGAGCAAGCGAGGATGCGATGACCCACGGTATCAGGCCCTACTGGCAGAATTTCATCGGTGGGGCATGGGTGGATGGCGGCGATGGCACGCGCATCACCGTGACCGATCCCGCCACCGGCCAGCCGATTGCCGAAGTGGCGCGCGGCACGCCCGCCGATATTGATCGTGCGGTGGCCGCTGCGCGCGCCTGTTTCAACAGCCGGGTGCTGCGTGATCTGCGTCCGCACAAGCGCGGCGATCTGATGCTGGCGGTGGCTCGGGAACTGGACGCCTGTGTTGAGGAAATTGCGCTGCTGGAATGCCATGACAACGGCAAGACGCTGGCGGCAGGGCGGGCCGAGGTGGCGCTGACCCAACGCTATCTGACCTATTATGCGGGCTTGGCTGACAAGCTGGAGGGGCGGCAGATTCCGCTGGGCGATGGCTATATCGATTACACGCTGCACGAACCTTACGGTGTGTCGGCGCAGATCGTGCCGTGGAACGGTCCGTTGCCGGTGGGCGCGCGCTCTATCGCTTGCGCCATTATCACCGGCAATACCGTGGTGCTGAAATCACCCGAGGATTCACCGTTAAGCCTGTTCGTGCTGGCCGAGGCATGCCAGCGCGCCGGGCTGCCTGCGGGGGCGGTGAACATTGTTTGCGGTTATGGCCATGACGCGGGGGCTGCACTGGCGGCGCATCGGGACATTGACCAGATCGTGTTTACCGGATCGGTCGCCACCGGCCAATCGGTGCTGCGCGCGGCGGTGGATCGGGTGGTGCCTTGTGTGATGGAACTGGGCGGCAAATCCGGCGCGATTGTCTATGCAGATGCCGATCTGGACCGCACCGCCGCCAGCGCCGTGCGCGGGATTTTCAACCATGCAGGGCAGATTTGCTCGGCCGGATCGCGGCTGATCGTGCATCGGTCGATCCATGATGATCTGATGGCGCGGGTGCAGGCATTGGCCGCAAAGCGCAGCGTCGGCCCCGGTGTTGACGGTTACGATATGGGACCGCTGATCAACGCCCGGCAGTTGGAGCGGGTCGAGGCGCTATGCCGCGCGGGCGTAGCCGAAGGGGCAACGCTGCTCATGGGCGGGGCGCGTGTGGCGGGCTTGGCCGGTCATTTCATGGCGCCGACGATCTTTACCGGTGTGCGACCGGATATGCGGATCGCGCAGGAGGAATTCTTTGGACCGGTGTTGGTGGTGTTGCCGTTTGACACGCCGGAAGAGGCCATCGCCATCGCCAACGGCACCGACTACGGCCTTGCCGCCGGAGTTTACACGCGGGATCTGAAGCTGGCGCATTGGACGGCAGATCGGCTGGTGGCGGGACAGATCTATGTCAACGAATGGTGGGCGGGCGGCATTGAAACCCCGTTCGGCGGCATGAAACGGTCTGGCTATGGTCGCGAAAAGGGGCAAGAGGCGCTGCTGGGCTATGTGCAGACCAAGAATGTGGCGATCAGGTTGTGATGGAGCCGGCTGTAATGGGGAAGGTTGGCTGCGATGTATGATCTGCTGTTGAAGGGTGGTCGGGTGATCGATCCGGCGCAGGGGCTGGACGGCGTGCTGGACGTGGCGTTTCAGGATGGCCTAGTGGCGGCGATCGGGACCGATCTTGGCGGCGCGGCGCGGCAGGTTCGCAATGTGGCGGGGCGCATCGTGACGCCGGGCCTGATCGACATGCATGCCCATGTGTATTGGGGCGCGACCTCGTTGGGGGTGGATGCGGAAACCATTGCCAAGCGCAGCGGCACCACGACGTTTGTCGATGCGGGCAGCGCCGGTGCAGGCAACTTTGCTGGCCTGCGAAAATTTATCGTTGAACCGGCAGCGCCGCGGATTCTGGCCTATCTGAACATCTCTTTCCCCGGTATTTTTGGTTTCTCCAAGAACGTGATGGTGGGTGAATGCGAGGATTTGCGGCTGCTGGACAGTCGGGAATGTCTGGCCCTTGCCGAGAAGAACCTTGATCTGATCGTCGGCATCAAGGCGCGGGTGGGGGCGAAGGCGGGCGGCAGTTCCGGCCTTGCGCCGTTGTTGCTGGCGATCGAGGTGGCAGAAGAACTCGATCTGCCGGTGATGGCGCATATCGACTTTCCACCGCCCGGCCGCAAAGAGGTGCTGGAGGCGCTGCGCCCCGGCGATGTGCTGACGCATTGCTTCCGCCCGTTTCCGAATGCGCCTGTGACGCGCGGCAACCGCATCCGCGAGGATATTCTGGAGGCGCATCGGCGCGGTATCATCTTTGACATCGGCCACGGTTTTGGCGGTTTTGCCTTCAGATCGGCGCGGGCGATGCTGGCGGAAGGCATCATGCCGGATGTGATCTCCAGCGATGTGCATGTGCTGTGCTGCGATGGTCCCGCCTATGACGTGCTGGCGGTGATGTCGAAATTCATGGCGCTGGGGATGCCTTTGGACGAGGTGATCCGCAGCGCGACGCAAAACCCCGCCCGCGCGCTGCGACGGCCCGAACTGGGATCACTGACCCCCGGCACACCGGGCGATGCGACGATCTTGCAGCAGGTCGAGGGCCGGTTCGAGCATGTCGATGTGTCAAACGAGGTGGTGGTGGCCAACACCCGGCTGGAAAGCCGGGGAATGGTGCTACGCGGGGCGTGGTGGGCCGAAGGCGGCGAAGGGTAGCGCGGGGGATGCAGAACGCTTGCCCGATGCGCGCGCGCAATGTGCGATAGATAGGCTTGGCAGGGTCATTTGACGCGCTCCATCAACTGGGTGATGTGGTCAGGGCCGACCGGAACGATACCCGCCGGATTCAGTGCCTTGATCGAATAGTAACCCGCCTTGATATGTTGGATGTTGACGGTCTCGCGGACACCGGGCAGGCGCAGCACCCGCTCTAGATAGGCCGAGAGGCGCGGATAGTCGGCGATCTGTTTGCAGTTGGTTTTGAACAAGCCGTGATAGGCGACGTCAAAGCGGATCAGGGTCACGAACAGGCGGATGTCAGTTTCGGTAAAGCGGTTGCCAAGCAGGTAGTCGCCTGTGAGCAGCGTCTCAAGCCGGTCAAGCATGGCAAAGACGCCTGCCACGGCCTCGTCATAGGCGGCTTGGCTGCTGGCAAAACCCGCCTTGTAGACGCCGTTGTTAAGCCGGTCGTATATCTCGGCGTTCAGCGCGTCGATGGCGGGGGCCAGATCGGCGGGATAGAGGTCGGGCTTGCCAGCAACCAGACCGGTAAAAGCGGTGTTGAACATGCTTACGATATCAGCGCTTTCATTGCTGACCATCGTGTTGGTTTTCTCGTCCCAAAGGACCGGAACCGTTGCGCGCCCCGTGTAATCTTCGGCGGCACGGGTATAAAGTTCATGCATATGGGTGGCGGCGAACAAGGGATCTGCCTCGGCTCCGGGATAACCGCCAAAGGCCCAGCCCTGATCGGTCAGCACCGGATTGACCACGGTGACGGCAATCAGATCCTCCAGCCCCTTCAGCTTGCGCGCGATCAGGGTGCGCGAGGCCCAAGGACAGATCAACGCCACATAAAGGCGATAGCGACCGGCTTCGGCCTTGAAGCCGCCTGTTCCCGTCTTGCCAGCCGCGCCATCCGGGGTGATCCAGTTGCGGAAGGACGAGGTTTGCCGCACGAAACGGCCCTGTTCGTCCGAAGCCTGCACCGGCTGCCAGTTTGCCGTCCATTTGCCGTTCAACAACATTTCGCGTCTCCTTCAGGGATGTGCCGCGCCAGAGGGCTGGCGCGGCGGGTGGTCAGTCAGGCGTGTTTTGCCGAGGCGGATTTCGTCGGGACAAGGGCATAGGCTCCGTCACCCAGCAGCGCGAGAGAGGCCTGCACGATGGCCCACATCACAGGGTATTCCCAGCCGCCATTCGGGTTCGACCAGTTGAAGCCAAAGCCGCCATGACCAAAAAGCGCGGCCCCCAGCAGAACCGGCACCAGTGCCGCCGAAACGATCCGCGCCTTGACCCCAAGGATCAGCGCAAGGCCGCCAATGATCTCGGCCAGCATCGTCAGATAGCCCAGCGCGCCGGGCAGGCCGATGGATTCGAAATAGCCAGCCGTTCCGGCGGGGGTGAATATGAAAAGCTTGATCAGCCCGTGGGCAAGGAACAGGGCGCCAGTCGTCACGCGCAGCGCGAGGATGGCATAGGGGGCGGTTTTCAGGTCAAACATGATGTCTCTCTTTCTTTCCAATATCAGGCCGTGTCGGCCATCTGGCCCTTTCGGTCACGGGATGGATATGCGCCTTGTCTGATCTGGTTAAAACGGCGATTATATGGTTTATCTTTCGCCATTTTGTTCTGAATTGAGAGGCTTGATGGATCTGGTCGATGGCATACGCGTCTTTGTCGCGGCGGTAGAAACGGGGTCTTTTTCGGGCGCGGCGGCCCGACTCGGAATGTCTCCGAAACTTGCGTCGAAATATATGGCCGAGCTGGAGTCACGCCTTGGCGCACAGCTTTTGCAGCGCACGACGCGGCGGCTGGGGCTGACGGCGGCGGGCGAGCGGCTGATGGGACGTGCGCCGGACTGGCTTGATCTTCTGGAAGATATGACAGGCGATCTGCGCGAGGTTGGCCGCGGGTTGTCTGGAACCTTGCGCGTCTCTGCCCCTGTTACCTTCGGTGAGCTGTTCGTTCAGCCGATGCTGCGCCGGTTCCGCGCGCCCCATCCAGATCTGGAGATTGACCTGCGCCTGTCCGACAGCTTTGTCGATCTGGCCGCCGACGGCATCGATGTGGCCATCCGCATCGGGCGTCTGGACGATTCTGCCCTGATCGCGCGCAAACTGGGGCAATCGGGACTGCTGCTTGTGGCCTCGCCCGGCTATCTTGCCGAGCACGGCGCGCCACAAACCAGAGACGCGTTGACCCATCACCTTTGCATACGGGACACCAACATGCGCGGGGACGGGGCATGGCCCCTTACCGTCGGCGGCGAGATACAGCGGATCACCGTAGCGGGACACTATCTGGTCAATAGCGCCCGCATGGCGCGCGATCTGGCGATCAGCGGCGAGGGGATCGCGCTTTGCCCCGATTACATCGTACGGGATGATCTGGCGGCAGGTCGCCTGTCACATGTGCTGTGCGATGTCAGCGGTCCCAGACTGGACATCCATGCTGTGCATCTGAGCCAGAGGCGGCTTGCCCGCCGAAGCCGCGCATTGCTGGATTTTCTGGCCAGCGACCGGTTTGGAGGGCTGCTTGGGTCGTCGTCGGAACGATAGGCGGGTTTTCCTGATCGCAAACGGCCCTTTGCAACCGGGCATTTGAACGCGGCCAAGGGCAGCAGAAATCTGATGCCTGCCTCCTTGCGGCAAGGGGTGGGGACATTCACGCACCCGCAGCCACCGGGTGACCCTTTCTTCAGTTTGTGATGTAGCCGCCATCGACAACGATTTCGGCCCCATGCACGAAAGAGGACTCGTCAGACACAGGGTCGAGAATCGCGGTCCCGATGATGCCGTAGATCGACGAGATGTTGATGATGAAGGCTTTTCCCGGCTCTTTCATCACGAAAACATGCGCCCTCGCGGGCAAGAAGTTTGGAATGGGATTTGTCCTTTCCCATTGCGCCGCCTGTCACCAAGGCGACTTTACCCGATACACGTCCCATAGACTCCCTCCTTTAATCCTACGGTTTTGTGGAAACATATTGGGCCGGTGTGACTCTCTCCCCCTTGGCCAACGCATCAGGCCAAAGCCATTTCGCGGTCGAAGATCATGGTCTGGTAGGCCTCCTACTTCATCGCGTTGATCGAGGTGCGGGAGATGCCGATGCCTGCTATGTAGAACATCACCGCATTCTTCTTGCCGGGGATGTTAGCACCGAAGATTCAGCTTTCGACCTTGGGGAACAGGGTCATATCGATAATCGTGCGGCAAAGGCCAACCCATTCATCACTGGCGGCCTAGGTCGGTTCGATGCGGCACAGGCCTTTTGCCTCTATCATCCTGACGGTGACGGTGATCCATTCCACCTGCGTTCCGATGCTGGGCGGCAGGTTGGTGAAGGGGCCGTTCGGGCCGAGGATCATGAAGGATTCGGGAAATCCGTCTCCAGCAGCAAGATAGCCAAGCCGGCAGTCCTTTCATTTGTCGCGCGGGTGAAGCCGAACTTCTGCAGATTGCCGTTCAGCGGCCCGACTTGCGCGCCCAACACCCGGATGATCAGTTGGGCGCCAAGGCAGATGCCAAGCAACAGCACATCCGCCGCCACATCGCGCGACAGTTCTGGCAGCGCGCCACCCGATAGGGGCGATAGCCGGCAGGAGTTGGGCTGTTGGTTTCGGAAAAGGTCTGGACCCGATCATCATCAACCATATCGTGGTGGCGGATCAGAAGAAGTGTGCGGCTCATGCTTGGTCCGTTTAAGGGGAAGGCCGGTGAGGATGAACTGGCGCACCTGTTCTGCCGTGTCACAGACCGCCAGATCGCGGCGGCCCGTCAGTGCCTCGGCGCAATAGCGCGGGTTCAACAGGCGCTCGTCCGGGTCGTCGTGGATTTCCAACGTGCCATAGCCGACCCGATGGAAATAGGCGATGCGGGCGCGGATCGGCGCGCGTTTGGCGTCATCGCCCAAGGCAAGGAACATCTTCTCCAGTGCGCCGATTCTAAGCGCGGCGGCGGCCAGAACTGCGGCTGTGGGGGGGCGGAATGCGCACCGCATTGTCAAAGCGCGGGTCGATGCTGCCGTCCAGCACGGTCAGGCGCAAGGCGGCCAAATATTGCTGAAAGCCATCCTGTGACGAGGCAGGGCGCCTGTCGCGCGGGGATGGTCCTCCGCACCCAAGAAGACAGGAGCCAATCTCATATCCTGCAAGGATGCTACCGCTTTCGCCGCCTCTCTCGCCGCCACGCTGATGATCTTGATCAATGAACCGCCCCGTCTTTGCTTGCATACAAAACCCTCGGAAGATTGCCGCTCATGGAACAGCCACAAGAGAAGAATACTTCGAAGCCCTATTCACCCGAGTTCTTTGGGCGCGTGGTGCGGTTGGAGATGGCCTGATCATTGCGGCGGGATGCGGTCTAGAAGTCGAACCGTCGAACTGCGGGGGTCTAAAAGACGAGTGGATCGATGCCGCACATTCGCAGCACATCCCGCGAACAAATGCGCGCATCCCGTCTGGTTTCGAATTTTTCGCGGGTCCACGTCCAGCAACATCCCACGGTCCAGCGTCAGGTCAGCACGTTGCAGGCTCAGCCCGAGTATCAGGTTCCCTATCGAGATCCTCGGGAACAGACGTTGCTGACGTCAACGCGATGTGGTGGCCCCAGTGCAAAACCCGCAGCATGATGCAGAATCGAAGAGGCCGGATGATCCTTTCCCCGACCCATCATCACATGGATCGGGGAAAGGCAAATACGCATGGCAAGCGGATTTTGGCGTCAGGTAAGCAGCACTGGATTATGCAGCTTCGATCTGGAGCCGGCGCTTTTCTGTCGCGGCCAGATCGACCGTTTCTGCCTCAAGGTCCAATACAACACCGTAAACATCGGCGGCGTCTTCTGCCGAGCAGAAACCGTCCAGCACGTCATCCAGCACCTTTTTCGGATCACGCTCCAGCGGGCTGCCATAGCCGCCGCCGCAGGGGGAATAATAGGCCATCACATCATTGGCCTTCACCGCCAGCCCGTGAAACTTGGAGGGCATTTCGCGCACTTCTCCGCCTGCAATATTATAGATATCGCATTTGCCCAAAGCGCCAGACTTGCCGCCGAAGATCCCCCACGGCACGTTGGTGTGGCGTTCGGATTCGTGGGTGATGATGCCATCGGTCAGGATGCGCTGCGCCTTCACCACTCCGATGCCACCCCTGAACCGCCCCGCACCGGGGGCCACATCGTCGCGCAGCTCATAGCGGTCGCAGATCATCGGGATATGCATCGCCAGATCTTCCAGCGGGTTGTTGCGGGTGTTGGCCATCAGGTTGTCAATCGCATCGGGACCATCAGACCGCGGGCGGCCCCCGTAGGCGCCTTCGTTCACCTCAAGGAACACCCAGTAATTCCCGTCCGGCTTGACCCCTGCATAAGAGGCAAAGCTGATCGAGGCGGATGATCCCGCGATGATCTCGTCAGGCAGAACCGGTGCCATCGCCTTCAGGATCAGGTCGATCATGAAATTGCACTGGGTAAACCGTGCCTCCGCCGCCGCAGGGGCCTTGGGGTTGAAGATGGTGCCAAGCGGCGCGATCACCGAAATCGGCCGGAACGAGCCTTGGTTCGACGGCACGCGGGTGGGCGAGGTGGCCGTATCCAGCAGCAGCTTGCGGAAGGCGGCAAAAGCCGCCACCTTGGTCGATCCTTCAAACGGCACGTTATAGGCCGTAGGTGTTTGCGGGGCCGATCCGGTCAGGTCCACTTCGATCCGGTCATCAATGACGCGGACACAAACCTTGACCGGCAGGCGCTGGCCACGGTTGCGGCCATCATCGTCCAGCCAGCCTTCGGCGCGGTATTCGCCGTTTGGAATTGCACTGATGCGCTGCCGCAGCATGGTTTCGGAATAATCCATCAACTGGTTGCAGGCCGAAAACACCAGATCCTTGCCATAGCGGTCCAGCAGTTCCTTGAACCGCTTGACCCCCAGACGGGCCGAGGCAATCTGCGCCTCGATATCATCCACCAACTGCCGCGCGGCGCGGCTGTTGCGGCGGATGTAGTTCCACATCGTATCGTTGCGTTCGCCCTTGCGATACAGCTTGGTTCCGGCGAACAGCATGCCTTCGGCGTAAACGTCCGGCACGTCGATGATCAGGCCGGGGGTGGCGGCACCGATATCGATGTGGTGGGCGGTGTTGGCGGAATAGCCGACCAACTCGCCATCGTGGAAAATCGGGATGACGATGGCCAGATCTGGGGTATGGGACGACCCGAAATAGGGATGGTTATGCACCACCACGTCACCGTCGAACCACTGCCCGTCATCAAGGCTTTCCCTGATCCCGTTCAGATAGCCGGGAATCGAGCCGATGTGCATCGGCGTTGATTCACTTTCGCACAGCGTGTTGAAATCGCGGTCGAAAAGCCCTGCGCCAAGATCTTCGGATTCGCGGATGATCGAGGAAAAGGACATGCGGAACAGCACATGCGCCATTTCCTCGGCGATGGTTTCCATCGCGCCACGGATGACTTGCAGCGTGATCGGATCGACTTTCGTTCTGGTCATGGCATGATCCTCAAATCTTGGCGATGCGGAGGCTGCCGTAGGTCAGAACCTCGGCGCGGTAGGTGGGGGGCAAAAGCGTGGTGGAGTTGTGCTGGATCAGGATCGCAGGCCCGTCCACTGTCACGCCCGCGCCCAGTTTCGTGCGGTCATAGCGCGGGGTCTGGTGGGTTGATCCGTCATCGAACACCGTCTCGCGGGTGTAAAGCAACGAGGCCGGAACATCGGCCTGCGTGCCTTTCGGAACCGCTGGCAGTTGCAGATGCGGGGCGGCGGCGGTGGCGATAACGCGGATGTTGTAAAGTTCGACCAGCGCATCATCAAAGGCATAGCCGTAGTCGGCGGTATGGCGGGCGTGAAAGGCGGCGATCACCTCGGTCCGGTTCGCCTCGGTCAATGTGCCGCCCGGGATCGGAACCCGCAGTTCAAAGCCTTGGCCGTGATAGCGCACCTCGGCAATCACCTCAAAGCGGCGGTCGGGCGCAGGGATGGCGTCGGCATCCAGATCGACATTGCCCGCCGCAACCAGCGTTTCGATCACCGCGTTCACCTTGTCCATCTGGGCTTGGGTCGCGGTGAACAGATTGGTGATGACCGACCGGATATGTTCGTATTGCAGGTTCGTACACAGAAGCCCCATCGCCGCCGTGATCCCCGGCGCCAGCGGCACCAGCACGTCCTTGGCCGAAACCAGTTCCGCCAGCGCGACCCCGTGAAACGGACCGGCCCCGCCAAAGGGCATCAGGCTGAACTCGCGCGGGTCATAGCCACGGGCGACCGAATTGGCGCGCATGGTCAGCGCCATGTTGTTGTTCACCACCTTGATGATGCCAAGCGCGGCCTCGGTGACGGAAATCCCCATGGGATCGGCGATCTTGTCCTTGATGGCCTTGTGGGACAGCGCGGGGTCCAGCGGCAGATCACCGCCCAGAAACTTGTCGGCATCCATCCGGCCCAGCACAACCTGCGCGTCGGTCACGGTGGGTTCGGTGCCGCCGCGCCCATAGCAGGCAGGCCCAGGCTCAGATCCGGCAGAGCGCGGGCCAACGTGAAAGCCCCCCGCCGCATCCAGATAGGCAATCGAACCGCCGCCCGCCCCGATGGTTTCCAGATCGATCATCGGGGCCATCACGGCATGACCCGACACCAGCGTATCACGTGGATTCTTGATGCGGATGCGCCCGCCCGCGATGGTGGAAATATCCGCCGAGGTGCCGCCGATATCATTGGTCAGGATATTTTCAATCCCCGCCAGTCGCGCCTCGGCCAGCGCGCCGATCACACCGCCCGCAGGACCGGACAGCAGGATGCCCACGGGTTTCTTGGCACAGCCGTCGATGGTGGAAATCCCGCCATTCGACTGGATCACCCGCAGCTTGGCCGGAATCCCCGCCGCCTGCACCTTTTCCTCAAGGTTCCGCAAATACAGCGCCGATTTCGGGCCGACATAGGCGTTCATCGCCACGGTCGAGAAACGTTCGTATTCGCGGATGACATTGGCCACTTCCGAGGAAATCGACACATAGGCATCGGGAATTTCTTCCAACACAATCTCGCGCGCCCGCTTTTCGTGGGCATCGTTCAGGAAAGAAAACAGAAAGCCGACGCAGACCGACTTGATCCCGCGCTTGCGGAACAGGGCGCAGGCGGCGCGCACCTCTGCCTCATCCATCGCCACCGAAACCTCGCCCGTGGGGGGCAGGATACGCTCGGAGATCGCAATACGATTGCGGCGCTTGACCAGCGGGTTCGACTGCCACGGCACATCGAAATGCAGCGAGAAGTTGTGCGGCCGCTTGTGCCGCCCGATATGCAGGATATCGCGGAAGCCTTTGGTGGTCAGCATGCCAACCTCGGCCCCGTTATGCTCGATGGTGATATTGGTCGCCACCGTTGTGCCATGGGCGATCAGGCTGACCGCCTCTTTGGCGATCCCTGCGATGTCGCAAATCTCTTGGACCCCTCTGATCACCGCAATCGACTGATCCTTGGGAGTCGACGGCACCTTGTGGAAGAAGATGCCCTTGTCACATTCCAGGATGAGGTCGGTGTTTGTTCCACCCACATCCACACCAATCCGTGCCATCATACCCTCGCTGTTGTCTCTTTATGGATGGGGCAACCTTGATGGATGCCCCTTTTGCGCTGCGCTTCAGGCGCGGTTGCGACGGCCGATTTCGTCAAGCGTCTTGCAGATGTCATCCACAGATTCGACGTCACCGAACTTGGCATCGATATCGAAAAGGTTCCATGCAACGGCACCGGGCACGCGGTCGCCGATAGCCTCGCGGGCGGCGATGGTGTGGAAGCCGTCGGCGATGCCGTCGCAGATCGTCTGGCGCACGCAGGCACAGGCGGTAACACCGGTGACCACGATTGTGTCAACATCATTGGCGCGCAGGATACCTGCAAGCTCGGTGCCGTGGAAGGACGAGGCGCGCTTCTTCAGCAACGTGTATTCGCCCGCAATTGGCGCGATCCGGCTGTCAATTGCCCAAAGATTGGTATCCTTCAGGTCCACCACTTCGACCGGAATCTTGTGGTGCCACAGGCCCATATCGGTGAAATCGGCAGTGCGGTCGGGGATTTCATAGGCTGTTGTCACATGCACCACCGGCAGATTGTTGGCGCGGAAGTGCTTGAGCAGTTTCTGCATGCCGGGGATGATTTCATTGTCCATCTTCTCCTGATCGCAGGTGAAGGGATTGCCGGGGCGGGTCCAGGCGTTTGCCAGATCAACACTGACCAGCGCGGGGCGTTTGCCGAAGCCGACACGGCGCTGGAAACCGCGCTCTTTGTAAAGCTTCGAGGCCGTATCGAATGCCTGTTGCAGCAGGCGGTCCAGTTCTTTGGTGTCCACGTCGCTCATTTCCTAGTCCTTCATATGTTAGGGCGATGAATTCATTTGCACTGCCGGAACATCGGTATGGAATGGCCGGATTCCCCTCTATTATGGATAGTATTGCATTTATCTTTTCGGGCAGTTTTGCTATGTCGCAGGAAAGGAGGGAGGCATGACGCAAACCCCGAGTTCCCGCGATATCGAAGCCTTCAATGTGGTGGCCGTGGAGCTGAGTTTCCGCCGTGCGGCCGAACGTCTGGCGATGGATCAATCTGCCTTGTCGCGCCGCATCCGGCAGTTGGAAGAGAATCTCGGCTATCAGCTGATCCGCCGCACCACCCGCGAGGTGTCCTTGACGGCGGCGGGCGAGATTTTCCATGAACGCACCCGCCTGTTGGGGTCCGAGATCGACGCCGCCGTTCACGCCGCAAGGATTGCGGCCGAAGGCAAGCGAGGGCAGTTGCGTATCGGCTATATGTCTTTTGCGGCGATTGAATGGATGCCGCGCGTGGTGCGCGAATTCACCGAGCGTTATCCCGATATCGATCTGGAGCTGAAATATATCCGCACGCAGGGCCAGAAAATCGAACTGGCCCGCAATAACATTGATCTGGGCTTCATGCTTGGGCCGTTGCACCACCCGCAATACGAGGTGTTGGAGTTGTCATCCGATCCTCTGGTTGCGATTTTGCCAATCGGCCACAGGCTTTCAACCCGCCCCGATGTGACACTTGGCGATCTTGCCCGCTATCCGATGGTGCTGGGCAGCATTGCCGAATGGGATTTTTTCCGCCAGTTCGTTCTGGATGCCTTTGCACAGGCGGGCCAGCATGTTCAGATCAAATACGAAGCCTCGAACGCGATGGGGATTCTGGGTCTGGTGTCCGAAGGCTTGGGTGTTTCGGTCTATGCGGATTCGATCACCCGCTTTCAGCCCCGCACCATCATGACCAAACCGATTTCGGATTGCGCGGCGCAGGTGCAAACCTTGCTGGTGTGGAACAGGGCTTACAAGAATCCGGCCCTGATGAATTTCGTGGCCGTCGCGCGGGAGCTTGCACGACGGCCACAGGCCTAGTGTGCCAGCGCGTCGCCCGAGGAATTATTCGACCCGACAAGCATGCACACATCCTGAGGCTGCCAGCGCGCAACAACCTCGTCCCCGAAGTGCAAAGGTTTGGCGAAAAAATCGGATTCCGGCAGATGGGCCACGAATTCCTCGGCCTGCGGCGTGACAAGTTCAACCTTTACGAAGGTGCCTTGGTATTCCACGTTGATCACCTTTCCCGGCAAGGCATTAGCCCCCCCTGCCGGACCCTGATCCAGCCGGATCTTGTCGCGGCGGACGGCAAAGCGGATTTCCTGCCCTGCACGCAGCGCGGCACGCGGGGCGAAGGCATAGCGACCACCCTCTGCCCCTTCGGCCTGAATCTCGTCGCCGACGGTCAGTACCCGCGCCGAGACGACATTTTGTCCGCCCATGAACCGCGCGACATAGGGGGAATGCGGGCGATCATAGATTTCACGCGGATGGGCGGCCTGCTCGATCAATCCGTGATCCATCACGATTACCTTGTCGGCCAAGGCGATGGCTTCGGGCTGGGTATGGGTGACGTGGATGAAGGTGATGCCAAGATCGTTTTGCAGGCGTTTCAATTCCACCCGCATCCGCAGGCGCAGGAACTCATCCAGCGCCGACAGCGGCTCATCCAGCAACAGAACCTGCGGGTTGGTGATCAGCGCGCGGGCCAAGGCCACCCGCTGTTGCTGCCCGCCCGACAGTTGCGACGGCATCCGGTCTGCCATATGGCCCAGTTGCACCCGCGCCAGCATTTCACGCGCACGGTCACGACGTTCCGCGCCAAGGCCATGAATTTTCAGCGGAAAAGCCACGTTGTCCGTCAGGCTTAGATGCGGGAACAGCGCATAGTTCTGGAACATCAGCGCGGTGCCGCGCTCTCCGGTCCGCACATGCGTCACATCCTTGCCACCAATCAGGATGCGGCCCGATGTGGGCGTCTCATGCCCTGCGATCATCCGCAGCAGCGTGGACTTGCCACATCCCGACGGCCCGATCATGCAGCAATAACTGCCGCCCTCGATCACCTGATCCACTGCATTCACCGCAGCCACAGCACCGAATTTGCGGGTGACCTTGTCGAGAATGATTTCACCAACTTTGCTCATGGAAGGGTCCTTTGATTAACGCTTGCGGCCGGTCAGGGCGATGGCGGCGAAGGCGGCAGCGATGACCAGAAGACTAAGCGCGGTGGTCAGGGTGCCAATGGCATACAGGGCGGGGGTGGTGACATTCGACGTCAGCGAGGCCACTTGCAGCGGCAGGGTGTTCTTGGTGCCAATCGTCAGCAAAGAGCGTGGAAATTCGTCATAGCTGAGCGTCAGTCCAAACAGGGCAACCGCGATCAGGCCGGGAAACAGGATGGGCAAAGTGACCTGTGTTAAGACCTGCGTCCGTTTCGCGCCGGCATCTCGCGCTGCCTCCTCCCAACTGCCGTTAAAGCGGTTGAGGACGGCAAACATGATCAGCAAACCAAACGGCAGCGTCCATGTCAGATGCGCGCCAAGGCCCGAAATCAGCCAATTGGTCCGCAAGCCCAAAGTCGTAAACAACGTGCCAATGCCAAGCCCGGTCAGAACGCCGGGCATCACCAGCGAGATGATGGCAAGGTAAAACAGCACGCCAGAACCACGGAATTTACGGCGAAAGCCAAGGCCCGCGAAGAAAGACACCGTGACGGTGATGACCATCGCCAGTAGGCCCAGAATGATCGACCGCATGAAGGCTCCGCCAAGGTCGCCATAGCGGGAACTCTCGAACAGATCGGCGAACCAGTGCAAAGACATGCCGCGCAGCGGGAAGGTCATGCCTCCGGTCGGCCCTTGGAAAGACAGGATGAAGATGGCGATCATCGGTCCGTAAAGAAACAGGATGAACAGCACGAAAACCGCAGTCAGCAGCCAGAATGTCAGCTTGGATTGCATGATGACCCCCTATTTCGCCAGTTCCGCCCGCACGTCCACGACGCGCAGGATCGTCGCAACCATGCCAAGCACCACCGCGATCAACAGCACGGCCATCGCGGCAGCTTGCGGGTAATACATCTGGTCGATGTTGTTCTTCATCGCCGAGACAACCGTCGAGGATTGCCCCCCGCTCATCACGCGGACGACAAAGAAATCGCCCATCACCAAAGTCACCACAAAGATCGTCCCAAGCGCGATGCCCGTGCGGCTTAGTGGGATGATGATTGTCCGCAGGATCTGGAAACCGGTCGCGCCCGCGTCCAATGCGGCCTCGATCACATTCTTGTCGATCTTGGCCATGGCGTTGAAGATCGGCACGATCATGAACAATGTGAACAGATTCACATAGGTCAAGATAACGGCAAAGTCGGAAAACAGCAGAAACTCAAGCGGTTGATCGATAAGGCCAAGTTGCATCAACCCTGTATTGAACAGCCCCTCCCGCCCGAGAAAGGGTATCCAGCTGATCATCCGGATCACGGTAGAGGTCCAGAACGGAATGGTACAAAGCAGAAAAAGCCCGATCTGCAGCTTCAGGTTCCGCACATGGAAAACCAGATAGAAGCTGACGGCAAAGCCCAGAACCAGCGTGATGGCCCAGGTGATCGCGGCATAGCGCAGCGTGTTGCCGAAGATCTTCCAGGTGACAGGCGACGAAAATACGGCGGCGAAATTCGCAAGCGTGAATTCGGGGCGGTATTCCAGCCCGTCGAAAGTCCAGAACGACAGCAGGACCACCATCAACAGGGGCAAGCCCGTGAATACGGTCAGAATTGTGGTGAACGGCAGCACCGATAGCTGTGACATGCGGTTGGGCGTCATGGTAACCTCTTGAAAAAAGGCCCCCTTTCGCAAGGGGGCCAGTCGGGGATCAGGACGCGACGAAGTCGTTCCAGCGCTGCACAAGGTATTCGCCCTCATCCATCGTGGTGTTCCAGCAGCGGATCGCGCCAATCCGGTCTTCAAAGCTGCCGCCATCACGGCTGCGGCCCGGTTGCTCCATCACGGTGCCGAAAGGATCTTTGATTTCTACAGCAGCAGGTTTGCCGCCATACCAGTAGTCCCACTCTTCGGCCGACAGGCTGGCTTTGGTGGTTTCCGGCACCGACGAGTAATAGCCCTGCCGCGCGACGAAGGCTCCGTATGGGCCGGTCAGCATCCAGTTGAGGTATTCGTAAGCCGCTTCAAGTTTGATGCCCTCAAGATGGCTCATCAGGCCAAGCCCGTTGCCCCAGCCGCGATAGCCTTCCTTCAAACCCTTGTAGACACAGTCGATTCCGCGGCCCCGCACTGCCGTCACCGCAGGCGACCACATTGACTGGATCACCGCCTCTCCCGAGGCCATGAAGTTCACCGATTCATCAAAGCTGGACCAGAAGGCACGGAACTGGCCATCCTGTTTCGCCTTGATCAGGATGGCGATGGTCGCGTCGATCTCGTCGCGGGTCATGTTGCCCTTGTCGATATAGGTCAGATCGCCCCGCGCCTCGATTGCCATGGCGGCATCCATGATGCCGATCTGCGGCACGTTGATCAGCGCAACCTTGCCCTTGAATTCCGGGTTCAGAAGCTCGGCCCAAGAGGTCACATCGCGCCCGATCAGATCGGGACGGATACCCAAAGTATCCGCGTTGAAGATGGTCGGCATCATCGTGGCACGGCCGTTCGGGGCGGAAGCAAAGCCTTCGCCTTCGGCAAACTGCACCTCGAACGGCATGGTGCCTTGGCGCGACATGTCGGAGCCGTCGAAATTCCTGCCTTCGCGGAACAGGGGGATGATCTTGTCCCAATTGGTGATCTTGGCGGTGTCGATTGCCTGCAACTTCTGGCTGCGCCAGATCCGTTGCATTGCCCAGAATTCCAGATCCGCGATGTCGATGGTGTCGGGCTGGCTGACCACCCGTGCCATGATTGCGTCCGTCCATGCGTTCTGCATTTCGACCTTGAAACCAAGATCGGCGCTTGCCGCTGCCGCAATATCCTCGAAAATCGAATAGGATGGGCCGACATGCATCAGCGTCACATCCTTCAGGCTTTGCGCCCATATCATCGGCGCCCCCAGCACTGAGCCTGCTCCGGCACCGGCAAGGGTCTTGAGCATTGTGCGGCGGCTGACCCGCGCTGCGTTCGTTTCGCTGTGCATTCCATCTCTCCTGCTGTGGCTGGCCGCGTGCCGAAAGAACTCCAACCGCCGCCTTATGTGTTTTCAAGCGATGCGCCGGACCCGGTTCCCCGAGGCAGATACACGCCCTGACAACAGGCTATGAGAGAAACGCACCTCGCAGGTGCGCTGGTTTCGCCATTATTGATGCAGAACTGTCATGAATGAGAAGCTGCCTTGCCGATCACAAATTCTGACGCGCCGACGCGGGAAACGCCGTTTGCGCTTTGCGGTTTTCGCCCCCGATTTCAGGCTCTGAGAGCAGCATATCTGCCGAATGACAGACGCATGAAGCGACCAAAGGGCAGGACCCGTCCAGCCTGCTTCCGAAAAGTTGAAAGAAAGCGCGGCTGGCTGTTGAAACAGCGCACTTGCACCTATCGGCTTTCGCCACGCCTTGTACTTGCGCCCCAATCGCAAGCTACCTGCGGCACAGCCTGCCAGTGCCGCCGCTTACAACCGTGCCGCCTGTCAGGCCTCATCCTCGAACCCGTCCGGCGCTGCGGGCGGTTTCCAGAAATCGCGCAGCGCATGGGCATATTCGGTCAGCCGGGTTTCGACATTGGCGTTGACGGTGCCATCCTCGAAAGCACCGGTGCCGGTCCGTTGTCCGGCGGGCAGGCCGGTCAGCACCTCGATGGCCTCGTCGATATGCGAGATCGCGTGGATGCGGAACTGCCCCTTGGTCACCGCCTCGATGACATCGGCGCGCAGCATCAGGTTGCGGACATTGCGGCGCGGGATCAGTACGCCCTGCTGGCCGGTCAGACCGGCAGCGCGGCAACAGTCAAAGAACCCCTCGATCTTTTCGTTCACCCCGCCGATCGGCTGCACCTCGCCCATCTGGTTGATTGATCCCGTCACCGCGTAGGATTGCGAAATCGGGATGCCGGACAGCGCCGACAACAGCGCACAAAGCTCGGCAACCGAGGCGCTGTCGCCTTCCACCCCGCTATAGGTCTGCTCGAAAACCAGACTTGCCCACAAGGACAGCGGCACGTCGGCAGCATAATGCGTGGCAAGATAAGAGGACAGGATCAGCATGCCCTTGGAATGGATCGGCCCGCCCAGCTTTACCTCGCGCTCGATGTCGATCACCTTGCCGCTGCCCATCCGCACCCGTGCCGTGATGCGGACAGGCAAGCCAAAGCTGAACAACCCGCTGCTGACCACCGTCAGCCCGTTGACCTGCCCCACCTGCGCGCCCGAGGTCGAGATGATCAGCGTTCCTTCCGCGATCATTTCTTGTAGACGGTCGCGCACGCGGTCGGTGCGATGTTCGGCAACAGCGCGGGCGGCGGCGATCTGGCCCGCGTCGATCACAGCCTTGCCCGCCAGTGCCGTCATATGGTCGGCCTCGCGCAGCAAATCCCAAAGCGCCCCGATACGCAACGACATGCGGCCCTGATCCTCGGCGGTGCGGGTCGCAACATCGACAAGGGCCGCAACCCCGTCGCGGCTGACCGGCCGCAGCGCCTCACGCTGGCACGCCCCGGCGACCATCCGCGCAAACAGCCCGACCGCTTCGGCGCTGCGTGGCATGTCAGGATCGAAATCGGCCCCCAGCTTGAACAGCCGACCGAAATCGGGATCATGCATCATCAGCAGCAGGTGGATCATGGCATCGCCGACCAGAACCACCCGCACCTGCAACGGGATCGGCTCGGGTTCAAGCGAGGTGGTCGAGATCAGGCTCAACATCTCACCGGCGGAACTGATGCGGATCGCCCGCATCTCAAGACTGCGTTTCAGTGCCTCCCAGGCCAAAGGCTCTGTCAGCACCCGCATCGCATCCAGGATCAGAAAGCCGCCATTGGCCCGATGCAGCGCGCCGGGCCGGATCAGCGTGAAATCGGTGACCAGCGCGCCCATCGTCGAGATATGATCCACCTTGCCGATCAGGTTTGACAGCGAGGGCAAAGGCTCGACCACAATCGGCGCGCCCGAGGCGGTTGCAGGGTCATGCGACACCAGCACATTCACCCCATAGCGGTGGAACGGCGGCTGGTCATGCACATGAGCATGCGCCACCGGAAACGGCCCTTCCTGCCGCCCGTTGCCTTCGCGCAGGAACAACTCGGCATTTTCGATCAGATCGGCCCGCAGCGCGATCAGATGGGTTCTGACCGTTTCGATGCCGCCAAAAGCCTCATCAATCGGGGCCAGTGCGTCATCCACCGCCTGCTCGGCCATTTCGGCATTCAAGGACGCCACGGCGCTGCGATGCTCTTTTTCCAGCTTCGGGATCGAACGGAGGTATTTCTCCAGCTCTTTCTCGGTCATGGCAACGCCCGCCTCGATGGCCTTGCGTTCGGCATCGGGCAGGGTGGCAAAGTCATCGGCCTTGATCACCTCGCCATTTCGCACGCCGGCGATGGCAAAGCCCATCGGGGTCCGCAGGATGGTCACATTGCGGTCGCGTGACTTCTCCAGCAGCTTTTCAAACCCCGCCTGTTTGCGGGTTGCCAGCCTTTGTTCGATGGTGCCGCGGCGGCCCTGATACTGTTCAGACTCGAACATCGCCGGAATGTCATTGGCCAGATCATCCACCAGCCCCTGCAGCGCCTTTTGCAACGGTGGTGCGGTTCCGGGGGGCATTGCAATGGCTTTGGGACGGTCGGGGTTGGCAAAATCATTGACATAAACCCAGTCCTGTGGCGTCGGACGCTGCGCTGCTTCTGCCGCCAACAACCGCTGCACCGCCGAGTGTCGGCCCGTCCCATCCGGTCCCAGCACGAACAGGTTGAAATCGGCATGGCCAATGCTGGCCGAAAGCCGGATTGCGCCCAGCGCCCGCTCTTGGCCGATCAGGTCAGGCAGCGGTTCCAGCGTCGAGGTGTCCTCGAACGCCAGCAAAGCCGGGTCACAGCAGATATGCAAGTCGTCCGGCGTCAAGGCCGTGGCGGGTGCTGCCTCTGTGTCTGTATCCTGTTGCGAACTGCGTGCCATTGCGGATGCCCCTGCTGCCTGCCAACACCTTTGTGCCAGAATGGGAATCTACCACAAACCGCGTGTATTTCCCTCTGCCAGCTTAGGGCCAAAACGGTTTCGGCAACCTTGACCTTTATCAACCCGCATTGCTGCGTAGTTCGCTCCGGTTTGCACTTCGGTCAGAGGTTATCCCGCACTGGATTGGCTAAAGGGAACAACTTTGGCATTGCGGCAAGCGGATCGGCGAACCCATTCCAGGTTGCGGCATAGGTGAAGTCTGAAAGGATATTGTTGGCCTGACGCAGATCCCGGTTCTCGCGTTCCAAAGCCTTCATGCGCTCGGACCTCTCGCTCTGGAGACGCCCGCTTGCTTGCCACTATTCACCCCCGCCTTCTTGCCCTGGTCATTCAAGGTCTGCGGCGCACAGCCGATCTTCGTCGAGATCGCCTGCCAACGCGACACATGCTTGCCCGCATTGTCGTGGATCAATCGCATGTGCCCTTCGCGTATTTCAGGCGAAAATTTGCCCGTTGTCTTGCTCATCATGCTCCATTCTAATCAGGAGTTGGACCCTCCGGAAAACATGGAGACTGAGGTGATACCCGAAGGCTGAAAGAACCTTATCCCGATCTGGTCCCGGTTTATCCGCAGCTTGCAGTTGTCGTCGGTGGTGCAGTCCGATTTCTGCCCGAGCAGCATAGCAGCAGCATCAAGGGTGTTGCAGCCCCCCGGGAAACACGCTTGGGTCGGTTTGCAAGACCTGATTGAACGGTTGTCTCTTGACGTCGACGGTAGTGGAAAGTCCTTTGAGGACCCGGAACAGAGATTGAAACGAAATTATTGGGCCCGGCTCGCGGATCGTACCCTTCCGGTTTCGCAAGTTGGTGTCCGCCGGACGGGCCGCAGATGGCTATCAGTACAGCCGACATCAATGGGCTTGAAGCTTCAAAATGGACCGCTAATCCTGTTGAACGCTGTCGGCTGCGGTCATGGCGTGTTTTTGATCCTGCCTCATCCTTATCCTCCTGATCTTGCACGCGGTTTTGGCCCGTTTTTTGACCTATTATTGATCCGCGGGGGAGAACGCAAAAGGCCTGCGTTTGGCGTAACGCATATCGTTGATCTGGCTGTATAACTTAGGCTGTGGAGGCAGGATTTGAACTGGTCTTGTCACGTATTTGTGCCGCCCCCAGTGCTCGTTTAGGCCACTTGGCGCTCGAAGGCCAAGGGGCTTTTACCTCCCAAAGCTGAATGTCGACGGCGCGGGTTATAGAAGCCGTTGATATATTGGAAGATGGCGGTTTCGGCCTGTCGACGCGTTTCCCAAGATCTGCGCCAGATCAGTTCGGCCTTGATGGTCTCGACGGCGGCGTTGACATAGCAATTGCCTTTGCCGCTCATTGACGCCTTGAACCCACGCTCTCGCAGGATTTTCTGGTAATCATGCGAACAATATTGACTGCCCCTGTCGCTATGGAAGATGCAGCCCTTGGGCGGTGCTCGCAAGGCAATGGCCATCCTTAGCGCTCGGATCGCCAAGTCACGCTTCATGCGGTTGCTGACGGCCCAGCCAATGACGCGCCGCGAATGCAGGTCCAGGATTACGGCCAGATACAGCCACCCCTCGCGGGTCCAGATATAACTGATATCACCGGCCCACTTCTGGTTCGGTTGATCTGCCGTGAAGTCACGATCCAGCAGGTTCGGAGCCATGTTGAACGTGTAATCGCTGTCCGTGGTCGCCTTGAATTTCCGTGTTCTTTCAACGACGATCCCGTTCTCACGCATCAGCCGCCCAACACGGCGATGCCCCACATCAACGCCAACCTCCTTTAACTCTTTGGTCATCCTGGGACGACCGTAGCTGCTCAGGCTCAGGCGTGACTGTTCTTTGATGTGGGCCAGAACGACCATGTCTGTGTGCTGCCTGCGGCTGGCAGGGCGGCTGCGAAAAGCCCGCAACCCGCGCGGTCTGACGTTCATCACCTGACACAACCGATCCGTTGCAAAGCTGCCGCGATGTTCCTCGACGAACCGAAACCTCACGGTGTTGATTTTCACCCAGAACTGACCCGGGAAGGCGTATAATTTTCATTGAGATTTGACCCCCGCCTGACCCGAAATCCACACTCAAAGCCGGGTCAGTTCTGGGTGAAAATCAACACCCCTTGTGCAGCCCGCCGTGGAAAGCACTGGTCTCAGCACCCCGCCGGGATCGCCGATCGATGGTGCCCGCTATGTCGTCGGCCCCAGCCCTACGGGTGCCTGGGCGGGTCAGGCCTTCGCGATTGCTGCCTGGCAGGATGGGGCGTGGGCATTCTACCCGCCCGCGGAAGGCTGGTCGGTTTGGGATCGCGCGACCGATGCCGCCCTGACCTTTCTCGGCGGCGCATGGGTGCGGCAGGCCGCGCTGCCCTTTCCGGACAACCTCTTCCGCCTAGCCGATGATGCCGATCCGACGCGGCTCGCGGCCTTCGATCTTTCCGGCCTCTCCGCAGGCACGACCCGCAGCTTCACCCTGCCGAACCTCTCGGCGACCCTCGCCCATCTCGGCAACGCCGCGCAGACCTTCGCGGGGGCCACGACCTTTTCGAATGCGGCGGTGACGATCGGCACGGCGACGACGACCGCCACTTATGGCATCGGCACCGGCGGCACGACCACAGGCGTCACCAAGACGGTGAACCTCGACACCGGCGGCGCGGCCGGATCGACGTCCGTTATCAACCTCGGCTCGACCACTGCCGGGGCGCTGGGCACGACGGTGATCAACACACCCACGGTGTCCTTCGCGGCCAACGTCACAGCGATTGGCGCAGCGGCCGCGAACCTCACAGCGCTGGGCCTTGGGCTTGGTGGCGCCTCGCCCGATGCTTCGAACCGGCTCAGCGTCAATGCCGCTGCCACGCTCCTGAACAATGCGGGCGGGTCGCATGAGGCCACGATCAACAAGGCTGCGGCCGGGAATGATGCAAGCCTCGCGCTGAAGACGGGGTTTTCGGCGCGGGCGCTGTTTGGGCTGCTTGGGTCTGACGATGTGACGCTGAAGGTTTCGCCGAACGGCTCAACCTTCTTCGATGCCTTCGTGATCGATAGGGCAACTGGGCGGGCGGAGTTTCCCGAACCGCTGATCCTGCCGGGCCTTGCAGCGATCCCGGCAGTGCCACCGGCGGGAAAGCTCGCCCTCTATGGCCGCCAGCGCGCGGGCGCGCCCTGGTTGGAAGTCGTCAGGCCATCAGGGCGGGATTTTCCACTGCAACCTCATACCGGGCTGAACCGCGTCGGCATCTGGGCGCCGGTGTCCGGCACGACGATCGCAGCCCAAGGCATCGCCTTGACCAGTGTCGGCACCGTCAGCCACCCTGCTCTGGCGGCGGGATCGCTTCTGTCCAGTTCACGACGCTGGCGCGTGACCTCGGCCGCGGTGGTGGATTCAGTCTGCGATCAGCGCTCGGCCGTCACAACCTGCTGGCGCGGCAATGCCGCGGGTCTGGGCGGTTTCACTTTTGTCTCGCGGATCAGCCTCACGCCCCTTCAGGCAACGGGGATGGGCTTCTTCGGCCTGCTGGCATCGATCGCAGCCCTTGCAGTCACGACCACCCTGGCGACCCTTGTCGAAGCGATCGGCCTGGGCTTCCAGCGCGGCACCCACACAAACTGGCAACTCGTCCGCAATGATGCGAACGGTGCTCCAACCCTTGTGGATCTCGGTGCCGGTTTCCCGGTCGTGACAGGCGGACTGATCACCCTGACGATCTGGTGCCCGGCCGCGGGAACTTCGATCTGGCTGCGTGCTGTGAACGAGTTGACCGGCGCCGTCTTCGAACAGGAAGTGACGACAGACTTGCCCCAGCCGGCGACTTTCCTCTCGCCGCGCCTCTTCCTCAACAACGGCGCCACCGCCGCGGCCGTCGCGTTCGAATGCACTGGCCTCTACCTCGAGACTGACTTCTGACCCCGAAAGGAGCCCCATGTCGCCTGCCGCCTCATCCGCCTATGTCGTCGAACTGCGACAGCAGATCGCGATCCTCTCCGAGCGCTGCGCGCTTCTCGCCGCCGAATTGGCCGCCGCCCGGGAGGCGCTCCGCCCGCCGCCGGTTGAACCCCGCCCAGACCGGCCTGCGCCCCGCCCTTCCGGCGGGGCTTTTCTTTACCCGAAAGGACCACACCCATGACCGAACAGATCGACGCGCTGAAGGCGCTGCAAATGGCACTGGCGCGCCTCGGCTATTACACCGGCGCGATCGACGGCCTCTTCGGCCCCCGCACCGATGCCGCCCTTAAAGCCGTGGCGGCCGAGGGTGGCGCGATCCGAAACCTGAAGCCCGCGGCCGCTGCGCCCACTGGGCCGATAATCTTTCAAGGCAGCGCCCGCTACCCCGTGGACGAGATCGTCATCCATTGTGCCGCCACCCACCCGGACTGGATGCGCGGCCAGCCCCTCACCGCCAAGCGCAAAGAGATCGACCGCTGGCACCGCGAAGAGCGCGGCTGGCGCAAGATCGGCTATCACCATCTGATCGATCGCGCCGAGACCGAGATCGGCGCCGGAGTCGAAGGCCACAATCGCGGTGTGATTCATGTCTGCCTGATCGGCGGAGCGGGTTCAGCCGCGACCGATCCCTTCGAGCGCAACTTCAAAGCCGCCCAGGATCGCGCCCTGCGTGGCCTGATCGACGCCATCCGCGCCGAGACCGCCATTACCCGCATCACCGGACACAACGACCACGCCGCCAAAGCCTGCCCGGGCTTCGTCGTGCGCAACTGGATCAACCGGGCCTGAGACCCACCAAAGGAGACACCATCATGAACCTTATCAACCAACCCAGCCTTCGCCCCACCCGCAAGATGGCAGCCGTCGGCTGGACGAGCCTTCTCGGCCCGATCGTGGCCGCGATCATCGCGCCCTGGCTGCCGGGGCTGTCCGAGGCCTGCGGTGGAGAGGTCGGCGCTTCGCTCGTCGCCGGAGGGCTCGCGCTGGCCCAGGGGGCGGCGAACTTCGTGGCGGGGTATGTGGTGAGGGAAAAAGGCTGACAGAAAACGCAGCCTATTCACCTAACATCCTACAGCTTCAACTTGCACGGTCCCACACGAGAGGGATAACTAACCGACATGACACAAGCTGAAACACCTGCCCCTGCCCCCGAGAGAGCACCCATCGATTGGGTGGCTACGATCCTTCGACAGACAGTACAAGAACGAAGACTAACCAAGGAGTATTTGGCAGGAGCCGAGTTCCAAAAGGCAAAGGGAATTATCAACGGCTTCTCGAATCGGGTCAGCATCTCGAACTACTGGGATGTACTTTCGGCGCTAGGTCGAGCCGCTAGTGTTTCGAAGCCCGCAGAGGCAGAGGTCTTGCCGCTTATTCGGCACCTGTTGTCCTTTGGGCTTGGAGAGCATCAACCATTGAGCGACGGAGATGACCGATATTACCTCGCAAAGGCTCTAGAGCTTACAGCTGACGCAGCAGTTTCCAAGCTTGCACTCGACGAAGTTGCACGAGAGGATTTTGGAGAAAAAGCACGGTCCGTATGGGTGTCGATTGCCCTATCAGCTGCTCAGACTAAAAGCGACCTATTGGTCGAGATAAATCAACGTCTGGCGCGCGTTGCTGATTCCGAGAAGATGAGCTCTGACAATCTCGCACGTCGGATACGTCGCGTCGCCGCAGCTCTAATCGACCCTCTTATTGTGTCCGATTTACAGTCAGGAGCGGCTTACGGGGCCTCACTTCGCCGGTTCTTCGCTGGGATTTTTGGGCGGCAAGGGCCCGAAGACAGAAGTTTACGAGAAGAGTTCTGTTCGGATGCGCTAAGCTACGCCCAGCGAATTGTACGGCTGAATTTTGCAGCAGGATCAGACCCCGCTCTTTATCTGATGGTGGGCGATCTGCGAGAATGGTGGTCTCCCGCGAGCCCTCCGTCTGTGTACGAACTCAAGGCGCGGCAACTAGCCGGGGCCGGTGTGGAGGCGCTCTATTTTTTTGCTCGACAAGGCGTGAAGAATGAACCGCTGCGTGAAGCCCTTGCCCTATGTTGTGGCGAGGCGGCGCTTCGAAACATAGCGCAGTCAACGGTTGCATCTGATCCCAGTCTAGATGAACGCCTCGCACACTGGCTTGTAAGAGGCACAGAAATCAGCGAGCGCCGGACAACAGAGGCGATCGAGCAAATCAATTCACAACGACTGGATGAGCACATCGCTAGATTGCTTGTGGCCGCCACAGGACACGATGCAAACCCGCGTTCTCTCTCGGCGGCGGTTGACCGAATAGACGATCTTCTTCCGGATGAAGCGCGCACATTCAAAGCTTACGTGGGAAAACTAGAACAAATCCTACAATGGACGGATGCAATATGCCGCGCCAGAAGTCTTGAGATACATGGCGTGCGCGGAGAAGAGGTCCAATTTGATCCCTCCGTCCATGTTGGCGACACCAAGTTGGTGGTGGGAAGCGTAGTGCGGATAGTGACCCCCGGCGTTGTCAAGACTGCTGCCGGGCGCCCGCCGCAGCAGATATTGAAAGCAGAGGTTTCGGTTTAATGGATAGAACTGTTGCGGAACTCATTCTTGCAAGTCTCTGCGAGAGAGCAGGCAGCGCGAACGAGAACGTTGTCCTTACATCTGCAGAGCTTGCCGCTCTGAGGTCACTGTACGGCTCAATCGCGAGTGAAGATCAGAAGCTGGGCATTTCGGCCGGTAATTCTGTCGCCGCGAAGGGTACCGCCGCCGCACCCTTTGAACCGACGATCAGTTGGCACCCAGTTAGTATTCAACCAGAAACACTTGTCTGCATGGACTTTGGAACCTCGTTCTCCAAGGCCTCTGCCGCACTAGGCGACGACCCAGACAAGGTGCCAGAGCTTATCGACATTTCGTTTGGAGAAGATACTGGTGGCAGGAAGCGCTTCCTACTTCCGTCCGAGCTTTTCATTGACGCTGGTCAGATCTTTTTCGGCTTTGCGGCAAGGGAAGGCTTCGAACGCGCTGAAGCCGACCAAGACAGGTTGATCGATAATCCAAAGCAATACATGACCTTGGGGATGGACGTAACCGAACTCAGGCAGAAATCATTGAAGACCGAGCAAGACCCTGAAAGGTGCTTTAGCCAGCGGGATGTGCTGGTTCTTTATCTCGCGCACTTCAGCAGTCTCGTGAAGCGGTCTCTGAGCGAGAGTGGGGTTCTGGATGAGGCTATGCTGCGTTATGCGCATCCTGGCTGGGAAAAGGCATCCGAGCAGGCCAACGGGAAAGAGATGAAGAGGATAATGGCCGAAGCGATCGCTCTCGCTCGCCTGTATCCAAGTGACTTCTCAGTATCCCTGGAACTCGATCGCGCAAAGAAACTGCTCGCTGCGGCAAGGATCGCAAGTGACAGCGATCTACCCTTCGATCTGCTTAAAGAATCCGTTCGTGAAGCAACGGCTGCAGGAGCCGGCGCTCTGCTTGCGACACAGCTTGGCAAACGACAAGCGTTTGTCATTGTCGATATCGGCGCCGGGACGACGGATATTGCGGGATGTGTTTGCGTCCATAATGCGCAACATGGATACGTGCGCGTTTGGGAAGTTGAACCCGCGGCTAAAGCCATTCCCTCAGCTGGTAACGTGATCGACAACGCCTTACAGAAGATGATCTTGGAAGCGAGTTCCTTGACTTCCAAGACGATTGAGTTTGAGAGGTCCCAGCACGCGCTTCGTCGGATCATTCGTCCGCTCAAGGAAGCACTGTTCACCCGGGGGGAGGTAACAGCGGAGCTACCAACTGGTGAGGCGATTCCTATCAAGCTGGCGGACTTCCTTGACACAGCGCCGATGGTGAGACTGTTCGACAAGATCAAGGGCGCAGTCGCCGAAGCGTATGCGGCGTCTCCGTCCCATTGATTTTGCGCGTTTTCGTTGGGTGACGCGCCTGCGAGAAGGTCATCGGTTGCAGATGGAGGTCTTGCATGGC
>Ga0155345_140_pt1 | contig 177053 bp, 158 predicted proteins | sample RifCSPhighO2_02_FD_106313 | JGI IMG/M metagenome (GOLD analysis project Ga0155345, IMG submission 106313) | Rhodobacterales bacterium RIFCSPHIGHO2_02_FULL_62_130
GGTTCCCGGACCACCGATCAGGACCACATTCTGGGCACTCTCCATGAACTCGCAGCGGTGCAGGGTCCGGACGGTGGCCTCGTTGATCTCGCTGGCAGCAAAGTCGAAGCCTGCGAGGTCCTTGTAGGCCGGGAACCGCGCGGACTTCATGTGATAGGCAATCGATCTGACTTCACGCTCCGCCAATTCGGCCTTGAGGAGTTGCGACAGCGTCGGGATTGCAGCTTCAAAGGCCGGTGCGCCCTGCTCGATCAGGTCAGTGACGGCTTGTGCCATGCCATACATTTTGAGGCTGCGCAGCATGATGATGATGGCGCCTGCGGCTGGATCATGACGCATGACGGCCTCCGGTGATCTCGGCGCGCAGGCCGTCGTAACGTGCGACATTGGCCTTGGGTTCGCGGTGCAGAGCCAGCGCTTGCGGCGTGCCCAGCGGTGGCCCTCCGATCACCTTGCCGTCGACCAGCCGGTGCAACAGGTTCAGCACATGTGTTTTGGTTGGCACGCCCTCGATCAGTGCCAGTTCCACGGCGGTCAGCACGGCCTGTTCGTCATGCTGCAGAACGAGGGCAAGGATATCAACCATTTCCCTGTCACCGCCAGGCTTGCGGAGCATGTGATCCTGCAACTGTCTGAAGGCAGGCGGTAATTCCAAGAACGGCGCGCCGTTCCTGAGAGCCCCTGGCTTCCTTTGCATCGAGCCATTGTCCGCCATTGGTTCAAGGACAATGGCGAGGGGCCAGATAATGCCGCCAGTCGTAGATCGTCCTTGATGGCAGCGTGTGGTTGCGCTGGATCACGCGGGCATGTTCGCACAGGAGTTTGCCCTCGGCCGCCACCACCAGACGATCGGGATAGATCCGCAGGCTGACAGGGCGGTTCGCAAATGATGCCGGGACACTGTAGCGATTGCGCTCAAAACTGATCAGGCACGTGGGGGAGACGCGCTTGCTCAGCTCGATGAAGCCGTCAAAGGCGACCGGCAGCGGCATCAGGGCCGCCTGCTCTTCGGCCCAGACATCGGCTATGGTGCCGGGCTGTTTGCCATGCGGGGTCTCCCGCCACAGTTCGAGGCAGCGCTCTTCCAGCCAGACATTCAGCGCGGCAAGATCTGGGAAGTCCGGCATTCCTTGCAACATCTGGTGGCGGGAATCCCGGACATTCTTCTCAACTTGCCCTTTCTCCCAGCCTGCCGCCGGATTGCAAAACTCGGGCTCGTGGACATAATGGTTCGTCCCTCTCGGCGATTGCTTGCAATCGCCTGCCGGGCAATGCATCGCGAGAAAGCGGATGTTGATCTGGCGCTCCTTGCCACGGCCGACACGATCCACCGCCGTCTTCCCTCGCCATGGCCTTGAACCAGTGGCGGCTCATGGCTCGATATCGTAGATGCCTCGCGCAGGCACACCACCGAAGACCCGGAACGCGTGCCAATGGGCATCAAACAGCATCTCGTGGGTCTGCAAGGGGTAAGCCCGAAGCAAGAAGGCCCGGCTATGCGACAGCTTGATATGCGCCATCTGCAGCTTGGTGCGTTCGCCGCCCAGAACGGCAAAGTCCTCACTCCAATCGAATTGGAAGGCATCGCCGGGATCAAAATGCAGCGGCACAAAGGTCCCGCGCCCTGTCGTCTGCTGCTCGCGCTGCCGATCGGCGCGCCACCGTCGCGCAAATGCCGCCACCCGGGCATACGAGCCGGTGAAGCCAAGCGCCACGAGATCGGCGTGCAACTGCGTCATGGTTCGCCGCTGCTTGCGCGACTTGCCCCCCTCGGTCTTCAGCCAGCCCGCCAACTTATCGGCAAAGGGATCGAGCTTGCTTTGCCGCTCCGGCGTCGCGAACTGAGGTTCAACCGTCCCGGCCTTCAGATGCTTCTTGATGGTGTTGCGCGACAGGCCGGTGCGTCGGGCAATCTCGCGGATCGCAAGCCCATGCCGCAAACGCAGCGTTCGAATGACATTCAATAGTCCCATGTGGATCACTCCGTTGCCACCCGTCGCTCACCGCGCGGGAGAAGGGTCACATGGGTCAAATCTCAATGAAAATTATACGCCTTCCCGGGTCAGTTCCGGGTGAATATCAACATACAGGTAAAAGACGGGATGGACGCGCCGATTGGTCCGCGGCCTTATCGGCCTTGGCGCCAGTCATATTTGCGACATCTTAAGCGCCATAGGCCTGAAATCTATGGCGTTCTGATCCTGTAGGCCTCGATTTTGCGATAGAGCGTTGGTCGCGAGATGCCAAGCGCCAGGGCCGCTTTGCTTAGATTGCCGTGGTGATGCTTCAGGGCATTTTCGATCATCCTGACTTCGGCCTGTTTCAGCGAAGCGTCCCGTGCCAGCTCCTGCTCTTGCGGGCCAAAACCCACCGCCAAGCCGGTTTTGGCCAAGGCAGGGGTGGTGATTTCAGGTGGCAGATCAGCAAGCGTCACCTTGCGAGATTTCGCCAGACAATGCAGCCCCAACACCACGTTACGCAGTTCTCGGACATTGCCCGGCCAGACATGCGCCATCAGCGCATCCTGAACATCGGGGCTAAAGACCAGCCGGTCACGTCCGGTCTCAAGACTGATCTTGCGGATATAATGCTCGGCGATCAGCAGGATGTCCTCACCGCGCGCGTGGAGGGGCGGGATTGTCAGGACCAGCGTACTCAGCCGGTAGAACAGATCGCGGCGGAAGCGACCGGCCTCGACCTCGTCGCGCATGGCGCGATTGGTCAAGGACAGCACCCGCAGCGAGGGGGAAGGGGGATGTGCCGCGAAAAGCCGCGCACCTTGTTCTTCAAGAATGCGGAGCAGGTAAAGCTGCGTCTCAGCCGAGGTTTCGCCGATCTCATCCAGACACAGCGGCGCTGTTCCCCCTGCCTCCAGCGGTTGCAGCAGCGTATTGCCAAACATTTTCGGATTCATCGCACCGCAATTGACCGTACGAAAGCAGTCGTTCCTTTCGGGAGACATCCGTGAGTGGATCAAGCGGGCGAACAGTTCTTTACCGACGCCAGTTTGCCCCTCGATCAACGTCGGCTGATTGGCCGAAGCGATGCGGTTGGCGGTATCCAGAGCCTCAAGGATCGCATCGCTTTTGCCGACGATCTTCAGCCCGGTCGTGCCAATCAACACACCGGGCAAATCCGGGTCCGCTGGACGCTTTACGGTTGCCGCTTGGGACGTATTCGGCCTTTGCCGGAACGCCAGAGCCGCCCCCTTGATCAATCCGTCGATCTCGATCAGTCGAATGTCGTCGCAGTAATGCGTGCTGGGCAAAGCGGCGGCGATCTTTTCTTCGGAAATTCCATCGGGCAACTCCAGAAAATGCGCCCCCAGCCCCAAATCCTGATCAGGTCGCCCGACATTGACGCCGCTGTTGCGACTGAAGATCAGCCTGCCAAATCGGTCGATGATCGCAAACCCGTCGGCGCAGTCCATTGCCCGACCAGGGAAGCTGCCGATGCTGGCCTCCATAAGCCGGATGTTCAGCAGCGACTGCTCTTGCTGCAGGACAAGTTCAATGTCGCGGGCGGCGGTGGCGGCAAAGGCGGCGTTGTGCTTTTGGAAAATACGGGTCAGGCCGGACAAATTGACCACCCCGATGATACTTTGATCAATCGGATCACGAATGGGGGCGGCGGCACAGCTCCACGCCTTCATGCCTTCGCAGAAATGCTCTTCGCCATGCACATAAACCGGTTGTCCCGTCCACAAAGCGGTGCCGATACCGTTGGTGCCAGAGGCATGTTCGCTCCATAAACCACCGACCGACAGGTTGATTTTACTGGCTTTACGCAGCGTGGAACAGTCGCCGACTGTCTCCAGTATGACGCCATCACGGTCGGTCAGCAGCAGCATCGCCTCGGCCCCCGACAGCAAGTCACCGATCCGCATCATCGAGGTCCGTGCCGCCCGGCGCAGTTCGGCCTGATCGTGGCTCGATTTTGTCGCCATGCGGCTGTGTTCGAAGGAAGGTGCCGCAAACTGGTCCGGTTTGATGCCGGTCGTGTTGGACCTTACCCACGATTGATAGATCAACGAGCGCACCCCCGTCATCGGCAGGCTGGGCGCGTTGCGGTTTGACAGAAATTTATTCCAAGCCCGCGAGGTTTCCTGCGGGTCCACATCGGTGAAATCAATTCCCTGACGTGCGGCTTTCGGCGCGCTGCGCTGGTCAGATGTCATCATTTAAGTCTCCTCCCGTAGACTTAACCTTCGGCGCAGGGCAATCTTATGCTGATTTGCTCCTGCTTCCTCCGAAGTTCGTATCGGCATCACTAAGGCTACGCGATCTCAAGTCGCGCTTTGATGTCGTCTGCGAGTTGGTCTTCCGTGTAGGCGCGGTTGAGGCTGCGCTGCTCAAGATCCGCGATTTTATCAGCAATTTCAGGATCTAGTGGGGTGATGAAGCCATTCTCGGCCGTTGCGATGAAAAAGCATTTCTCCCCATTCAAGCGCTTGATCTGGCCCAAGAACGCCAGTTGCACGCCGGTGTTGGTATCTGCAATCACCACCCGCCCGTTCAGGCTGATACGCAGATACGGCACGGCTTCGTCGGCCCGACGCGGCGGGGCCTGATCGATGATGATCAAACCCTGTGCCTGAGGTGGCGGCGCGGCTTTGCGGGCCTTGTCCTGCGAATACTTGCCGCCGCTGATGGTGTCCGCCAGTTTTTCGATGGTCCCCCAGTTGCGCTGAAGATATTCCTTGGCCCGTTTGTCTTCGGGCCTTGTCGCGCTAAATCTCGAATGGATGTCCAATCGACTCACTCCTTGGTGTGCGATGGGTGTCATTTTGTCGCAGGCTAACACAGTCCGCGGTTTTTCACGCATTGCGTCGAAACCGGGCGAAAAACCCAATCTGTTGTAACGAAGCGTTACACGGGGCCAGTCTGGCGGTTAATTCGGGCGCTGCTCGCTGCCCGGCTCGGCCTTGCTTTGGACCTTCGCGCCCAAGCGGCCTTCGCTGATCCAGCGGGCGGCCAGAACAAACGCGCCTGTGGCGAAATCGCGGCCATGGGCTGCGATCATTTCTTCGCCGATCAGGGCGATACGCTGAAAGAACGCATCTTTGCTTTTTTCGTCTTGGGTAAGTTCGGCGGTCATCGGAGTGCTTTCTGTGAAAGGTTTCAGAATTTGAACATTGCGTCGGGAAATTCGACCAATGCGGCAGAGCCATCGGTTCCGGCCAGTGCCAGATATTTACCGTCCTGTGACCAGACCATCGCGGTGATCCCGGCTCCGGTATCCTCCCGCAGCAAAATCTCTGAAGGCTGCCCGATTTCGGCAAGGCTCAGCAGGCCGTTACCATAACCGACCGCGACCAGATTGCGGGTCGGACAGGTGGCAATCGCATTGACCAGCACCAGACCGGACTTGCCCGTCATCACATCGCGGCTGTCCGCCAGCGCCCAGGCCGCAACCCGGAACGCACCCGAGGCCACAACGGTGTTGGTGGTTGGCCCGAAGCCAAGGCTTTGCACGGCAGCGGGGAACTTGTTGCGGTGAAGCAGATGATTGCGGGCCGTCTCGATCAGGTAAAACCCGTCCACCGCCACCTTGCACGCCAGCCATGCGCCATCCGGGTGCCACTGCAATGCCGTAGCCGCTTCGGCAAGTTCGGTCACAACCGGCGGGCTGTTCAGGTCCAGAAGCGGCATCCGCGACACGGTGTTGCCATGCGCCACGGCAAGCGTCAGCCCATCGGGCGAGAACGCCAAGGCGCTGATGTTATCCGGCAGCGCAACCATTTGTGGTGCGGTTGTTTCGGCCGTGGCGACATAAAGCTGAGCGCCGCTGGCATAGGCCAAAGTGCTGCCATCCGGCGAAGCCGCCAGCACCTGTATCGCAGCCACGGCGCGGGGCGGGATGTGATAGGCGATTCCCCCTGCCGATAGCGCGTTGATCCGCCCGCTGGTCTTGGCAAAGGCGAATCCCTGCGCGCCAAACGCCACAACATCCGAACTGCGCCCCTCGGTGAAACCTGCCAACTTCAAAGGCAGGAAAGCCTTGTCGCGCGCCGCAATCGTCAGCCGACCGGTATCGATTGCCCGCCGCGTGCGTTGGGTGGGCGAGGCTTTATCGGCGGTGGCGGCAAGATGCACCGACCCGTCGGCACAGGCAAAAGCGACAGCGGATATATCGGCGTTAAAGCAGATCTGCTGCACCGGCGAGTCAAGCTGCCAGTCGCGGGCAATCAGGTCAAAAAGCTGCAAATGGGCGCGTTCGTCTTTCATGTCGTCCCCCCGTTTATGATTGGCAAAGCGCGGAAATATCGGCACTGATCCGTGCAAGCAAAGTCTCCAGCCTTTCGGCTTCCTGCTCGGTTTCAGTCAGAGCTTGTTGGGCGGTATTCTGCGCCAGGTAGAGCCGGTTCAAAGCAACTTGTGCCGCAGCCGGATCGTCTGAACCGGCCTGATCGCGTTCGGCACACATCACCTCGATCTCGTTGCCGGCCACCCGCTGACGCCGGCTCAACAGCTTGCAATTCTCTTGGCACAGCAGCGTCACCACCGCGACGCGCAGTTTCTGCAACTCGGCCATTTTGTCGGAAATCTGTTCTATATCAGACATATGACCGCTCCGCCTGCAAAACCGGACCATCCGATTTTTCTTCAGCACCACGCAGCATATCTACGGCCACAAACATTGCGACAAATTATGAATCCGTAACCATTCTTTACAGTTCGTAGCTGTTCGTTACAGAAAATTTTCTGTTTGGCCGCAGCCGATTTTGATTCCTACATTGCCTCATCGAAGAAAAAGAAAAGCCGCCGAGACAACTCAAGGTGGCTCAAAGAACGAAGGAAGGGAGGCCTGCGTTGCGAATGAAATTCACAAATCGTGAAACTGATCCGACGTCATGGATGGCTGCGAACAGCAGTTCTCTGACCTTTGCCGACGGTCCTGCCCACATCAACACGAACCAAAAAGGTGAGCAACAATGTCGACTCTGACACTCAACAAGATTACCGCGCAAAAGGGCATTTCGGTGGCCGATGCGACACGCAAATGCGCCGATCTGGGGTGGAATCCTTCCTACGTTCAGGAAGCGATGACCTACCCTTCCGACTACAAGATCACCAAAGCCCCCCGCGATCCGATGAAGCAGGTGCTGCGGTCCTACTTCTCGATGCAGGAGGAAAAGGACAACCGGGTATACGGTGCCTTGGATGCCGCCCTACGTGGCGACATGTTCCGCAACGTCGAACCCCGCTGGGTCGAATGGATGAAGCTGTTCCTGGCGATCATCCCGTTCCCAGAAATCTCGGCCGCCCGTTCGATGGCCATGGTCAGCCGTCTGGCACCGGGCGAAGATCTGCGGACCGGTTTCACCATGCAGATGGTCGATGAATTCCGCCACTCCACCATTCAGATGAACCTGAAGAAGTGGTATATGGAAAACTACATCGACCCCGCAGGCTTTGACATCACCGAAGAGGCCTTCGGCAAATGCTATGCCACCACCATCGGTCGGCAGTTTGGCGAAGGGTTCATCACCGGCGACGCAATGACCTCGGCCTGCATGTATCTGACCGTTGTGGCGGAAACCGCGTTCACCAATACGCTGTTCGTTGCCATGCCGTCGGAAGCCGCACGCAACGGCGACTATGCGCTGCCGACGGTGTTCCTGTCGGTGCAATCGGACGAATCCCGCCATATCGGCAACGGCCACTCGCTGATGATGGCCGCGCTGAAAGAGCCGGAGAACCATCTGCTGATCGAGCGAGACATGAAATATGCCTTCTGGCAGAACCATGCCATCGTTGATGCGGCAATCGGGACGTTCATCGAATACGGCACCACCGACCGCGACAAGACCAAGGAAAGCTATGCCGAGATGTGGCATCGCTGGGTCTATGAGGACTACTATCGCACCTACATGCTGCCGATGGAAAAATACGGCATCAAGATACACCATGATGACGTGACCCTGGCCTGGGAGCGGATCACCAAGAAGAACTATGTCCACAAGATCGGGCAGTTCTTTGCGGTGGGCTGGCCGGTGAACTTCTGGCGGATCGAGGCGCAGACCGAGAAAGACTTCGAATGGTTCGAACATAAGTATCCGGGTTGGTATGCCGAATTCGGGGACTTCTGGAAATGGTATGCCAAGCTGTCGAAGCCCGGTCAGAAGGTCATCACCTTCAACGAGGAAGTCGGCTACGTTTACCCGCACCGTTGCTGGTCCAGCCTTGTGCCTTGCGTCATCCGTGAGGACATGGTGGTCGGCGAGTTGAATGGCCAACTGCACACGTTCGCCCATGAAATCGACCGTTGGACTGCCATGGAGGCGTTCTCGGACGAATTCCAAGGCCGTCCGACCCCTGCGATGGGCCGCTTCTCGGGCAAGCGCGAATGGGAGACGCTGTATGACGGCGTTGATCTGGCCGATGCGATTGTCGATCTGAACTTTGTGCGTTCCGATGGCAAAACCCTGATCCCGCAACCGCACCTGCGCTTTGACGACAAGGACATGTGGACGCTGGACCATGTGCGCGGCCACACGCTCGGCTCGCCTCTGAATGCGCTGCGCGGCATGGATGAGGCAACCCGCAAGGCACACCTTGCCGATTATGCCAAGGGCTTCACCATCAGCCCCTGCAACTAACCTTCTGATTATGGGCCGGTAATTCCGGCCCATACCACCCCGCGCCGCTGCCCGCTTCGGGCAGGGGATTCAGAACTGCACTCTGCAAAAGGCCTCATCAGATGTCAGAAACCTTCACCGTTCGATTGGAACCCGTCGGGGTCGAATTCGAAGTTGACGCCGGCGAGACTGTGCTGGACGCCGCCTTCCGTCAGGGCATATCGCTGCCACATGGCTGCAAGGAAGGCCAGTGTTCGGCCTGCAAATGCAACCTTGTTGAAGGTGAGGTCGAGCTGCTGAAATACTCGACCTTCGCGCTGTCGGATGGCGAGCGTGATCAGGGTGGCATCTTGCTGTGCCGTTCCTTGGCACAGGACGATCTGACCATCGAACTGCTGAATTTCGACGAAGAACTGCTGTCGAAGTCCATCGCGGTCAAAGACTTCAAGGGGAAGATCACGGCCAAATCCAACCTGACGCATGACATCCGGGCCATCGAAATAGACATCGAAACGCCGATCAAATTTTGGGCCGGGCAATATGTCGACATCACCGTCAGAACCAAAGATGGGGAGGAGATTACGCGCTCGTTCTCCATGGCAAATACGCCGGACCAAGCCCAAAAACTCCGGTTCATCATCAAAAAATACCCCGACGGAAAGTTCAGCAATGAACTCGACGCAGGCGGCATCGAAGTCGGAGCAAATGTCACCGTGCGCGGACCTTTCGGCACCTGCTTCCGCCGCGAAGGACGCACCGGACCCATAGTGCTGGTGGCCGCAGGGTCAGGCATGTCGCCGATCTGGTCGATCCTGCATGACCACATCGCCAGCGGTGAAAAGCGCCCCGTCCATTTCTTCTACGGCGCGCGCACACAAAGCGATCTGTTCTATCTGCCGCAGATCGCCGCCATCACCGACGCTCATCCGGAAATCACCTTCACGCCGGTGTTGTCGCACGCCAGCGACGATCCCGATTGGCACGGCGCGCAGGGCTTTGTGCATCAGGTGGTCGGCAGCGAGTTGAAGCGTCTGAATATCGAAGGCGGTGATGCCTATGCCTGCGGTCCGCCGCCGATGATCGACGCGCTTAGTCCGGTTTTGTTCCTGCTCGATTTTGATCCCGAGCGCACCTTCTACGACAAGTTTACCCCGTCCACCGCACCCGCGCCAATCAAAGCGCATTGATACCAAGGGGTTAAACCCCCACCACAAGGGAGAGAGACATGGTTGCCACATCAAGCTCGGTTGGCTCAGGCGCCGCAGGAGCCGCGATTTTCGCCGATAGCGAAAGCCGCCGTTACCGCTACTTTGAACCCCGCGCCAAGCGCGCCACCCATTACGAAGACGTCACGGTGGACGTGCAGCCCGACCCGGAACGCTATCTGATCCAGGATTGGATCATCTCGTTTCCGGACGGTCGCGGGGCCTATCAGAAGGACAGCACCAAAGCGCAAAGCAGCAATTGGCACGCCTTCCGCGCGCCCGATCAGGAATGGGAACGCACGCATTATCAACGCCAGTCACGCATCGAGGTGATGGTGCAGGCGGTGATCGCCAATGGTCGCAAGTCCGGCGCGCAGCATGCGTTTGATGCCGCCTGGGGCAAGACCCTGCAGAAGCATCTGGGGGCCTGGAAACACGCCGAGTTCGGCCTTGGCTGTGCGCTGATGCAGGCGCAGCGCGGCGGCTACACACAGATGATCAACAACGCGACGCTGACCAATTCGTCGTACAAGCTGCGGCTTTCGCAGGACATCACCCTGTATCTGGCCGAAATCGGCATGGATATTCCGGGCTGGGATGACGAGGCCGGCAAAACCGCCTGGCTGGAAGACCCGATGTGGCAAGGCACCCGCGAAGCCGTGGAAACCATCATGGGCTGCACCGACTATCTGGAGCAGTACTTTGCCATCAACCTGGTGTTCGAGCCTTTGGTGGGTGAGCTGTTCCGCTCGGGCTTCCTGATGCAGTTTGGCGCGGCAAACAACGACTTCATGACGCCCTCGGTGATTGCTGCGGCAGAAGGCGACTACGAGCGTAACCTCGCCAATGCTATCGACCTGATCTGGCTGTTGGCCAATGACGAAAAGTTCGGCGCGCAGAACCGCACGTTGTTCCAGTCTTGGGTCAAAAAGCACGGCGCGCTGGCCGACAAGGCTGCCCGCCAGTTGCAGCCGATCTGGTCGAAGCCTCATTCCAAGCCGATCAGCTTTGAAGAAGCGCGCGCCGTTTCCGAAGAGCGCTTCGCCAAGATCCTTGGCGAAGTATCCCTGTCCCGCTGAAAGGAAATCCCATGTCAAACGTTGCACGCGACAATTCGCACGACAACATCTTCAAGGCGATGAAGGACATCACCTTTGAGAAAACCGTTTCGCATCAATGCGGTGTCACGATGTCGGATTCGGTCGAGGCCCGCGCCATCGCCGAATTCATGGATGCCAAGCCGGGGGTGACGGTGACGTATAACCCGGCGCTGATCCGCATTGATGGCTCGGGCAAGCTGATCTTCAAGATGGATGAGATCAGCGAATTTCTGGGTCGGGAAATGACTGCCGAGTTGTTCGAGGTGAATTCCTCGACCCACTACGGCCGCATGGTGCGGACCGACGACAACACGGTGATCCTGTTCGGCGATATGAACGAGATGCTGGAATACATCTGAAAATCCGGTGCGGGGGAACACCCCGCACCACCTTCCAACCCATTCCCAAAGGCAACGAAGATGTATGTAACCCCCGAAGGCAAAGAGATTTTCGTGGTCGATGGCCACGCCCATTTCTGGGACGGCAGCCCGGAAAACCAGAAGAACGTCCATGGCAAGCAATTCATTGACTGTTTCTATGCCTACCACACCGGCCTGTCGCCCAAAGAGCAGCTTTGGGAGAAGTCCAAGTTCGAAAAGTACAGCCCGAACGAGCTTTACAACGATCTGTTCATCGACGGGCCGGACGACATTGCGATCTTCCAGACCACCTCGCTGAGCGATTTCTACAAGACCGGCTTTGGCTGCATCAAGCGGACCAGCGAAATCGCCAAAAAGTATCCGAACCGCTTTATCGTCAACGGTGCATTTGATCCGCGCGATGGCGAAAAGGCCTTGGAATACATCCATTTCATGAAAGAGACCTATGACATCAAGGGGGTGAAGATGTACACCGCCGAGTGGAACGGGGCCTCGAAGGGATGGCGGCTGAACGACCCGGATGCCTACAAATGCTTTGAGCTGTGCGACAAGCTGGGCATCAAGAACATCCATGTCCACAAAGGCCCGACGATCATCCCGCTGAACAAGGATGCCTTTGATGTGCATGATGTGGATTATGCCGCGACCGATTTCCAGAACCTGAACTGGATTGTCGAGCATTGTGGCCTGCCGCGTCTGGATGATTTCTGCTGGATCGCCACGCAGGAAACCAATGTCTACGCGGGCCTTGCCGTGGCCTTGCCGTTCATCCATTCCCGTCCGCGCTATTTTGGCGAGATCATGGCCGAACTGCTGTTCTGGCTTGGGCCAGAGAAGATCCTGTTCGGGTCGGACTATGCGATCTGGACGCCGAAATGGCTGGTCGAAAAGCTGTGGGCCTTCCAGATCCCCGAGGATATTTCGGCGGAACGTGGGGGCGTGCAACTGACCGACGAGATCAAGGAGAAGATCCTTGGCCTCAACGCGGCCCGGCTTTACGACATCGATGTTGCGGCGCGCAAAGCGGAATTTGCCGCGCACCCGATGTCCATCGCGGCCGAGTAAGACCCATGACCGCGCCCATATCTTTCGCCTTGGATGACGCCCCGTTGGAACAGGTTTGGGCGCGGCTTGATCTGGTGATGGACCCCGAACTGGATGAGCCTGTAACCGATATGGGCTTCATCGAGGCGGTGTCCGTCATCCGTACCGCACCTGACCAAAACACAAGCACGGTGCATGTCAGCTTTCGCCTGCCAACCTATTGGTGCTCGCCCAACTTTGCCTTCCTGATGGCCGAGGGGATCAAGCGCCAGATCGAGGTCTTGCCTTGGGTTGGGCAAGCCGTGGTGACATTGCAAGACCACATGGCCGCCGACGAAATGAATGCGGCCATCAACGCCGGTGCCAGTTTCGGCACGGTTTTCGCCGAATTGCAGCCCGACGAAGACCTTGCCGCGCTGCGGGAAAAGTTCGACATCAAAGCCTTCCAGCGACGGCAGGAAGTGGTGATCAAAGCCATGCTTGCCATGGGCTTCTTGCCTGCAGAGATCGTTAAAATGCCCCGCGCGCTTGTCGAAACGGCCGCGTTTACTGACCCTGAAGCGGCCCGCCAGAAAATCCGCTATCTGGCGATCCTTGACGAAAAGCACCTGGCGCCCAGCCCGCGCGATCTGGCTTTTCCCACCTATCAGGGCGCGCGGATAGATGATTACGCGCAGTATATGGACCTGCTCCGCTCGGTCAGGATCAACATGGAATTCTCCGGCTCGCTTTGCCGGGGGCTGAAACGCAGCCGCTACCAAGAGGCCGATCTGTCTGGCGACGTGCCAATACTGGTCGATTTCACCGCACCCAACCTCACGCACGCCTGCCGCTGACAGGCGATCCCAAAAACACGAAAAACGGCTTTGGCCGAAGGAGGAACTATGCCCAAGATCATGATCCACGGTAACGATGCCCGTCGCGCATTGGCGCATGGCGTGCAGAAACTGTCGGCGGCGGTTGAATCGACTCTTGGCCCGATGGGCATGAACGCGATGATCGATCGCCCGATGGGCACCCCCCTGATCAGCCGCGATGGCGTGTCGATAGCTTCGGAAATCGAGCTGTTCGACCGTTTCGAGAACATGGGCGCGCAGGTGGTGCGCGAAGTGTCGATGCAAACCAATGACGTGGCGGGCGATGGCACCACCACCTCGATCGTTTTGGCCAATGGCATGATCCAGTCGGGTGTGGTGCTGATCGACAAGGGTGCAAAGCCGGTCGATCTGTGTCGCGGCATCGCGATGGCGGTCGAGGCCACGACTGCGGCCCTGCGCGCGGCGGCCAAGCCTGTCAAGGATCATGCCGTCCTGTCGGCGGTGGCCAAAATCTCGGCCTCAAGTGCCGAACTGGGCGAACTCGTGGCCGAGGCTTTCCGCCGGGTTGGCGCGCAGGGGGTGATTTCCACCGACTATGGCACCGGCAATACATCGACGCTGCAAGTGGTTGACGGCATGGCCTTTGATCGCGGCTATATCTCGCATCACATGGTCACCGATCTGGATGCGATGCGGGCGGTGGTGCTGAACCCCTATATCGTGCTGACCGATATCAAGATGAAGTCGCCCAGCCAGTTGGATGCTGCCAAGGCGATTGCCGACGAGGATGGCCGCCCCTTGGTGATCATCTCGGAAGAAACCTCGCCCGAGGTGCTGCTGACCCTGTTGGGCAAGGACGGGCCGGGCAAATTCCTTGTGGTGCATCCGCCAGAATTCGGCCACTGGCGCCGCAACATGATGGAGGATCTGGCGATCCTCACCGGCGGCAAAGTGCTGGCCCGTGATCTGGGCGACACGCTGGAAGCCATCACGCGGCTGGATATGGGAAGCGCGGAACGGATCGAGGCGACCAATTCCGACGCGATGATCATTCGCGGCCATGGCGACCCGCAAGCCATCGCAGCCCGCCGCGCCCAAGTGCAACGCCTGTATGAAGTCGCCCCGCCCAACATCGACAAAGACAAGTTGCAAGAGCGTCTTGCCAAGCTTTGCGGCGGCACGGCCACGATCTTCGCGGGCGGCGTGACGCCTGTTGAGCAGAAGCGCACCATCCAGTTGATCGAGGATTCCCTGAATGCCGTGCGCGCCGCTTCGGACGAAGGCGTTTTGGTTGGGGGTGGCGTGGCGCTGGCGCGGATTGCGCCGTCACTCGCCGAACTGGCACTGGCCGAGGAGGGCGACGTGCGGCGCGGGATTGAACTGGTGCAATCGGTGCTGACCTTGCCGCTGGCCCGCATCGCCTTCAACGCTGGGGCAGAACCCAATGACGTGGTTCGCAAGGTCTGCGCGCTGCATGGCGATCACGGCTACAATGCCGCCACCGGAACCTATCAGGATCTGATGAAATCCGGCGTGATTGATCCGGTGCGCGTCACCTATTCGGCGCTGATGAACGCAGGCTCGGTGGCGACGCTGATCCTGACCACTGAAACCCTGATCGCCGATCTGGCCGAGGATGAAGATCCGACCGCAGGGGCCGCCTTGGGGGGCGGGGCCGAAAAACTTGGCCGTAAGTGATTGGCTGACCATATAAATCAGGAAAGGGCTGCGCCATGAAAGCCGCAAGACTTTACGAATATGACCCCGCAATGAATGTTCAGTTGAAGATCGAAAACGTCAAAGCCCCCACCATCATGGGGCCGACGGATGTGATCGTGAAGGTCGGAGCGGCGGGCCTGTGCCGCACCGATCTGCACATCATCGAAGGTGTGTGGAAGGACATCATGGATCAGGGTGGCAACCTGTTGCCCTATATCATGGGGCATGAAAACGCCGGTTGGGTCGAGGATGTCGGATCAGGTGTTACCTCGGTGAAACCCGGCGACACGGTGATCTGCCACCCGCACCGCACCTGTGGCATTTGCCTGTCGTGCCGCTATGGCGACGACATGCACTGTGAGCACAGCCTGTTTCCGGGCCTTGGGCTGGATGGCGGCTTTGCCGAATATTTCCTGACCTCGGAACGCAGCCTGATCAAGCTGAACCCCAACATCACGCCCTTGGATGTGGCCCCGATGGCCGATGCCGGTATCACCGCCTATCGTGCGGCGAAAAAGGCCGCCAAAGCCCTGCGCCCCGGTGCCTATTGCGTGATCGTCGGGGTTGGCGGCTTGGGCCATATCGCCTTGCAATGCCTGCATGAAATCTCGGGCTGCCGTATCATCGCGGTAGACCGTGAACCTGCCGCGCGGCAGTTGTGCAAAGACCTTGGTGCCGATTTCGTGCTGGATGGCGGCCCGAATGTTATCGAGGAGATCAAGCAGATCACCGGCGGCGGCGCGCAGGTGGTCATGGATTTTGTCGGTGAGTTGGGTGTCGAGAACCTGTGCTGGAAGATGGTCCGCCCCGGTGGCGAGCTGATCATGATCGGCTATGGTGGCAAGATCGAAGTGCCGACCGCGCATCTGGTCATCAACGAGATCAACATCGGCGGCAGTCTTGTCGGCAACTACACCGAACTGGTCGAACTGATGGAGTTGAACGCCGACGGCAAGGTCAAGATGCACTATGCCGAATACAGCCTGGATAACATCAATCAGGCCCTCGACGACTTCAAGCACCGCCGCTTCGCGGGCCGCGGCGTGATCGTGCCGTAAGGCAAAGTGCCGCCCAACCACAGCAAATCCCAAGACGGTCGCCGCAAAGCGGGGCCGTCTTGCAACCGCACATTTGTGCAAACACGGCGCGCATCAAAAGCGGCCGGTCCGATCAACAGGAGAAATCATGTTCAAGAAACTTGTCGCTGAAGTCATCGGCACTTTCATTCTGGTCTTTCTGGGAACCTGCGCCATCGTGTTCATGGGGCCGGATATTGGCAAACTCGGGATCGCTTTGGCCTTTGGACTCGGGGTGATCGCCGCTGCCTATGGCATTGGTGCTGTGTCTGGCGCGCATCTGAACCCTGCGGTTTCTCTTGGCATGGTGGCGGCAGGGCGGATGCAGGTCAGCGATCTGCCGGGATATGTCGGGGCGCAAGTCGTGGGCGCGATTGGCGCGATTGTAGTGATCATGGCGCTTGGCGGCACTGTGGCGGGCGGTCTGGGGCAGACAGCCGTCGGCAGCGCCGGACCAACGGCTGCCTTGATCTTTGAATTTGTGGCAACCTTCCTGTTTGTCACCGTGATCCTAGGCGCCACAGCGCAGGGCGGCGGCGGTGCGCTGGCCGGGTTGGTGATTGGCCTGACGCTGGTGCTGATCCATCTGGCGGGCATCAATATCTCGGGGGCTTCGGTGAATCCGGCGCGGTCGCTGGCTCCGGCCTTGTTCGTGGGTGGTGTGGCGTTGCAGCAGATCTGGCTTTATATCGCAGCCCCTCTGGCGGGCGGTTTGCTTGCCGGCGTGCTGCACAGATCTGGGCTGGTCAGCGCGCCTGTCTGAACGAAACGGGGGAAGGGCAAATCTGTCTCTGCCTTGGTGTCAGACCGCTTTGCCCCTATGCTAAAGCGGCCTGACACACAGACTACAAGCGTTTAACCCAACCCACGGCGAGGCGGATTTCTTCGACCGGTTTGCTCCGCCTATCTAGCCTGCACGCGTCCTTATGGAGAAGCGCACCATGTCAAAACTCATCCATGCGATGATCCGCGTTCTGGACGAGCAACGCTCTGTCGCGTTCTATGAGCAGGCCTTTGGCTTGCGCGTGGTGGATCGGCTGCCCTTTGACACCTTCACGCTGGTCTATCTCGGCAACCCCGAGTCAGATTTCGAACTGGAGCTGACCATCAACACCGGCCGCACCGAGCCTTACAACATCGGCGACGGCTATGGCCATCTGGCGCTGTCAGTCGCCGACCTTGAGGCCGAGCATAGCCGCCTGACGGACGCCGGGCTTGCCCCGCGCAAGATCGTGAACTTCGCCCCGGCAGGCAGCGTGATTGCCACGTTCTTTTTCATTGCCGACCCGGATGGCTATCAGATCGAAGTGCTACAGCGCGGTGGTCGCTATCTATAGGCCGTGATTTTGCCGCTGCGGGCAGGGGGGGCTTAACCAGCCCATCACCCTGAGCGACACCGGAAAACTCTGCCCTCGGGCGGTCCAAGGCTGCGGATCGGACCACCACAGGAGTGTCACCATTCAGTTCGAGACCTTGAACACCGGCACAAACGAAGCCGGCGCCAAGGACTCTTGCGTGCCGACCGCGTCGATGTTTTCAGGGGTAAGCGTGGTGATCTTGGGGCCGGCATGGCGGATCGTCAAACGGCCTTCGATGGCCCGCACGGCCAGTTCTACCGCCAGACGGCCTTGCAGCACCGCGAAATCGGTCGGGGCGGCCAGAATGCGGTTGCGTTTGATGCCCCGATAGACGCCGTGGCTGACATAGGTGGAAACCACGCCGATCCGCTGGGTCAACCCACGGGCGCGCAGCAAGGACACGGCGGCCTCGGCCATGGGTCCGCTGCCGACCAGATAGTCGACATCCGGCACGGTATCCAAGACATCCTCGACCAAAAGCACTTGTTGCTCCAGTCCGGTATCGCCAAAACGGGTGGCGACAATCTGGGCCGAGCTTTCGGCAAGCGCCTCCATGAAACCACGCTCAACGAATTGCACCCAGCCTGCGCCTTTGGGGCCGGGAAACCATGCCAGCCGCACCGGCGCGCTGCCTTTGGGGTGGCGCATGGCAATCGCGCGGCCCGCCGCCGCCCCCATCTCGTGCCATGATACGCTGGATTTGGCGGTGATACCTGTATCGTTCATGTCGTTCACGGCATCAATGACCGGCATCTGTTTGGCGATTTCAACTACTGCCGGGGTCAGCCCGTCGTAGGATACCGGCCCCAGGATCATCGCATCCATCTGACGCTTGCCGCAGGCTTCGACCTGCTCGATCTGGCGGGTCAGGTTGGGATAGCCCCCGGCCTCGTAAAGATCGAAGGACACGCCCAGACGGTTGGCCTCCTCGACCATTCCGTAGTTGACGCTTAACCAGTAGGCATCTTTAAGATGCGGGTATATCACGCAAATCCGCCAAGGTTTGGCGGCGTGGTCCAAAGGTTGATAGGCAATGGTTGTAGTCGGGCTGTCATCATCGAACGGCACGGCTGGCACCTGTATCTGCCACGTTTCACCGTCGGCGATATGGGGTGACAGGGCCAGAAGACCGGCCAGAAACAGATGTCGCAAAAATTGCATGCCTTTGGTCCCATCCGCGATAGTCTGCGAACAGACCATAGGCAAGGTTTAAGCCAGATGCTGCACAAGTCCAGCCTGTCCCGCATCAGTCTGGGACGCATGTTGCTTTTGGCCTTTCTGGTCATTGCAGGGTTGCCGACGGCCACGGGCATTCTGGGCTGGGTCGAATTGCAGAAAGTCGCGCGCAACCAGACCAAGGCGATCAACGAAACGATTCCGGCGATTTCGGAGGTCCGCGGATTTACCGAAGAAAGCAGCCGCATCGTGGCGGTGGCGCCCGAGTTGGCCGCCGTCACCACCGAAGGCGCGCGCCGCGAACGTGCGGCCTATCTATACGCGCAGGTCGATGCCCTGTCCGAACGGGTCAGCCGTTACGAGCGCACCGGCAATGTCGCCCCGCCCGATCTGGCGCGGGCCGAAACCGATGTCCGGAACGGCATCGAACAGTTGGACCGGTTGGTTCAGGACCGTATTGTCGCCATATCCGGGCAGAAGGCGCGGCTACATGTCGGCATGACTGCCACGACCGAGCTTCTGGAGATCGCAGATACCTTGGTGGCCAATGCCCAGATGGGGACATCGGCGGGAATCTCGAACCTTTACGATCTGGAAAACAGCGACCCCGATTCAAACATGCGGCTAGACACCTTGGACAAACTGATCGAAGTCGATCTGTTCCGTCAGGGTCTGATGTCCGAGATGCGCTCGCATATCGGCGAGATCGGGCTGTTGCTGAACCGGATTGCCACGGTGCAGAACCACAAGGATCTTGAAGCCTTGCGGGCAAAGCTTCAGGGCCGGATCGAGATCGTCGCGCGCCGTATCCTGCTGGTCAATGATCCGGTGCGTGCCGAACGTGCCTTGGCGCTGCTGCAACTGATCCGGCCCAGTTCGGCACCGCCACCGGATGCCGAGGATCTTTTCAACCTGACCAAGGGCATCCTTGATCTGAACCGTCTGATCGCCGAGGCGCAGGGCAAGGTGCGCGAAGGGGCAGGGCGGCTGGACACGGAAGCACAGGCCTTGGCCGACCAGATCACCCTGCGGGCCGTGCGGGCCGGAGATGATGCCACCACGGCCATCCGCGCCACACAGCAGCTTTATGCCTGGGGGTCTGTTGCGGCTTTGCTGATCTCTTTGGCGGTGGTGTGGATCTATGTGCGCGGCAATATCACCCGCCGCCTCGATGCGCTTTCGGCCACGATGACGCGGCTTGCCCATGGCGAGGAAGTTGGCCGCATTACCCCCCACGGCATTGACGAGATCGCCGAGATGGAAGCGGCGGTTGAAGTGTTCCGGCTGCAAGGCATCGAGAACCACGAACTTGCCGCCGAGCGCGACCAGAACCTTGCCGAATTGCAGCGCCACCGGCTTGAGTTGCAGATCTTGGTGGCCGAACAAACCATGCAACTGCGTGGCGAGGTCGCCGCCCATGCCAAGGCGCGCAAGCAGGCCGAAGCCGCCGACCGCGCGAAATCCGAATTCCTTGCGATGATGAGTCACGAAATCCGCACGCCGATGAATGGTGTGCTGGGGATGCTGCGGAGCTTGGGGCGCGATGGCCTGACCCCACGGCAGCAAGGCCAGTTGCGTGCGGCGCATGCCTCGGGCGAAGGCTTGATGACCATCCTGAATGACATTCTGGATTACTCCAAGATCGAGGCGGGGACGGCGACGTTGGTGGATGTCACCTTCTCGCCCGTCGATCTGATGCGGGATATTGCCGAGCTGATGACCCCCAGCGCGCAGGAAAAAGGGCTGGCGCTGCATCTGGACGTGCCGGACGGTCTGCCCGTAGCCGTGATCGGCGACATGGGGAAATTGCGCCAGATCCTGTTCAATCTTGTCTCAAACGCGGTCAAATTCACCGATCAGGGCGCAGTTACGATGACCATCGCGGCAACCGGAGCCGCACAGGGCCATGCGGTGACGTTTGCGGTCAGCGACACTGGCAAAGGCATCGCCGAAGCGTCGCAGGAACGGATTTTTGGTGTGTTCGAGCAAGAAGACGCCCAGACGGCGCGGCAATATGGCGGCACGGGTCTGGGCCTTGCGATTTGCAGGCGGTTTGCCGATGCGATGGGGGCAAGCCTGACGGTTCAAAGCATGCTTGGCGTGGGAACGGTGTTCACGCTGGTCGCGCAGTTTCGGGTGGGCGATGTGTCTGATCTGCCGCTTGATCCGCCGCCGGTGCAGGCACAGCCGCACACACCAAAACTGCATGCGCTGGTGGTGGAGGACAATGATATCAACCAGATGGTCATTCAGACCTATCTGGAGGATTTGGGCCACACGGCAAAGGTGGTGTCCACCGCCGAAGCGGCGCTTGATGCCTTGGGCAAGGTGCGGTTCGACGTTATTCTGATGGACGTGAACCTGCCCGGTCTGTCCGGCACGGCCGCGACGCGGGCGATCCGCGCGATGGCTGATCCCGCCATTGCCGCGCTGCCGATCATCGGTATATCCGCCCATGTGCAAGAAGTGGATCGCTTGGAAAACCTGCGGGCTGGCATGTCGGCAATTCTGCCAAAACCGCTCTCGCCCGAGGCTTTGCTGGCGGCGTTGCGCGAACAGGTGCCGCAAAAACATGCCCTGTTTGATCTTGCCGCCGACATGGGGGCAGGGCGTGCCACCGAACTGGCGCAGCTCTTTCTGACAGGCCTGCCCGATGGGTTGGGTGTGATCGAGGCCCTTGCAGAGCAAAGGGATTTCAAGGCCTTGTCGCGGGCCGCGCATCAGATGAAGGGTGCTGTGGGCAATTTCGAATTGCCGGTTCTTGCAGCCCATCTGAACCGGATCGAGAGTTTGGCCGAAGCAGGCCCATCAGCCGAGCTTGATCTTTGCCTGCGCCATCTGCCGCCAACCATCGAACAGGGCCGCTTGGCGCTGGTCCATGCGCTGGGCCTGCTGGATGCAAACCTTAGTCAAGCTGCGCGGTGAACACATAGCCCTCGCCATGCGAGGTGGTGAAAATCCGCGGCGCCTTGGGGTCATCCCCAAGCTTTGCGCGCAATCGCTGCACCAGCACATCGATGGTGCGGGTGTTGGTGCCGTCTTGTCGGTGGGTGATGGCCATGATCAATCGATCCCGACCCATGACCGTGCCGGGATTGGTCACGAAAACCCGCAGCAATTCATACTCGGCGCGGGTCAGCACGATCTGCTCGCCTGCCGCGTTGGTCACCTGACGCGAGGCAACATCAAAGGTCAGGCCGTTGAAGTGAAACACTTTCCGCGTCAGGGCGCGCATCGCGGCAGTGCGCCGCAGCAGGTTCTTGACGCGCGCCAGCAACTCACGCCGGTTGAACGGCTTGCAGACATAATCATCCGCCCCCAGTTCCAGTCCGACGATCCGGTCCACGTCATCGGTGCGGCCAGACAGCAGGATGATGCCGATTTCCGACCGCGCGCGCTGTTCGCGGGTGATTTCCAGACCATCCTTGCCCTGTAAATTGATGTCGGCAATCAGCAGATCGGCGGTGCCTTGGGCAAGGATCTTTTCGGCCTTCTCGGCGGTGTCACATTCCGAGATGCGATAGCCGAACGACCCCAGATAGGACACCAAAGCGCTGCGCGTTATCGGTTCGTCTTCGACAATGACGATATGCGCTGGCCTTGCTGACATAGGCACCTCGGGGTGGCAGTTTCATTCTGTTAACAATTTTTTACAAATAATGCGAGTCCATTCATCGCGCGGGTCTGACGCATTAACAACCGCAGCCTAGCGTTGAGTCGCAGGGAAAGACTCAATTTCCCGCGACACACCGCGCGCAAGCGTGGAACAACAACAGGGACCGCACCATGAAATCTGTCACCAAGATGCTTGCAAGTGCTACCGCACTGGCATTGCTTGCGCCCGCCGTTTGGGCGGAAGATTCCACCGACCCGATCATGATCCCCCTTCACAACTGGTCCAGCCAGATCGTGATGAGCCATGTCGTCGGCGATGTGTTCGCCTCGATGGGCAACACGGTTGAATATGTCACGACCGACAGTCAGGCCGTCTACGAATCCGTGCGTCTGGGCGATGTTTCGCTGGAGCTTGAGGTCTGGGAAGGCGCGTTTGGCGCGTCGTTTGATGCCGCCGTCGCCAAGGGCGGCATCCATGCCGCAGGCGCGCATAATGCCGTCACCCGCGAGGATTGGTGGTATCCGATGTGGACCAAAGAGGCCTGCCCCGGCCTGCCGGACTGGAAGGCGCTGAACGAATGTGCCGCCCTGTTCGTCACGCCGGAGACCGGCGACAAAGGCCGCTTCCTTGGCGGGCCGGTGGACTGGCTGAAGCATGATCAGGAAAAGGTCGATGCTTTGGGGATGAATTTTGCTGTGGTCAACGCGGGATCGGCTGCTGCGATCTGGGCGGAAATCGGTGCTGCCGAAAAGACCAAAACACCCATCGTGGTGTTCAACTGGACCCCGAACTTTGCCGAAGCGGTCTGGCCGGGCGAGTTTGTCAACTTTCCGGAATGGGTTGCGGGCTGCAATGAAGATCCCGCTGTTGGCCCGATCCCCGACAAGACCTTTGATTGCGGCAACCCCGCTAACGGCTATCTGAAAATCGCGGCTTGGGATGGCATGAAGGACAAATGGCCTGCCGCCTATGCCGTCTTGGCCAAGGTCAGCCTGACCAACGCCCAGATCGCCGAGATGGCAAAGCTGGTCGATATTGACGGCATGGAGCCGGAAGATGCCGCAAAGGCATGGATGGATGCCAACCCCGATGTCTGGAAAGCGTGGCTTGGCTAAGCCTGCCTGACCTGTCTCTGGCCCTCCCGGTTCTGTGCCGGGTGGGTCTGTCTTTACCCCAGATCGGAATCCAAGCGTGACTGAAAGCGTCATCACCTGCAGCAATGTCTCGAAGATTTTCGGACCAAATCCGGCGCAACATCTTGCGGATATGAAGGCCAATCCGGGGCTTTCGTCGGCGGGCTATGTCTATGCGGTGCGCGACGTCAATCTTGAGGTGCGGCGTGGCGAGATGCTGGTGGTCATGGGCCTGTCAGGGTCAGGCAAATCGACATTGGTGCGCTGCCTGTCCCGGTTGATCGAGATCACCGGCGGGTCGGTGACGGTTGAAGGCCGCGACATTGCCTCGCTGTCCGAGCCAGAACTGATCGACCTGCGCCGCCGCAAGATGGGCATGGTGTTCCAAAGTTTTGGCCTGTTGCCCAATCGCTCCGTGCTGGAAAACGTGGCTTTCCCGCTGGAAATGCGCGGGCAGGATCGCGCCACCCGCTACGCCCGTGCGCGCGAAATGCTGGATCTGGTGGGGCTGAAAGGGCGGGAGGACTATTTCCCGCGCGAACTGTCGGGCGGCCAGCAGCAGCGTGTCGGCATTGCGCGGTCTTTGGCGGTTGAACCCGACATCTGGTTTCTGGACGAACCCTTTTCGGCGCTTGATCCCCTGATCCGGCGCGAGATGCAGGATGAATTCCTGCGTCTCAAGGGCATGATGAACAAGACCATCATCTTCATCACCCATGATTTTGACGAGGCCTTGCGTCTGGCCGACCGCATTGCCATCATGAAAGACGGTCGGATTGAACAATGCGACACCCCTGACCAGATCGTGTTGCACCCCGCCACCGACTATGTCGCCAAATTCACCGCCGAGATTGACCGCGCCCGCGTGGTGCATATCGGCAGCCTTGTGCGGCCGTTGTCCGGCCCCGCCAGCGGTGAACCGGTTGCGGCACAGCGCACCATCCGCGATCTGGCCCGCCAACTGGTTTCGGACAACCGCAGTCAAATTCCGGTTGCCGATGCCGAGGGCAAGATCATCGGCTCTGTCTTGCGGCAAGAGGCGTTGGATGTCTTGCTTGGGGATGGGCGGTGATGGCGGTGAAGGCGTGGCATGTGACGACGGCCAAACTGCTTCTGGCGCTGGCGGTTGCACTGATGATTGCCAAGGTGATCCTGCCGCCGGAACTTATCCGTCCGCCCGAATGGCTGGTGCTGCCCTTTGCCGACTGGATCAACGCCGCGTTCTATTTTCTGCAAAACGATCTGGGGTTGATGAGTCTGACGCGGGCCTTTTCGGATGTGGTGGAATGGCTGCTGAACGTCACGGCCAACCTGCTTTACGGCAAAAGCCGGTGGCCAAACATCGGCCCGATCCCGTGGGGAGTCATTGCCGCGACGGCCTTCATGGCCGGCTATGCCTTGAAAGGCTGGCGGCTTGGCGTTCTGAGTGGTGGGACATTCGTCTGGATCGCGCTGATGGGGCAATGGCAATGGGCGATGGAAACCTTGTCGGTCATCGTCGTTGCCGCGCCATTTTCGGTGTCTTTGGGCCTGACAGTGGGGGTGCTGGCGTGGCGGTCGCAGCGGTTCGAGCGCATATTGAACCCGATCCTGAACATAGCACAGTCGCTGCCGCACTTTGCCTATATGATCCCGGTGGTGGTGTTCATTGGCGTCGGCCCCAAGGCGGGCGCGATTGTTACGATTATCTTCTCGGTGCCGCCGATGATCCACATGACTCTTCTGGGGCTGAAGAAAGTCCCGGATGAGGTGATCGAGGCCGGCAAGATGTGCGGGGCGACGCGCTGGCAGTTGCTGACGCGGGTGCGTATCCCCACAGCGCGGGCCGAGATCCTGATCGGGGTCAATCAGGTCATCATGCAATGTCTGGCGATGGTGGTGCTGGCCAGCTTCATCGGCATGCCGGGCTTGGGGCAAAAGCTGCTGCAACTGCTGCAATCCCTGAAGATCGGCCTGTCGGTGGAAATCGGCGTGACCATCGTTTTGCTGGCCGTCACTCTGGATCGTTTGTCCAAGGCATGGGCGCTGCGATTGCCCGCGCATGATGTGCCAAGCCCGCGCTGGATCGACCGCAACCGCCTGCTGGTCATCTGGCTGGCGCTCTGCGCCGCAGCCTTCGTTCTGGCACAGATTTTCCCCTATTTCCTTGAGGTTGAACGCAAGCAGGCCCTGTCGGTGGCTGGCCCGATCGATAGCTTGATGGATCACCTGATCCGCCTGATCGCGCCGGTGACGGCGTGGCTGCGCTGGTTCCTGATCACATGGGTGCTGATTCCGATGCGGGACGCCTATCTGTGGCTTCCCTTCACCGCAGTCCTGATGCTTTTGGCCGCTGTCGGTTGGGCCATCGGTGGCCTGCACTCTGCGGCAATCTGCGTGGCCTATTTCGGATTGATTGCGCTGTCCGGCTGGTGGGATCGCGCCATGATTACCGTCTATATGGTCAGCATTTCCGTTTTCGTTGCGGCGCTGATCGGCCTGCCCTTGGGGATCTGGGCGGCGCGCAACACTGCACGGTCGGCGCGTATCCTGTTGATCTGTGACACGGCGCAAACCTTTCCAAGCTTCATCTATCTGATCCCGGTCATCATGCTGTTTGGCGTGAATGACGTGGCCGTGGTGGCGGCTGTCGTGGTTTTTGCCGCCGTGCCAATCGTGCGCTACACCATCGAGGGCCTTCGCAATGTGCCGCCCGAACTGATCGAGGCCGCAGATATGGGCGGGGCGACGCGTAGGCAGGTTCTGTGGCATGTGCGGCTGCCGATGGCCTTGCCCACCATGCTGGTTGGTGCCAACCAATCGGTGATGTTCTCGCTGTTCATGGTCATCATCGCGGCCTTCATCGGCACGCAGGATCTGGGCCAAGAGATGCAGCGCGCGCTGTCCTCCACCGATGTTGGCAAGGGGCTGGTGCTGGGGTTTGCGGTGGCCTTCATGGGGCTGATGACCGATCATCTGATCACCCGCTGGTCCGAGGATCGCAAACGCGCGCTGGGGATTTAGGGCGGCAACAGAGCGCGCCCTAGAACCTGCGGGTTTCGAAACAGATTTGCGCCCAAACCAAGGATTACGGGCGCCGATCCCACACTTTTAGCTAAGGCCGCGCGGCACGGCTTCAGCGCTGACTTCGGCCGCTGCCCGCCCGTTCCGCAAATGGCTGCGTTCATTGGTAAACATCGTGAGATGTATTCGGTCGAGCCGATCTCTCTGACACCGCAGTTCGCCCCGTCCACTTACCGCGACCGGCGTGCCATTGCAGGTGATCCTGACCGGTCCAGATTGTATGCCGCTGTGAGCGTCATGATCGGCGAGGCATGGGGGCCACTGGAAACGCCGCCTTGCCTAATCCCATGACCGGACCCATGGCGAAATTCTTGCTGCGTTTCGGGTGATCTTCGCCGGTCTGGTGCTGTCTGCACCGGTGGCGCGCGCGTGGAATGATGTATCGATGCAAGAGATGCGCTTGGCAGGTGGTCAAAACGCAGCCGGTTTCTGCTTGCCCATGTTGTATATGGCTGGCGGGCGCTGCATCATGCAGGCGAGATTTCTGTCATGGTATCAACAAATGACGCTTAGTCGCCAGCCCACTGGCCCCGCCATGATGGGACTTACCGCCGAAGAAGCGCAGCGTCGGCTTGCGTCGGAAGGGCCGAATGAACTTCCATCGGGCGACCATCGGACCGGCCTTCACATCCTGCTTGATGTCGTCAAAGAGCCGATGCTTGCCTTGTTGCTTGCGGGCGGTGTCATCTACGCGCTGTTGGGGGAAACGCGGGATGCCGCCGTCCTGACGGTTTTTGCCTGCCTGTCGGTTGTTATCACTTTGGTCCAAGAGATGCGGAGCGAGAAGGTTCTAGCCGCGCTGCGCGACCTGAGCAGCCCGCGCGCATTGGTCATTCGAGATGGTGTGAGACAGCGCATTGCGGGACGCGAGGTTGTGCGCGGAGACATCATTGTTCTTTCCGAAGGGGACCGCATCCCCGCAGACGCGCGGCTGCTGAGCGCGCAGGATCTTCAGGCCGATGAGTCGATTCTGACGGGGGAGGCCATCGCTGTCCGCAAATCCGCAGCATTTGGCCCCGAAACAGAGCCGGTGCTTCCCGGAGGGGACGATCTGCCGCTTGTCTTTTCCGGCACTCTGGTCGTGCGTGGAAAAGGCGTTGCCGAGGTCAGGGCGACGGGGGCTGCAACCGAAATCGGCAAGATCGGCAAATCCCTTGCCTCGGTAAAGCCCGAGCCTCCGCGTCTTTATGTGCAGACCCGTCGGATCGTGCTGTTCCTTGCGGTTGCGGGGGCTTTGGTCAGCGTGCTGGTCGGCGGGTTGTATGTCTATCTCAAGGGGGATTGGCTGGAAGCCCTGTTGGCAGGGATTGCCATCGGCATGTCGATGCTGCCGGAAGAGTTTCCGGTCGTGCTTGCCATCTTCATGGCGATGGGAGCATGGCGGCTGTCGAAAGCCCGTGTTTTGACGCGGCGGGCGGCGGCCATCGAGACGCTTGGGGCTGCAACCGTCCTTTGCACGGACAAGACCGGCACACTCACCCAGAACCGTATGGCCATCCGCGAGGTGCGCTTGCCTGACGGGCGGGTTTTCGAGGCCGGAGGCAGGGGTTTGCCGCAGGCTGACTTTGTCGAGGTGATACAAAATGGCCTTCTGGCCTGTGATCCCCAGCCTTTCGATCCGATGGAACAGGCCTTCCATGATCATGGGGGGCAGGTAGACCGAGAGTGCGGGCTGACGCTGGTTCGGACCTACGGGCTGCGCCCCGATCTGCTTGCCATGTCCCAGATATGGCGGCCTGTCGCGGCACACCAAGATTGCGTTGTTGCCACAAAAGGAGCGCCGGAAGCGATTGCCGGACTTTGCCGCCTTTCAGCCGATGAGCATGGTGCGGTGGCGCGCGCAGTGGATGCGATGGCCAGAGACGGGCTTCGGGTTCTTGCGGTGGCCAGCGGGAGCGTTCGGGGCGATGATATGCCGGACAAGCAACAGAACCTGCGCTTGACCTTTCTGGGGCTGGTCGGGCTTGCCGATCCCTTGCGCGAGAGTGTCCCGCAGGCCGTTCTGGAATGCCGCCGCGCTGGCATAAAGGTGAAGATGATTACCGGCGATTATCCGGTTACGGCAACGGCCATCGCACGCGAGGCGGGTCTTGACGGTCAGCATCCGCTGACCGGTCGGGAACTTGACGCCCTTGACGATGCAGCACTTATGGAACGGATCGGGCGGGGCGACGTATTTGCCCGCATCATGCCCGAACAGAAACTGCGGATCGTGAATGCGCTGAAGGCGGGGCGCGAGGTGGTGGCGATGACCGGCGATGGCGTGAACGATGCGCCGTCGCTGAAAAGCGCCCATATCGGGATCGCGATGGGCGGGCGGGGTACGGATGTGGCGCGTGAAGCCTCGGGTATTGTCCTGCTGGATGACGATTTCGGCTCGATCGTGCGTGCGGTCCGGTTGGGCCGCAGGATCTACGATAACCTGTGCAAGGCGATCAGTTTCATCTTTGCGGTTCACCTGCCCATTGCCGGTTTGGCCATCCTGCCCCTTCTTTTCGGTCTGCCGATCATCCTTGGCCCAATCCACATTGCCTTTCTCGAAATGGTGATCGATCCGGTCTGCACTCTGGTCTTCGAGGCCGAGGAAGAAGAGGACGATATTATGGACCGCCCGCCCCGTGACCCCGAGGAGCGGCTTTTCTCGGCAGGATTGATCAGTTGGAGCGTGACGCAAGGCTTGATCGCCTTTGCTGCCGTTGCAGCTATCCTGTTTCACGGCGCACAGAAGGGGATGCCAGAAGACGAACTGCGCGGCCTGACCTTCTTTACGCTGGTCATCGTCATCATCGCGCTGATCTTTGCGAACAGATCGTTCAAGGCATCGCTTGTGGCGGCGATAGGTCGTCCGAAACCTGCGCTTGTGCTGGTGCTTGCCATTGTGACCGGTATTCTGGCTGCAATAAACCTCTTGCCCGTCGCGCAGGAGCTTTTCCGTTTCGGTCCGCTTCATGCGGATGATCTTGCCATGACGGCGGGAACCGGACTGGGCGTTCTGCTGGTTCTCGAACTGCTGAAGCCCTTCTGGCGCACGGCGCGCCGTCACAGGATCATGCCGGATCAGGCATGATCCGATTTGGGTCTAAAGCGCCGCGTGTCTTGCGCCCCGCCTTCTGTCCAGCAGAAATCCTGTAAGGGGAATTTGGTGGCTGCAAGGCGGCTCTACGCCATCAGTATAGACCGTATATCAAAAGAGAGATGGGGGTGTCCTGTCGATATGTGGCACCGCGCGGCGGCATCGTTACTGTGAAGGTGTTTGGTTTGCGTCTGATCGAGACCTTTGCCCAGATGGGGCAAAGGCTGTTCTTTGGCGCAATATCAACAGTTTGAACGCTTTGTGGAGATGGTCGTCCATTTTCGACGGGCAGAAATGGGCACCGGGATACTTTGAATGATGAACCGATTTGCACAACCGCGTCCGTTTTTGGGTGGGTCCGCGCCGACAGAAATCCGTGGCAGCATGTTGCGCTGTGTTGCGCCTGATGTGACGGTTCAAACGCGCTTTGCACGGGCCAGACGCATGGGGCGCGATGGCCTTGTTGCGGTGCTTCTGTGTACATCCGGTGCGGTTCCGGCATGGTCGCAAGTTGTAACGGCCCCCTATACCGAAACCCAGACCGTTTCTGCCTCGGCCGATATCACCACGCTGCCGGACAGCGGGGTTGGCGGGAGAAGTGGGCGCGCCGGTTACTATAGCTGCAATCAGATGACTTGGGGCTTGGCTTGCGCGGATTTCTATTCCTTCGGCAGTTTTTCAACGACGAGCGCGTCGAATGGCACCAATGCACCTGTGGGCGGAACCGTGGCCGATGTGTCTTCGGACCAACCGGAAATCGTCTCGGTTGTCGATTATGATCCCGCGACGGTGGCAAGCCCCGGCTTCTCGGTCACTGTGACGCAGCTGGCCGGAAGTGTGGATACAAAGCTGGTCACGTCCGGGGATGGGCTGACAGCGGCGGATTTTGTAAACGGCGGTGCGGCCTTTTATCTGAAAGGCACCACGCAGGAGGGAACCCCATTTACCATCCCGTTCGCCGAAACGGTGACGGGAACGCCGCCAAATGTGGTTTATAGCGACGGCTGGACGCTGGCAGAGGTGGCCGCAGCGATCAATGCCGAGGATCTGGGGCTGCTGGCCAGCGTTGAGGCTGATCCCGATACGGGCGATCTGGCTCTGGTTGTTGCGGGGGCGGCAGGCGACAGCCGCGATTTCAGTCTGGGCGCGTTCACCGACGTTTCGCTGGGCGGCCAATCGGTAGATCAATCGCTTGCGGATCTACCATTTGGCGAGATCACGACGAAAACCGATCCGGTTCAGGCACAATATACGGTTACGGGCAGCGGCAGCGGTGATGGCAGTTTCCAGTCGGATCTGAACGAGATCACCGTCGACGGTATCACGGTTCAACTGGCCGACCTCGGCACATCGACCCTAAGCGTCAGCCAGTTGCAGGCGGGTGTCGGCGTTGGCACCAATGGCATCGCGGGCGTGGATGGTATCGCGATCAGCCATGATCTGTTGGTTCCAGACGTTGCCGTGGGCGAAACGGCTTATGATTTGTCAACAACCGGCGGTGATGCGGGGCAGGCCGGTCAGGGTGGTCAGGGCGGCACAGGCGGGGCGGGTGGTCAGGCCTCGACCGGGACGGTTCCCGAGATCATGGTTATCGTCTTTCCACCATTGACGATCCCCACAACCGGGTCTTTCGCGCTTCGCGGGGGGATTGGCGGAACCGGTGGGACCGGTGGCACTGGCGGTATCGGCGCGATGGGGGGGACGGGCGGCGGGCTGCACTTTGGCCTTGAAACCTCGACAATCTCTGCGGACCTGATCTTTCAGGGCATATCAACAGGCGGCATCGGTGGCGAAGGCGGGCAGGGCGGTCTTGGCGGCACCGGCGGCGCAGGTGCTGATGCTGTCGCGGCGGTGCAATCGTCGAGCCTGCTTCCCGAGGTAGTATCGGCTGCGGGCAACACCGGCGGCATCGGCGGGGTCGGCGGCATTGGCGGCCTTGGGGGGACGGGCGGTGCAGGCGGAGCGGTTGATGTCACTTTGGACATGGGGCAGGCGCTGGCCGAAACCGGCGTGATTGCCAGATCGACCGGAGGGGCGGGCGCACAAGGTGGTCAGGGTGGCACGGGTGGCACGGGCGGCACAGGCGGCGACGCTATCGCCTTCACCGATTTTGTCACCGGCACCACCGCCCAAGACGGCAGCACCGGTGGTCAGGGTGGCACTGGCGGCGCAGGTGGCACAGGCGGCGCGGGCGGCGGCGGTGGCTCTGTCGGGCTGACGAACACCACCGCACAGCTTGAGGTCGCCGGAGTGGCGCTGACGGCGATCAGTCAGGGCGGCACGGGCGGTCAGGGCGGCACGGGGGGCATTGGTGGCACGGGCGGCACCGGCGGGGCTGCGGATGTCACCACGAACTTTGTCACCATGACCAGAACTGCTTCGGCCGGAACCGGTGGTACTGCAGGCGACGCCGGAGACGCGGGCAAAGGCGGTGCGGGGGGAACCGGTGGTGCGGTCACTGTGCTGAACCTTGGTTTGCAGAGCAGCATCATTGCCGGTCAAACCGCCATTCTGGCACAAAGCCTTGGCGGTATTGGTGGCGCGGGTGGCACCGGCGGGGTCGGGGGGACGGGCGGTCAAGGTGGACCTGCGGATGTAACCTCGGATACCAATAGCATGGCGTCGGGCAGTCAGGGCGGAAATTTCGTTCTGCCGGAAGCCGATGCTATGTATGCCGGTCTTGTCGGCGGGCGTGCCGGTGGCGGGAATGGCGGCAACGGTGCAGATGGTGGCGACGGCGGGGCTGGCGGAAACGGCGGCTCTGTCTTTGTCCAGAACGAACAAGGCATTTTCGTTGCCGCGACGCTTTATGGGTCGGGCATACAGGCTGAAAGCCTTGGTGCGATCGGTGGTGGCGCGGGGGCTGCGGGCAGCGCAGGTCTTGGCGGTGCTGGCAGTCAGGCTGGCGACTATTTTTCGCCCCTTAGCGGTATTCTGACCGGTGCCTGCACCCTTGTGACCAAGGGAAGTGATTGCGGCATCGTGCTGGAATGGCCAGAAGGCCCCGGCGGGTCGGCAGGCACCGGCATGGGCGAGATCGGCAACGCCAACCTGACCGGAGGCTTTGGCAGCATAGTGTCCGTGGAAAATGCAGGCCGGGTCGCCACATTCGGCGACCATGGCGATGGTATCATCGGCATCAGCATGGGCGGCGTTCACGGGCTGGGCGGCTATGTCGCGCAAGAGGTGTTCTGGACGGGCCTTCCGACCGGAGCGCAAAGTGGCGGGGCGGGGGATGTGACACTCTCCAATGCCGGTGAAGTGCTGACAGCGGGCGACTATGCAGCGGCGATGACGGCTTTGTCATATGGTTCCGGCTATGGGTCGGGCGCTGTTACGGTGTCGAATGATGGCGGGACCATTGGAACATCTGGCCTGTTGTCGCATGGCATCATCGCCGAAAGTCACGCTTTCGCAAGCGCAGGATTGGAAGAACCTGCCGCGGCCGGAAGTGTCGAGGTGTCGAACGCTGCGGGCCATATCTCGACCGAGGGTGCGGGTGCCATCGGCGTTCTGGCGCATAGCTGGTCGGACATCGGCACAGCGGTGGCCGTCACGATCAATAACGTCGGCGGCGAGATCCTGAGCTTTGGCCGCGATAGCGGTGTGTCGGTTGATGCGCGCAGCGTGGCCCTGAATGGAGCCGCTGGCGACGTCCATTTGGACAACTCCGGTGGCAGGATCTACAACGTAGGGGCGGAGGGTGCTGTTGTGCTGCAAAGCCGTTCTGCCACTGCCAAGGCGGGGGATGTCTCGGCCCTGAACCACAGTGCGATCATTTCAAGGGAAGATGGCAGCACGGCGATCACGCTGGACAGCACCGGAGCCATCAACGGCGATATCCTGCTTGAAAATGCGGGCCTGATACGGGGCGGCAAGACCGGAACTGCAATCGCGATCATCGGTGGTGCGGAAAATCTGATCCTCAACGACGGGGCGCTGGACCCTGATGATACTGCGGTCATCCGCACGGCTGGCATCGTAACGGATACAGTGATCACGGCGACCAGTGGAAATGATGCGATCCAGAACCTGAACGGGGCGATGATCATCGGATCGGTCAAACTGGGTGCCGGTTTGAACAGTTTCCTGAATGGCGGCAGCGCCTATTTCCTGTCCGGCGGCGAGATCGACCTTGGTGCGGGCAATACGCTGACCAACCACGGTTATCTTTCCTTGGGCGGGCTAGGGGCCGTCATGAACGATGGCGGCGAGGATGCGGTGCTGAATGGGCGCACCACCTATGGCCCGACAGTCTTGACCGGCAATTTCGTTCAGGGCGCGATGGGCCAGATGCTGACGGATCTGAACTTTGCGACCGGCATCGGACGTATGGACTATGCCGATCTGCTGCAGGTTTCGGGCAATGCCGTGCTGGATGGCTATGTCACGCTTGAGTTGATCACGGGGGCAGGCAAGCCGGGCAGCTTCTCGATCCCGCTGCTGACCGCCACCACGATCACCGATACAGGTATCGAAATCTATCCAACCTTCGCCTCGGGCGGGGGTTCGACGACGGTTGTGTTCCAGCCCGGCCTTCGCAGCACCGAAGACACGCTGTTTCTCGATTATGCAGTCGATTTTGCGCCCGAGTGGCTGACCCCGAACCAACTGGCCTATGCCAAGATGGTCAATGCAATCCAGACCCAAGGCGTTCCGGCCTATGAGCCTGTCGCCTTCGCCTTGGCGGCGATTACAGATCCGACCGACTATCGCCGCGCACTGGACTCCTTGACGGGAGAAGGCACGGCTGCGGCACAGCATGTCGGGCTGGAAAGCCGTGGCGCTTTCATGGGCGGTGCATTGCAGCATGTCGGGGCGCAGTTGAAATGTGACAAGTCGTCTGGCGCATTGCCCGCACTCTGCGATCAGGAAACCCATTGGTGGAGTGAGGCGAAAAGCCAATACGGCGATATTTCGGGCAATTATCCTGACAGGGCGACACATAGCTACAATGCCTCATCCGCGACGTTCGGCGGGGATTCCCTGACGGTCGGGGCGACAACGCTGCTGGATGGAGATCGGACGCTGGGGTGGTCATTTGGCAGGGCAGGGGGCCGCTATACCGTTCTGGATCGTTGGACGCAGGGCGAGTTTTCCCAGATCAACATGGCGCTTGGCTTTGGCAAATCCTATGATAATGGCCTTTACATCAAAGGGCTGGCCTCTCTCGGGTCTGGCGATACCGAGCAAATGCGCTCTGCGATGGGGCATTCTGTGAACGGCAAGTTTTCGGCCAAATCTGCGGGCGCGAAACTGGAACTGGGGTATCAGCCAACGCGCGGCCTGACGCCGTTTGCGTCCTTCCAGTTTGATCGTCAGCGTCGTGCGGCCTTCGACGAGGATGACATGACCTGGGGCAACAGCTATGTCGCGCAAACAACATTCAGCCGCGAGCTGACCCTTGGGGTTGAATTTGATGAAAAGGTGGCCGGCGCATCTGGTGATGCGGTGCGAATTTTTGGCCGCATTGCCGGATCAACTGAATTTGCTCCCGAGCGCAGCGTCACCGGTTCATCGCTGGCTGCACCTGACTTCAGCTATAGCGTGAGCGGATTGCCACAAACGCAAGAACGGCTGAATGCCAGCCTTGGGATCGACTACGCGGTGTCCGATGCTGCAACGCTGCGCTTTGAAGCGGAAGGCTATGTCAGTGAAACGACAAGCTACGGTGCGCTGTCGCTGTCCTTTGATGCGCGGTTCTAAGGGGGCGATAGATGTTTGCAGGCCATGTGATCATGTGGCCACGGCAGATGCAGCTCGGCGAGAGGTTTAGGTCTCCGTTGCAAACCGCCTTGTCTGTGCTGCAGATGTTGGTGCAACAGCAGTCCTGATCGGTAAGCTGCCTTCACGGCAGGAGTGAAAGCGTGCCTGTGGCTCCAAGGGGCCGCGGCACCACCCCGTTGGGGGACATTCCGCCGGTTGGGCGGTTCGGCCTCAGCCGGATATTGCGCCGTCTTCAAATTTTCACCAAACTCGAGCCAAAATCGAAATGAATTTCGGCAGAAGCGGTCCACTGCCGACCATTATTCCAGACTATTATGGGCCTTCTCGTGCGAACCGTGACACGAAGAAAGGGATGCAGGCAGGCGGATGCGGCGCACTTTTGACAAACTGCTTGGCTTGCCACTTGTGGCGATGACCCTGATCGTTCTGCAACTGGTTTGCGCTGTCTTGTTCGTGGTCGATCTGGCATCCGAATTGGCTATTTTGGGGCGCGCGCCTGCCGATACGCGCCATCTCGTGCTTGAGACGGTCGCAATTCTTTGCCTTCTGGCGGGAATCGCGTTCGAATGGCGCGAAGGCAAAAGACTGTTGCGCCGCACGGTCATTCTTGAAGAAGAATTGAGAAATGCCCGCAAGACGGTCTTTGATCTGATCGAGACGCATTTCGAGAGCTGGGGTCTGACGCCATCCGAACGGGACGTGGCCGGTTTTGTGGTCAAGGGACTGACCACGGCTGAAATTTCGGTACTGCGTGGTTGCACCGAGGCGACAGTCAAAGCGCATCTGAACGCCGTTTATCGCAAGTCGGGATCGGTCAATAGGGCCGGAATGCTAAGCCATGTCATCGACAGCTTGGTCAATGGCACTTTCGATCACAAGCAGCAGGCGGATTTGCCGCGCGCTGAATGACGCAACTGTGATGCCGCCGCGAAGCAGGTGAGTCGCTTTGCGCTGGGCGGATAAGCGGGTCCGCCTTCGCTATGGGCGGGGGCGTTGGAATGGGCCGCGCGAACCATTTTACCCATCTCCTCCCGGGGGGCTTTCACCGCAGGCAGGATGCGGTTTAACAGCGTCTGCGCCCTTCGGATGTAAGAACCTGCGGCTGGTTCATCGATGCATGTGCGCGCCACAGATTCCATGCCGATGAAGGGGCAGACCTGATCCAGCGGCGCCGAATGGTTAGCAAAATAGCCATAAACTGCGGGTGTAAAGCACAGAAATCCGGTGGCCTAGAACTCGGGGCGAATGGTGAAGGCTTGGAAAAGGGTGTCTCAGCTGTCGCCATCCGACAGCTCGGCACCTTGAGCCGTCTCCAACATTAGGGAAACGAAATGCCGATTTCATCTCTTCCACGATCGGTCGTCCGGTCATTGGTTCTGATGTTCTTTACCACTCTTGGCGCGGGCGCTGTCTCGGCACAAGAAGCGGTAGATAACCCTGGCCGTCTTCTGGCCTCGAACTGTTTCCAGTGCCATGGCACCAACGGGACGCCCGTTGCCGGTGGCTTTGACAAGATTGCCGGTGGCAGCGTGAAGGAGATCGTCTCCGAGTTGTCCGAGATGCGGGCCGAGGCGATTGCCGGGTCAGAGCATCCGATCATGACGGTTCACGCACAGGCCTATAGCCTTGCGGAAATCGATCTTATCTCGCGCTATCTGGCAACTGTCGGGGCCGTGGCCCCCAGCTCGTTCAAGCTGACGGTGGCGAAAACCGGAACGGGCAAAGGCACCATCACCTCGTCCCCGTCCGGCATCAACTGCGGCAGCACTTGCTCCAAGACCTATACCAAGACAACTTCGGTGACGCTGAAGGCTGCGGTGACCTCGGGCAGCGTGTTCGCAGGCTGGAGCGGCGCCTGCACCGGCACGGCAACCTCTTGCACCGTCTCTGTTGCTTCGGCCGCGACTGTTGGCGCAACCTTTAATCTTGCGTCTTCCGGCGGTGGCACGGGCGGAACGGGCGGCACGCCGGTTTCCAGCAGCATCACGCTGAAACTGGAAAAAGCCGGCAAGTCCTATGGCACCGTCGTTTCCAATCCGGCGGGCATCAACTGTGGTCTGGGCTGTGAAAAAGCATCGGCACCCCTGCCCAAGAATACGGTGGTCACGTTGACAGCGGCCCCTGTTTCGGGACGCAAGTTTGTCGGCTGGAGCGGAGCTTGCCGTGGCACGGCAGCCGTCTGCACAATCACACTTTCGGCGCAACGCGAGGTCAAGGCGACCTTCAAATAACCCGCTAGGATCATGCCCTGCAGGGGCAGCAGCGGATTGACAGAAGATTTGAGAAGGAGACTCTCCATGGATCGCAGAACATTCTTCGGCATGTTGGCCGCAGGCACGGCCGGGCTTTCGGCCACGGCCCCCGAACTGGGCGCGCAGACGGTCAGCGCAAAGAAATTCGTGGTTGTGGGCGGCGGCATGGCAGGCGCAACCTGCGCGAAATACCTTGCCATGTGGGCCAAGCGCAGCGGGATGACGGTTGATGTGACCCTTGTTGACGAGAACGCACGTTACGTCTCGTGCATCATGAGCAACAAGGTCGTCACCGGTGAACGCACGCTGGCCTCGCTGACCTACGGTTATGACACGCTGTCGAGCAAGTTCGGCCTGCGCTTTGTCAATGCGGGCGTGACTTCGGTGGATGCCGTCAACAAGACGGTTGCGCTGTCCACCTCGGAAACCCTGTCTTATGACCGGCTTATTCTGGCCCCCGGAATCCAGTTCGATTACAGCACGGTGTCGATCACCGCGACGGGCCTGACCGATGAGCAAGCCCGCGATGCCGTGCCGCATGCGTGGAAGGCCGGACCGCAGACCGATACGCTGCGGAACCAGCTTGTCGCGCTGACGGCGGGCGAGCATGTCATCGTCACGGTGCCGAAATCGCCCTATCGCTGCCCGCCCGGCCCCTATGAGCGGGTCTGCGTCATTGCGGACTGGCTCAAGAAGAACAAGGCCGGTTCGCGTGTTATCGTTCTGGATGCCAACGCGGGGATTCAGGCCGAAAAGGTGAACTTCGGCAACGCTTTCACCACGGTTCACGCCAATATCGACTATTTCCCGAATGCAGCCGTTGCCTCGGTCAGCTTTGACGCGGCCAGCCCGTCGGTCAAGACGGTGACGCTTGTGGCTCCGGCGGCGCAGGTCAATCCGGTGACCAATGTCGCCTCGGTCACGACGCAAAGCAGCTTTACCGCCGCCGTGGTCAACCTTTTACCGCAGATGAAGGGCGGTCAGATCATGCTGGATACCCTTGCCGGTGTCGAGGGGGCCATCGTTGGTGGCCGTTGGGCCAAGGTCAACGAGTTGAGCTATGAGACTTTGGTTCCCGGCGTCCATGTCATCGGCGACAGCATCGCGTCAAAGCAGCCCAAGGCAGGCCATATCGGCAACCAGCAAGGCAAGGTCTGCGCCGATGCGATCCTGCGGCTGGAAAGCGGCTTGCAGCCCTATCCGGCCCCTGTGACCAACTCGGCCTGCTATACGCCGATCACGTCCAGCACGGCCACATGGCTGACCGCGATCTTTGCCTATAACGCGGTTGCGGGCGAAATGCAGGTTGCTCCTCCGGGTGTGATCGAAGCCCCCGAAGGCCCGACATCGCAAGCCTATTCCGAAATGGGTGAGTGGTTTGGCGAGCTGATGGCTGACACCTTTGCCTAAGCATTTGATTGCCTGAAAGGGCGAGATCAGCTTAGCTTTGCATCGGGCGCATCCTACCGCGCCCGATGCTCATTTTCGGCCCGGCTGCGGTTTCTTGAAACCGTTTTCGGGCCTCTGGACGACAGGAAAACCAACGTGCCGATGTTCCGCTCTCCGCTTTGCTTTTCGCAAAAACCTTTGACCGGCATGGCTGGCGCGGCTCTGCTGGCCTGCACTCTGCTGCTGAACGGCTGCACCGATGTGGAAGGGGGCGGGGCAAACCTGCTGGGCGGGATTGATCTGTCGCCGCGCAACGGGCGTGCGGGCAACAGCGGCCATCAGATCACCGGCGGCGGCAAGACCGAATTCGTCTATCTTGACGCAAATGGGGCCGAAGTGTCAGCCGCACCGGGGGTTACGCCGACAGCCGAAGGCTATTCCGTCAATCTGCAGGCCGTTCCGGTGGCGGATGCCGCGCGCTCTATACTGGGGGATGTGCTGAAACAGCCCTACAGCCTTGATCCGCAGGCGACAGGCACTATCACCATGGCCACCGGACGTCCGGTGCCGCGCGACCAGTTGCTGATGATCTTCGAAGAGGCGCTGGCGGCCAACGGGCTGGTGCTTTTGGAGGGCGGCGGGCAGTTCGTGATCCGTCGTGACGACGGCAGCCAGCGCCCCGGTGGCGTCGGGGTGGCGGGCTATGGCCTGACGGCGGTGCCGCTGCAAAATGTCGGGGCCGACCGGATGCTGACCCTGCTGGACGGTTTTGTCGCCGATGGCGGCAATCTGCGGGCGTCGGCGCGCGAGGACATCATTCTTGTGCGGGGAACCGCGCGCGAACGGGCCTCGCTGGCCGATATTGTTACCGCGCTGGACGTCGAATTGATGGCGCGTCAGGATGCGGGCATCGCCTTTCTGAAGAACAGTTCTGCGGCCTCTGTCAGCCTGAGTCTCGAGGATTTGCAGGCTGGCGATGGTGCGGCGGCTGGCTGGAAATTTCAGGTGCTGGAAGAGGCCAACGCCATTCTGGTCGTCGCCCGTGACCGCGATGATTTGCGCGATGCGCTGGGCTGGATCGAGCAGTTTGACCGTGCAGGCGGCGCGGCAGCCGCGCAGGTGCATGTCTACAACGTGCAATTTGCCCGCGCCTCGCAGTTGACGGCGATATTGGAAAGCACTTTTGGCGGCGGCGGCGGGGCTACGGCCATCGAGGTTCCGGCCGGGTCTGGCGATATGCTGTCAAACCCTGACACAGCGACGCAAGATGGCGGGCTGGCTTTCCCCGCCGATGTGGCGGATCGCCGCCCTGCCACCCGCGCGCTGTCCAGCGCAATCGGTGAAGGCGAGGTGCGTTTTATCGCCAATGATGCCGACAATACCATCGTCATTCGCGCCCCTGCCGCCCTGCGTCGCGATGCGCTGGCCTTGCTGGCCGAGCTTGACCGTGCGCCGGTGCAGGTGCTGATCGAGGTGATGCTGGTTGAAGTCACCCTGAACGACGCAACCCGCTTTGGCGTGCAGGCCTATCTGACCGGCTCTGACGCCGGATTGCTGAGCGGGGCTGCCGACAGTTCCGGCATTGCGCCGCAATCGCCGGGCTTCAACATCATCCTTGGATCGACGACCAGCCCCCGGATGATCATTGACGCGCTGGAACAGGTCACCAGCACACGTGTGGTATCCGCCCCGTCGGTTGTGGCCTTCGAGAACGAAGAAGCCGAGATCAAGATCGTCGATCAGGTGCCGATTACCACGCAGAAGGTGGTCGGAACCCAGTCGGCCGATGCGCCTGTGGTCAATACCATCGAATACCGCGATGCGGGTGTGATCTTGCGCGTCACGCCGCGGGTCAGTGAATCGGATCTGGTCAACCTGTTGGTCAAGCAAGAGCTTTCCGCCGTGCTGGCCGATCCTGCCGGTGAAAACACCCTGACCCCGCGCCTGCGCCAGCGCAGCATCAGCACGCAGGTTTCGGTCTATGACCAGCAGACGGTGACGCTGGGGGGGTTGATTTCGACGCAATCATCCAAGGACCGCAAAGGCGTGCCGCTTTTGGGGATTCTGGGCGGGGGCCGTAAGGCCAGCAGCGACAGTCGCACCGAACTTTTGATCTTTATCACCCCGCATGTGGTTCGCAACCAGCGCGATGCGGCGGCGATCTCGGCAGAGCTTCGCAACAAGATGACGGTGATGACGGACCAATGACGGACCCTTCGGTGCCTCAACCGGCTTTGGGAGGCGGTGTCGACCAAGGCGCCGATCCGCTTGCGCTGGCACAGGCGCGGGCTGCGGCGCATGGTCTGGCCCTGATGCGGCCCGAAGACTGGCCCGCCAGCCCATCGCTGCCTCCCGCCCTGTCGCATCGGTTTCTGCGCGAGATGCAGGCGCTGCCGTTGGGCCGCAGCGCAACCGGCGCGCATAGGGTTGCCGTGGCCGATCCGGGCAATGCCGCGGCGATCGAGGCGCTTGCGCTTGCCCTTGGCGCGCCGCTGGAATTGAGTGTGGCCTCGGCCCCTGCGATCCTTGGGCGGCTGCAGGATCTGGGCGGGGACGGTTCTGGTTTTGCGCTGGATGCCGGCGCGCTCCACATCGGCTCTGATGCCGCCGACAGCGACGATCCCGAGGACAGCGCGCTGGATGCCCCCGCAATTGCCGCACTGGATCGGCTGCTGGCCGAAGCCGTGCAGAACCGCGCCACCGATCTGCATCTGGAGCCGGGCCCGCAGCTGATGACGGTGCGCCACCGCGTTGACGGCATGTTGCGGGTGATGACGACCCTGCCTCCGGCCACGGGGCGGGCAGTGGTGTCGCGGCTGAAAATCCTTGCGGGATTGAACATTGCCGAGCGCAGGCTGGCACAGGATGGCCATATCCGCGCGCAGATCGGCGGGCAGACCCGTGATCTGCGCTGCGCCACACTGCCTTTTGTCGATGGCGAGGGGGCCGCGATCCGCATTCTTGCAGGCCGCACCACCTTGCCACGGCTTGCAGCCCTTGGGCTGCGGCCCGAGGCCGAGCGCGATCTGCGGGCCGGTCTGGGTCAGAGCCACGGCCTTATTCTGGTGACAGGACCGACCGGCAGCGGCAAGACCACCACGCTTGCCGCCGCGACTGCCGAAATCAACGCGCCGCATCGTAAGATCCTTTCGGTCGAAGATCCGGTCGAATACCGCATCGACGGCATCAGCCAGATGCAGGTCAATCCGCAGATCGGGCTGACCTTTGCCGGAGCGCTTCGCAGCTTTTTGCGCGCCGACCCCGATGTCATCCTTGTGGGCGAAGTGCGCGACGCCGAGACCGCGCGCATCACGGTTCAGGCCGCCCTGACCGGACATCTTGTGCTGACCACGCTGCACACCAATTCCGCCGCAAGCGCGGTGATGCGGCTGGTCGACATGGGAATCGAGCCATTTCTGATTGCTGCCACGCTGCGCTGTTCGGTCGGGCAGCGGCTGGTCCGCATGCTGTGCCGGACATGCCGGAGCAAGACGCGGGCGGTGCCGCCCTTTCCCGACACGATCCTGCGCGCCGCCGGTCTGGAACCCGGGGCCGAGGTGGAGTGCTGGGTGGGCGCGGGCTGTGAACATTGCGGCCATACCGGCTATTATGGCCGCATGGCCCTGTTTGAAGTCATGCCACTGACCGAGGATCTGCGCGGGCATCTGCTGCGCGGCGCGGCGGTTTCGGCCTTGCACAACGAGGCGGTGCGCCAAGGCATGCTGCCCCTGATCGCGGACGGGGTGCTGCGCGCCCTTGCCGGACAGACCTCGTTCGAAGAGGTGCTGCGGGTGGTGCAGGATGGCTGACTGGAGTGCTTTCTTTGTGCTGCCCGGACAGCGGCGGCAGGCCTCGTCCGAGGATGTCACCCTGTTCACCCAAGAATTGGGCTGGATGGTGGCGGCCGGCGTGCCTTTGGGGCGGGCCATTGATCTGCTATTGCTGGATGCGGACGGCGGGGCGATGGAGCCGGCCCTGCGTGCGATGCGGACCGAGCTGCGCGCGGGGCGCAGTCTGGCCCATGCCCTGACCAATCAGCCCACGCTTTTTCCCGCGTCGTATGCGCGGCTGATCGGGCTGGCCGAGACCGCAGGCACGCTGCCGCAGGTTCTTGACCGCATTCACCTTGCGCGGACAAACGCGCAGACCCTGCGGCGCAAGATCCGCTCGGCGATGATCTATCCGGCCTTTCTGGTCGCGGTTGCCGTTGCGGCGGTTGCGGTGATCCTGCTGGCGGTGGTGCCGCAGCTTAAGGTCATCGCGCCTGCCAATGCCAAAGCCGATCCCAGCGCGCTGACGCGGCTGGTGGTGCTGTCGGACTGGCTGACCGCGCATTGGCTGGCTTTGGGCTTGGGCATTGTGCTTTGTGCGCTGGCGGGGGCGATGGCGCTGCGCCAGCCCGCCATAAAGCGGGCGGTGGCCGAGGCTTTGGCGGCGCTGCCCGTCATCGGTCCGGTGATCCGTGCCATGCGTCTGGCCGAGTTGATGCAGACGCTTGCCATGTTGACCGATGCCGGACTTCCGCTTGCCGATGCACTGCGGCTGGCGCGGCGGACCACCTTTGCGCCCAAGCTTGCCGATGCGCTTGCCCAGATGGAGGTAGCCTTGCGCGCGGGCGGCGATGTGACCGCACCGTTGCAGGCTTCGGGCCAGTTTCCGCCCCTGTTGATCAGCCTGATCCGGGTTGGCATGGAAACCGGCAGCATCGCACCGTCGCTGCGGCAGGCTGCGCAGATTTTTGACGACAAGACCCGCCATGCCACCGAACGCGCGCTTGCCGTGCTGGAGCCTGCGATCATCCTGCTGATTTCCGGCGTGGTGGGCGGGATCATCTATGTCATCGTTGATGCGCTGATGGCGGTCAACGATCTGCTGATATGAAGAAAGGAAAGCCGATGCCGCATACCGCATCACAGCACCAGACCGCCACGGACCGCCCGTGCCATCCGTGCCGGACCAAAACCGAAGCCGGATTCACGCTGGTCGAACTGCTGGTGGTTCTGGTGATCCTGTCACTGCTGGCGGCCTTGGTCGGGCCGCGTGTGGTCGGCTATATGGGGCAATCCAAGGTCAAGGCGGCGCATATCCAGATTGACGGGTTCCAGACCGCGCTGGATCTGTTCCAACTGGATGTCGGGCGCTATCCGTTGCAAAGCGAAGGCCTTGACGCGCTGGTGGCGGCTCCGGCCGGAGCCACCGGCTGGGCCGGCCCGTATCTCGACAAGGGCATCACTGCCGATCCTTGGGGGGCTGCTTATATCTACAAGGCCGAAGGCAATGGCGCGGGGTTTCAACTGCTTTCGCTGGGGGCGGATGGCCGCGAAGGTGGCGACGCCGAGAATGCCGATATCGGCAACTGAACCAGAGATGACAGGGCACGGGGCGGATGGACAACGATGACAGGGAAAGCGGTTTCACCTTGGTGGAGATGCTGCTGGTCGTGGTTCTGCTTGCGCTTGCGGCAGGCCTGGTCATGGCCCGCGCCAGCCCTGACCGAAGTGCTGTCACGCTCTCGGCCCGCTTGGGTGACTATCTGCGCGAGGCCCGCGCGCTGGCCATCCTTGAAGGCCGGATTGTCACGCTGGGGCTTGATCCCGGCACCGGCCAGCTTTCCGGCCCGCCGCCTTTGGGCGCGCTGGAGCTTGACGCCCGCCTTGCCCTTGAAGCCGGTCAGCCCTCTGGCAACAGTCTTTCGTTTCAGCCAGATGGTTCGACGGGCGGCGGTGTTCTGCGTATCCTGCCGCGCGGCGCGGGCGGGGCGGGGGCGGGCTATGGCCTTGCCGTCGCGTCCCTTACCGGAGCCGTCACCACCCTGCCCTGAAGCGGGTTTCAGCCTTGTCGAGGTGCTGGCCGCGCTGACCATCGCCGCCCTGACACTGGGGATGGTAATGCAGGCTTTTTCCGGCGCGGCGCGGCTGGGCCACCGGCTTGAAATGCAAACCGCCGCCCGCATGCTGGCCCGCGCGGTGCTGGCAGACAGCACCAGCACCAGCGGCACCACTGGGCAATTTAATTGGCAGGTCAAGCGCGACACCACCGGCGCGCGCCAGCTTTGGATCGACTGGGCCAATGGTGCCGGTCTGACGCTGACGCGGATGGATGCCGCGCCCGCAATCACAGATGCGACGCCATGACAGCCCGCCCGACATGCAAAAGACCGGTTGGCGAGGACGGCTTTACGCTGATCGAGGCGCTGGTTGCGCTTGCCTTGGGGGCGTTGGTTGTCACCCTGACCCTGTCAGCGGTGCAGGTCGCCGGATCTGTGCTGAAAGGTCTGCAAAGCCGCATCACCGCCGCCGAGTCCTTGGCCCGTACCGGCGCGATCCTTGCCCAAGACACGCTGCACGCCCTGCGCTGGCGCGACGCCTCGGGCAAGCTGATTTTTCTTGGCACGGCGGATGCAGCGATTTTTGCCCAAGCCGCCCGCCCGACTGCGCCTTGGCGCGGGGCGTCGCTGGTGCGGCTGTCGGTGGAACGTGACGGGGCAGGGGGCGCATCGCTGTATCGCAGTGAAGCGCCGCTTGATGCCGCAGGGCCGGGTCAGTGGCAGACACCGGTCTTGTTGCGCCGCGCACCGGATATTGTGGGGCTGCGCTATCTGGACGCCGCTGGCCGCTGGCAGTCCGATTGGTCCAAAGCGGGGATGCCGCGCGCGCTGGCCGTGGCACTGGCCCCAGAAGGCGCACTTCCGGCGCTGGTGGCTGAATTCCCGCCGCTGATCGAGCCGGACTGCGCGCTCGGGCAACCCGACCGATGTTCGCTTGCTCCCGAGGTGTTGCCATGACCAAAGGGCAGAGCGAAGGCGGGGCCATCCTTGTCGCGGTATTGCTGGTGCTGACTCTTTTGGCCGGAATCGCTGCGGCTTTGGTGCATAGCGGGCGCAACGCTCTGTTGACGCTGCGGGCCGAGGACACGCTGCTGCGCCGCGAAAACGCGCTGCATTCTGCGCTTGCAAGTCTGGGTGGGGCGTTGTCGCCCGCGCTCTCGGCGGGGCAGCGCGACGGGCGCAGTTTCACCCTGCCCAGTCCTGCCGATGCGGTGGTGACAGCCAAAGTGCAGGCCATTTCGGGGCTGATCAATGCCAATACCGCGCCGATGGTGCTGCTTGAAGGCCTGCTGCGCGCGGCTGGGGCGGACGATCAGGCCGCCCAAGACAAGGCCGCTGCCCTTGATGCTGCGCGCCAGCAAGCGCCGATCCATTCCACGGGGGAGCTTGCCCTCCTATTTGCCGACACCCCCGCAATTTGGCAGCAAGTGCGGCCTGTGCTGACGGTCTGGGGCAGGGCTGACACGCTTGATCCCGACACCGCGCCGCGCCTTGCCCTTCTGGCCATTCCGGGCATGACCGCCGAGGCCGCCGATACCCTGATTACCGCCCGCGCCGGTGCGGGGTGGGATGCGACAGGGCGGGTAGAGGCGGAATTGCTTTATCGCCCCTTTCTGGCCGGACAAGACCAAGGCATATATGCGTTCAGCCTGCGGGTCGGCGCAGATCGGCTGGCAAGTGCCGGCATCGGGATGCTTGGCAAAGATGGCCGATTTCACCTGATCGGATTGGACTGGCCAAGCGCAGAGGAAGACATCGCGCCATGAAACTTGCCCTTTGGCCCCGCCTTGCTGGCCCCTTCGCCCTGATCGCGGATCGGTTGACTGCAACTTTGCCGCCAGCCGTGCTGGGTGTTGCGCGGCTGCGGCCAGAGGATGCCGCCGCAGTCACAGGGACCAAGGGCCGCCGCCTGTGGCTGGATCTGCCAGAGGATCGGGTCTTGGTCCGCAACCTTTCGCTGACCAGCGGGCAAGAAGCCCAGTGGCGCGACCATGTGGCGGAACGCCTGCCGATGCTGTCGCCTTGGAAGACAGGCGACTATTTGTGGGATGCGGCCATCAGCGGACGTGACAAGACCGGTGCCGTCTCGGTTGACATTGCTCTGACCGCGCTTGCGGATATTGAGGCTTTGGAGGGCCGGATTGGTCGCAGACTTGCCGCGATCCGGCTGACCGCCGAGGGGGATCGCCCAGCACTTTGGCTGCGGCGGGATCAGCGGCTTGGCGAGCGGATTCAGACTATGGGGATCGGGCTGGTGCTTGGAACCTGCCTGTTTGGGCTTGCCGTGGCCGGATGGCAGATGCAGCACGCGCTCCGCGACCGGCAGGCGGCTGCGGCGGATCAGGCCTCCGCCGCCCGCCTGCTTGCCGCATCAGATCACCCTGCCGGTCTGGCCGAGGCCGCGCTGGCGCTTTTGGAGAAACGTCCGCCGCAAGAGATGCGCGCCCTGACCCTTGCGCGGCTGGCACAGCGCCTGCCCGATGCGACTTGGGCGGTTGGTTTGCGGATCGATGCCGCCGGTTTCGAACTTTCGGGCATATCGGCGCAGCCCGAAGCCCTTGTGCCGCTGCTGGAAGCCGATCCCGGTCTTGAACAGGTGCAGCTTTCGGCCACCTCGGCCCGCGAGGCCGAAAGCGGGCTGTTCACCTTTACCATCAGCGGGCGCGCGTCGCCGACAGGAGAGTGGCCATGACCTCTGCTTCCCGCGCGCTGCTGCGGGCCTGTGTCCTTGTCGCGCTGCCGCCGTTGCTGTCACTGGGTCTGGCATGGGTGACCAGCCAGAGCGCCGACCGCGCAGCGACCGAGGCCGAACTGGCCCGCTACGCCTTGGCCGCTGCCCGCGCCCAGCTTGCCCCGCAAGCCGCCACAGCGGCGCTTGGGGCCGCTCCGGCCCGTCTGCTGATGCAAGGGGCCACCATCGGCGTTTCGGGCGCGGCCTTTCAGTCCTTGCTGACCGATCTGGCCGGTCTGTCGGGGGCCACGCTGGAGCGCGTTGATCCGATTCTGGCCGAGCCAGCCGGCGTGCTGACGCAAATGCACAGCCGCGCGACATTCAGCGGCACCGATGCCGATATCATGAACCTTGTCATCAACCTTGAAGCCGCCGAGCCGCTGATTTTTCTCGACCGGCTGGAAATGGCACCACTAGAGGAAGGCGGCGAAAGCTTGCGGGTCGAGTTGGAGCTTTCGGCCTATGCCGCCGCAGAGGCCGCGCCATGACTCGCAGAATGATGTTTTTGCTGCTGCTTGGGGGGGCTTTGGCCGTCGCACTGGGGCTTGACCGGCTGTGGCTTGCCCCGCAGCCCGAGATGGCGGCGCCGACGCAGCCCGTTTCGGTCGCCGATCCTGCCCCGATGTCGCAAAGCGCACTTAACCCCGCTGCAGGGCTTGCCCCCGACATCCTTGCGCCCATCTTCGATCGCCCGCTGTTCCGTCCAAGCCGATCGCAGACCTTGCCGGAAAGAGCCGAAAACGCGATGCCAAACCCCGAGCCAGACCCCGTTGCCATTGCGCCAGATCTGACCCCGACACTGTTGGGAACCGTCAACCTGCCAAAACCGGGTGGTGCTTTTCTGGCCGAGGGCGGCAGCGGCGAAACCGACTTTGTCGCGGTTGGTCAAAGCTTTGGACCTTGGCGGCTTTTGTCGGTCGGAGATGGCTGGGCCGAACTGGAGGGACCGGACGGGGCGTTGCGCCTTGCCTTCCCGCAACCGCAACAGCCCGATGCTGAGACAGTCGCGCCATGAGGTTTTTCCAGTCTTCGACCAAACCGCGCCAACTTTGGCACATGCTGACTCCGAAAGACCGGGGCTTGATCGCCGCGGCGATGGCGGCAACCGGTATGCTGTGGTTTGCGGGCGTTTCGCCGGTAGAAACCCTGCTGCTTGCCCTGCTTGCCGGATCGGCGGTTGTCATCGCGCTTTGCGACTTGCGCCACCGGATCATCCCCGATCTGATCTCGCTGCCGCTTGTGCCTGCCGGGATTGGTCTTGCCGCAGGTCAGGGGCATGAGGTGTTGCTGGTACATGCTGCCACGGCAGCGGTGGCGGCGGCGCTGCTGCTGGCGCTGCGGGCGGGCCATTACCGCCTGCGCCAACGCACGGGCCTTGGACTGGGTGACATCAAGCTTGTCACTGCCGCGGCTGCATGGATCGGGCCGCTTTATCTGGCCAATTATATCCTGCTCTCGGCGCTGTCGGCGCTTGGTGATGTGGTGATCCGGCGCTCGGATCGTGACCCGCGCGGCATTCCCTTTGGCGTGCCACTTGCGCTTTGGCTTTGGGTGTTTGCGGTCTTCATGGTGCTACAGCAATCCCACTGACGGGCATGTGCTATGTGGTCGCACCCTGCGGTGCTGTTGCGTCCAAATGGCCAAAACGGACGCTGGCAACTCATTGGAATATCATAATTTTTGCATAGTGAGCCGGGTGATCTAAACCTGATGCGGCCCCTATCGGCTTGCACCTCTGTCATCATTATCCTTTACTGGTTGTAGCCTTGGACCGCATCACACTCGATGCGCGATCCCTTGCACTATCCGGGAGTACTGGCTGAATGGATAAGATGTCATATGCCGCCCATGGTCACAGGATTGCCCCAGTAGAGCCTCGGCAATCAGTTCGCGCTTCGGAAAATTCTGGGTCTGAACACCGAAAGCAAATGCTTTTTTCATCGGCAAAGACAGCTTTTGACGAAGGTCGAATGACGGAAGCCTATAGGGGTTTTATTCAGGCGCTACGCCTTGATCCCGAGGATGCCCAGATCCTTTATATGCTATCTGAAACTTGTATCCGGCTTGGTGCAATCGAACAGGCCACGATGTATTCAAGTTCAACATTGGCTGTGGACCCGACCTTCAAAGCGGCCCTTGCTGTCCAGATCGAAGTGAGTGTGCGTCAGAACGATCTTGACCACGCTCGCGCATTGCTGCGCCAACATCCTGCGGGCGGTTCGTATGCGCCAATGCATGCCCTGCTGGAGCAGCGTTTGGCCTCTGCTGAAGAAAACTTCGAAGTCACTCTAACAGAGTTGGCGTCTCTGGTTGAGCGCAATGAAAAGCTGATTCTGGCGCGAGAACTCTTTGAAGAAAGTTTCAAACGATTTCTCAATTCAGGGCAGAATGACCGTTATCACGATTTCATCGACGCGCTTGGATTGCACTTTGAAGCTTCGAATTCCACGGAAGGCCGTTCATTATGGTTTGAACCTGCGCCCTCATCAATCGATATTGTGATTCCGGTACATAATGCCGTGCGCGAACTGGCGGATTGTCTGGCCTCGCTGCGGCGTTGGCATGATCCCGCTCTCAAGAGAATAATTCTGGTTGATGACGCATCTGATCGCGTCACCAAGGCTTGGTTGGACCGCTATGTTGCAAGAAATCCCGAGACGATTCTTGTGCGTCATTCCGAGAATCTGGGTTTTACACGCAGTGCAATTGCGGGAATTGCACAAAGCGATGCACCTTTTTTCATTCTCCTGAACAGCGACACGATTGTATCGGCAGGATGGATGGCGGGCCTGTGGCGTGGACTTGCCGCCAATGCAAGCCATGCGATGGCTGGCCCCTTGTCAAATTGCGCCTATTTCCAGTCGATTGCCCATTTGCAAGGGAAAAACGAAATTGTTGGAACCGAACAGGTCCGGATAATCGACAAACGGGCGGCCTTTGTTCGGGCCAATGGCTTGGCAGCTTATCCGAAGGTTCCATTTCTAAGCGGGTTTTGCCTCATGGTGCGGCGTGAGCATTATGAGGCCGCCGGGGGGCTGGATGCAAAAAGCTATCCGCGCGGCTATTGGGAAGTGCAGGATTTAGCACTTCGCATGATCGATCTTGGTCTGTACCCTTGTCTGGTCGACGATGTCTATGTTCACCATTCCCAATCGGGCAGCATCGAAGCTGAGCGCCGCGATGCGCTTGTTTCGGACGGATTTCGCCAGATATGTGCGCGCCATGGTGTGATCCGCGTTCTTGCCGCAGAAGAAGTCTGCCGCCACTTGCCCGATGTCCGCCGCCAGTCACAGGCCGAGGCGGCGTTTTTTCAGGTGTTGAAACCGTCGCAGAAATTGCCTGAAACCGCCCGCGTTTTACCTGCACATCGTTGGATTGTTTCTCCGCCCGCAGGACTGATTTCTCCCAGTGCTGAGGTGTGCCTTTTCGTCGCCCATGCGCCCTATGGACAGCTTGCCGAGTTCACATCGCATTATTTGCAGGAATTGCGACGGTCCGGGTTGCGCGTGGTGGTATGCCTTGCTGTCGATAACCTCGACAGCCCTATCCAGAGTGACTGGTTGAACCACGCGGATGCCGTGTTGTTGCGTGAAAATGCCGGTTTTGATTTCGGCGCCTGGTCTGATCTTCTTAAACTGGTTCCCGAGTTATGGGAGGCGCGTCGCCTGCTGTTTGCGAATGACAGCGTTGTCGGTCCTTTCCAGCCGCTGTTTGACGTTTTTGACAGAATCCGCAAGAAGGATGCCGGCTTCTTCGCTCTGACCGATTGCACGCTGTTTCAATATCACGCCCAAAGCTATTTCTTCGGCTGGGCAGGCCAGAATCTTTCTGCGCCAGAGTTACGGGCATTCTGGGATAGTGTTAAGAACTTTTCCGACAAGGAAGAAGCAATTCAGCATTATGAAATCCCGCTTCTTTCGCTTTGTGATGTGTTGCCGGACCAAAGCCGACAGATCCTGTTCGGGATTCATGATGTTTTCGGGCCTTATGCCGAAATGCTGCCGCCCTTCAGCGCCGCGCATCATGCTTGGCAAGCCCTGATCCGCAGCGGCAATCCCTTCATAAAGACAGAGGTTTTGCGTAGCGGTGTTGCATCCTTCGATGAAGTTGCGGCACTGACCGGAGCGGATAAGGCTATGTTGCAGCGTCATGTCGAACAATCAAACCTTAACCGGATGTAACCCCAGATGATCGAGAGAAAACGCGTCATCCTACATATCGGGTTCCACAAGACCGGAACTTCGGCCTTGCAGGTTTTCTTTTCAAATGCATCCGAAGAACTGGCTGTGGCAGGGATTGATTACCCATACCCAGAACCGGCAAGTAATCTTTCGGCGGGGCTTGCTGTCGGAAATCTGCCCATCCTGATCAGGGTGTTTGGTGGTGATGAGATTTTTGATCAGGAACAAGCCAAGGATTTTCAGGATCGTTTTACGCGGAAGGTGGCAAGCGGGATTTGCCACCTGATTGAAGAAAGCCCGTTTGAGATAGTTTTGATATCTGGCGAGTTGTTCCCGCTTATTGCGTCGGATCGGCTTGAGGCTTTCTTGACGCAGCTCCAATCGCGTCATGATCCTGAACTTCTTTGCCTCGTGCGTGATCCCTTCGATTTTGTGCTTTCAATGTGGAAACAGCAGGTCCGAAGCATGCTTTACACCCATGATTTTGAGACCTTTGTTGATGATGTGCTGGCAGGCAGGCAGCAGGCGTCAATGCTGACATGCTTTGACGCCATGGCAGATCTTGACGTGCCGATGACGGTCTTGCGCTATGAACGATTGGGAAAGGATATTGTCGGGGGGGTATTGCAGGCGATGGGGATGGCAGAGCCTGAATTGCTGGCTTTCGAGCGGCCTGCGGCAAGCGTCAATGCCTCGATGTCGGCGTCTCGTGCCGCGCTGGCCGTGGAATTGCTGCAAGAGACCGGCGATCCTGACCTGACGGATGTGTTGGTGAAGACGCTGGCGCGCAGGTTTGGCGGGCCGTCTGCGTCTGAGCCTTATGACCCCGGCCTGCATGCGCGTCTGCTTGCCCATTTCAGCCGCACGATTGAACGTATCAACGCGCATTTGCCGCAGCAGGATGCTCTGGCCACAGATATTCGTGCGGATGTAGTTAGGCCGCTTCAGGTGAGCGAGGATGACCGGCACATTGCGCGCGTGATCCTTGCCGAATTGGCGCAACAGCCTTCTGGCCTGACGGGCCGTGATCTGCATCCGGACTTGCCCATCGGTTTTGACCCCGCAGTTTATCTGCTCCGAAACCCGGATATTGCGGCGGCCGGAGTGGACCCTGTCAGTCATTTTCTGACGGCTGGACAGCGCGAACACCGCCCTTGGCGGATTCGGCGCGACAAGAACGGCGTCGGCATGCCCATTCTTGCAGAGTGGAACGAAACAGGTGTTGCTGGAGAGGCGGGATGACGGCAGGGCCAGCATCTGCCAGACAGGATGGCGCGCCCCGTGTCTCGGTTGTGATTGCAACCTATGATCGCCCGTTGAACCTGAGCATGGCCATCGAGAGCGTCTTGCGGCAAAGCGATCAGAACTGGGAGATCGTCGTGATCGGCGATCACTGCAATCCTGAAACCGCAGAGGTGCTGGCGGGCTTCGGCGAGGCGAGGCTGCGTTATGTGAACCTGCCGGGCCGATGCGGGGAACAGTCGATGCCGAACTCGGTCGGAATGGCCGTCGCGCGAGGCGAGATCATCGCGTTTCTGAATCATGATGATCTTTGGCTGCCGGATCATCTTGAAACCTGTCTGGCCGCGTTTGAAGATCCGGCCGTCGATTTCGTGACAACGGCGGCAGGTATCTTCCTGACCGCGCCGCATACAGGCATGCCGATGGTTGGAGATATATCTGCCAAAGACCGGCGGTTGCGCGACGCCTTCTTCCAGCCCAACTATTGGTTTGAGCCGATCTCGACCTGGGTTGTGCGACGCAAGGCGGCGCTGGCGATCGGGCCGTTCAGCCCTGCGGCGACGCTTTACCGGATGCCGATGCAACAATGGTTGATGCGGGCGTGGCGCGCAGGCCTTCACCATGTGGATATTCCGGCCGTTACTGTTGTGAAGGATTGCACGCTTCCACGACACAGCGGCCTTCCCTCCTATGCCGAAGACCGGTTTGGTCTGGCAGACATCACCGAACTTGTCCTGTCATCCGAAGCGGCCGAGATCCGCTTTGCTATTGCAGAAAGCCATCGTGCCGCTTCCGGTGCTGCCGTGCCGCCGCGTTCTGCCGATCTGGAGGTGCGGGAGGCCCTTTCGGGTCTGGGGGAGGCCGAAGCGGCTGCCTATCTGAGTGGCGGCATTGATGCCCTTGATACGTTCTTTCAGGCGCGGGGCTTTGCGCCAGGATGGCGCATGGCGAAACTGCTGGAGTCGCGGACCGGCGAACGCCTTGCCCTGCCACCGCCGCTTGAAGACCTTGTCCGTCATGCAAGGGAGCATTTGAATGATTGCTAGATGGATAGCCACAAGACGGGCTGCGACAGGGGCCGAAATCCATCCCATCGACTTGTCGGCCTGCCGCGACTGGTCGCTGGCCGATGGCAGAATCCGGCATCGGCTTGGCGCGTTCTTTTCGGTGATCGCTGTCGAATACGATGATGGGCAAAGGCCAGCTCGCAGCTTCCCGCTGATTGATCAGCCGGAGATCGGGATTCTCGGATTTTGTGTGACCCGACAGGAAGGTCGCATTCACTGGTTGCTGCAGGCAAAGGCCGAACCGGGGGCAGTCGGGGCTGTGCAGGTCGGGCCGACGGTGCAGGCCACCAGATCGAACTACATGCGTCGTCATGGCGGGAAAGCCACGCTGTATCTGGAGCATTTTCTGTCTCCAGACGGGACAAGCCCGCTTGGCCTTGCACAGTCCGAACAAGGCACACGGTTTCTGGGGAAGTACAATAATAACGCAACAGTTCTGCTGGATCACAGCATTCTGCCAGACCACCCGAATTGGCGCTGGTTTGATGCGGATGACCTAAGGTCAGCACTGGTGCAGGATTTCCTTATAAATACGGATGCGCGATCCACAATCGTTTCTGGAAACTGGTCGCTGTTGCGTGCCGATGCCCCCTTGTTTCGGGGAGACTCGGCACTGGTTGCATCTTCTCTGCGGGCAGCCCTGTTTGCGTCGATGGCTGAACCCAGTCAGCCTGCGGTGAGCCGCGCAATTGGCAGGCTTGACGCTGCACGCCGCGCCCATCGGGCTGTGCTGCGCCAGATTGCTGTTGACGCCCTGCCTGGTTGGAAGTCGCCAAGTGACAGCCTCGCGATGGGAGTGGGGGCTGGCATAGCCTGCTTCCGCGTTATGATCCGCGGCCGCGAGGTTGAGACATGGGATCAGCCCTTTCTGACCGCGGCGCGCGAACATAAGGCGCGGCTCGTGCTGGCCGATTGCAACGGAATCAAATGCGCCCTCTTGCGTCTGTCAGCAGAACCTGGCTTCCGCGAGGGAGTTCAATATGGGCCAACCACCCAGACAGATATTCCCTTGGCACCGTCTCTGGCAGATATTGCCGAAACCATGCCTGACGCCCCGATCCTTTCAACCCGACAATCTGACGAAGGGGGGCGGTTCATGAAGGTCGTGACAGATTACACACTTCATGATCTGGGTGACTCGCGTCTTGGCCGTGACCTTTGCGCCTTGCCCGATATCGTCGCTGTTCCACTCTCGGCTTTGGCGCAGCTTTGCGCGACATCGGGAGTGACCACGAATGAGCTGCGGTCGGCGGTTTCGCTTCTGCTTGCCCTTGGCTGACCGTCGGGGTCACTGTCCCGCCAAGGCATATCCTAGTCGTTGTCCTTTGGCATGAATACCGATCCGGACCCACTTGCCGTCGAGGACAATTTCCGTAGCAAAGTTGAGCGTCTCGGCGTCATGCGCCTGCTTGCAGACAATACGGGACAAAAGAAACCGCGCCGCGCCTTGTGGGCTGGCGTCAAGACTGGTCGCGCAATGATACCGTGTCAGATGACACTTGGCCCCGAAGACCGTGCGATCCCAGAACGTATGGCGGTTGTTGCTTGGCAGGCCCAGCGTCGTTTCGCCGTTGGCCTGTGTCAGGGCTGACAGCATTTCCTCGAACCCGTCTGGCCGACGTTCTGCCGCCACGGGAGCCGAGGGGTTTACGAACAGCAGGCTACGCGCCCCGATGCGGGCAATTGCTGCGGCGGGTGTTGTGGTAACCGCTGCGGTGTCGGCGTGATCCAGAAGCAATGCCCGTGCGCCGGGCAAGACCTGCGACACAATCCTCAGATCAATGCGGTTATCCTCGGACCTCGCGACAATCCCGTCCAGAAAATTCAGGATCGAAGTGGAATGCACATAGGGGCGGGTGCCAAGCAACGGGAAGTCTGGATACAGATACGTCATTCCCCCCTCCGATGCGCCGGACTCAACGCGGGGTAGTCGGCAATATCGGGGAAGTCTTTGCCAGCCACCGCTGTGGCCAGGTCGGTCTGAAATATGCCCATGGCGCAAAGCGCATCAAGCACGACATGGTTTTCATGTCCGCCAAGAGCGATGGTCTCTGCAAAACCCGATGCCGCAAGATGTCGGGCATAGCTGCTGTCACGCGCATTTGCCTCACCATAATAGTACCGTACGCGACAGCCGCTGTGCTTAAGGCGCGGGTCCACGGCATCGGCGTCAAGGTTCAGCCGTTCCAAGATCTGGCGTAGACGCTGGATCGGGGGGCGTTGATCGTCGGGTTCGATACAGGTTGGGCCGGCAAGGCAGATCAGATGCGAGGCCCCGATGTCATGGGCATAGTGCAAGGCGGCAAAACTGCCGCTTGAAGATCCCAGCACCAAGGTCCGGCGACAGTTCAGGCGCGTCATGGTTTCCCTTATGCGGCCAGTCAGGTCTGCCACACTGGGCGCATCGCCGATGCCTTCAAGAAACACGGATTTCGATTTGTCTTTCAGATACAGGATCGGGCAACCGGTGGTTTCCAGAAGCCCATGCACAAGCGGAAGCGGGTAATTGAAACGATGCACCTGTCCGGTAAAAACGACGATCAGCGTGTCGGCGTTGTCCTGGCCTTCAAACAAAGAAAACTCTGCATCCGGATCATGTTTTTCTGTAAATGCACGACCGTCATAGCCTTGTGGCAATGCTGACGTCATTCGGAACAGCGCGTCGGTGACTTCGCTGTTCAATTCACGGTGACTTCTTTCAACAAAATGCCTTACGACATCAATCCGTCCGCGCTGGATCAAATCCTCAAGCGCTAAACGGATAATAGAAATATCCCTAATTCCATGTGGGTAGACGAATCCCGCCCTGACCCACATCTCGATCAAAAGTGCCAAATGTTCGGCAGAGATTTTGATCTCATAACTTGTCACGCGCGCGGTCATGTTCAAGTTTTTCTATCTGTCTGCAATTCTGTCAAAATGTCTGATGATGTCATCGAAGTTTCTGACAGATTCTGGTGATGTAACCTCTTTCAGATTCAGCTGATCAGACAGTTCAAGGTAAAGTTCTGCTTCCGACAGCGAATCGAGGCCCGCATCCCGTGGTCCCAGTTGCGTCAGTTGTTCGTCTTGCAGATCAAATTTGTGGTCCCTTTGCAGAATAGCGATCAGAATTTCCTGTGTGCTGCGATTTGCCATAAGACGGGTCTTCCACAAGTTGTCATGCGTATACCGAGATCATCTTCGACGATGCCACATCAGATTCGCTTGGCAAAGCTGTTTCGGCGGCGGTCACCGGCGCATCTGGCAAGATCTATCCAGCCCGTAACCATGTTTCCCCTGCATAGCCAGCGGATGTCGCGTCTTAACAGGTTCCGATCAGGCCCGCGAACTGCTTGGCAGAAGCCGTCGCGTTACCTCTGCCACCAACCTAACGGGCCAGCATGCCGCAGTTTTCGTGGCACCGGCAGGCCGGCTGATCGTCGTCGATTCTCTGCCTTTCGGCCTGCACCTTCGGGCAAGACTGGCTGACTCGGGCAACGGCTAAACCGGGGCGTAACCCTCCAGCAGGCTTGGAAACATAAGGCAAAACGGCAGGGGGCGGCGCACACTGGTTCAGCACCTTTTCACAATCAAGACGCGACCACTTGCAGTTTTCTTAAACTGTCGCGGGCTTGGTTATGCACATATTCGCATAACCCTTAAGATGCCGCGCCATCACGGCTTTCCGTTGGCCTTCGAGGTCAAGATAGTTGAGGCAGGTCGGAATGATAGTTATCGGGCAAGACGGGCGTGATTGCTGGAGTGTGGGGCGCATATGTCGCAGCGATAGACCGTCAAGTCACTGATAAAATTAAGAAATATTTGATCTCGGGCAGGGGGTGATGGCGCGGTGAGGGCAGTCTTGACGCATTTTTGACACAGTTTCGACACGAATAGCTGCAATTTGGATATTTGTTACGAAAATTTTGTTTGACTATATTCTATCTGGATATACACCTTCGATACCTGTATGCGGTATGTTATGTACCGTTGTTATGGTACGCTAAAGTAAAAATTCATGAGGGTGAAATGAAAAAGCTTCTTCTTTCCGTCGCAGCACTTGGCCTGCTCGCAGGCGCAGCGTCCGCGCAAGATCTCACGTCGCTGAACACCTCGGCGTCGCTGAGCGGTTCTATCCCGACTGCCTCGCCGTTCCTGGTGAGCAACACCGGCCGCATTCTCAGCAACGGCTTCGGCTCCAGCGCTGCGACCTCGGACATCACCGACGCAACCTTCGGCGTGACCGGCTTCGCATCTTCGACAAACAATGCTGGTATCGCTGACGCGTCGTCGGGTGCGATCATTGTGAACAACTTTGACCGTGACGTTGCTGTGAACGGCGCGATGATCGGCATGGGCACCACCACCGTCACCGCTGGCGCGACCAACTCGTTCGGCGGCTCTGCGGAGTCATCGGCTGACGGTCGTGTTGGCACGATCATTGATGGCGGCTTGGCTCCTGATACCCTGCAAAACTCGGCGGTTGACTTGGCGTCCGAGGCAGCGCTTGCTGGCTCGAACAACACCTCGGCTGCTATCGGTCTGCAGGGCACCTCGCTTGACTTCGTTGGTTCGTCGGGTACTGCGCTGACCGGCACCACGCTGGCAACTGCTGGCGGCTCGGTTTCGGGCTTGGGTGATGATACCGGCACGCTCAGCATCGGCGCTCTGACGGCTCCGGCAGCATCCGTTGCTGCAGGTGTTACCTCTCTGCAGACCACCGACGCAGCTGGTATCGCCTTCTCGTTCGACGATGGCGCTGGTGTTGAACTGGCCGTTCCGAGCCTCGGCGGCGGCGTGATCGAAGCTACCGGCACGACCGCTTCGGGTCTGTCCAGCGGCTTCTTCTCGGCTGGCGGCTCGACCTCGTTCGGCCTGATTGCACCGGCACCGTAATCTCTTCAAATAAGATGGTCGCCGCAATCTTGTGGCGGCCATCACCCTCTAAGACACAGAACGGATTAAGGTGCGGATAATGGTAACAAAACCAGTACATGTCGTTGTTATCAGTCTTGCATTTGCGCTTTTCGGGGCGGTGACTCAGGTATCAGCGCAGGCCGCCAGCGGCGGTGACAGTGCTGCGGATTCAGCCTCGAATGCGACAAACAACAGTGCGAACCAAGCTTCGGTGAATACTGGTAACAACGTATTTGATTTTTCCGGCGCAACATCGGCTCCGAATGCTCCGGGCTTGCCCAGTTTTGCGGGTGGTCCGTGCCTTGGCACATCTGTTTCGGTGGGTGGGTCGCTGCCCGGATTTGGCATAAGCGGCGGCAAGTCGACAGAAGACGAAGCCTGTCAGCGCAGAAGCTGGGTTCAGACGCTGATCGGTGCATCGCAGAATATGGGTCCAGAAGATGCCGCGATTATGCGGCGCTTGGCATTCGAAGTGATGCGCGAAGACAAATACCTTGCGGGTCCGTTTGAACGCATCGGCTTTGGCTCGGTTGAAACCAGCAAGCCCAGAGGCATTCCAATTTTCAGAGGTTCGCCCCGTGAAGAGGACGAAGTTTCTGGAACCAGCACATCGCAACCCGCACAGACCGAAAAGAAACCGAAAGTCCTGCGGGCCTCTCGCGTAGGTCGTCAGGCCGACGGGTGTGTTGCAGTAGTTGCAGAAGACTCTCCCCAACTTGTTGTCGACATGCTTACAAAGCGGGGCTGCGCTATCGAAATGCGTGAGTTACCGGGTACGTAAACATTAGAAGGTCAAATACTGATGAATAAAAACATCTCATGGGTATTAGTTGCAGGCTTGGCAGCCTGCACCACTACCGTGGCGGCTCCGCCGTCCGCACCCGCACAGCCGGGAATGGTACCGGCTGGTCTGTCCTGCAATAGCGTGCTGCCAGAGTACATGGCCTCGACGCCGGGTTGCACTGACTACACGGGACTGACCAACAGCGACGCTTATCAGTCCAAATACGGCGCTGTGCCAGCATCGCCGGGCCTGACGTCGGCACCGATCCCCTGCAGCACGGTGTATCCGTCGGTGGCAGCGGCCTATCCGTCCTGCGCCGGTGTCCCGCCCACTCCGGGCGTGCCTATGGACCCGCCGCCGCCTCCCCCGCCACCGCCACCGCCGCCGCCCCCGCCGCCGCCTCCCCCGCCGCTTCAGGCTTCGATTGACAGCACCGTCGGCGATACCTATGTCGGTGTTGAGCTTGACGGAGATGACAGATCGGCCACTGCTGAGACGCCGAACATTCAGTCGACGATCAGCAGGGTAGACGGGGTGGTCTATTACAACGGTAATAGATTTTCCCCTTAGTGGCCTGATGGCAAGTAAGTGAGGAAGACAATGCTAAGTGCTGCCATTCGTGGAGCAGTCTCTTCATGCGCTCTGGGTGCATTCCTTGCACTCGGGGCGTGTGCCTCGTTACCGGTTGTCGAAACCCGCGAGGTGCCTACGGTTACCTTTGTTTTCTTCGACGATGGGTCGGCAGAACTGACTGCATCTGCGGAAGATGTCCTGAAGGACGCCTCTCGTTATGTCCGCGGATATGAGAATGTCAGCATCGTGCTGGCGGCCCACATGACCAAGGCCGAGGATCTGGCTGGAAACAAGATTGACGCGGCGCGTTTCGATGCGGTTCACGCGAAACTGGTCGAACTTGGCGTGGATGAAGAAAAGATCACGGGCGGTCCGGTCGGACCAATCGAGATTCTTGACACTGAGTCCGACAATGGCGCTGCGGATCGCCGCGTCGACGTCGGGTTTATTGTAACCGCGCCTTAGACGTCGGCACCGTAACTCCGGTCTCAAGACCTTAAGATTGCAGCAAGTTGCTGCAATCTTTTTTATTTTAGCCACCTGCCGCCGGCTGTGTGGACAGATCAGCCAGTCTGACCCAGACCTGCGGCAAACAGGTCAAGTCAAAATCCTCCGCCGAACCGCGTTGAAGCGGCATTGCGATCCAGCATCGATGTCTGAGGATCATCCAACCTGCCTTGGGCAAGGTGGGTTCACGGATTGCGGCAACAATGCCATTGGTCTCCGGTGTTCTTTGCAAACCCCCGCGTAGTCGGTATGGTCAAAGCAAGGGACTGCAAATCACGTACTGGTGGGGTAGGGCGGTTTGCAGTCAGAGCGCGCATAGTGCGGCGCATGGAGGAGCCAGCTATGGCCTTTGGAAAAGCACGCCGTGTTGGAACGACGACCACGGCTACGCCGCGGGTGGTGCAGATTCCGGGTGAAGTGGTCGAAGCCGACGCGCCGCCGGATACGGCAGCAGATAGCGCCGATGAAGTCTTCAAACTGATGGACGAAGTTCGGGTTTCATTGGTGAATATCATCGATGCGGCGCATATCGATAAGCTAAAGCCGCAAGAGGCACGGGCTGAGATCGCCTCGGCCATCCGCCGGATTCTGGAACGCCGCCCTGTGCAGGTTCCGACTTTTCTGGCCGACAGGGTGGTCGATGAACTTGTCGATGATGTGCTGGGCTTTGGCCCGCTTGAACCCCTTCTTGCCCAAGACAATCTGACCGACATCATGGTGAACGGCCCGAAGGATGTTTACGTCGAGATGGGCGGGCGCATCCAGAAGGTTGACGTGCAGTTCCGTGACAACAACCATCTGATGAATATCTGCCAGCGGATCGTGTCACTGGTTGGACGCCGGATTGATGAATCCTCGCCGATTTGTGACGCGCGCCTGCCCGATGGATCGCGTGTGAACGTCATTGTGCCGCCGCTTGCCTTGAAGGGGCCGACGCTGACGATCCGCAAGTTCAAGAAGGACAAGCTAAAGCTGGATGATCTGGTGCGCTTCGGCTCGATCACGGCGGAAGGGGCCGAAATCATTCAGGTGATCGGTCACACGCGCTGCAATCTGATTGTTTCAGGTGGCACGGGGTCAGGCAAGACAACGCTTCTGAACTGCATTGCGGGGTTTATCGACAAATCCGAACGTGTGGTGACCTGCGAAGATTCCGCCGAGTTGCAGTTGCAGCAGCCGCATGTTGTGCCGCTTGAAATGCGCCCGCCAAACCTTGAAGGCGAGGGCGAGGTTCGTATGGCGGATCTGGTCAAGAACTGTCTGCGGATGCGTCCCGACCGCATCGTGGTGGGTGAGGTGCGTGGCGGTGAGGCGTTTGATCTGCTCCAAGCCATGAACACCGGCCATGATGGATCGATGGGAACGGTTCACGCCAATAGCCCGCGAGAGGCGCTGCGTCGTCTGGAAACCATGATCACGGGCGGAGGTTACGCCCTGCCTGCGCGTAACATTCGGGAAATGATTGCAAACTCGATCGATGTCATCATCCATGCAGCGCGTTTGCGCGATGGCAGGCGGGTGATCACCCACATCACCGAGTTGATCGGGATGGAAGAAGACATCATCACAACGCAGGATCTTTACCTTTTTCACATCGAAGGCGATGACGGCCATGGCCATGTTATAGGGCGGCATAGCGGCACAGGTATCAATCAGCCGAAAATATGGTCCAAGGCTGTGTATTACGGAGAACAGAACAAACTTGCGGCGGCGCTGCAGATTGCCAACAGCGAGATTAAACCGGATGTGACATCGGAAATCGGGATGGTCTAGGATGGAAGTGGCCCCGATTGACGCGCTGATCGTAGGAATGGTGTTCCTGACGGTCTTTTTGCTGCTTATCGGGCTGCAGGGACGAAAGTTACGCGCCGAACGACCATTGGAAGAGCGACTGACGCATCTTGGCTTGCGGAGCGGTCCCGTATCTGGCGATGGCAATGATGAAGAGTTGCGGTCGCGCGAAGCACTTAAAAAGGCACTGAAAGAACTGGAAGCCCTGCAAAAAAGCGAGGGACGTTCCTATCTGCGTCATCTCTTGAAAAGCTCGGGTGTAGGGCGCAGTTTGGCTGTGCATGTCGGGATTTCGGTTATTGTCGCGATTTTGGTCTTTGCGATCAGCCTTCTGCTTAACCTCAACCTGATCCTGAGCTTTGCTCTGGCCATTCTTCTGGGCGGGTGGTTGCCGATCCTTCAACTCAAGATGGCGGTCAATCGTCGGATGAGGCTGTTTGTCGATGATATGCCCGGCGCGCTTGATCTGGTGGTGCGCGGTATCCGCGCGGGATTGCCACTTCTGGAATGTCTGAAACTGACCGCAAGCGAGTGGCGCGACCCGCTGCGGTCCGAGTTTTTGCAGATTATCAATGACATGGGCATCGGTCTTACGATCAAGGAGGCAATCGCGCGATTTGCCGAAAGGGTGCCACTCCAAGAGGCGCGGCTGTTTGCCATTGTGATTGCGATACAGGCGCAGTCTGGCGGGAACCTGTCGGAGGTCCTCACAAATCTGGCCGAACTGTTGCGGGAGCGGTCCAAGCTTCAGGCCAAGATCAAGGCGATGACCTCCGAGGCCCGCACTTCGGCCTGGATCATCGGTAGCATTCCGGTGCTGCTGATCGGGGCGGTTTCGGTGTTCTCGCCCGGCTTTCTTGCGCCCTTGTTCGACACGGCATTCGGGAATGTCATTTTGGGGGTTTGCGGTGGCTGGATGGCCCTTGGGATGTTGGTCATGACATCAATGATGAAGGTTGATCTGTGATGGATCTGGTGGCCACAACCCTGCCATCCCTTGGCCTGTCGGCAACAAGTCTTGCCATCGCGGTCATCGTTTTTGCGATCTTGGCACTGATTGCCTTGCTCTTGCCCGAAAAACGCTCGCTTGACCGGCGCATGCGCGATCTTACCGGAGGGGGCGACAAGAAAGGCCTGTCGGGGCAGTTCGATATGTCCACAATCAAACTGGGGCTTGGCTGGTTCTATAACCACCTTCGGATCGAAGCGGCGCAAAAAATTGCCGCAGATTGGGCCGCCGTGCATAGTGCCGACAGTGAAAAACAACATAAGCTGTTCATGCAGGCCGGTTTGCGCCACCCCAGAATGCCCATCTATTTTGCAATCGGGCAGGCCATCGGCGGTGTCGGGCTTGGCGCTGGCGTGGCATTCCTGTTGCAAGCCAACAGCGCCTTTGACGCCAATCTGGCGCTGTCCGTCAGTGTTGTTCTGTTTGCCGGTTTGCTGGGGCTCTATTTGCCCAGCACTGTGCTGAAAAGGATGATCCGCAGGAGGAAAGAGGCTTTCGATCTGTTTTGGGATGATGCGATCGGGCTTTTGATCATCTGTCTGGATGCAGGGCTTTCGATCGAGGTGGCGATGCGCCGTATCGCGCATGAACTGGCGGTTCCATGTCCCGTTCTGGCCGAGGAATTCATTATCACGGTTGCCGACCTTTCGCTTTTGAAAGAGCGCAGGCTTGCCTATCTGAACCTGTCCGAGCGTATGGATCTGCCAAGCGTGAAATCTGTAACCATCGCCTTGATCCAGACCGAAAAGCAGGGGGCGTCGATTGCAAGTTCGTTGCGGACAATTGCACAGACCAACCGTCAGGCCCGCATCTCGCGCGCGGAAGAAAGAGCGGCGTCGCTGGGACCAAAGATGACCGTGCCGATGATTGTATTCTTCTTGCCGGTGGTGTTCGTGATCATCATCGCGCCCGTCGTGTTGACGGCAAATCTATGAAAGGCGTGTTGAATCCCTTCTTGCGAGCCGAAGGCGGGGCCGTGGCGGTGTATTTCGCCCTGTTGGCGCCAATCCTGATTGCCTTTGCGGCTCTTGGAGCCGAGGCGGGGCTTTGGCTGATTACCGAGCGCAAGTTGCAGCAAATTGCCGATGCTTCGGCCTATTCCGCAGCCGCGCGGCATATGTCGACCCAGAACCTGACGGTGTTGGAGCAGGCCGCGCGGGCAAGTGCGACCGCCTCGGGCATGGTCGCGGACGATGAATTTGCTCTGTATTTGCCGCCTCAAAGCGGCGGGTTTGTGGGGCAAAGCGCCTATGTGCAGGTGGCCATAAGCCGCGAGGTGCCACGGTATTTTTCGGGGCTTTTTGCGGGAACCAACGCTCCAGTGCAAATCAGCGTGCGTGCCGTCGCAGGAACAGACCCTGACAGTGGCGAGCCGGTCTGTATGCTGGCGCTTTCCCCTTCGGCCAGTCCCGCCTTTGGCGTGGGCGGGGCTGGTGTGGTCAACGTGACCGAATGCGCGTTGTCGTCCAATTCCAGCGCAAGCAACAGCTTTGATATGATCGGGGCGCGGGTTTCGGTGACAGGGTCGTGCCTTTATTCGGTCGGAGGTGTCGATGTGTCGGATGGCCTGCACCTGACCGATTGCACAGAGCCGCAAATACTGCAGCGCCCCACGGCGAACCCGTTTGCATCTTTGATGCTTCCGACTTCCGCCGAGATCGGCGGTCTGATTCCGCGCAGTTCTTCCAGCATGACCGGCACCTACACGCCCAGCGAAGCCTTACTGGCCTACCCAGATCTGCCTGCGGCCCTGTTTTCTGGCGGGCTGACCATTCAAGGCACGGTGAATCTGGCACGGGGCATTTACATCGTTGATGGCGGCACGATGAAGATCAACGCCAACGCCGTTCTGTCGGGGACTGGCGTGTCCTTTTATCTGATCAACGGGGCCAAGCTGGATGTGGCGGGCGGCGCGTTGCTGAATGTCAGCGCTTATGACAGCAGCAATCCCAATATCCGCACTGACCCATTTGCGGGGCTGCTGTTCTTTTCTGACGGTGTGGGAACCCCTGTTTCCCATTCGATTTCGGGAAATTCGGCCTCGCAAACCAATGGAGTGATCTATTTTCCGGAAGACAAGCTAACTTATATCGGGAACTCGGGGTCCGCCTATCCTTGTTTGCAGATCATGGCGTCTACCTTGACGATCTCGGGAAGCGGGACGTTGAATATTGGCTGCTTTCCCGATCTTCCCCCCGGCACAGGCCAGATCCGTGCCAACCAGCGGATCGCGCTTGTCGAATAGGCGCCCTATTCGGGAAGCAGAACGATCCGTTGGAACTCCAGCGGCAAAAGGCTTGTAATCAGGAACGGAACGACGGTCTGGAAATCGTAGGAGACCTCCAGTCTTTTGGCCGCCGAGCCGGAAATGGCGGTCACACCGGAAAGATCACATCCGGCATCCGCCGCGCCACACAGGGTAACGGTGATACGCGCCGGATCTGCCAGAAACACGTTATCGGCGATGATCTGGGCAAGTGCCGTGCGGGTGGCTGCGGGGTTCAGGTAAAGCGTGCGCGCCGCCTGATCGGTTGCATAGGTCAGGGTTTGCTGCAGGAACAGGGCGCGGCCAAATTCGACAATGCCAAATGTCAGGATCAGAAGGGGAGTCGCCAGCAACGCGAACTCCAGCGCCGTGGCACCGGACTGGTCTTTGCGAAACCGCGAGAGGGACGCGCGCATCACCGCACCTGAACCTGAATTTTGCTTTGCAGCGTCAAGGTGCGTCCCAGCAAAGGAAAGAGCGGACGATAAAGCAAGCTCGCCTGTATCGACACCGATATGCCGGATGGCAAACCGTTGGCACAGGTTCCGGCGCATTGTGTCGGATGTGCAGGATCGTAGCATTCGCAAGACAGACTTACGGTGCCGGTGAACGGCTCCCCTCCGACCGAGGGGCCAAGACTGGCGAGTTGGGCGTTGAGAACCGATTGCAGGCTGGCGACATTGCGGGTGAACATAGCGGCCTCGGCGGTTTCGCGGGTGGCCTGATTCAAGCGCGCTTCTTCATAAAAACGGAAACCCACGTTGACCATGCCGACAAATAGAATCAGGACTATCGGGGCAATAAGCGCGAATTCGATCGCTGCTACGCCGTCCTCCTGTCGCTTGAACCTGCGCCAAGCATGCCACATCAGGATCTCTTGGAGCCGAAAAGACGTTTTATCAGCGAAGGCCGGTCTTCTGAACCGTGCTGGTCCAGCACGCCTGCTATCATAGCACAGTAATCGGACAATTCCTGAAGGGCTGCAGGACGGGGCTTAAGTTCGGCCAAAGTAAGCGCGGTTCCTCCGGCGGTCACGATTTCTTCATCACATTCCGCAACCTTGAACATGCGTCCGCCACGCAAGGTTTCGGCAAAAACCGCAGAACTTATTTGCTTTTCTGTGGTCGTTGACCAGCGGTTCAGCACCAGATCCTGCGCCGGCAAGTTGGTCCGCAACTTGGCAGACAGGTCAAGAATGTTCCGCATCACCTGAAAGCTGCTAAGCGTAGGCGTGGCGACAAGGCCGACTCTTTCACTCATGGCCAGCATCTTGTTGTGAAGCAGGCTCCAGCTTCCCGGCATGTCAATCACCACGAAATCGACCAAAGTGCGGGCATGGTCCAGAATATCAATGAAGTGATCGGCCTTGAGAGCAAAGCCCGGTTCCAGCGTCGGCGGCGAGCAAAGGATTTGCAGACTTGCCGAGCGCTCTTGCGCCAATTTCAGGATTTCCTTGGCACTGATCGACTTGGGATCGCGCAGCAGATCGCGCAAACCTTTGACTGGGTGGACGTCGAAGTTGAGCGTAACGCTGCCAGTATAAATGTCAAAATCGAGCAGCATCGCCCGTTTGTTCGGGATTTGGGACAGCAGAACTGCCGCGTTCTGCGCGATGGTCGAACCACCACTGCCGCCGCCGCAACTGATAAAGGTCACCAGAGTTCCGGTCTGGCGGTTTTCGGCCCGTGCAAAGGCCCGGCTGATCGAGGCCAGCAGAAGTTCGGTCGTGACCGGCGTGAACAGATAATCCGCCCCCCCCTGATCCAGCAGTTTCCGATAGCGGCCAATGTCATTGTCGCGCGAAATGATGATCAGTTGCGTGGTTGCAGCACTGACCTCGGCCAACCGGTCAAGGTCTTCGATCGGGCCATCATGCTGCAGGATTATCAGATCGGGTGTGCCACCCGAAGGGTATTTGTTAATGATCGCATTCAGCCCGCCCTCGATTTGTTCGTAATGGGCGCGCGTCAGCAACGGGTGAGATTTCAATTCCGATAAAGCGGCAACGACATCCGGCGACTGACCGAAGGCGGCTATCGAACTGCGCGGAATGAAAAGGGACTCATCCATGATATGTCGCCGTATTCCTAATTTCCGGTCAAAGCCGCGTCACCTGTCATGGCGCGCGGCACATCAATGTAGCTTGGGGCGCCACCTTTGAAAACGCGCACGGTCTGGGTGACGGGTTCAGGAGGCCGTATGGGGGCAACGGGTTGTGCAACCTCCGGTTCTGCCGTGGCAGGCTCGGTTGCCTTTGACGGATCTTCAAATCCGATCGTGGACAAAACGCGGGGCGGCCCGTGATCTTCGATGGCACGCAGAGCCAAAGAGATCTGCCCGCTGGCCATGGCGGAAAACAGAATTGCCGCCTCGGCATCGTTCATTTCGAGGGTAATGGTCTCTCCCTTCAGGAGGACATCGGATTGAGCGGTTGCCAATGTCTCTTGTTGGTCCGCCGTTTTGAAGGTGACACGGCTTGTCGGGATTTCACCCACCGCCAAGACGCGGATATTTTCGAGAATGGTCTGGGAATAGCCGCTAGTCTTTCCGTCACCATCAATGTCTGCAACGATGGTGTGGATGATGTTCACGCGATCATCCGGCAGGATAAAGCCGCCTGCCAATTTCTGCGGGTTTACGGCGATGCCAACGGCCCGCATTCCGGGGGTCACCGTCAGAGACATAAAGCTGGCGGAGCCTTCAATCAGAAAGGATGGCCGCACCAATTCTCCGGTTAGTACATCGCTTCGCAACAGCATCCCAGACAGAGTGCGGGGAATGGCCTGATCTTCGGTCGCAGCAACATAGGCATCTTCTGTAACTGCCCCGCGCAATTGCTGCTGCCATTTCACGCTGTCGGTGTCCAGTTGTGTGCCGCGCGGCATATCGCGGGCATAGACCAGAACATAGACTGCTTCATTAATGGTCGTATCGGCTGCGGGGCTTACCGGCTGGTTCTGGCGAAATTCCAGCAGAAAGAAGGTCGCTGCCGCCGCAGACAAAGCCAGAATGAAGATCAAGATCCGACGCATCATGCTGTTCTTCCGCAAGATTGGGGGGCAGTCGCAAATATGACACCGCGTCCGGTCATCTGATTGCGCCTTGGTCCATCATGGCGCTGTCGGAATAATATGACCGAATGGACCGGTGACGCCAAAACCGCTTTTGAAGCGGCGCACCATTTCCTTGTCCGAGTCAACGGCCCCCAACAAAAACGCCTCAACGTCCGACGGCTCTGCACTTTTGACCGTCGGATCGCCACTGATGTTTTCCGGCGATCCGCCGTTTACAAGATAGGGGGTAACGACCACAACTAGTTCGGTCTGGTTGTTCTGATAGGCGGAAGAGCGGAACAGCGCGCCCAAAATCGGGACATCCCCAACCCAAGGGTATTGCCGCAAGGACCGCACGCTGTCGCGCTGCAAAAGCCCCGCGATGGCAAAACTGGTGCCGCTGGTCAACTCGATGGTGGTATCCACCTTGCGCGACACGAAAGCCGGGTTGTCATTCACACGGCGCGTCCAGTCCACTTCGCTGACCTCGGGCGAGATCTGCATCCGGATGGTCTGGTTGGGCAAGACATGCGGGGTAAAGGCCAGTTTGACGCCATACTCACGGTAAAGCGTGGTCGTGCCGCCGTCCTTGTCTGTCGTGACAACCGGAACCTCTCCGCCCACGACAAAGCTGGCGGTCGATGCGTTTACGGTGACCAGAGTAGGATTTGCCAGACGTTTGGCCATGCCGCGGGTCTCAAGCGCCTGAACAAGCAGGTCGACATTGTATTGCTGACCATCCAGCGAGAAATCCAGATTGCCCTGCACCACACCGAAGGGCGTGCCGTTCACCCCTTCCGTGCCTGTCGGATTCTGGAACAGGTTGATCCCAAGTTCCTTGCCCCCCGAACGTGTCAGCTCCAGAATATTGACCTTGAGCATGATCTGGCGGGGATCACCGATCTTCAGCCCGTCTATCACGTCACCCTGACTGTAGGATTTGGCGATATCGAGAATGCGGTCTGCTTCGGCCTGATCCTGAACCACACCCGAAACCATGGCGCGCCCGTTCAGGTTCCGCACAATGATCTTTGCGCCGGGTGCAATCTCGTCGATGATCGCTTGCAGTTGCGAATAGCTTTCGCTGACGATGATCGACAGAATGCGTCTTTGCACACCGGCAGCGTCACGCAGGATAACGCGCGACGATCCGCCGGCAAGCGGCGTCACAACCAGACTGCGCGTGGACAAAAGCGCCACATCCGCAACGGAATTGCTGCCAAGAATGATGTCGGCAATGTCGAAATCGACGTCAATGACCTGCGTTTCACCCATGGCAAGTTCAACCACATCAACCGGTTGGGCGTGGACGGCGGGGGCCACAACAAGAGCACACATGACAGCAAGCAGCGGCAAAAACATGCCGAGCAACAAAGATTTCAGGGGGGCGCGGCTGGTCTTCATTGGATTGGCATGACCCCGCGGAGCATTTTCAGGTTGTTTTTGATTGCAGCGTTATCAGGGTCCCGGCGGGCGGCTTCTTTCAGATAGCTGCTTGCCTTGTTCAGATCACCGCGCAGCATGTAAGAGTAACCCAGATTGTTATACAAAGCCGCCTGATCCGGTGCGCGCAGCAATAATTCGTCATAAGCGCGATCGGCGGTGCGAAAATCACCTTTCATGTCCGACGCGATGGCAATGCCCATCAACACACGGGGGTCGCCGTTTTTCCACGGGGAGAGCCGCGCAAAAACCGCCTTGGCTTCATCAAACCGGCGCTGGGACAAAAGCGCTATGCCTTCGCCAAGGCTTACCTCGGGCTTGCCAGATGTCGCAGGCGCACCGACTGGCACGCAGGAAACGGTAAGTGACATCACTGTAAAAGCAAGTACGAGTTTGCGAAGTCCGGGAGTCACGTTCTGCATGCCCTTACGCCTATTCCGCCTGCTTGGGGACCGCTGAACAGGTTGCCGCCGTCATGTGGAAAAATCGACCCGACGCATCCTTCTTGATACCCGTTCAACCGCTTGCCCCTACCGAAAGACGCTACCGCGTCATGCGATAGCAGGCAAGGCCCGGTGACGACCGGCCTGCGACCTTTCTTTCGGATGGGTTGTGCTATTAAGAGTAGCCTTCTCTTTTCTTTGCCATTTTGACTGTCATATGATAGCGATAAAGGGTGCGAAGTGTTGTTGTCGATTTGTGTTTCGCCCCTCTCATCCGGCGCCTTTGGGTGCCAAAGCTGAAGGATTATCATCTTGTTTAAGCGCCCCCTCAAATCTTCTGTCCTGAAATTCTCGCGCGACGAAAGCGGTGCTACCGCGATCGAATACGGCCTGATTGCGGGCCTGATCGCTGTGGTTATCATTGCGGCTGTCACCGGCATTGGGACGCAGTTGAAAACCAAATTCGAAGCCATTGAGACCGGGCTGACCACGACCACCACGCCGTGATCAGGGTGTTCGTTTTTGAATTGCGTCCGGCGCGGCCTTGGCCATAGTCTGGGTGCGACAAGGCTTTGGCCGCAGCCGATGGTTGCGGCCTAGTTTTTTGCAGCGATATGTCTTTGGGGGCGCGGCAGACAGATGTTCGGACTGAAGCGGTTCGCCCCACGGCCCGGAGCGGCACGGCAACCAGACGATGCGCCCGAGGCAGGGACGCTTGATGCCGCAGCATTTCAACACCTGAAGCAACAAAGCTTTCGTGCCTTGGTCGAGTTGATCGATGCTTCTGTCGTTCTGCATATGCCGTTGGCCCTTGCCCGTGAAGAAATTCAGCGGGCCTTGGTGCAGACGCTGGCGCAGAACTGGACACATATTTCTGTCGCCGACGAAGCACGGCTTCTGGACGAACTTTGCGATGATATGCTGGGTTTTGGCCCGCTGGAGCGGTTTCTGGTTCGGGATGACATTTCCGACATCATGGTTAACGGCACCCAGAACATCTTTATCGAGGTCGGTGGGCTAATTCAGGAAACCGATGTTGCCTTCCGCGACAATGACCATCTTTTGAACATCTGCCAGCGCATCGTAAGTCTTGTGGGCCGCAGGGTAGATGAGGCAAGCCCGATTTGCGATGCGCGGCTCAAGGACGGGTCGCGGGTGAACGTGGTTATTCCGCCGCTCGCGGTTGATGGACCAGTCCTGACTATCCGTCGTTTTACCAAACAAAAACTGACGCTTGAGGATCTTGAACAGCTTGGGTCGGTCAGTCCTTCGGTTGCCGAGGTCTTGCGGGTTATCAGCCGGTGCCGCTGCAATGTTATCGTGTCGGGCGGAACCGGTTCAGGCAAGACCACGCTTTTGAACGCGCTGACCGGGCATATCGGGCGGAGCGAACGTGTTGTTACCTGTGAAGACACCGCCGAATTGCAGCTGCAAAAGCCCCATGTCGTCCGGATGGAAACCCGTCCGGCCAATGTGGAAGGGCAGGGCGAGGTGCCGATGTTCCAACTGGTCAAGAATTGCCTGCGGATGCGCCCGGACCGGATCATTGTGGGCGAGGTTCGGGGTGCCGAGGCTTTCGATCTGCTGCAAGCGATGAATACCGGCCATGACGGGTCAATGGGAACGCTGCATGCCAACTCGCCACAAGAGGCGCTGTCGCGGATCGAGTCGATGGTGATGATGGGCTATGAAAACCTGACATCTCCGATCATCCACCGCATCATTGCGGCGTCGATCGACGTGATCGTGCAGGTTGCGCGCCTGCGGGATGGATGCCGTCGTGTTACCCATATCAGTGAAATCACTGGCATTCAGGATGGCCATGTCCAGTTGCGCGACATTATCCGCTTTGAGTTCGACGACATTGCCGACGAGTTTCAAGACACGATCAAGGGGCAACACCTGACTGTTTCCGAGTCCCCACTCTCGTTTCTTGATAAGGTCAGGTATTTTGGCGAGTATCGGCGGATGATGGAGGCTTTGGCGGCGGGGCGGACATGATGCGTCACCGGTTTTGCGGCAAGACGGGGAAATAGCAGCGGATGTCCGTGGTATGGGCTGTCTTTGGCTTGGGGATTGTGGCGCTGGCATCGCTTCTGGCGGCAATCCTGCTGCCTCTGAAGGGCGCGGGTGATCTGCCGCAAACCGCCGCTGCTGCCGCACAGCGCGGACCGGCCACAGAGTTGCGCCGGATCGGGGCAAGACCAAGACCCATGCTGCGGCCAACCGGACTGGATCGGCTGTTGTCCGAGGCGCGCATCGGCTGGAGCGCGCGGACATTCCTTCTTGTTCTTTTGGTGTTGATGCTGGGCTTTGGTGTTCTGACCTTTGCGCTGTTGCGCCAGCCGGTTCTTGCAGGGCTGGTTGGCGGCGTGCTGTCCGCGCTGGCTCTGTGGTTTTATCTTGCCCGTCAGCGTCAGGCCTATGTCCAAGGCTTTGCCCAGCAGTTTCTGCCTGCCTTGGACATCATCGTGCGCGGGATGAGAAGCGGGATGCCCTTGATCGCTGCCCTTGATGTCGTGAAGCGGGAAGTCGCGGGGCCGGTGCAGATCGAATTCCAACGCCTGCTTGATGACATGTCCATCGGTCTGTCGCTGCCCCATTCGGTCGAGCGTCTGGCCGAGCGGGTGCCATTGACCGAGGTGCAGTTCTTTTCCATTGTGATCGGGGTGCAGTCCCGAACGGGGGGGCGTCTGTCGGAAGCGCTTGAAAACCTTGCCGGAACCCTGCGGGATCGCAAACATCTTGAACTTCGCATCCGCACCGTCAGCCAAGAAGCGCGCACGTCGGCTGCAATCATTGCAGCTTTGCCGATCTTTGTGACGGGAGGGCTTTTCCTGTTCAATCCCGCCTATATCTCGGTCTTGTTCACCCAGCCAACCGGTCTTGCGGTGTTTGGTTTTTGCCTGCTTTGGATGGTAATCGGCAGCCTTGTCATGAAAAAGATGACCGAAATCCATGTTTGATGCCTTCGTGCAGCCCTTTGGAATGATCGTGGCCTTGGCGATCTTGTCGGTCGCTGCATTGTTGGCCGCGCTGCGGGGGGCGTGGCATAGCCGTAAGGCCAAAGCGGTGCCTCTGGTCCGACCGCACCTGCAAGCCAGCAAGACAGAACAGGCGATTGACTGGCTGGCGAAACGGTTTGATCTGTATGCGGTTGCCAATGACCCGGTTCTGGTGTTGTGGCTCAAGCGGGCAGGGCTGTATCGCCGCCCCGCCGCGCTGAACTATCTGTTGGCGCGTATCTTGCTGCCCTTGGCCGCGATGGCGGTCGGGACGGTGTGGCTTGCGCTGACAGACAGTTTACGCGGCTCGATCCCCGGTATGGTGGTGGTGATTTGCTGCCTTGGTCTGGCGGCCCATGCCGCACCCGCGATCTATGTCCAGAACCTTGTGCAGCGTCGGCAAGAGGCGCTGCGTCGCCACTGGCCCGATGCGCTTGACCTTCTATTGCTTGCGGTCGAGTCCGGTTTGGGGATTGATGCTGCCCTTGACGAAGTGTCCCGCCATCTGGCCCAACGCGCGCCTGTGCTGGCGCAAGAGTTGCGGATGACGATCGGGGAAATGTCATATTTGTCGGATCGCAAACTGGCCTTCAGCAATCTTGCCAGCCGTTGCGGCATTCCGGCTATTGGCAGCGTGACGACGGCGCTTGTGCAGGCAGAGCGGTATGGAACGCCAATCGGCACGACGTTGCGGTCTTTGACCAAAGACAGCCGTGCCGCGCGACTGGCCGAAGCCGAACGCAGGGCCGCTGCCTTGCCACCACGCCTGACCATTCCGATGATCCTGTTCTTTCTGCCTGTTTTGTTCGCTGTGATCTTCACCCCCGGCGTTATCTTGTATCTGATGGACAAATAGATGCAGCGTTTGTCCAAACCCGAACTGAATGTCGCGCCATCCGATTTGGCTGCGGCATCTTGTTTCAAGACTGAAAAGGCGGAAGAATGAGAATCCTGCTCTTTGCCGTTGCTTTGATTGCCGGTGGTGCCGCCTATTGGCTGTGGTTGACCCAAGCCTCGATGCTTCCGGCCGCGTCCGGTGTCACCTCTGTGTCGCGGGTGTTGACAGCGGCACGCGATATTCCCGCCGGTGCGGTGGTTTCGGTCGAAGATGTCGCTTGGGCGGATATTCAATCCAGCAGGGTCAGTGCTGGCATGCGCTTGCAAGTCAATGAGCCCGAGGCCGACAAGCTTGTCGTCGGGTTGAAGGCGCAAGAGGCATTTGCCTCGGGTGATCCGATATTGTGGACTGCACTGGACAAGGGGGGTGCAACCGCGCTGGGGGCAAGCTTGGCCGCAGACAAGCGGGCCTTTGCAATCGTGGTCTCCGAAGCCTCGGCAGTCGGGGGCTTGGTCTTGCCGGGGGATCGGATTGATCTGGTGCAGAACACATCAAGCGGCGGGACCATCTCGGCAGAGGTGATTGCTACGGATCTGCGTGTTCTGGCGGTGGATCAGCAACTTGCACCTGCAGCGGGGCAAGTCGCAATGCCGGGGCGCACGCTGACGCTTGAACTGACCATCGCGCAAGTGCCACTGATCAGTGCGGCAAATGCGAGAGGCGGGCTTTCTGTTGTCCTGCGCGGACCATCGCCCTGAAACTTTGGCACTGGTCGCGCCAAGACCGGATCAGCGGGACCGAAACTCCACATGCCGGTGCAGCAATTCGGCAAAAGGCTCGCCGAAATCGGGATGCGACAGTGCGAAATCCACGATGGCTTCGAGATATCCGAACTTTGAGCCGCAGTCGTAGCGATGCGACGTCAGCGGGACGCCCCGGACAGAGCCTTGCTGCGCTAGAACGTTGATGGCGTCGGCAAGCTGCAATTCGCCGCCAAACCCCGGCGGCAGGTGGCGCAAAACGTCAAAAACCTCAGGCTCAAGCAAATAGCGGCCGATTGAGGCAAGGTGCGACGGTGCCTTGCCGATTGCGGGCTTTTCCACCAACCCCGCAACGCTGATTTCGTCATGTTCCAGCGCGGCACCGGGTTGAACGATACCATAGCTGGAGACCTGATCCGGCGCGACCTCTTGCAAGCTTAGGATGGTGCCACCTTTGCGGTGGTGGGACCGGATAAGTTGTTCCGAGCCAAGCGTCTCTCCACGCAGCACGTCATCGGCAAGGATCACAAGAAAGGGCTCTCGCCCGACAACGGATTGCGCGCACAGCACGGCGTGGCCCAATCCCATCGCTTCGGGTTGGCGCACGAAGATACAATCCACCCCCGGCGGCACAATGTTTCGCACCATGTCACGGGTTTCGGTTTTGCCTTTGGAAGCAAGAACATACTCTAGTTCAAAATTAGAGTCGAAATGATCCTCGACCGCGCGTTTCGCCCGCCCTGTCACAAAGATCAGTTCTGTGATGCCGGCGGCAATTGCCTCTTCGACCGCGTATTGGATCAGGGGTTTGTCGATGATCGGCAACAGTTCCTTTGGCATTGCCTTGGTGGCTGGCAAAAAGCGTGTACCAAGTCCGGCCACGGGAAAAACGGCTTTCTTCACCTGTCGCGGCATCGGCACAACTCCTATATATAGCGTCACCAATAACCGCCGCTTCTTTTGCAGCAGAAAATCTGGCAACATTCCATTCGTTACAAATACTTAGAGAATTTGTGTCCGTGGCGGCTCAACCAAGACGCATTTGGTCCACAAGCGCGTTGCAGCACCCCAGTTTAGCAGAATCCAAACAATAATGCAGGCCAAGCCGATGACCACGGTGGCACTCACTTCCATCCGGGTGATGGCCGATAAATGAATGAAATCCATCCACCAATAGTTCAACGCCGCATAAAGAAGGACGCCTACGACAAACGCAAAGCCGATGGCTGCGAAAAGTCTAAGCATGAAAGGTGGGGGGGCAAGGTTCGTGATATCCGCCCCGGCGGCGCACGAAAACTTCAAAGGGCCATGCAGGCTTCCGGCTTCGTCGAACCAAAACCGGTGCAGACGACTGCCCGGCCCCTGGACATGCAGCACGGTGCCGGCAGTGACATCTTGCTGCTGTCCCTCTTCCAGCCATTGCCACAGATGGGGTGGCCCAGAGCGCATATTGTGAAATGACCTGTGCCGCGCACCGATCACACGCCCCATGCCGCGAGGCTGGGCCGATGTGAACGGATTGTCGTAACCATCGGTCTGGCTTTTCATTTTCGCCACAAGCATGTAATCATCCAAGGGTGTAGTATGGTTATTTGTCTACACCTTGCAAGCGCGACGTCGCGGGTGTCTTTGTTTGATTTAAGATGAATTGCCGCGGATGATCTCCTTGGCATGGCAGGGGAATGAGCATGCGATTTTCTCGGGTAGTGATTGGTGCCTTGCTGATTTGTGGCGCGATTTGGGTCATTGTGATGGAGCAGATGGCGGGGGCCAGCGCAGACGCGGTGGTCAACGCGCAGATTGTCAATGTCACCTCCCCGATTGCCGGTTTTCTTGGGCCAGACGCGCGTGCTTTGGGCGAGGCCGTTGCAAAAGGGGATCAGGTCTTTTCGGTTTCGGACGACGCGTCAGACGGTGTTCGGCTGGACGATTTGAAGCTTGAATATGATCTGGCCGTGGTGCGGCAGGGGGTGCTTGAGGCAAAGCTGAGAGCGGTCGAGGCCAAGCGGGCGGATGTCGTCAAACGCTCGGAAACCTATCTCGCGGCGCGGTTGGATGAACTTGAAATCCGTCTGGCTGAGGCGCAAGAGCGTTTGACGCTGCTTTCGGGGGGCGAGGTGGCTGGCGATACCGAAGCCAGAAGCCGTGCGCGCGAAGAGGCCGCGACGCTGAACGTCATTCTGGAGGCAGCCAAGAAGGGCGTTTACACCGGAAACAGCTATAACGATGCGCCCTATTCTGAACAGGTCGCAATCTCGCTGGGGGATGAGGCCACGTTGTTGCAGACCGAACTGGACGCGACGGCCAAAGAGATCGCGGCCATCATGCGCCGGATCGATCAGGAAAAGATCCGCGTGATCCGCCTGTCGCGCAGCAACGTCACCGCGCCGGTTCAGGGGGTAGTGTGGGAAAAGCTGACCGTCCCCGGCAGCTATGTCGTGCGCGGACAGCCTGTGGTGCGGCTTGTCGATTGCAGCGCAGCCTTTGTCACGCTGTCGGTCACGCAGCCCGTGTTCAACAGACTGCGCCCCGGAGCCGTTGTGACCTTCCGTTTTGATGGCAGTGGCGAGACGATGGAAGGCACGGTCGCGCGGCTGGCCGGCACTTCGGCCTCCAGCTTTTACGACAGCTTGGCCGTGGCTCCAAGCGAGCGACACCTTCAGCGTGCCGATGTCTTGATCAACCTGCCCGGGCTGGCAAAAGACCCCGAACTGCGCTGTGCCATCGGGCATACTGGGCGCGCTTTCTTCGAGACGCGCCCGCTGGATTGGCTGCGCGGCATGTTCTTATGAGTCCCGCCTAATGCCCTATCTCAGCGAGCTGCAATCGGCTTTTGTCGTTGTTGCCCTGTTTTGCGGGATTGCGCTGATCATTCATGCGACCGCCGATCCCGACCGAACGCTGCATCGTAGCCTGATCTTTGCAATATGTGCCGCCTTGGCCCTGCGCTATATCTATTGGCGTGCAACCGAGACCTTAGCCCCGCTGGGCTGGAATATCGACGCTTTTGCCAGTTGGAGCTTTTTGGTCATCGAAGCTGCAGCTATGGCCGGTTCAATGAGTTCGTTCCTAATGCTGTCGCGCACCAAGCATCGCGCAGCCGAGGTTCAGGAGCATTGGCATTGGTGGCACAAGCCCGAATATGGCCCGACCTTTGACCCCACGGTTGCGATCCTCATTGCGACCTATAACGAAGAGCTTGATGTGCTGGAGCGTACCATTATCGGCGCGCAATCCTTAAGGTATCCGCACAAGACGGTTTACATTCTGGATGACGGCAAGCGTGACTGGCTGCGCGATTATTGCGCGGAGAACCATGTCGAGTATGTCCGCCGCCCCGACAACAAGGGCGCAAAGGCCGGAAATATCAACTACGCGCTGGGGTTGCTGGCCAAACAAGACCGGCCACCGGATTTCATGGCGGTTCTGGATGCCGATTTCGTGCCGCATCAGGGTTTTTTGCAGCAATCTCTTGCGCTGTTCCATGATCCCAAGGTCGGATTGGTCCAGACCCCGCAACACTTTTTCAACGCCGATCCGATCCAGCACAATCTTGGACTCAGCCGCTCCTACCCTGACGAGCAACGCTTCTTCTTCGATTTTGTGCAGCCCGCCCGCGATGCATGGGGGATTGCGTTTTGCTGCGGGACATCCTCGGTGATGCGCTTTGCGGCGGTGGCCGAGATTGGCGGGTTTCCGACAGAAAGCGTGACCGAAGATTTCATGCTGACGCTTGTGCTGCAAGAACATGGCTGGAAAACGGCCTATCTGAACGAGGCCTTGACCGAAGGTTTGGCCCCCGAGGGTCTGAAGGAATATGTTACCCAGCGGGCGCGCTGGTGCCTTGGGCTGATGCAGATCGCGCGCAGCGACTATGGACCATTGGGGTATAACAACCTGCGCCTGCGCGATCGGTGGAGCGTGCTTGACAGCGTCATGTTCTGGCTGACCACATTTTCGTTCAGGTTGGCTGCGATCTATTATCCGCTGCTTTACTGGTATTTCAACATTATCGTGGTGGATGCCTCGGTGGTCGAGGTGTTGCAGTTCTTTGCGCCGTTCTACATCTGGTCATTTATGGCGACCACGATTGTCTCGCGCGGCACGCTGGTGCCGATCCTGCAGGACGTTACCCAGTTGATTGGCGCAATCCCGATCACACGCGCCGCCTTTACCGGCCTGATCCAGCCGCATGGCCATGGCTTCAAGGTGACCGCAAAGGGCGGTGATCGAAGCAAAGTCGTGGTGCAATGGGCGCTGATGCGGCCCTTCCTGATCGGTTTTTTTCTGACCATCGTAGGGCTTCTGATCGGCATCGTTTTTGATCGCTTTGCGTTTTATGATGCGGGAACCGGCAAGTCGGTGATCCTGTTCTGGACAATCTACAATCTGGTCGTGCTTTTTATGACTGCAATGGCCTGTATCGAGTTGCCACGGCGCGAACGTCATATTGCCGACATTCCAGAGCGTGCCGTTTTCACCGTGAACGGCACGCCCTACACGGTCTGGCTTATGAGCCTGACGCGTGACACGGCACGCCTGCGCGGCCATGACTTTGCCAAGGGTGACACTGGCACCATCAATATCCGTGGGGTGGGCGAGGTGCCGGCCTTTGTTGTCAACAGCGCCGCCGAGGGCGTGCGGATCGATGTGATGCCCGATGACGAGCAACTTCGGCAAATGACAGTTCGTTTCTATACAGAAGGTGGCGCACCGGGAGTCACGACGGTGCGGGCGTCGGCGCTGTTCCGGGACATCGCGCGGAGGCTGTCGTTCAATTCAAACCGCCACTAGGACGGTTTGACTCTGCGGCGTCAGTCTTTGGCGTTCTTTGCCGCCAACTGATCTTCGGCATGCAGCATGCGTCCCTGCATGCGGGAAATCGCCGAGGACAGCATCGACAATTCGGCTGTGCGGTGATTTTCCTTCGGGATGATATCCACACCATCCGCGATCTCATGCGCGTTTTCGACCAGCCGATGCAGCGGCACAAGGAAGATGCGAATGAAGCCAAGCGACATGGCAAAAAGCACCAGCGAAACCAGACCAAGGATCTTGCCCAGCGACAGGCGCAGCCGTGCGGTCTGATCGCTGAACTGGTCGAAAGAGATGATTGCTACCATCCGCCAGCCCAAGGGGGGCAATGCGCTTGCCGGAAACTCTGGCACGGAATCGGCGTAGACCTTGCCAATGCCTTCCCAGTTTTCGATAGTTGTCACCTCTTGCCCTGCCATTGCATTTCGAACCGAAGTCAGGTCGCTATGGGACGGCTAGTGCGGAACTGTGCTAAGCACAACATCGCCCCGCATGTCGACGACGATGATGCCAAGCGCCAGATTTTTGGCGACTTCGGCGACCATATTGCCAAGCCAGTCAAGCGGGAAATGGAAGGTCAGGTATCCGGCCTTGACCCCACCCGTCGCCTGCACCGGCATCGTCATAACCAGCAGTTGGTGACCATCGGCTGTGGTGGAAATCCCGATATGCGGTCCGGGCAGCAGGGCCTGCCGGAACCAATCCGTTTCGCTGACATTCTCGCCTTCCAACCGGCGGTGCGAGGCGATCAATACATCGCCCTGCACTCCAACATAGGCCGCCCAGTCCACATGCCTGGCATCTGCGACTTCTTGCGTCAGAAAATCGCGCATCGAGGCCTTGTCCAGAAACGGCATGACCTGCGCCAGATTTTCCAACTCGACCCAGTGTCCTTCAAGATGCTTTACGATGTCCAGAGCGACATGCTCTCCTCTGGCCTGAATCGCGACATCCAGCACATCTGTCTGAAGCTGATCGACGGCATCGTTGGTAAAGAACAGTGTCACACTGAAAAATACCAATGCTCCCAGCGCCATGAAGCCCAGAAAGGCGCGAACAAGACTTAGCCGCTGGCGCGACGGTCCATCTTTTCCTACCACCAAGTTGTCACCTCAATGCAATCTCTATCCATTCGATATACCCTAGGGCTATCCTGATGGCGGCGCTATCCGAATTGGAAGCTGGCTCCATGCTTCAGGCCATCTAATGTTGGCACAGAAAGGACCGTAGATAAGACTGCCTAGCACAACATGCGAGGAGCGGTTTAGGCAGACGGGACGCAGTATGAAACGGCGGGCATTTCTTTTTTCGTTGGGAGCGCTGGCGATGTTGCCTGTGGCGGCACATGCCCATCAGGATCAAGACGGAATAGCGGATGGCCGCGCTGATTGGCATGCCTGGAAAGATGGCTTTCTTGCTGCGGATGGTCGCGTTATTGATCACTTGCAGGACGAGGCAAGCCATTCGGAAGGGCAGGGATACGCGCTTGTGCTGTCGGTCTTTCACGGAGACCGTGCCGCCTTTGATCTGATCCGCAACTGGACCGACGCCAATCTGGCCAAACGGGCTGACGGGTTGCTGAACTGGCGTCTGGACAAGGGCGCGACCCAACCCAGACCTGAAAATGCCACAGACGGAGACATCTTCTACGCATGGGGTCTGTGCCTTGGCGGACAGCGGTTTGATCTGCCCGAAGCGCTTGACCGGTCGCGTCATCTTGCCAAGGCGATTGCGGACACCTGCCTGAAACCCGACCCGCGCGATTCCACACGTCTTGTCGTGCTGCCAGCCGCCGAAGGCTTCTTGCGCGGGACGATGGTCACCCTGAACCCGTCCTACATCATGCCGCGAGCATTGCGGGATTTGGCACTTCTGACGCATGACACCCGCCTTGCCAAAGCCGCTGATGATGGCGAAGATCTGCTGCGCGAAATCGCCGAGACCGGACTGGCCCCTGACTGGATCGAGATTGACATCGCGGGGCTACGCCCATCGACTCTGCATAAGCCACAATCGGGCTATGATGCGCTGCGCGTGCCGCTCTATCTGATCTGGTCTGGCCGTGCGATGCATCCGGCCGTTGAAAAGGCGCGGCGTATGCTGGGCGCACATGCCGAAGGGGACATGCCGGTTGTGACTGATTTGGGGGGGCAGATTGTCTCGGTATCCAGCACCTATGCCGGTTATGCCTCTCTGCGCGCACTGATCCTGCGGGAAGACCCGTTGCACGCCCCGCTCAAGTTTCCGCGTCTGGATACCGCGCAGGGCTATTACCCTGCCACGCTTGATATGCTGTCACGGGTGGCGGCAGCAGAGACCGGATCGGCATTGATAAGCGACTGATCCAAGGCACAAGTTCGCGCTGTGCAGCAATGCCGTTGCATCGACAGTGGCCAGCCTTTCTATTGCTTGGGCCGTGAAATCTGCTTGGCCCGTCCTATGCGCCTTTTATACAGCATTTGGCGCTTTTGGGGCGGCCTGCTAAGGACATGCCATGACATCAGAACGCCGCGCCACACCGAGTCGAGTCTTGGATATTTTGCTTTTGGGGGCCAACTACGGCCTTTTGCCAGCCGTGCGATGTGCTTTGGCAGGGCATCGCGTCACGGTGGTTTGCCGTCCCGACGAACAAGCGGCTTTGGCAAGCCAAGGGGTCGATCTGGATATCGGTCGGCGCGACGGAAGGCCTGGCAAGCACATCGGACTGCCCGCCGCGCCGGGGCGCGCCAAGGCACCGGACTGCCTTGGCTTGCTTGATCCTGCTGCGGCAGAGCCGTCTGACTTTGATCTGGTCATTCTGGCAATGGCGGAACCGCAATATGCGGCGCCAGAACTGGCCAGTCTGGTTGCGCGTATCGGAGCGGCCGATTGTCCGGTCATTTCGATGATGAACATGGTCCCATCCAGCTATCTGCGGCGGCTTGGGGGGATCAATGTTGAACGTCTTGACCATGTTTATGCCTCTGCTGCTGTCTGGAAAGCGCTGGACCCGCGCCGCATTACCGCGGCCAGCCCCGATGCACAGGCCATTCGGCTTGATCCGACCCGACCGGGGCGATTGACAGTCACACTGGCCTCGAATTTCAAGATTGCCCCCTTTGCCGAAGCCAAAGACCAGCGCCTGCTGACCCAACTCTGTCAGGACATTATCTGCGGCCAAGACGGGGGTGTCGCGCCTCCGATGCGGTTGATCCCCTATGACGACAGGCTGTTTGTGCCGCTTGCCAAGTGGCCGATGCTGATCGCCGGGAACTACCGATGCCGTCGGCTTGACGGCGCCCTCACCACTATCGCCGCTGCCGTTCATGCCGACTTGGCCGAGACACAGCGGATCTACGAATGGGTTGCGAATATGCTGCTTCGTGCGGGGGCTGCACCGGAAGATCTGGTCCCATTCGCCAAATATGCGACGGCTGCACAATCCTTGCGTCTGCCCTCGTCGGTGGCGCGCGGCCTTGCTGCGGGCGCCGTGGCCGTTGAACGTGTCGACCGGCTTGTTGCTGAAGTTGCGGCGCAGCAGGGGGATTATCTGCCAGAACTGGCAAGGATCGTGGCCTCTGTCGATCACGCTCTTGATGAAAACCGGCAGGCCGCTGCACGGACAAAACCGGCTGAGGGTATCCGTAAATAATTGATAGTGAATATATATTTCAGTCGTGACGCGGTTTTTTCCACGGCTTGTCGCATATATTTCCGAATGATCCGTATCATTCCTGCTGAAATGCGGAAAGCAAGGCCGGAACATCAGCTATCTGCCTTGCGCGAAAAGGCAAATAGCGGCTATCGAGATTTCGGTGGATTAAAGGATAAAAACCAAGCTAACCTAAGACCGTGACCCCTGTGAAATTGCCCCTGATTGTCGGTTTATCTTGCGGCACCGGAATCCCTTCTGTGTCGTTTCGGATATGCACGGCGAAGGCCCCAAAAGGACGTTTTCATGCTACGACTTGACCGCTTTTCCTCTTTTGCGCTGTGCATTTTCGGGGTGTTGCCGATGGCGGCAACGGCCCAGATTTCCGACAGCTGCAAATCTGTGCTGACGGGTCAGCGTTTGACGGTGATCGTGCCGAATGCGGCGGGTGGCGGCTATGACACCTATGCGCGGGCGCTGTCCCCGGTGATCGACGCGGTGGCAGGGCTGCAATCCTCGGTGGTCAATATGCCTGCGGCTGGAGGTCTAGTCGCGTTGACAACGCTGGCGGATTCCGGACCGGACGAGTTGGTTGTGATGGTCGAGAACGGAACAGACGTGCTGCGCGCCGAAGTCCAGGATGGCGCTTCGGCGTGGTCCGAACGTGTGCAAAGGATCGGTGTTTTCCACGCAGAACCAAGCGCTTGGGTTGGCAAACCTGATATGGACTTCATCAATGCCGAGAATTTGGTTGCGGCTTCAAGTTCCGCAGATGGCATTGTGGAGTTCGAATTTGGCGGGCAGGCCGTTGGCAAGGTCGTCAAGCTGATTTCGGGCTATGACGGGTCGAAGGAAACCGAGGCGGCCGTGCTGCGCGGGGATGCCGATTTCATGTCAGGCAGTTTGACGACTAGTCTCAAGGCTGCGAAATCCGGTGACCTTACTGTTCAACTGCTGTTGTCCGACAAGCCAAGCGACCGCGCCCCCGGTGTGCCGCATATTGCAGGCGAGGATGGGCTTGCCGCACAGCTTGCAAAAGATCTGTCCCCAGAAGAGCGGGCCAAGCGAATCGAGATTGCAGGCCTCGTCGTTGATCTGAGCTATGACGTTCGCACGGTTTTCACCCACAGCACCCTGCGGCAAGACCTGCGGGAATGCCTGACCGAAGCTGTGGCAGATGCCATCCGCGATCCGGCTTTTGCCGAAACTGCCGAGGCGCAGGGCCGCCCCGTGACGCCGATGGACCCGGATGAGTCCGCAGACCTTCTGGCATCGCAGATGGTTTCGGTGGCGAAACTGGCGGAAATGGTCAAGGCACAGTGACAGATTCCACCGTGTTCATGGAACTGCGATGAACGACTATCTGTCTGCTCTGCTGCTGGGCGCTGGGAATGTATTTTCTTGGCCCAATATCCTGATCCCGGTGATGGGGACGCTGATCGCCATGGTCAGCGCCTTTTTGCCGGGTATCGGCGGAACCAGCCTTGCAGCACTGCTGTTGCTTTTGACGCTGAACTGGGAACCGGTTCAGGTCTTGCTGCTGTTCGGGGCATTGACAGGTGGTGCGACCTATATGGGGTCCATCACCGCGATCCTGTTCAACATTCCGGGCAATGCCTCGAGTGCGGCGGCGATGATCGATGGTCATGCAATGGCGAGGCTTGGCTTGCCGCGCACCGCCATTGCGGCCGCTGCGACAGCCTCGGCCATCGGATCAATTATTGGCGTGATGGTACTGATCGCGTTACTGCCCATCGTGCGCCCGTTTATTCTTCAATTCGGTCCGCTGGAGCGGTTTTTGTTGGGAGTCTGGGGGCTAACGACGATTGTTGCCTTGCCAAACCGATCCGCCAGCCGTGCCTTGGCAGCGGCTTTGCTGGGTCTGCTGATGGCGTTGGTGGGCAGCGATCCGACCAGCGGCACCCCGCGTTGGACCTTTGGCAGCCTAAGCCTTTATGATGGCTTTGACACCGTGACGGTGCTTTTGGGGTTCTTCACCCTTTCAGAAGTGATGGCATGGCGCAGCCGTGTGACAGTCTCGTCCTCGATTGCGCCGGGAAATGTGCCAGATAGCACTTGGGTCGGCATTCGTGCCGTGTTCCGGCATTTTGGCGTGACGCTGCGGTCGTCTATTCTCGGCACATTGGTGGGCGTCATTCCGGGCGTGGGCGGGACTGTCGCCAGCTTTGTCGCCTATGGTCAGACGGTTCAGGCAACCAAGGGGGACCGCAGCGGTTTTGGCAAGGGGGATATCCGAGGTCTGATCGCGCCCGAGGCGGCGGTGGATGCCAAGGACGGGGGGTCTTTGCTGCCAACGCTTGCCTTTGGGTTGCCGGGCAGCGAAGCGGGCGTGATCCTGCTCACTGTTCTTATGATCCATGGCTTCGTGCCGGGCCTCCCGATGCTGTCTACAGAACTGGCGTTTTCGTTCACGCTGATCCTGTCGCTGTTGCTGTCAAATTTGCTGACCTCGGTGGTCGGCCTTAGCCTTGCGCCTCTGCTGGCACGGTTGACCAGTCTTCGGATTGACAGAATTGTTCTGCCCGTACTTGTCGCCAGCCTTGTAACGGTCGTGCAGTTGAACGGCTCGGTGGCAGATATCTATATCGCTTTGGGCTTCGGCATTCTGGGCTATTTGTTCGGACAGTTTGACTGGCCACGGATACCCTTTGTGATCGCTTTTGTTCTGGGCGGCTTTATCGAAAACAACCTTGCTCTGGTGTTTGAGATGGAAAAGGTCGGGCGGTTGAACGTGATCGAGCGACCGGCCGCCTTGGGCATTGCTGCGCTGATCCTGCTGTCTGTGGTCTGGATGACAAGAAAGGCTGGAGGCAATACGACTGCCAGCGATGGCAAAGCCAAGTTCGGGCCGCAGGTTTCCGCACTGTTCGCAGCGGTCATGGCCGGGTGCGCGGCGGTTCTGGTGGTAACTGCGGTGCTGTCAACGCGGGCCTATACAGGCTTTGCGCTGGCCATTTCTGTGGCGGCAACCATGCTATGCACGGCCATTGCCGTCAGAATGTTTTGGCGTTTCAAGATCGGTAATGGCGCAGCGCGGGCAGGCGGCATTCCCGCAGAACATCGGCTGCCACTGGGACTTATCGCGATACTGGGGCCAGGGGTGTACCTGTTTGGCCTTCCGGTGGCGACAGGCGTTTTCACTGCCGCATGGTTCTGCCGCTGGGAAGCGCTTGATCTGAAGATGGCGATAAAATCGGTCGTGGCGGGGGTGGTGTCCCTTGGTTTGACCCTGATCTATCTGGATCAGGTCGCCGGAGTGATGCTGCCTGATCCCGCGATCCTGTCGTTTCTTGGGATCGAGGGGCGCTAAAGCCTAATCCGTCAGCATGGTCCGGCAGGACGGGGAAGCACCGTCTTGTGAGAGTGGAGAGTTGCGCCACACCCAAGCATCGCGCGCGCGCAAATGTGCCTCAAAAGCACTTGAGGCCGGTGTTTCCAACAGGTCGCGACGGGCTTGGCGTTCGGCATCGACGCGACCTGCGGACTTGAAGAAGACGGACATAGCTGCGTTACATTCAAACATGACGAAACGGTTGCGCTCTGGGTCAACGCCCATATCCATTCCGCAGAAGTCCAACCCCGTCCGGGACGGAACATCCGCGCAAATACGTGCAAAATCAGCGTTTTGGTTCAGGATTTCGATCAGCTCCAGCTCGCGCGTTTTGAAATCCAGAATGCTGTTGGACGAGTCGTTATGCACCTTCCAGCCGGTCGCGCCCTTGACATGGCGGATAAAGAACCGATCCGCCACGAACAGCACCCGCGCTTTCAGATAAAGCCCGTCCTCTGTTGCGAAATCGACAAATTCCGTCATGAAGTGCGGCTTGCCGAACCACGGCGTATTCACCGCGCGATCCCAGTCTTTCGGCCCCTCGATCTTGATCAGCCCGCGTCCTGTCTGCTCGCCACTCGGGCGCACCAGCACGGGAAAGCGGAAACCGTTCTCGCTAAAGCATTGCTCAAATGCAGCACGAGATTTGGCTTGCAGGCGCACGCAGCGCGGCACTTTCAGGCCAGCAATACCTTGCAGCGCAGCGGCACTGTGATCGCGGCGCGAGCGGGCTATGGCGCGGGGATGATTGAAGATCGGCACCGAAGCACCAAAGGTTTCATCCAGCCATATCAAACCGTTGCGATATTCATCCGCATCGGCGCAATGATTCACGATCCAAGGCACAGCGGGTGGATTTGGTGCCGGAGGGCGCGGATACCACAACTCGTCCGTTGTCAGTTCCAATTCCGCGCGCAACTCTTTCGGCACGGCCAAGCGGTTGGGCAGAAGTGCCGTGGGTTTGCCATCCGCCATGATGCGAACGCCGATCTCGCCATTGTCAGGCACCGCGCAAAAGCTGATCGGGCGCGCGGGCGGGCTGATACGTGTGGTCCGGCCGGTCTGGCGGAAGGGCAAGGCCGCAGACTTTGGCGCAGCTTTGGGCAGTTTTGTCATGCGCCATACCTTTTCTTCAGGGTCGCGACGCTTGGTAATTGGCGCGCTTCTCCACGCCACTTGTGCGGTTCTGCCAGAAGGGCTGATATACGGGGGGCCAGATGGGTGGTGACGCGCAAACCAAGCTGACGCAATTCCGGCAAATGATCGTCATCGGTGGGGACATGCAAACCCGTGCAGACGTCCAGAAGGCGAAGGCGGTCCGGGGCAAGCACCACTGCGTCCAACGTCCAGAAGTCGAGCGGCATTCGTGCCATTGCCGTCTTGAAAACGGATTGGACAAGCGGTTTGGACGCCTGCATCACCGGATCGGCCAGCCCGTCTTTTTTGTTGTGGTGGAACGGTTCCACTGTGCCGCCGCGGCCGACAAAGACAATCCGCAGCGCCCAGTTTGCGGCCGCCTCCTCGGGGTGCGCCTGCACCATATGGTGCTGTTGTCCGCCACGGGCCATATTGAAAGCTGTTTGCCAGTCCAGCGGATGCGCGATCCATACACGATCCGCGCCATTCCGCGATGTGGTGGGCTGCACCGTCACGGGATAGTGAAAGTCACCCTGTTCAAAACAATCGACAAAGCTTCGCGGACTATGGGCCATAAAGCGACGGCACTTCGGCACGTCCAACCCCGGAATGTCGGCCAAGACCAGCCCCGCAATATCACGCCGTGATGCCATCACCGCGCGGGGGTGGTTAAAGATTGGCGGCGCCGTCGGAAAGGCTGTGTCCAGCACCTCCAGACCTTTGGAAAAGCTGTCGGCATCGGCGCAGGTGTTCAGCACCCAAGCCGGTCTTGCGGGCAAAGGAACTTCGGGTTGCGGGTGCCAGTAAGACTGCGCCGCCTGTTCCAGTGCGGTCTCGATTGCCATGGTGAACAGAAGGCGGTTCGGCGTTGAAAGCTCAGGGATACCTTTTGCAGACAAGACCAGACGACAGGTCAGGGTATCGGATAGTGATTTGAAGATCAGACCGTTGCGCTGCACTTAGTGATCCGTCCCGGTTACTTCGTCCATCTGGCCTTGGCCCTATCCCGCATGGGCCACAATGATTTCCGCGCGGTCACGGCGCTTGGCATCGGTTTGCATGATGATCGGTGAAACCGTTTTGCCCGAGGGATCTTTTTCCATCTGAACGATCGCCAGTCCTGCCTTGGTCAGCAGGTCAATCAGTTCGGCCTCGCCAAGCTGGGGGTTGCCAATACGGACCTGCCACAGCGCCTCGGCGGCCTCGGCAATCGCGGCGGCGCGGGGGGCGGGATAGCCTTGCGCTTGCGCGTTGGCGAAAATTTCCGCCTTGCGCCGCGCCAGAGCGAGAGGGTCCGGCGCGGGCCGTGCCAAAGGTTGACCAACCGACAACCGGTTGGAAATCAGAACCCGCCCGTTCGGCGCAAGGTTTCGCGCCCACATATTGACGACGCCCTGTCGTGCCTCGGGCGGGAAGAAGCCCAGAAAGCTATGCACGATGATGGCATCGACAGGGGCGATTTGCAGCTCGGCTGCATCCATTTGATATGTCTGCAGGTCAAAACCGGCATGGCGGGCATACAGGCGATTTTGTTCCAATGTGGTCAGGCAGCGATCAACCATAACCAGTTCAGGCTCGATCCCATGCGGACGCAAACCCTGCAAGACCATCGAGGCCAAGCCCGTATCCGCCGAACCTGACAGCAACACACGGACACGCCCGTCACGGGCCAGCCCGCGCAAGGCATTGCCGAAGAAGGCAGCGCCAGCAGGCAGCGCGCCCTTGGCTTCGATATGGCGAACGATGCTCCAGCCGCGATGATAGATCTGGCAACCCGATTTGGGGTCGCACAGGCAATGCGCCCAATCAAAAGCAAAAGAGGCCAACTCGGCCAGCGGCTCTTGCATACGAATAAGCGCGTTATCATCCATGGTCCCAGATTAACCAAGGGCGGAAGGAATTGTCCAGAGTGCGTCTTTACTTCTTCCTGTCGCAGGGGCCGCGAAAAATCCTGTGCAAAACATAGTATTGATGCGTCACTGATGGCGGCCTAAGCTTTGGTCCGAACGTGGATCGCCCCGCTTGGGGCAAATCAAGGGGAGCGCGCGCGCAATGAGGCTGGCCTTTATCAACAAGACGCTTTTTGTCATGGCAATGGCGCTGTCGCAGCCTGTTTATGCTCAGGAAGCGACTGTCCTGAAGATCGGCGTCGCGGCGGGGGGCGGCTATGATACGGTCGGGCGCGTCATGGCGCGGCATCTTGGCAAGCAGCTTGGTGAAAGCGGCGAAATTCCGGTTCAGAATGTTGTCGGGGCCTCAAGCCTGAACCTTGTGAAAGAAGTGGCGGCGGCAGGCAGCGCGTCTGAACTGGGCATGGCTTTGGCCAGTCTTTTGCTGAATGCCAAGTTGGACCCGTCCAATGTGGATGTGGATTTCACCACCTTCAAATGGATCGGCAGCCTGACCGGCGCGGAAAGCATCTGCCTGACCGGCAAGGATAGCGGCGTTGCAAATTTTCAGGACTTTGTAACCAAGGATTTCAAGGTGGGGGCAACCACGGCAGTGGGCGGCTTCTATCAGTTGGCGGCACTGGTCAAGAACATCTTTGGCGCGAAATATGAAATTGTGACCGGTTTCGAAGGCCTTCGTGAAATGGAGGCTGCCATCGATCGCGGCGAGATTGCGGGCTATTGTGGCAGCCAGTTGGACGCGTTTGAGCGCAACAATCAGGTTGATACCCGCTGGTTCATCGGGGGCATGACGCAAGATGTCGAGGTCTCGGGCGCAAACGTGCCAAGCATCCTGAGTGCCGTCTCCAAGCCAGAGGATGTTGCGGCGGTCAAGCTGTTCACCCTGCGCGATAATATCTACTATCCCGTGATGATGGCACCGTCAGTGGCGGATGACGCCGTTGCCCGCTATCGGGCCGCGTTTGATGCGATGTTGGCGGACCCGGATTTTCAGGCCGAGATGACAGGTCTTTATGGCAGTTTGTCGCCGAAGTCCGGCGCAGAGGTCGAGGCGATTGTAGCCGATATCAGCAAGGCCGATCCGGCAACACTGGCGCATCTTGCGGACCTGCTGAAGTAACCCAATCGAAATCCCACCCTGCCGTTCTGTGCGGCGGGGTGGCTTCTTGCCCGTCCAATTCAAAGGGACTGTTCATGCAACTCCACGACATCGGCAACGATCTCTTGTCGGCCATTCGCAGCAATGTCGGCAGAATGGCCTTTGTGACCAGTTTCGGAAATCTGACCTATGGCCAGTTCGATAATCTTATCGGTGGGATCGCGCTGGATTTGAAAGAGGCCGGTGTATGTCGCGGATCGCGGGTGGCCATCGACACTAGGGACGCAAGAATAGCAACGGCAAGCGTGATCGCCTGCTGCCTGTTGGGCGCAAGCTGGCTGCATGGCAGCCGTGCAGCCTATCAAAAACCCGGTCTGGGTATCACCCATGTCTATTGGGCAGGCAACCGGAATGAGGTGCCACCCGGACATCCCCGCTTGATTTCGTTTGATAGCAGCCGGTTGAAAAGCCGCGATATGGAGTTCTGGTTGGATAAGGTCGATCCCGAAGGCTATGCCTCGGACAGCGACATTTGCCGGATCGGGCAATCCTCCGGCACAACTGGCAGCACCAAGTTCATCGCAATTACCTTGCGTGATATGTGGGAACGGGCAATGTGGAAGTCTTCTGGCATGCCCGCCGATGTGCTTCCCGTCATTGCCTGCCTGTTTCCACCCCTTTCCGGCGTAGGGTGCAACACACGGCTTCGCACGCTGCTGGCGGGGGGGTGCTGCGTTGAAACCGGACCCGGAACCTTGCTGGAGCCGTGGCAGGCTGCAGGCGTCAACACCGTCATCGGCTCGCCCGCGCAATTCAGTGCCTTTCTGCGTGAGGCAGGCGAAGGACTCGCCGATCGCATCGGTGCCGCGATGGTCGGAGGCGGCAAGCCGTCCGAGCGGTTCCTGCAATCGCTGTTCACCTGCTTCAAAACCGTCACGGTGTTCTACGGATCGACCGAGATGGGACATGCCGCAGAAACGCGCATCACGGATCAAGCAGATTTTGACGGCGGGCTGACGCCAATTGCCGATATGGTCTATATCGAGGTGGTGGATGATGCCGACCAAGCCTTGCCAACCGGGTCAGAGGGGCGGATTCGCATCCGTGGCACGCTGGGAACGCCCAGCTATGTGAACGAAAGGCTGTCCGTCGAAAATACAATACGCGATGGCTGGTTTTACCCCGGTGATATCGGTCATTTCGATACAAGCGGGCGCTTGCATGTCAGCGGGCGCGGCAATGAGGTGCTGAACATCGGCGGTGTCAAGTTCAACGCACTTGTGCTGGATGATGTGGTGCAAGGCTACAAAGGCGTGAAGGACGGCTATTGCTATCTGCATGACAACCAGTTCGGCTCTGCCGAGATTGAGGTGATCTTTGTGCCGGTAGCGGGTCAGGACGTGGCAAGCATAGCGCAGGGCCTGCTTGCCGATTGCGCGCGTACCTTGCCAGCCAACTTGGCCCCCAAACGCGCCTTTGCCGTGACACAACTGCCAAGGACCGATACCGGCAAGGCCATGCGTGGCAAGGCGCAAGAAGTGGTGGCGACCCTGCAACCCGCGGCGATCGCATCCTGACCGATAAAGGAGAGTCAGCGCGCCATCGACATGGATGTTTTGATCGAAGCCTTTGTCAACGTGACCCAGCCGCTCTGCCTGCTGATGCTGGTCACCGGCGTAGGCATTGGGCTGGTGGTAGGGGCAGTGCCGGGGATTGGCGGGATCTTCGGTCTGGTCATGGTCATTCCCTTCACCTTCCAGTTGGACCCCTACGCGGCCTTCGCGCTGCTTCTGGGGCTTTCCGCAGTCATCACAACCTCTGATACAATCCCCGCAGTTCTGATCGGGGTGCCGGGATCTGTCGGGGCGATTGCCACTGTCGAAGACGGCCACCCGCTTGCCCAGCAAGGACAGGCCGCGCGGGCCTTGGGGGCGGCCTATTCGGCCTCAATGCTGGGCGGCATTTTTGGAGCGCTGGTTCTGGGGCTGTCGATTCCGGTCATCCGTCCGCTTATCCTGTCGCTCCAGACGCCCGATTTTCTGGCGGTTGCACTGATCGGTCTGATCTTTGTTGCCTTCATCTCGGGTAAAGACCCGTTAAAGGGGGTGGCGGCCCTGCTGCTGGGGATGCTTTTGTCCTTCGTGGGGCTGGACCCGCACAGCGGGGCAGAGCGGTTTACCTTTGATCTGGTCTATCTGTGGGGAGGCATTCCGCTCGCAATCCTGTTTCTGGGACTGTTCGCCTTGCCCGAAATGGCCGCGCTGTTGCAGCGAGGCAGGGTAAGCGACCATCCCGCGCGGATTGATGCCCAAGGGCTATGGCGAGGAGTGCGTGAGACGCTTGCCGAATGGCGGCTGGTGCTGGCCTGCAGTTCGGTCGGCGCGCTGATCGGGGCCATTCCGGGGGTTGGCGTGACCGTGATTGATTGGGTGGCCTATGGCATCGCGCGGCGGTTTCATCCGGCAGGGCCGGTCTACGGGCAGGGCAATATTGCAGGGGTGATTGCGCCGGAAAGTGCGAATAACGCCAAAGAAGGGGGCTATCTGATTCCGACGCTGGTGCTGGGGCTGCCCGGCTCTGCGACGATGACGATCCTGCTGGCGGCCTTTACCGTGCATGGTCTGGTTCCCGGCCCCGAGATGTTGGGCAAGAACCTGCCTTTGACCTATGCGATGGTGATGTTTCTGGTGCTGGCCAATATCTTGGGAACCGGAACCTGCCTGCTATTGACGCGGCATCTGGCGGCGCTGACGACGATTCCGGCGTCGCGGATTGTTCCGGTGGCCTTGGTGCTGATCACTCTGGGCGCCTTTCAAACCAATGGGCGTCTTGCCGACATCGTGGTGCTGTGCGGGGCAGGGGCGCTGGGCGTGGCGATGAAATCGGGGGGCTGGTCGCGTGCGGCATTTTCCTTGGGCTTTGTGCTGGGACCAACGGTCGAGCGCTATGCGTTCCTATCCTACAAATTGCATGGTTCCGCGATGTTCTTGCGCCCCAGCCTTGTGTTGGCCGCCCTCGCAATCCTTGCGATCATTGCAGCTTGGGTATGGCAACAAAGGCGTGAAGGCCCACGTACGGCTGCGCCCGAAACGGGATGGGCAGGGTTTGCCGCCCTTTTCGCGCTTGCTTTGGCGGCGGTAGGTTTGCTGTCCGGCCTGAATGTAACCGCGCGCAGCTTTCCTGTGCTGACGGCCGTGGCTTTGATGGTGATTGCCGGTCTTGGTCTGCTGCGCGGCCTGCGGGCCGGCACGCGCCTGTCTTTGGGACTGCCGCCAAAGCCTGTGCTTATCACGCTGGGGCTATGCCTTACCCTGACAGGATTGCTGTATCTTTGCGGGCTGGCTGCGGCTGCGGCGGTATTTACCCTAATGACGATCAGCGCGGCCGAGCGCCGGTTCAGCTTGTCTGCGGCTTGTGTCGGCTTGGTCCTGTCTGGCCTTGTGGTCGTGCTGTTCGAAAAGATCACGCTCGCAGACTGGCCTGCGGGCGTGATCTGGAGTCTGTTCGGCTAGGTAGGTCTACGATATTTACCAGCCCGCCTCGGCAAAGGCATCTGTCAGACCGCTCAGACTGGCCTTGAACCCCACAACCTTGCCGCCACCACGCACGAAGGCAAAAGCTACCACCAGTTCGGACCCCGTTTTCAGGGCATCAATCTCGGCAGCTTCAAGCTTGCGGCCAAAGGTGCAGCCACTGGTCCAGCAGGTATAGGCCGGAAAGGACATCGGTTCGCCGTCATCAATCTTACCGGCAACGGGCTGGGCCAGCGCCACGCCCAAGGGCAGGCTGATGATGATGCGGTTCTCGGCCTTTTCACTGTCATGGCTTAATGTCACACGGCCAAGGACGCTTTTGCCATCCTCGCTCCGCACGGTTTGCACCAGCCCGCACGACGTCTTGCCCTCGGCCAGGGCCTGACAGTCGAACACCCATTTGTCATAGGTCGCGCCGACCGTGGGCTGGCCCAGTGCCACCTGGGCAGACAGCAGCATTGCCGCGCCGGTCAAGAAAGACAGAATCTTCATGATCGTTCATCCAAAATCAGGAATCTAAAAGGCGCCCGGCGCTAAGGCTGGGCGCCTTTCCAAAGCGCGCCCCGGCGATTGGCCGGGGCGAAATTGGCATCAGAACCGCAGGGCAAACCCGATATTGGCCGAGTAGCCAACATCCGTTGCCCCGCCACCGAACACGGCCTCTGCCCCGACCTGAACCGAGCCGTTCGCGGAAACCGGGATCATCAGGTTCACGCCAACGGTGCCAAGCATCGTATCGTTGTAAAGCATTGGCACATCTTGGGTGTCGCCGATCAGTTGCACGGTTGCGTCGCCTGTCGCGGCATTGCGCGACAGCACGCCGACGCTTCCGGTCAGGGTGCCGAACGAGAAATCATGCGCCATTGCAACGCTGGCTTCTACCTCGGTCATGCCGACGGAATAGCTGTCAACCGTTGCCTCGTTTGCAGCGTTCGAACCGGTTTCCGTATAGCCATCCACCGACATCGAGGAATAGCGGACACGCAGGCCGGGCGTAACGCTCCACCCGCCCGCTGCGTTGCCGATCGTATGCGACAAGGCCAACTCAGGCGTCAGGAACTTCGTGCCAAAATCGGCGGACAGCAGATCAATGCCACCTTCAAGGGTGTTGTCATTGACCGTCCGCGTGGTGTGGTTGGTCAAAGATCCGCCCATCAAGCCAAAGGCAAGGTTGGTTGCCCCAAGCTGTTTTGACAGCACAACACCGCCGAACGCCCCGTTGAAATCAGCGTCATAAGACGGCGAGAACAACGAGTCCGATCCGACATCACCCTGCGCGCCACCCGCAAGGACGGTAAAGGTCAGGCCGTTTTGCAGCAGGCCGGTGTAACCCACCGTCAGGCTTTGCGTTGTGACCGCCTGATCCAGCGACACTTCACCGCCGTCGTAGTCGATCTGGCTGGCTTGGCCGGAAACCCAAGCACCCGCATCGTTATTGTTCCAGCCGCCTTTCGAGCTGACCGTCACGCCTTCAGACGGACGATCTGCCAACAGGTTCGCGCTGAAGCCAAGACGGGAAATGCCCATTGCGGCATTGCTCAGGCCGACCAGACCGGAGGTGTCAAACGTGGCATACTGGTCGCCATTGTTGAACCACGGAATACCGCTGGTTTCATCCAAAGTTACAAGCGCCGATCCGTCGACGGTCCAATTGACCGATTGGTTCGGATCAGAGCGCAGAACGACCTCGGCATTGTTGAAGTCCAGCTTGCCGATGATAAGGCCTTTTGCGTCCAGATAGGCGGTGCCATCCCCGTCCTTGACAAAAATCGCATATTCATCGACAGGCGCGTCAATCATGCCGCTTTGGTACAGGTTACCATCAAGCTGACCGATGTTGATCCCGAAAGAGTCACCGTTTGCGCTGTCAACGCGGATGATGCCGGTATTCTCGACAGTCCCGCCGTTCATCACTTCACCGACCAGAATACCAGTCGAAGAATCCGGCCCGGTGCCATCGCTCCAGATCACCATTTCGCCCGAGTTGGACGACGTGCCATAAAGCGTGTCTGCCCCGATGCCAACCGCCGTTGCCGAGCTATCGTCCGAGGTGGCGTTCACCTCAAGATAGGCGGTGTTAGACAGGGTGAAATCAGAATAGACATAGACGCTGTCCAAGCCGATGGCGATGGCTGTGCCGTTATTGGCAGTTGCCGTAACCTGAAGGTTGCCGCTGTTGGTTTGCGTGCCGTAGAGGTATTCCGAGGCAAGGCCGGTCGCTTCGGCATAGTCTGCGGTCGCGGTTACAACCATGTTTCCAGCGTTTTCCATCAGACCGGAATAGCTGATATCGCGGCCATAGGCCCCGACAGCTTCGGCCCAATCGCCAGAGCCAATCGCAATCGCACCGACTTCGACATAGCCCGCGTTGACAAGTTGGCCGTCCATTTCATCGTCGACGCCAATACCTGCCGCATAAGCGCCACCGTCTTCCGAGAACGCACTGACTTGCATTTCGTTGGTGTTGGTGAAGCCGCCATCATAGGTCACGTCTTCGTCGACAAAAAGGCCATGCGCGGACGCATCGCTGAAGGTTGCACGCGCGGAAACGTCAATCAGGCCTTCGTTTCCTGCCATCAGGTCAAGCTGATTGCCGATGTAAATACCCGCCGCGTCAGCAATGTAGCCCGCGGAGTCAACTTCGATCGTGCCAGAGTTGGTGATAGCGCCGTTGACCGCAGATCCTTCGATATGGATACCCGATGCTGCTGCATAGTCAGCAGAGTCCGCCGAGACATCGATCAGGCCCGAGTTCAGAATATTGCCATTGCCGAAACCAACCGGCAGCAACTCCAAAATCATGCTGTCGTCGCCCAGATCCCCTGCGATCCCGATGCCGGCAACCAACACAGCGCCATCGTCATCTTTGCCGATGCCGGTGACGCGGATATCGCCTTGGTTGTCGATGGTTGCCGTCGTGCCAGCGCCACCAACGATAACCGGGTCCATGCTTTCGCCGAAGCCAAATGAAATACCGGCGGCAAGGACATCGCCCTCATAGCCGTCGTCATAAAGACCCTGCTGCGTGGCATCGACGGTGATATCGCCGGTGTTCACCACCATTGCGGTGATCTCGCCTTCGATAAACTCGTCATACACGCCGACATTGCCGTCGATATGGATGCCGCTGGCAAACAGGTTGGAGTCATCATCTGCCGCGGTAACCGTCGTGCGGATCGAACCGCTGTTGTCAACGGTGCCCTGGTCGATGCCATCCTCAACCCAGATACCTGCGCCGGTCTGGTTATAGCCATTCTCGTCATAATACTGGCTGACATCGACGGTGATATCGCCAACGTTGCTGACCAAGCCACTGCCCTGGATATCATAGGCGTAAATGCCATAGCCCCAGGCATCTTCGCCAGAGGCGGTTACATCCAGCGTGCCTTCATTCGACACGGTTCCGGAAACCGTATCGTCGATGTAGATGCCAGCAGCATAGGCCTCATCAATTTCGGACGTGGCCGATACGGTGATATCGCCCAGATTCGAAACGGTGCCTGCGCTGTCAACGCCGTAGTAAACCCAAATGCCCGTCGCATCGGCGCCGTCATATACTTCGACCGTCACGTCGACATCGCCGGAAGTTTCCAGCAAACCGCCGACCCAATCGGCATAGAAGCCGACGCCTTCGGAATAGCCGTAGTCGTCATGTTCGACCTTGACGGTTACATCCGCGGTCGAGGTCACCGAGCCGTAAACATCCGACAGATCAACGCCATAAGCCTCAAGATCGGACCAATAAGAACTGTCGGCATTGACCGTCGCACGGATTGTTCCGCCCAATTCGACCGAACCATCCACGTCACCCAAGGAGATCGCATAGGCCTCGCCGTAAGCATTGTCTTCAACATCGGTCAAATTCGCCGTGGCCGAAACATCACCTGTGCTGACAAAGCTGCCATCGACAGCGCCGCCATTGATGGCGAATGCGGAAACGTAGGGATCATAGTCATCAGCACCGGTCTGGCTTGCAATCGCGGTAATATCGCCGGTGTTTTCAAAGTTTCCGTAAAGCGTCTGAAAGTCGAAGCCCGCAGCATAGACATCGCCATCATTTGTGGAATCACCGATGACGATTGCTTCTGCGGTCACGTCACCGGCGTTGGTCACGTCACCATAGATGTCTTCAACATTTACGCCGATCGCCTCGGCATAAAGATCCGAGAACGAACTGCCATCCACATAGGAGGTGGCCGAAATATCGCCGTTGTTGGCGATCACGCCGCCCGTCTCGACGTCATAGTCAAGATAGATGCCAACAGCCCCGACCGCATCGTTGGTGCTATCCACATCGGCGACAATATCGTCGTTGTTGGTAATGGCGCCAAGAAGGTCACCATCAATCTCGATGGCGGAAATAAAGCCGTCCGAAGCCCAATTTCCAACGGTGCCTTCGTTGGTAACGCTGCCTTCAAACCCGCCGTCGGCATAAATCGAGGTTCCATCAATCGGACCGTCGATCACCAGAACCGAGCCACTGTTCGTAATCTCAAGGTCTTCATCGAAGTCCAGATAGTACATAGAGGTTTCGGGACCACTGATCACATCTGCGAAAGTTGCGGTTCCAAGACCGACCGCCACGGCAAGGGCAAGGCCGACAGAAGGCGCATAACTTGCGACCCGACCCTTCAGCTTTGTCATGCGGCCACCACGCACCACTGGTTCAAACTTGCTCGATTTGTGGTCCATACTAACACCTCGGTTGGCTTGTTTGTTTGTCTGGCCATGCGGCCGACGGAATCTACCATCTTCTTGTTAACGAACTCACGGGGCCTTTGCACCAACAATCACATTCGCGCGACCATTAACCCCTAGACTGCCTTCTGATTGTGGCTCTTGTGCCATAGCAGGAAAACAAGGCAGATCAGCAGCCTGCAGGCGGCGGTCTTGCACGTGGTATGCCGGGCGGCACGGCCCGAAGTGGCGCTGGCCTTGCCTGATCCGGGGCATTCTCCCGAGCTGCCTTGCACCCACCTTATGCGGTATTTGCCGCCAGAAACGGCAGTGCCGCTCCATCCTATTTTTGGTGGGCGCGCTTCTTGAATTCGGCCCCCGCATCGCAACTTCAGGCGACGCGCGCACACGACCTTCCTCATGGAGTGCTCATTTTGCTATTATTGGCGGGCCTTTAGCAGAGATCGCATGGCAACGCGCAGCGGTGCGATGCGGTCCGCGCGGTGAGGGGAAGGGCGGTGGATTGCCACGGCGATTTCCAGTGCGGCAATTGCCAGCGGCACCACACCTTTCGCGGCGATATACCGTTGCTCCCATCGCGGGGCGAAGGCGGATTTGAATTGGGTCAACCCGGTGCTGCGGCCCGTCAAGCGAACGGCCATGCGTTTCTTCCAGCCGGTCAGACCCAGATCAGGCTGCGGAACAGCCGCAAGGGACAGGCGCGACACCCCCTCGGCGCGGGCATGTTCAAGAGCGTGACAAATCAGCGCGTAGATCGTTCCATCGGTGCAACGCTCGACCACGCGCAGCAAATCCAGTGTCCATTCGTCACGGGCTGCGTGAAAGGTCACAAAGGCGCACAACTCACCCGTATCGGTATAGGCCGTGAACACGCGCTGGCCCGTCACGTAATCCACACTCCAGCGGCCCATGGAAAAGCCCCGCTCTTGGTGGTTGGCGTTGCACCATGCCTGTGCCACCCGTTCCATGGCCGCGACCGGCAGGGCGGTCGCCATCTGCACCGTAATCCCGCCCTTGCGGGCATGGGCAAGCTTGCGCCGCAACCGCGCCCGCTCTGCTCCGGCAAGGCTGAAGGTTTGCGGATCAAGCACGGCTTCTTTGGCGACAGGCAGCACGGTCCACCCCTGTGCGCGGGCGGCGGCGGCCAGACGTGGCGTAGCTTTGTAAAGGCATGGCAGTCTTGCCTCATCGCGGGCAAGTCGGGTCAGCCTGCCAAGCGCAGTTGCAAGCTGCTGTGCCGACGCGCCCCTTGTCAAAGGTGCGCCAAACATAACGCGGACATGCGCCAGAGCGCCCGACAGCCAAAGCGCCGAACTGTCCCGCAACGCGATCAGGTGCAACTCTTGTTGGCGCACCAATTGCGCTTCGGCACAGGGCAGGGCGCGCAATGCAGGCTCTGTCAGCCAGCGGGTCAGGGCGACAGGAGCGATGGGAGGCTTTGATTTTACACGCGGTGCGACCAAGGCCCAAATCGCCCCTAAAATCGCCGGAAGTGCATAGGCGATAGCCCGAAAGGCGATGATTCCGGCAAGCAGACCGCTGCCCTCGATCTCGGGGGATTGGGTCAGCAAGGTTGCCTCGAAAGGGCCGGCACCACCCGGACTACCCGAGGCAAGGCCGATGCCCAAAGCGATGAAAAACACGGGCAAAAGATCAAGAAACCCATAGCTGCTGTGCTGTGGCAACAAGATCCACAGCGTGGCCCCAAGGGCCGTAACATCCAGACCAAGCCAGAACAGGAAACGTGCCATCACGATCAGGTTCGGCTTGCGCCGCCCGAACAAAAGCGGTCGGGGCCAGAGTGCCAACCCTGTTGCCCCGATCCCAATCAAAGCCAGCAACAGCCGCGCCCAGCCCTGATATGGCATGGCCGGCATAACCGCAAAGCAGGCAAGCGCCAGCAAACCCAATCCGGTGAAAAACCCGATCGCCATGCCTAAAGAGATTGCAAAGGATTGTCCCAGACTTAGCCCCGGCACCAGTTTGCGCCGGATGATCGCCCCGACCAGCGGCCCGAAGCCCGCGGTTTGCGATACCGCCGCTGCCGCAACCGCCGCTTTGCCGCCTGCCGCAGGGGCAATATCCAGTCCCAGATGCTGCACCACCGCCCGTTCTTGCCCTGCGACGGCAAAAAAGGCCAAGGCGACAGCCACAAGCGCGCCCGTCACCTGTCCTGCCGACAGGTCAGCCAGACTGTCCAGAATGGCCTGCCCGCTAAAATCGTCCAATCGCCCCGAGAGGGCATAGCCTGACGCAACAAGGACGGCTGCGACAATAAAGGCGTTTGGCGCAAAGCGGCCAAAGTCAAGCGCGTTGATTTTCAGGGGATATTCCTCTGCATCCGGTCTTTGGTATGCAGAACGGCCCCTGCACCGCCCCAGTTTAGCGACCTGTCCTTAAGAGGAAGCAAACACGCCAAAAGAACAGCACCGCCAGCCGCATGCGGCCTTGGGCGCAGGTGTCTTGGGCCGGAGGATCACCGCTCGAACGGTTGTCCCAATGAGGCGATGGTGTTCAACCGCATCCGACGGCGGTTCGACGAGATCACCGCCAGCATCAGGATCGTTACGGCATAGGGGATACTGGCCAGCACTTGCGACGGCAGGCCGATGCCTGCGGCCTGGGCTGCCAACTCGCCCAAGGACAGCGCCCCGAACAGCAGCGCGCCAAACACCACGCGGCCCGTTTGCCATGTGCCGAATACCACCAGCGCAAGCGCGATCCAGCCGCGCCCCGCGATCATGCCATCGGCCCAAAGCGGGGTGTAAACGGTCGCGGCATAGGCCCCGGCAACCCCCGCCATCGCACCGCCAAAGCCAATCGCCGCACAGCGCACCCTTAGCACCGGAAAGCCGATGGCGCGGGCGGCATGCGGGTTTTCGCCCACGGCGCGGATGATCAGGCCCAGCTTGGAATGGTTCAGAACGCCCCAGATCGCGACTGCCAGAAGGGCGGTCAGCCAGACCACAATGTCCTGCGTAAAGAGTGGCCCCACAAAGGGCAGATCCGACAGCAGCGGCAGCGACAGTTTTGGCAGGCCGGTGATGGTCAGGCTTTCGAACTTCTTTCCGATCAGGGACGAAAGCCCCAGCCCCAGCACCCCGATTGCCAGCCCCGCCGCCACCTGATTGGCGGCAAATCCCAACACCACAGCGGCAAACACCATCGACAGCGCTGCCCCGCCAAAGGCGGCCACCGCAAAGCCCATAGCATGGCTGTCATAGCTGTAGACGGTGATAAAGGCCAAAGCCGCCCCCACCGCCATCAGCCCTTCCAGCCCAAGGTTCAGCACGCCGGATCGCTCCACGACCAACTCTCCTAACGCCGCCAGCAGCATCGGGGTCGCGGCGGCTAAAGTGCCTGCCAGAATGAAATCAAAGCCGTTCATGGTATGGCCTTTTCATCGGGGCGGATCACTTGGATGCGGTGGCGGATCAACGTCAGCGCTGCCAGATAATAGACCAGCAGCAGCCCTTGGAACACGAACACCGCCGCCACCGGAAGATCAGCGGATACCATCGCATTGTCGCCCCCAATCGCCAGCGCCGACATCAGGAAGGCCGACACCACGATGCCCAAAGGGTTCAACCCGCCCAGATAGGCCACGATGATGGCCGAATAGCCGTAACCGCTGGTGACAGACCGCTGCAACTGACCCAGTGGGCCTGCCACCTCGGCAGCACCCGCCAGACCTGCGGCCAGCCCACCCAGCAACAGGCTGATCCAGATCGCGCGACGCTCGCTAAATCCTGCATAGCTGGCGGCGCGCGGCGCAAGGCCGCCCACCAGCAGTTGAAAGCCGGAAAAGCGATGCCGCATCAGCACATAGGCCAGAACGCTTGCCAGCAGCGCGATCAGGATCGACACATTCACCCGCGTTCCGGGCAGCAGGATCGGCAGCAGCGCCGCATCAGGAAACATCACGCTTTGCGGAAAGTTGAAGCCCATCGGGTCTTTCCACGGTCCCAAAAGCAGATAGTTCAGCACTTGGGTCGCAATCAGTGTCAGCATCAACGTCACAAGGATTTCATTGGCATTGAATCTGGTCCGCAACCCTGCCGCCAACCCTGCCCACACCATCCCGCCCAAGGCTCCCATGACCATCATCGCGGGCAGCATCAGCGGAACATCCCCCTGCGGATACCAGACCGGCAGGGCCGAGGCTGCAATCGCCCCGATCACCAACTGCCCTTCGGCCCCGATATTGAACACATTGGCCCGAAAGCCTATCGCCAGCCCTTGCGCGATCAGCAACAGCGGCGCGGTCTTCAGCAGCACTTCGGAAAAGGCATACCAGCTTAGGAACGGCTCCAGCAGCAGCGAATACAGCGCCTGTCCGGGGGCCTTGCCCAGCACCGCAAACAGCACAAGGCTGGACAGGATGGTCAGAGCCAGCGCGATGAAGGGCGCGGCAAACATCGCAGCGCGCGAGGCGCGGTCACGGCGGATCATGGTCAGCTTCATGCCGAATGATCCCCTGCACCGATCATATAGGCCCCCACCTGTTCCACCGTGGTCGCCTGCGTCGTCAGACTGGGCGACAGCCGTCCCTGATGCAGTACATGCAGGCGGTCGCAGATTTCGAACAGCTCTTCAATTTCCTCGGAGATCACCAGAATAGCCGCCCCCTCGTTCCGCATCTGCACCAGACGCTGCCGGATATCGACAGCCGCCCCGATATCGACGCCCCATGTCGGCTGCGCCACCAGAAGCAGCTTGGGGTTCAGCATAATCTCGCGCCCCATGATGAATTTCTGCAGATTGCCGCCCGACAGCGCCCCGGCCTCGGCATCGGGGCCGATGGTGCGGACATCAAAGCGGGCGATGCAGGCGGTGGTATAGGCGCGCTCTGCCTCGCGCGAGATAAAGCCGCGCGTGACCAACCCACGCCCGTGCGCCGTCAGCAGGGCGTTGTCCGACAGGCTCATTTCCGGCACAGCGCCACGGCCAAGCCGGTCTTCTGGCACAAAGGCAAAGCCCATCTGCCGCCGCGCCGCCGCGCCCAAATCGCCGACGGGGCGGCCCATCATGCGGATACAATCGGCGTTGCCCGGCACAATCTCGCCCGAGACAAGTGCGGCCAACTCTTGCTGGCCATTGCCGGAAATGCCCGCGATTCCAACGATTTCTCCCGCCCGCAGCGTTAGCGACAGGTCGGCCAAAGACACCCCGAACGGATCGTCATTGGCGAAATCAAGGCCCACCAGTTCCAGCCGCGCCTCACCCACGCCATGCGGGGTGGGGTGCAGCGGCGGCGGCATCGGGCGGCCGATCATCAGGGTGGCCAGTTCCTTGGCACTATGCGCGGCAGGATCAACCCGCCCCGTCACCCGCCCCGCCCGCAGGATGGTGGCGGTGTCACACAGCTCTTTGATCTCTTCCAGTTTATGGCTGATGAACAGGATCGACATGCCCTTGGCCTGCAGCGCCCGCAGCGTATCAAACAGCCGCGCCACGCTTTGCGGCGGCAGCACCGAGGTTGGCTCGTCCAGGATCAGCAGTTCGGGGTTCAGCAACAAACAGCGGATGATCTCGACCCGCTGACGTTCGCCCACCGACAGCGAGTGGACCATCGCGGCAGGGTCAACCGCCAATCCAAACTCGTCGCCCAAGGCCCTGATCCGGCGCGATAAGTCCGCCTGCGTCCCCGGCACGATCAGCGCGATGTTCTGCACCACCGACAGGGTTTCAAACAGCGAAAAATGCTGGAACACCATGCCGATGCCCAGCCGCCGCGCATCCGCAGGGCTGGTCAGCCGCACGGGCGCGCCTTTCCACAGGATTTCCCCTTCGTCAGGGGTTTCCACGCCATAAATCAGCTTCATCAACGTGGATTTGCCCGCGCCGTTTTCGCCCAAGATCGCGTGTATAGAGCCGGAATCGACGTTCAGATCGATTCCGGCATTGGCTTGCACCCCGCCGTAGCGTTTCGAAGCCCCTTGAAGCGACAAAAGCGGGGTCATCGCGGCTTATTTCGGCAGCGGCGTGATGACGCCTTTCACATGCCAATCCATCGACAGGATCATGTCGTCGCCAAGGGTCACGCCTGCGGCCACAGCTTCACCGCCATCCTGATTGGTCAGCGGGCCGGTAAAGGGCGAGAAGCTGCCATCAAGGATCGTGGCCTGCACGGCGGTAATCTTTTCAACGATCTCGGCCGGAATATCGGGGTTCCAGTCGGCCACGAACACCACATTGTCTGCCATACCCAGCCAAGCCGAGGTGCCGGTGAAGGTGCCCGCCAGATGCGCCGCAGCGCTCGCCTTGAAGAAGGGCGACCAATCGGTGCCGACCACGCCCAGATATTTCGTCGGCGCATAGGCTTTCATCGACGAGTTCAGGTTGAACGCATAAACCCCCGCCTCCTCGGCCACCGCGATCACCGAAGGCGTGTCCTGCGCGTTCGAGAAGATCACATCCACACCCTGCGCCAGCAGCGCCTTGGCGGCCTCTTGCTCGGATGCCGGATCGAACCACGAGTTCACCCAGACCACCGACACTTCGATCGACGGGTCAACCGATTGTGCGCCAAGGGTAAAGGCGTTGATCGAAGTGATCAGTTCGGGAATCGCAAAGGCCCCGACGCAGCCCAGTTTCTTGGATTTCGACAGCGAGGCCGCCGCCATCCCCATCAGGTAGGTGCCCTGATAATAGCGCGCGCCAAAGGGCGAGAAGTTCGGAGCCACCTGATAGCCCGAGGCATGCAGGATTGCCACTTCGGGATGCGCCTTGGCCAGCTTCAGCCCGCCGTTCATATAGCCGAACGAGCCAAGGATCACCAAAGTGTTCCCGTCGGCCACGGTCTTGTTCATGATGCGGTCGGCGTCCGGCCCTTCGGGAATATTCTCCAGCAGCGTGATCTTCAGCCCGTCGCCGTAATCGGCCTTCAGCGCCTCGACGCCCGCCATCAGGGTGTGCGACCAGCCAACATCAGCGGCAGGGGACGGAACGATGAGGGCCACGTTCAGTGTCTCGCCGGCGGCAAAGGCGGGGATCGGCAGCGCCAGCGCAGTGCTGGCCGCAAGCGAGGTTTTCAGGAAGGAACGGCGTGTCGTGGTCATGGCATGTCCTTTGCGGGTTCAGGTGTTCAGGTTCAAAAGCGAGGCTTCGGCGCGGGCAAACAGCGCGCCTTCGTCCAGTCCGGGGAAAGCCCCGTCGCGCCACACGATCCGCCCGTTGACCATGGTCATATCGACAGCAGTGCCGACACCCACCTTTGGGATCAGGCTGGCCGGATCATGGCGGGTTCCGACATACTCAAGGCGGCGGGTGTCGATGGCGAACAGGTCGGCAGCCATGCCAACGCCCAACCGCCCGATATCGCTGCGTCCCAGCAGCGACGCGCCGCCTTCGGTGGCATAGCCCAGAAACGCCGCAGGGTCCGGCACGGGATGCTGGCGCGAAGATGCGACAAGACATTGCAGCATATAGGCCGAATGGACACAGTGCATCAGGTTGGAATTATCGTTCGACGCGGCCCCGTCCGCGCCCAAGCCCACCCGAACGCCAAGGGCGGCCATGGCCGGAATATCCGTAACCTCGGCCCCCACCAGATAGACGGGTTCGGGGCAATGCGACACGCCGGTGCCGGTTGCCGCAAGGCGGGCCAGTTCGGGATGCTTCAATTCCCAACAGTGGGCATACCAGACATCCGGCCCCGCAAAGCCCATCTCTTCCAGATACTGCACGGTGCGCCGCCCTGTGCGCGCCAACAAAACGGGGCTTTCGCCTTCACCCACATGGGTATGCAGCAACACCCCCTTGTCGCGCGCCAGTCGCAGCGATTCCGTGAAGGTTTCCTTGTAGCAGTTCACCGGCTGACAGGGGGCCAGCGCCACCTGCCGCATGCTGAAGGCACCTGCGTCGTGATAGCTGTCGATCAACCGTTCGCAATCGGCCAGAAAACCGTCAGTGGTCTCCAGCATCTCATCGGGAATGGTGCTGCCCTCGGATTTCGGCAGCGTATTGGTGCCGCGCCCCGCGTGAAAGCGGATGCCGAACAGGTCGGCGGCCTCGAACTGGCGATCCACGATGCGGGAACCGGCATGGCGGGGGAAGTTGTATTGGTGGTCAAAGGCGGTGGTGCAGCCGTGCTTTACCAACTCGGCCAAGGCGACCACGCTGGCGTTATAGAACTGATCCTCGGTCAGACGCGAGAAGATCGGATAAATCCGGTCCAGCCATTCGATCACCGAAAGCTTGGTCCAGTCCAGATCGGCGCGGTTGCGGACAAAGCATTGAAAGAAATGGTGATGCGTGTTGACCAGACCCGGATAGACGAACCAGCCAGTCGCGTCGATGATTTCAGTCCCCGCAGGCAATGGCCCCGCCGACAGGTTCGCGCCAATGGCCGCAATCGCCTTGCCCTCGATCAGCATATCCTGATCGCGCAGAACGGGGGCACTGGCCGAGGTTACAATCGCCGCGCAGTTTTTCAGCAGATAGCCCATCACACCGCCTCCGGCGCGGGTTTCAATTCGTGCAGCCGGTGGATGCCCGGCATTTCGATGAACCGCTCCAAAGACCGGATCGCCCGCATCCACAGCCGGATCGAAGGGTAATCGTCCAGCGCCACGCCGCCATCAGGGGCAAGCGCCACGTTGGGGAAGCAGGCAATGTCGGCAATGGTCGGACCGTCACCCACAAGGAATATCCGCCCCGCAAAGCGCGCTTCGGTCAGATGCGATTCCAGCTCGCGCAGGCAATCAACGCCCGCGCGGCGCACCGCCGCAATATCGACGGGATAGTGCAGCATGTCGTGCAGCCGCGCCATGCCAAGGCTGGCCCCCAGCCGCGCCGAGAACGCAAGCCACCCCTGCACCTGTGCCGCGTTCACCGCCCCGCTGCCCATCCAGCCACCTGCCTTTGTGGCCAGATAGACCAGCATCGCCGTGCTTTCCGTCAGCAGCAGATCGCCATCCACCAGCACAGGCAAGGTGCCTGCGGGGTTCAGATCGCGGAAGGATGCGGATTTGTGTTCGCGCCCCGGATGGAAATCCACCGCCTGCAAATCCAGCCTTTCGCCCACAAGTGCCGCCATCAGCCGCACCTTGTAACAGCTTGCGCTTAATACATAATCATAAAGGATCATGCCGCCACCATTTGCGCGCCATAGGTCAGGCCCTTGCGTTTCAGCCAGCGCCGGTAGGCCACCGAGGTAAGATCCGCCTGCGTCGGAATCTCCATCCCCGGATCAAGCGGCAACAGGCGTGGGATCTGGTTTTCAAGGATCGAGCGATCCTGCAGGAAGATCATCTGCTGAAACTGGATCAGATCGGCCATCGGCGTTTCGTCATCAAACAGCGCCATCCACGGCCAGACATCGCACAGCTCTTCCGTCAAGGGCTGCACGAAAATCCCGATCACATCCCATTCGCCCGCCCGCGCCGGACAGGTTTTATAGAGAACCGAGGCCGTGGGCGCGGGAACCCGATACATATATTCGGTGACAATGCCGCCTTCCGCCGATTTCGCGGCCTGCGGTTGGTAGAAATGCACCTTGGTCGCCCAAACCTCGTCGCTGTCCTCGCGGATTTGCACCTCATAGCGGGCGACTTCGGTATGGGGTTCGGCCCCCAGAATATCGGTGTGAACAAAGGGGAAATGCGCGATGTCGAGAAAGTTCTCGACCGCGCGCAAGGGCGAGCATTTCACCCGAACCACGCCGCAATCGACCAGACGGCGGCCTTCCTGCGTTGCTTCGGGGATTGGGAACAAGGCATGCGCGGGCGTGCCAAGGCAGGCCCAGACATGGCCGTAAGCCACGGTTACCGCCAGATCGCCATCGGGGCCGGTCACGCGAATGCCAGCACTATCGCGGAACAGGGTGATCGGCTGACCCAGCAGCATCGTCTCGCGCCCCGGAGGCGGGCCAACCTGCGCGGCCATGCCCACTGGATACCATTCGTCCAGAACTGCCTGCGGTATCATGCCAGAACCCTTTCTTCCGCGCGTCGCACCACTCCGTCCAGCCAGCGCGACAGTGCCACCCGATCAGCCTCCTTGGCGGCCAGCGCGTGAATGGTCGTCTTGGTCTGCGACGTTGACAGGATCAGGCACACCCCGCCCGCCGCTGTCGACCCGAGCAAGCCTTGCGCGGCCTGCTCCAACCCCGAAGCCTGCGCCAAGGCCGCCGCATCCGCCTGTGTCGCCACAGACCGCAGCGGCACATAGCCCGCAAATTCCGGCGGCGTATCGGTGGCACCCGCCGCGCCTACCCAGATCACGCCGCCCGCCTCGACGCACAAGAACGTCTCGGCCTTGATGGTGGCGGGTGGCACCAGATCGGGATGGGCGGGGATATGGATGCACGACCCCGATGTGCCGTAAACCCAGCCATGATAGATGCAGGCCAGCGTCTCGCCACGCACAAAACCATGCGACAGGCGCATCCCGCGGTGGGGGCAGCGGTCATTCCACGCCGACAGCTTGCCCGAGGCGCTGCGCCAGACCGCCAATTCGCGCCCCTGCCACAGCGCGGGCATCGCAACACCCGCAGGCAAATCCCGCGACAGCCCAACGGCCACCCACTCCGTCCCCATTCACGCCTCCGCACCACACCGGCAGATCTTTGAAGCCAAGCGCCGAAACGGCCAGACCCAGCCTGTGTTCAACTGGAATTTCCCCCGAGAGCCGCCTGAATTATGGGCGAATCTTGATCATATGATCACAGATCAGGCAGGCATCGAAGAAAAATCGTTCACTCTCAGGGCGGTTGCGGGGGTGCGCTCGATCTTCTCGACCCAGACCTCCTGCGGGCCAAGACTGCACCCCAAAGACAGTGCGTCCAGCAGATCGGGCGGGCCGCTGGCGATCACGTCAATCTGGCCGGCATCCTGCGCCAGAACCGCGCCGCGCAGCCCCAACTTGCGCGCATGGCGGGTGATCCACGCGGCAAAACCTGCCGCGCCGACATCGCCGGTGATGCGAAAATGTTCGGTCGCCTCGGATGCGGCCATCTGCATCTAGAACACCGCAGCGAAACGTTCGGGCAGGCGGTATAGCTCTTTGCTGCGCCCGGCGCCCCAGAAGGCCACCTTGTCATCATGCAAAAGCTGCAGGCCGTCGACCATCTTCTTGCGGAATTCGGGCAGGTCGGCATCCTCGCGCACCGGCACCCCCGAGGCCAGTTTCTGGAAATTCTCCAGATCTTTGCCCCAAGCATGACCAACCGATGCGGGATCTTTGTCGCCTGTCATGGTTTTCCGCAATTCCTTGCGTCCTGTCAGCCGTGCCGTGGCGATCTCGTAATCAAAGAACCGCAGGTGCAGCAGGAACAGATGCGGGTCCAGCGTGCGGGGCAAATGGTCATTGGCATGGCCGCCGATGGTAAAGCCGACATCTTTGCGGATCACGCAGGGTTTGGAATAATTGGCATTGGCCCGAAACACCCGCCGCTTGGACAGGATGGTTTCGCCCGCCATGATCGGCTCTGGCTCGACCTGCGGATTGTGGATCAGCTCGATCCCGAACGGGCAAAGCGATCTCGGGGTTTGCTGGCTGTCATATCGGGCCAGATAGCTGACCAGATCGGGGGCCACATCGGGGTCGACGATCACAACCTCGTCCACATCGCCCACAATCAGCCAGTTGTAATAGCGCAGCATCCCCGAGGCGAATTGCGACTGCAAACTCCAGCGTCGCCGCTCCAGCCGGAACAGCGTGGGGTCGCGGGGCATGTGGATGACGTTGCATCCGTCAGCTATGCGATCATGTTCGGGGTCATCGCCGTGGCTCAGGATATAGAGATGTTTGCGCCCGAATTGTTTCCCGTAATAATCTACCCAGCGTTCAAGGAACAGGTAATCTTTATAGACCATGGTGATTGCACCAGCGGCGGCCTTGGTCGGGTCCATGATCGGGCGGGGGGCCATCGGTGAAATCCATCCTGCTTTTCAAAGGGAAGGCTAACACATGCCGTCGAAAAACTTCAAGTTGACAGCGCAAGGGTGCTGATTCATTCAAGGTATAAAGCGTGGCTATTGTTGAAATTTGGTCAACAATAGCCGTTGTCATCGAACAGTGCAGGGCGGCTTGCCCCGCGGCCGCAAGGAAACAGCGCCATGCCGCATCCGTATCAGTCCATGCCGTCTGACCGGTTCTGGCGCACCGGCGTTGCCGAACTGGCTCCGCTGGATATTGCGGGCCTGTGGCAGCCGAAATTCCGCATCCGCCCGCGCAGCCGCATCGTTACCGCCGGTTCCTGCTTTGCCCAGCATTTCAGCCGCGCCTTGGTGGCGCGTGGCTATAGCTGGATGGATTACGAACCCGGCCCCTCCGGCCTGACCGCAGCACAGCGCAGCGACTATAATTACGGTGTGTTCAGTTTCCGCACCGGCAATATCTACACCCCCAAAATGCTGCGGCAATGGCTGGCTTGGGCCTTCGATCAGGAACCCGTGCCGACCGAGGTGTGGGAAACCGGTGGCCGTTTTTACGACCCCTTCCGCCCCGCGATCGAGCCGAACGGATTTGCCAGCGCCGACGAGGTTTACGCCTCTCGCCAGCAAACCCTTGCGGCACTGCGTGACGCTGTGCGCGGGGGGCAGGTGTTTGTCTTTACCATGGGTCTGACAGAGGCATGGCAGCACCGCGAAACCGGAGTGGAATATGCCGTCTGCCCCGGCACGATTGCCGGTGATTTCGATCCTGACACCCATATCTTCGTCAACCACCGCTTTGGCGCCCTTATGGGGGATCTGCTGGCCGCGCTGCGGATCATGTTTCGCCAAAACCGCAGGCTCAACGTGTTGCTGACCGTGTCACCGGTGCCGTTGACAGCCACAGCCTCGGGTCAGCATGTTCTAAGCGCAACCAGCCATTCCAAGTCGCTTTTGCGTGCCGTTGCCGCCGAAGCGACCGAGGGGCGGGCCAATGTCGATTATTTCCCCTCCTACGAGATCATCACCCACCCTGCCTATCGCGGCATGTTCTTTGCCCCCAACCTGCGAAGCGTGCTGCCCGAAGGTGTTGACCACGTTATGAAAACCTTCTTTGCAGATCAGGCCGCCAAATTCGCGGTGGACCAGACTGCCCCCGCGATCCCTGCCGAGAAATGCGGCGGACCTGCCGACACGGATGAGGGTGAGACTGCCGAGGATGAGTTGCGGTGTGAAGAGGCAATCCTGAATGCCTTTGCCCCAAGATAACGCCATGATCCCCTGTGCCGCGCGTCCGCGCATGGCCGTGTTCGGTGACAGCCACTATGCTTGTGTCCGCATGGCGCATGGTCTGGGCCTTGTCGATCTGTCTGCGATAGATGTGGAATATTGGGGCCACGTCGGGCGCCGGTTCAACTTCCTGAGTTGTAAGGACGGGGTGATCCTGCCCAAGGATGATTTTACCGCGCAGCGCTTTGCCAAGTTCAACGAAAAGGGGCGCAGCTTTCTGCCCGCCGCCGATTTCGACGTGATCCTGTTTGTCGGGGCGCGGATTGATGTGACCGATCTGTTCATGGTGCTGCTGTCGGCTGCGGTGCGCGGCGAGTTCATATCGAGCGGCTTGGCACGGCGCATGGTGCGGGATCGGCTGAACAGCTTGATGGCCTATCAGTTCGCTCAGGATTTTGCCGCCCATGCCGAGGCGCTGGTCGTTCTGTCGCCGGTGTCTTTCCCGACCGTCGGTTCACCCAAAAGCCCCGCCGCCCGGACCGACCCTTTGCGTGACTGCACCGCCGCAGACCGTGCCAAACTGTGGGATATGATGGCCGAGGTCGCTGCCGAAGATGGTCTGCTGCTGATCCCGCAGCCCGAGGAAACCGTGGTCAATGGCGTGTTCACATCCGCCGATTTCGCCGTGGATGGCTATCTGGAACGTGCGGATTATGCCCACCGCAATGCAGCCTTTGGGGCCGCAGTGATGCGTCAGGTGCTTGCCTTGCTGAAAGTGGGCATTGTCTAGTGCGGTCACATCGTTGCAAATCTGGCGACAATCCAGCGGTTTGCCTTGCGGCTCTGCGGTGGTGGCTGCACAATGCAAGCGGTAGATTTGCCCGAGGGCCACAATGCTGATGCTTGACCAACGCCTGCCACTTGGCGCCCTGATTGGGCGTGAGGGGAATCAGTTGTCGGAAGTGCTGGCATCCGATGGCGCTGTCTGGTTCCATGCCGATGCGGACAGTGTGGTGTGGCAGGCAGATCGCATCACGGGCTGGCGGTCGCGCGATGGTGCTTGCTTGGCCGAGGCCACTGTCCCCAATCAGGGCGGCACCCGATTTGCGGCACAAAGTGAAGCCTTGCGCCTCACCAAAGGCAACCACTGTGGCCTTGCCCTGCGGCATGCCACGGCTTGCGCGGATCACTTTACCGCTGCGGTGATCTACGCGACGCCCGGCGAGGATGCCCGCAGCCTGCTGGCGGTCAATACCGGTGCCGCAAATAACCTGATCTTTCTCAGCGATGCCGCAGGCGAGGTGACGGCCAAGGACCGTAGCGGCGGCGTGACCGCAACCTTACCCGCGCAGCGGCTTGGCGCGCGGCCACGGCTTGCCATGATCAGCCTGTCGCCGCAGGGGGTGTTCCTGCGGGCCAGTGGCAAAACCACCATGGCGCAGGGGCGGGTTCTGACCATGGATGCCCCCGCCGATCTGTTCATCGGTTGCCGCTCGGATCGGTCAGGTCTGGCCAAGACGCTGGGGGGGGCCGATATCCATGATGTTATCTTCTGGCCCAACCGCGCGGTTCTGGCCCAGCAAGGTCCGTCCGATGCTGCCATTCTGGAGGCGCTTGACCGTTATCTTCGCTGGTCATTTGCGGAACCATCGGCATGAGTGATCCCGCCGCAGCCCCCCTTGTCTTGCCGCCCCTGCTTGATCTTGATGCGGCGGCGCAAGCCGACCATTTTCTGATCATGGGCGATCACGCGAACCTGTGGTTTGAGCCGCGCCAGTCCGACACGCTGATTGTCAGCTTTGACAATCTGGCGACCATCGACGAAGGCTGGCCGCGCGGGCCGTGGCTGTCACGCAGGCTGGCACCTTTGGGCCATTCGGTCTTGGGCGTGCAAAGCCATGCCAAAGACTGGTTCCGCCAGCCCACCGCCCCCGCCCTGCTGCGCGGTCTGGAAGAGCGCGGATTCTTCCGCCGCTTTCGCCGTGTGGTGATGCTGGGGGCGTCGATGGGCGGCTTTGCGGCGCTCAACTTTGCCCCCCTGATCCCCGAGGCGCGGGTGCTGGCCTTTTCTCCGCAATCCACCATGAACAAGGACATCGCCCCGTTCGAGGCGCGCTTTCCCTTTGCGGTGCGGAAATCGAACTGGCAGGGCATGCCCTTTCTCGATGCCGCCGCCGCGATCCCCTATATCCGCAAGGCCGTGCTGGTCTACGATCCTTTTGTTCCCGAAGACCGCGCCCATGCCGCACGTCTGTCCGGCCCGAACGTGCAACTGCTGCGCGCGCCCTTCTGCACGCATGAAGCCATTCGGGTGCTGATCAAATCCGGGGCCTTGCAGGGTTTGATCGAAGAATTGGTGGCAGGCGATACCGTTGGCGCGCGGTTCTGGACCGATTTCCGCGCCCGCAAATCGGTGCCGAAATGGCAAAAATCACTTTTGGGCCAAGCGGTGGCGCGCGGGCATCGCCGGTTGGCCGTGCAGGCTGCGGATGCGATCCTGCGGGCAGGGGCGGGCTTGCCGGATGAGGAAATGGTCTTTGCCCGCCGCGCACGGCGCGAGGCGCTGAAACAGGCCAAGGCAGGATAGGCGATGGATTCGACACGCGGCAAGATGGCGGCCATGACGATGGTGGGCGGCGACCACTTCTTTCTGGAACGCTGGGTCGAATACTATGGTCGCCAGTTGGGGCGGCAGAACCTGTTTGTTCTGTCGCATGGCGGCGACCCCGAACACAAACGCATCGCCGCGGGCTGCAATGTGATCTACCTGCCTTTTGACGAAACCCGGGATTGCTTTAACCAGCGGCGCTGGCAAATGCTGTCGCGGGTGACCTCGGGTTTTACCAATTTCTACAATTGGGTGCTGGTGGGCGATGTGGATGAAATCGTCGCGGTTGACCCAGATGTGTCGGATAATCTGGTCGAATACCTCTCGCGTCTGCCCGAGCGGCGCGGGCCGAAGGTGATCACTCCCTTTGCCATCGAGATGGTGCATAACCCGACGCTGGAGCCTGAACCGATCACGCAGGGGCGCAATATTCTGGACGTGCGCCGGATCTTCCGGCTGAATGCCAACTACGCCAAGCCCTGCATCACGGCAGGCAAGATCGACATCGTGCCGGGGGGGCATTTCGCCAACCACCCCAAGCTTTATCTCGACCCGCATCTTTACCTGTTCCACCTGCGCTTTATCGACTACGGCATGACCGAGGCGCGGCTGGCAACGCGGCGGGCTCAGCGCGCGTTGCAAAGCGGAGCCTTGGGGGAATCCGAACGTGCTGCGACCGGATGGGATACTGCTTGGGCCACCTACTCGACGCTGTGCAAGGAAACGCCTCTTGCGGAAACCATTGATTTCCCTGACTTTCGCAAGGAAATGATCGATGGCTGGAAGCCCAAGAAAGTGGTCTATTTCGCCCCCGGTGGCGCGCGACCCAAGGGTGTCTATAGCCTGCCAGACCGCTTTGCCCGCCTGTTTTGACCGATAAGGACTGCCGCAATGACCGATAGCAAACCCGCCAGTTCCGGTGTGATCCTGCGCGCCGGGAATGGCGATGTGATCGGCTATGACGAAAGCGGGCTGGTGCTGCGGCTGGCGGATCGGGTGATTTCAGACATCGCCGCGCGGCTGGATCTGGCCCCCGCCGATGCCCCGCGCGCGGAAGTGACCGAAGCGCCGGAATTGCCCGACGATCTGGACGCATGGGCAATCCGGCGCGAGGGCGACTGGGTGCTGTTCCAAGCCAACCTGCCGGGGGCAGACTCGGCCCGTGGCTATCGGCGGCATATCGATGGTGGGGCGATTTTGGCGGAATCGCGCGGGCCTCTGCTGGGCATTTTGGGCATCGGCGGTGCGCGGGCGGGTCTGGCCTCGGACGGCCCGTCGGGTTTCCCCTATCACATCTTCGCCCCCGCCGATGACATCGGCGCTGTCGGCATGGGAGGCGAGGGCGAGGCCGAGGCGACTCCGCTGTTGCAGCAGCTTCCTGAACTGACGCATGAGGCTTTGCTGGCTGAATCCCTGCTGGCCCGCCGTTCTGCCGCGCGGATGTCGCTGCCGCTGATCGTGGTGCGCGCCGAAACCGACACCGCCGCGACGGCTGCCGATCTGGGGCAGGGGCTTGCCGTGGCCAATCTGGAACGCGCCGCCGCCAACCTGACCGCCGCCGCCGCACGTCTCGGGCTGCGCACGCAGGTTCTGGCCGTGACGCTGGATTACGTGCTGGAGGATGTCTCGGGCGACGCGCTCGCCTACCGCGACGGGATTCTTGCGTTGATGGAGCGGATTACCCGCAGCCTTGGCGCTTTGGGCTTTTCGCGCCCGATCTTCCTTGCAGGATTTGATTGCGGCACCCACCGCATCACCACCGGCCCCGCCTTGCATGGTCAGTGGGAGCTGTCGTGGAACCACGGCGACCATCAGCTTGTGTTCACCGCGCCCTCTTACGCCTTTGCCATAGACGACACGGGCCGCCTGACCGACGCAGGCCGCCGCGCCAAGGCGGAACTGAGCGCCGAGGCGCTGCTGGCCGTGCAGGCGGGGGCCAAGTGGCTGTGCCCGACGATCCAACTGGCGGAACGCGCGGGCAATGACATCCGCCTGATCTGCGAGGCCTCCGATACCCTTGTGATCGACGCCGCCGACCCCTTTGGCGCGGGGGCAAGCGCGGGCTTTCGGCTTGACGGGGTGACCAACGACGCGAAGATCAAGAAGGTGGAAATTGATCCCAAGGACCGCCGCGCGGTGATCCTGCACTGCACGAAACGCCCCGAAGGCGCGGTCGAGGTGGCCTATGCCTTTGGCGCGGCCCCGAATGATGGCCCCTATCCGGCCAATGCGGGGGCGCTGCGGGATGCTTGGGGGCAGGGTGGTTTGCACCGCTGGGCGCTGCCCGCTCGGCTGACCCTGACCGAGGGCGCGTGATGGCCTTCACCGCCGAAACCATCGCGCAGGACAATATCTGCGTGATCTGGGTCGATGACATGATCGACGTGTTCACATGGCGCAACGCCTTTGGCATCGCGATCCAGACGCCCAACCTTGACCGCCTGCTGAACGCGGGCGTGCGGTTTTCCAACACCTATGCCACCGTTCCCCTGTGTGCGCCCTGCCGGGCCGAACTCGCCACCGGGCTGTCGCCCTTTCGCACGGGGCTGGTGGACCTGAACCGGTTCTGGCGCAACGTGCATCCCCCCGAAAAGGCTTGGGCCTATGATCTGCGCCGCGCGGGGTTCTACAATTTCACCACCGGCAAGGTTGACGCCACCTATCGCCCGATGCCCGAACGCTATCGCCGCGTGCTGTTCCACGAGGACGCCCCCGCCGCCGACAACGGGGGGCGCAGCAAGATCAAGGAATATCTGGACCGCGGGCCGGGCATCAAGGGCATCAACCACCCCAATGACGACGGCGCGCAGGACCACACCTTTTACGATTTCTCGGTGGCGCAGAATGCCATCGACTTTCTGTCCCGCGCCAACCCCGCGCGCAGGCATCTGATCCAGCTTGGCTTTAAGCACCCGCATTACAATCTGGAATGTCCCGACCGCTTTTACGCCCAATATGACGCCGCCGCGATCCGCTGGCCGGAAATCGCCGCCGCCGAGGATTACTATGGCCCGCAACCCGGCTTTGCGGTCTATGAGGCCGCCTATATCGCCAACGGCAACTGGACGCCGGAAAAGGCGGGGGATGAGGGCTGGCGTCAGGTCGTGCGCGCCTATTTCGCGGCCATAAGCCATGTCGACCACGAAATCGGCCGCTTTCTGGATGCGCTTGCTGCCTCGGCCATGGGTGACAAGACCACCGTGATTTTCCTGTCCGACAACGGCTTCAACCTTGGCAACCACGACAGTTTCCACAAGATGAGCCAGTGGGACAGCGCCGCCCATGTGCCTTTGGGGATCTACTCGCCAAGGATGGAGGGCGGGCGGGTGATCGACCTGCCGGTAACGCTGCACAATTTCCCGAAAACCGTGCTGCAGCTTGCGGGCCTGCCGCCGCGCCCCGACTGGGTGTCGGGGCAAAGCCTGCTGCCGCTGATTGATCCGTCTTTCGGGGTTTATGACGACAGCAAATCCCCGATGACATCCGTTTTCGGCACCCTGTCGGTGCGGCCCTCGGTCGAAGGCTATCGGCAATATCGCTATTTTCGCTATCCCAATGGCGAGGAGCACGTTTACGATATCGTGGCCGATCCGGGCGAGACGACAAACCTGATCGACACCGCCCCGATGGCCTTTCTGCGGGCCGAACTGGTGAAATCCGCGCTGGAACTGGGGCTGGACCTGCGCGGTTTCGAAGACCCCGCGCTGGGCGTTCATGCGATGATGGCGGTGGATGGGTCGGTGGTGCTGGAGGGGCGGCGCGGGGATGACCATTATTGGGCCTACGGGGCCGAGGTGGAAAAGATCCGCGAGACCAAGGACGGCGGCAATGACACGCTGTGGTATATGGGCGGACCGGATGACTATGTGCTGCATTGCCCGATGAATGTGGAAAACATCCGCATCGCGACGGTTGTGGCGCGGAGCGAAGGCGACACCGCGCGGGGGGAAAGCCGCACCATCCGCATCGTCGCCCATCCCGACAGCCCGATCACCTTTGAAACATCCGAGCGGGTGACAGTCGACGTGCGCGGATCGCGCGGCAATGATGTGCTGATCGGCCCGAAATACGGCGGGGCGGTATTCTATGGCGGTGAAGGCGACGACCGCCTCATCGCCATCGCGGCCCTGCCATCGGCACGCCACCAGTTCTTTGGCGGCGCGGGCAATGATTATCTGGAAGGTGGCGGCGGCAAGGATACGCTGGACGGCGGCACCGGCAATGACACAATCCACGGCACCACGGGGCGCAACCTGATCTATGCGGGCCACGGCAATGACGAGGTGGTGGATGGCGATGGATCGTCGATTGTCCACACCGGACCGGGGCGCAACAAGATCAGCCTTGGCGGAGGCAATGACACGCTGCATGCGGGAACGGGCGTGAACTGGGTCGATCCGGGGTCGGGGGCGGTGGTGTTTGTCGTGGCCTATGGCGGCGTGACCCATATCAGCCAGTGGGAAGAGGGGCAGGTTTATGACCTGTCCGCCTGGCCGAAGTCGCCCGCGCTGCACCGGCATGGCGATCTGGTGGTGGACCTGACGCTGGGGCTTTCCGTGCTGCGGATCAGGGGCGTGCCACCCGAGCATGATATTCTGGCGCAGGTGGTGCTTGCGGGATAGGGCAGAGCGGGGGTTTCACACCCCCGCGCCCTTTCAGGGCTACCCCCGTGGGATATTTACGAACAGATGAAACAATTTTAGATAAATTGTTCCTATTCGCGGCGCAGGAACAGGCTGCCGTTGGGCTCGCCGGTTGTGTCCTCGGTAAAGCCCATGGGTTCCAGCACCGGCAGGAAGGTGGCACGGTCATGCGCGATTTCGGACGGGTCGAGGAAGGGGAAAAGGATGCGGCGGATGCCTTTCAGGTGGGGTTCCGTCAGCGCCTCGGGCGGGAGCAGGGTGCCGGGCAGGCGCAGCACGTCGGGCTTGAAACCAGTCAGCAGGGCATCGAGCGTGGCGCAGTCGCGGTTTTCCCCGTGCAGGGGGGAGTCGGTGAAGCTGATCCCATCGTCCTTGGGGAAGTGTTTGGCGGCAAGGGCGCGGCCATAGGAGATCAGGGCCGCACGGTCGTCCTGCACCAGCACCGAGACCTCTGGTTTCAGGGCGTGGGCGCGCAGGGCGACAAAGCCGATGCCCCCCGACAGGTCCAGAAGCCGCGCACACCCGTTCACGAAGCCCGCGATATTGCGGCCATGGCGGCGGTCGAACTTGCCGGCCTTGACGGCTTCGGCTGCTGCTGCGGTGAAGATGCGCGGATCGACGGGCAGCATAAGGCCCTGATTTTCCACCTCTTCCAGCGCGATATCGGCGGACAGGTCAATCGGCCCGCTGACGTAAGGCGAGGAAAACGCCGACCCCCAGCCGGGGGGCGGGGGCGTGCGGCGTTCCTCTTTGGTCTTTTCAGCACGGCGTTTGTCGATCTTAGCCTGCACGGCGGCCACGGCATCGGGGTCGCGCGCCTTGGGGGGCTTGGCGACCACTTGGCTGATCGGCACGCCGGATGCGGCCACCAGCCCTGCCACCAGCGCCTGATAGGCTTCGGACTGGCGGTATTCGGCCAGACGCGCCTCGGCATGGGCGTGGGCGGCATTGTGCAATTCGCGCACAAGATCGTCTTTCAGCAGTTCCGCCATGATGGCCGCACGGCGTTCGCGGTGGATGAAGATCTTCTTGTCCTCAACCTCATTCCGGTCCTGAAGCGACCAGTAGTCGGAGTTGTACTTGTCTTTCTTCAGGTTGGCGTTGCCGCGGAACTTGCGCAGGGAATAGGCATCCATCGACTTGATGGCATAGTGGTTGATCTGCGCCCAGTCATAGCCCACCGTGCGCCGGATGGATCGCCAGCCGCGCAGCTTGAACCAATCCTCCAAGGGCCGCCCCGACCCGTTCACCCACAGCACCGAATCCGGATAATCGGTGTCCTTATGCTGCGATTTGATGATCGGGCGGTGCATGCCCAGCCGCAGGTATTTCGGATCGAACTTGAGCATGGTTTTCGTGCCCCAGCCCTTGTTCCAGTATTCTGGGGCGGCGCGGGTGAACTGGTCGGTGATGGGCGCACGGCTCCAGTCGCGAACGCCGCCCGATCCGAAAATCCGCCACGTGCAGACCATGGCCGAGGCATTGATTGCGTTCAGGTCGGCCACCATGCCATCCAGCGTGTGCGAAGGATGGTTGATGCACATGAATTCATCCGCATCCAGCACCAGAAGCCAGTCGGTTTCGCGCACCAACTCTTCGTCCGCTGCCAGTTTCAGCATCGAAGGGTGCGGCTTCATCCCTTCGGGGATCACATTCTCGCGGTGGTAGACGCCGATATCCAGCGCCTCAAGCCGTTTCAGGATGGTGTCGGTGCCATCCGAACAGTCATTGGTATAGACCATCACCTGCGTGAAGCCGATGGCCAGATGATGCGCCACCCATTCCACGACATAGGGGCCTTCGTCCTTCATGGTCGAAAGCGCCATCAATTCGCCGTGGCGGCTGGTTTGCCGTTGGAATTGCATCGGGTGCCTAGGCCTCAAGCGCTGCCGTCGGGTCGATTTCCAACTGCTCGCACATGCGGGCGATATAGCTGCCGGGGATCGGCGGGTTCTTGCGCCACCACGGGCGCGCGGCGTTGGTGTAGATGTGAACCGACAGGGTGCGATCGGTGAAATGCTTTTCGACCTGTGAATAGGGATCGTAGAACACATCGTTCAACTGGAACGGCACGGGGTAAAGCGTGTCCGCCTCCATCGCGTGTTCGATATCGCCGGTGGCGCGTGCGAAATGGGTAAAGGCCTGCGGGCCAAAGGCGGTGCGTTCGGTCTGGTAGATGCGGACGGCCAGCGGCAGGGACGATGGCAGCTTGTCCATCTTCTTCTTCTGCTTGTTGCCCCACCATGCCGGATAGGTCGGCAGGTTGTCGTAATAATCCAGCAGCGCATCCATCAGCTTGCCGGTTCTGGGCATCCCCACCACGCCGCAATTCAAAGCCCCGCGCATGCCGTGGCCTGCATAGATATGCTCCATCCCTTCGGGGAAGGGGCGGTAGCAGAAGGCATCGGTATCAATCCAGATCGCCCCCGTCGCCGCGATCATCTTGTAGCGGAACACATTCGACAGGAACGAGGCTGAAGTTTCGGCGACAATCGCACGGTCGATCTGCATGATCTCGGAGGCAGGCCGCACCTCGACCCCGGCAGGCACATTGCGGACGTTATCGGTGGTGTAAAGCGTCACCGGATGGCCCTGCACCAGATGCGATTTCAGGCAAAGCTGGTTCACATAATGCAGGCTTTCGCCGATCCAGAGCGAGGCGACGGGGCGGCGGTTCAATTCCATGACGATCCTTGGCGTGCGAATATCTAACGGCAGTCGGAAATATCTTATCGGCGCAACAATGCCGTGTCATCGTCTATTATCTGGAAACAATCCCGCAACAGCGGTGGATTTTCCTTTTATGCCATAAGGATGCAGTCAGGGCAGCTTGCGAACCAGCAGCCAGTCCCCGGCCTGACCCAAAATTGCAAAGCTGCTTTCATGCCCGTCAATCTCGGACGGGCGGGTCAGCCAGAAACTGCCCGCAGGTGCTGTCAGCATTTGCTCGGGCGGGCGGGGGGTCACAAAGCGGCCCGCCTGATAGTTCAGCGCAGGGCGGGAATGGCCGCGCGTGGTGGACAGGGCGGCCCCGGGGGGCAGGGTGTCGCGGATCATCTGCGCCACGGGGGCTACGGGATAATCCTCGTTCAACTCCCACACGGTTTGGCCGGAAATCGTGAAAAGCCACAAGGACAGGGCGGCGGCTACGGCCAGAATATCAAATCCCCGCGAAAGTCCGCGACGCAAAAGTACAAAACCCGCGCCACAGCCCAGACCGGCGCAGAGCAGGCTTGCGGCCAGTATCGGCTGCGCCATTGCCAGCCAGAGCGCGCCGACGATACCCGCCAGCGCCAGCGCGGCCAACCCCCAGACCCCGCCACGCATCAGAACCGCACCGCGTCCTGTCAAACGCCCCGCCCGTGCATCGGCCAAAACCGCGCCCAAGGCCAGCGACAGCGCAGGGTAGACCGGATAGACATACCACGGCAGTTTCGTCGGCATCAGCGTCAGCAGCACCGCAAAGCCGCCCAACCAGATCAGCACCAGCCGCGCCCAGTCCTGCGCGCGTTCCTGCCAAACCAGCCAAAGTGCCGCGGGCAGGAACAGCAGCCACGGCCACGCCAGCTTTGTGATCTCGAGCAGGTAATACAGCAGCGATCCGCGATTGCCCTCGACGCTGGTCCACAGCCGGGCAAAGCCTTGTTTTATCAGGCCCTCCTGCGTGTAGGTTCCGCCATAATACCCCCATTGCGCGGCAAACCACGCAAGCGCAGGCAGGCAGCCCAGCAGGACCGGCATCCAAATACGGACCCGCAGCAAAGGCCTGCCGCTGACCCGTGCAAAGATCACGGCAATCATTAGAAACGGCAGCGCCAGCAGTCCTTTGGTCAGCGCCACCATCGCCAAGGCTAATCCCGCCGCCAGCCCCCATCCCCAATGTCGTGGCGCGCGCAGCAGGCATAGCAGCATCAGCACCAGCCCCAGCACCGCCACCCCGTCCAGCATCGCCAACCGCCCGTGTCGCAGCACCGGAAGCAGCAGCAAATGCACCAGCCCCACCCACAGCGCGCGGTCGCGCCGTCCGGTCAGATCAAGCGCCAGAAGATACAAAAGCGGAACCGTGGCCGAGGTCAGCACCGCTCCGGGCAGACGCGCTGCAAAGGGCGTTTCGCCCAAGACCTGAAACGCCGCCGCCATCAGGCCAAACAGAAAGGTCGGCTTGTTCAGATAGGGCGCACCCCAAAGCGTCGGATGCAGCCATCCCTGCCATCCCGCCGCTGCCATTTCATGCGCGATCCGGGCATAGGTGGATTCCTCCCAGTCCCGCAGCGGCTCGATCCACAGGCCAGACAGATACAGCGCCAAGGCAACCGCCCAAAGCACAAGGGCGGTGTGGCTGGATCTGGTCACAATGCCGTGCCGCCTTTGTCCGCGCGGCTCAGATTTCGCAGCGTCACGATCTCGCGGCGCCACCGGCCAACCTCTTGCGCCGGAGCGCCGCCAAAGGTCGCGCCCGCAGGCACATCGCGGCTGACACCTGACCGTGCCGCCAGCCGCGCGCCTGCGCCGATGGTGACATGATCGGCCACCCCGACTTGCCCCGCCAGCACCACGCCATCGCCCAAGGTTACGCTGCCAGACAGGCCGACCTGCGCCACAAGGATGCAATGCCGCCCGATTTTGCAGTTATGGCCGATCTGCACAAGATTATCGATCTTGGTGCCGCGCCCGATCACGGTATCCTCGCCCGTGCCGCGGTCAACCGTGGTATTCGCCCCGATCTCGACATCATCTTCAAGGATGACACGGCCCAACTGCGGCACCCGCACCAGCCCTGCCGGACCCGGAACAAAGCCAAAGCCCGCCCGCCCGATCGCCGCCCCCGGATGGATCACCACCCGCGCCCCGATCAACGCATGGCTAAGGGTGACATTCGGCGCGATGGTGCAGGCATCGCCCAGCACCACGCCCGCGCCGATCACCGCATTGGCCCCAATCTGGCAGCCCGCGCCAATCATCGCCCCCGCGCCGATCACCACCCCCGCCGCGATGTCACAGCCCGCGCCGATCACCGCATCGGGCGCAATCTCGGCACGCGGGTGGATATTGCCCAAAGCCACCGCATCAGGATACATCGCCCGCCCCAGCGTCACGAAAGCCGCCTGCGGATCGCTGCAGATCAACAGCGCACAGGGCCGCATCACCGCCACAGCCAGACTTTGCGTGATAAAACACGCTCCGGCCTGCGACTCTGCCAGATCTGCCTGCATCCGTGCCGAAGCCAGAAACGTCACATCCTGCGCCGTGGCGACCCGCAGCGGTGCCACGCCCGAAAACCGCTGCGCCGGATCACACCCCTCCGCCAGAACCGCCCCCGTCAAAGCCGCAATCTGCGCCAGACTAAGCGGTTCAGCGACGGAGAAGAACCGCGCGTCGATCATTTTGCCTCGCGCCCGCCAAGGATCGGGCGATGCGCGTCGGCGCGGATGAAATCGATGATCTTCATCACCTCGACCGAGTCTGCGAACTGTTCGGCCACCGCCTCGACCCGTGCGCGAAAGGGCTGATCCTCGGTCTGGAACAGCGCGTGAAAACCCGCGCGCAAGGTGTGGATCGCGGCACGGTCAAGCCCCGACCGTTTCAGCCCGATCAGGTTCAATCCGCCCAACCGCGCGTGGTTCCCCAGCGCCGAGCCAAAGGGGACAACATCCGCAGGCACTGCCGCACAGCCGCCGACCATCGCACGTTCACCAATCCGCACGAACTGGTGGATGCCCGACACGCCGCCGATGATGGCAAAATCACCCACCTCGACATGACCTGCCAGCGTGCAATTGCCCGCGAAGGTCACGTTGTCGCCGATCCGGCAATCATGGCCAATATGCACCTGCGCCATGATCAGCGCCTTGGCGCCGATCACCGTGCGCCCGCCCGAATGTGCCGTGCCGCGATGGATCGAGACCTGTTCACGGATCACGCAATCGGGACCGATCTCAAGCGTGGTATCCTCGCCCTGATAGCGGTTGTGCTGCGGCGGGCCGCCCAGCATGGTAAAAGGGTAAACCTCGGTGCGCGCGCCGAGGCTGGTGCGCCCTTCGATCACCACATGCGATTGCAGCTTGACGCCATCGCCCAGAACCACACCCGCACCCACACGGCAGAACGGCCCGATCTCAACCCCGGCCCCGATCTCGGCCTTGTCCGAGACGATAGAGCTTGCATCAATGAGGGCCGGCAGGGCGGCACGGTCGTCAGGCATGAGGCGTCCTTTATGGGCAACGGCAATCGGCAGGGCGGAAAATCAAATGGCCTTTCTTCGGTATACAGGTTCGATACGGCGGTTCAAGAGAGGCGGCGGTGATCTGCCGCTTGCCCGTCTGGCCCCACCTCGCTAGGAAAGGCGCGGCAAGTCCGCCTGCGGCCTTGTGCTTGGGGGTAAGGACAAGATGCGGATTTTGATCACGGGCGGCTCGGGCTGTGTCGGGTATTACCTTGTGCAAACCCTTCTGGCGGCGGGGCATGATCTGGTGCTGGTGGTCCGCCGTCCCGAAAAAATGCCACCCGAGGTTCGCAACCATCCGGCTGTGCAGATTGTCGCGGCGGATATGCGCGATCTGGCCGCCATCCGTCCGGCCATGGCGGGTGTGCAGGCCGCCGTTCTGGTCGCCACCGCTTGGGGCGGGCCGGATGCCGAGGCGGTGATCCGCGATGCCAATCTGGCGCTGACCGACGCGCTGATTGCGGCAGGCTGCGGCCATGTGGCCTATTTCGCAACAGCCAGTGTGCTGGACCGCGACGGCAGCCTGTTGCCGCAGGCCGCCAGCCTTGGCACCGAATATGTGCGCGCCAAATACGGGCTGGTGCAGGCGATGGAGACGCGGGCAAGTGCCACCACCCGCATCACCGGCCTGTTCCCGACTCTGGTGTTCGGCGGCATCCCCGACAACGCCTTTGCCCCGCTGTCGCATTTTGCGCGGCTGTTGTTGCAGGTGCGGTCCTATCTGTGGCTGGTGCGGTTCCTGTCCGCCGAGGCAAAGCTGCACATGATTCATGCCGCCGATATCGCCACAGTCACCCGCGCGGTGCTTGAGGCTTCGGAGCAAAAGGGCGCGGGCAGGGTGATCCTTGGCAACCCCGCAACTTCTGCCGACGATCTGGTGCGCGCCGCTTGCCGCCATTTCGGCAAACGTCGCATCGCGGTATTACCGCTGCGGCGTGGCATGGCCGAGGCGCTGATCAAGCTGTTCCGCATCCAGTTGTCACCTTGGGACCGCTATTGCATGGAGCATCCCGACCAGTCCTATCCTGCGGCCGTGAACCCCGCAGCCTTCGGTCTGCCTGTGGTCATGCCCGATCTTGGGGCAGGCTTTGCGACGCTTGGCGTTGCGGCCAAAAGCTAGGCACTGAAAGACAGAACGCCTGCGATCACGCGGTCAACTTCGGCATCGCTCAGATAGGGATGCAGCGGCAGGCAGATCATGCTGTCGGCAAATGCCTTGGTGGCGGGCAATCCGGCAGGGGCTGTGGCATAGCCCGCGAAGGCCGGATGCTCATGCGTCGGAGTGCGGTAATAGATCACCGTGCGGATGTCTTGCGTCAGCAGATGCCGCTGCAATCCGTCCCGATCCGCATGGCGGATGGCATAATAACTCCAGACCGGATCAGCACCGGCATCCGCCGCAGGCAGGGTGCAAACCGAAGCAAGGGCCGCAGCATAGCGTGCGGCAATCGCGCGGCGCGCCTTGGTTTCGGCGTCAAATATCTTCAGCTTTTCCAGCAGGATCGCCGCCTGCATCGTGTCCAGCCGCGAGTTGGTGCCAACCACCCCGTGCGCGGGCGATCCCGTCACCAAGCCATGATTGGCAATCGCCCGCATCCGCGCGGCAAAATCGGCATGGCGGGTAAACACCGCGCCACCATCCCCGTAACAGCCCAAAGCCTTGGAGGGGTAGAAACTGGTTGCAGCCCCGTCCCCCAGCGATCCGCAAGCCCCCGCCGCACTGTCAGACCCGATCGAATGCGCCGCATCATAAAACAGCGCCAGCCCGGCCTCGGCGCAGATCTGCGACAGTGCCGCGTGATCGGCGGGCAGGCTGAACAGATCCACCGCGATCACCGCCACCGACCGCTCGGCCCGCGGCACCGCCAGCGCGTCGCGCAGGCTTTGCGGGCAGATCGTGCCGTTCGCCGTAACGTCCACAAAAACCGGCACGGCTCCCGCCAGCACCACGGCCTCGGCTGTGGCGGCAAAGGTCAGCGACGGCACATAGACGCAATCGCCCTGCCCGACACCCCAGCCGCGCAGCAGCAGTTGCAGCGCATCGGTGCCATTGGCGCAGGCCACCACATGCGGCAGGCCCACCCTTGCGGCCAGCGCCGTCTCAAGCGCCGCGACTTCGGGGCCGTTGATAAAGCCGCCATGATCCAGCACCCGCGCCAATGCCCGGGTCACGCCGGGTTCGATCGCGGCCCGCTGCCGCGCCAGATCGACAAGTCCGATGCTCAAGACAAACGCTCATTGTTAGGGTGGACGGGCGGGGCGGAATGGCCGGTCAGGCGCGCAGGGGCAGCCTTGCCGGATTGCCCGCCCGCCTCGGCCATGCTCAGAACCCGCAGCACGTCCAAGCCCTCGGCCACGCTGGAGCGCCGTGTGCCGCCCCCCTCGATACAGGCCATGAAATGCGAAAGCTCTGCTTCAAGTGGCAGGGTTTCGGGTGTTGCGATATAGGTCGGCTCGGCAGAGGTGAAATGCACGTCATCCCCATCGCGCCAGACCTGATTGGGATAAAGCGCCAGTTTTTGCGGCCAAGGTTTCAGATCGTCAAACACCGCCATGCCGTTTCCCGCAATCACCGTCAGGCTGCGATCCCGTCGCGGTGCAAGCCGCGAGACATAGCTGTGCGACTGCACACCCCCCGGAAAGGTCAGATGCAAATGCGCGATGTCATTGCCCACGCCGACGACAGAACTGGTTTCCAGCTGCACCGCTTGCGGCATGGCCCCTGTCAGCGCAAGGATCAGCGACAGGTCATGCGGGGCGATATCCCACAAGGCGTCCGCCCCCGAAAAGAACCGCCCCAACCCGATCCGGGTCGATTGAATATAGCGGATCTGCCCCAGACGGCCTTCCTGCAAGATGGTCTCAAGCGCCAGAAACGCGGGGTGGAACCGCAGCAGATGCCCCGTCATCGCCACCAGATTTGCCGCCTGCGCCGCATCGACAATCGCCTGACCCGACACCAGATCAAGCGCCATCGGCTTTTCCACCAACAGATGCTTGCCCGCCGCCAGAACATCCAAGGCGGTCTGCGCGTGCAGATGCGGGGGCAAGGCCAGCACCACACCCTGAATGGAAGGATCGGCAAGCAGCGCGTCGGGGGTCATCGCCGCACAGCCAAAGCCGTTCGCCGTTGCCTCGGCCCGTCCCGGATCGGCATCCGCCACAGCCGCAAGCGCGCGGAACCCGCGCAGGGTTCGGGCATGGTTGGTTCCCCAAGCCCCGCAGCCGACAACGCCAATCCTCACAACAGGTCCTCACTCTATACGCCGCAGGGTGCGGTCATGTTTCAGAAATACAATTCGGCCTGCAAAAAGCTTTATCTGATGATGTGAGGGTTGAATATCACCCAAGACCTACGGCTCACAAGCCTCTCGCGACGATCTTTTGCCGGATGCCGCCAAGCGGGTGATTGTTTGTTGGTCTGATTGCCGTCTAAACTGTGCCAATACAGGCTTGCCCTGTTTATGGGCGAGCAAGGGCAGGGATAGTGCTGCGCGATTCTGAGAAAATTTATAAATACAACCGGATAGGCCGAATCTGTCATGGAGGGGCGCGGCAATCGGAGATGGGGGCAGCCCGTGATGCGGGCAAGGTTTGCCTGCCTTCAGGCCATCTGACCGGATTGCAGACGGAAGGAATGCGGACATGCGCGTGATTTCGCGCATGATGGCGCGCCGTGTCGCGGCGCGCAGTCTGGCCGTGTTCGGCTTTGTCGGCGTTATTATTTTGACGACACAAGTTCTTAACCAAGCCTCTAAACTTGTCGAAGCCTCCAGCAGCCTGTGGCTGATTGTGCGGCTTCTGGTGCTGTTTGTTCCGACGATTGCCGTGGTGATCCTGCCTGTCGCCTTTCTGATTGCGGTCATCCAGACCTATGACAGCATGGACGAGAACCTTGAAACCGCCGTGGTGCAGGCCACCGGCGCCGGCCCTTGGACCCTGCTTGCGCCTGCCGCTCTGGTGGGGGCAGGGGTGGCGGCAATCGTGCTGTTGACCAGCCTTTTTGTCGAACCCGCCGCCAACCGTGCGGTGCGCGATCTGCTGGGAACCGTGCAACTGGACGCAATCCAGATCATCGCCACGGACGGCGTGCTGCGCGAGGTCGAGCCGGGTCTTTTCGTGCGTGGCGGCGCGCAGAGTGACGATGGCCAGATCAACGGCATCTTTATTCTGGACCGTCGCAGGGACAGTGGCGAAATCCTCTACGTGGCCGAGCGCGGCCAACTGGTGCGCGATCAGGGCCGTATCCGGCTTGAGATTTTCAACGGCACATTGCTGGTGCGGAACCGTGCCGGTGCCGAGGAACAGCGTGTGTCCTTTGGCAAATACATCACCGAGCCGGAAGCTTTCTTTGGCACCGTGGAAACCCGATTTGGGGCGCGTCACGCCACAACGGCCGAATTGCTGCGGCAACTGGGAACCGATAACGACGCCCGCGCGCGGTCGGAACTGGTGCGGCGGTCAACGGATTGGCTCTATCCTGTGCTTTTCGTGGCGCTGGCGGCGGCATTGACCAGCCGCGCCGTGCCGTCGCGGCAGGCAGGGCTGCGGCGCTGGCGCCTGCCGCTGGCGGTGGTGATCGGCGGCGGGCTGCGCGTGCTGGGACTTGCCATTCTGGGACCGGCGGGGCAGGGCGTTCTGGCCTTGGCAGCGGCTTTTGCCGTGCCGCTGGGGGGCGCGCTGATCTTCGGCATCCTTGCAGGCCAGCGCATCACCGGATTGCGGGCAAACGGGGGGCGCGCATGAAGCCGCGGCTGATCTTTGCCTATCTCTTTGCCCAGCATCTGGCCATCACGCTTCTGGTGCTTGGCCTGCTGGTGATCGTCCTGTTTCTGGGCCAGTTCGCAGATATCGCCCGTTATCAGGACGGCTCCGGCCATAACTCGGTCGGGCTGGTCATGTTGGCCGCCCTGCGGACACCCGCCTTGCTGCAATATGTGTTGCCGCATGTCATGCTGATTTCTGCCGCCCTTGCGGTTTACCGCGCGGGCAGCCGGTTCGAGATGGCGATCCTGATGCAAACCGGCATTGCCGGAACCCGGCTGCTGCTGCCGTTCTTTCTGTGCGGGGTTCTGGTGGGGCTGGTCTATACGCTGGCCGGAAACCCGCTTGCCGCTGCGGCCTACCGCAAGGCCACGCAAATTTCCGCCCCCGCCCCCGCCGTCGAAGCCGCCTATGGGCGCGAAATCGTGCTGGCCGATGAAACCGGCAGCTCCTACATCTTTGCCGATCAGGTCTTGCAGGGGGGCAACCGGTTGCAAGGCGTGCAACTGATCCGCGTCGATACCGCCCATCGTATCGAGATCTGGGTCAAGGCGCGTCAGGCCGATTGGACCGAGGGTCGCTGGGTTCTGACCGATGCCCAAAGCATAAGCGGGGCAAAGACAGAGCCAGCAACAGGTCAGCGCGCCGCCCCAAGCGTGCCAGAGTCACTGCTGGCCTTCCCGCAAACCGTCATGGCGCAACGTCTGGCTGAACGCCTTTCCATTCCGCTGCTGCACCTGCCCGCGACCATCGCCTTTGCGCAAAGCGTTGGCGCGCCTTCGGAATGGTATCAGGTGCAATTGCACTGGCTTCTGGCGCTGCCGATGATGCTCGGGGCGGTTTCGGCACTGTCTGCGGCGCTTGTGATCCGGCCCTTGTTCTCGGGCCAATGGGGCAGGGATGCCGTCGCGGTGCTGATGACAGCCTTTGTGGTCTATGCGGCCACCAGTGTGCTAGAGGCGCTGGGCGCGGGTGGCAAAATCTGGATTCCCGTCGCAGAATGGCTTGTGCCGGTAACGGCCTTGCTGGCTGCGCTGATCCTTGCCAAAACCAAGCGCCTGTAAACCGCCGCGAAACCTGCCGAACCAAAGGATACCCCCGCGCCTATGCCGCCTGCCCCCATCCAGAAACGCCTTGCCGCGCTGGCCTTGGCCCATCCGGTCTGGCTGATCGTGCTGGCGGTGGTCGCGCAGCACGCGCCCCTGATCGCCGCCCGCGATCTGTGGTGGTCGGACGAGGTGCGCCACGGCGGTGTGTTGCTTGATCTGGCAAGCAAAGGTGACTGGTGGGCGCTGCACCTGAACGGCGCGCCCTATACCGACAAGCCGCCACTCTACTTCCTGTTTCTGGCCGGAGTGCAGCGGCTGTTCGGGGCGGGACCGGTGCCGATCTTTTTCGGCCTGTCGCTGACGGTCTTTGCCTATGCGCTGGCCTGCTGGCATCTGGCGCGGCGTCTGCTGGGCGAGGGGGCGCTTGCCTTGGGCTCCGTGGCCGTGCTGCTGTCGGGCAGCTACATTCTGGCCGCAAGCCACTACGCGCGCATGGATTTCCTGTTCTCGGCGGCAATCGTGCTGGCGTGGAGCAGTTTCTATACGGCCTCGGTGTCTCCGGCTTTGGACCGCCGTGCTATCTTGGCAGGCTTTGTTTTTGTGACTCTGGCCACACTGATCAAGGGGCCGGTCGGCGTGTTGCTGCCACTTGCAGCGCTGATCGGGCAGCTTGCGGTTCAGGGTCGTGTGCGGCTTCTGGCTGACCGCGCGGTTCTGGGCGGAGCGGGTATCCTTGCGGCGGGTCTTGCGTTCTGGGCTGGCGGGCTGATCTATTTTGGCGGCGCAGATTATCTGGCCCGCCTTTTTGACCGCCAGATCGTCGGGCGCACGCTGGACACGCGGGGCGGGGTGTGGGGCTATCTGCGCTATTTCTGGGCATTTCCGGCAGTTCTGCTACCCTATAGCCTGCTGTTGCTGCGCCGCTGGCCCAAGACCGTGGTGCAACCTGCCACCCGCTATCTGCTGATCTGTATCGCAACGGGGCTGCTGGGGCTAAGCCTGATCGGGGAAAAGCACGAATATTACCTGATCCCGCTGCTGGTGCCTGCCGCTATCCTGCTGGTGCAAGTGGTCGCGGGGCTGCCTGCGCGCAGACTGGGGGAGGTGCTGGCCCTATGGCTTGGGCTGCAAAGCGGCCTGCTGCTGGCCACCCCCGCCGTTATCGCGGGCCTGCATCTGCCCGCCGACCATCTGGCCCCCGCGCTGGGCCAAGCCGTGCTGCCTGCGGTTCTGGGCGTCGCGCTGGCTTTGGGGGTGGCACTGGCAACACGCGGTCTCTTGCGGCATTGGTCTGCGGTGCTGGCGGCCTTTCTTGCCGCCCAAACCTTGTTCGGGGGCGCGCTTTTGGGGCGCGTCATGCCCGCGCTTGATCCGGTGCTAAGTCCGGCCACGCTGGCAGGCGCGATGCGCCCCGCCATCGACCAAGGCTATGCCCCTGCCATCCTTCACGGCATTCCGGGCGTCTTCGCCTTTCATCTGGGACAGCACTATACGGCGCTGTTCCAGCTTCAGGCCGTGGACGATTGGCTGGCGGCCACGCCCCGCGCCGTGATTGCGCTGCAACTGGCCGAAGCGAAGGCCCTGTCCGCACGACATGCGGATTTCCAGACATTGGCCTGCGTTCCGTTTCTGGGGCAGGTCTATATCGTGCTGGCCCGCCCGTCGGGGCTTGACGCCGCCCCCCGCGCGCAGCCAATGGCCTGCCCCGCCCCATGAGCCAGCCCATGCCCTTTCCCGCCCGCATGTCACGGCGCTACTTGCCGGAAATCCACGATCTTCACCCGTCGATGGCGCCGGTTCTGGATGATCTGATCGGTCTGTTTCCAGCCCCTGCACAGGACAAGATCGCCTTTTCCATCGTGCCGGACTGGCAGGGCGCGGAACCGCTGGGCCGGAACGCAGCCTTCACCGCCCGCCTGCGCGGCCTTTCCGGTACGCCGGTGCTACACGGGCTGACCCACAGCCTTGGCCCTGATTTTCTGAACTGGCTGTTTTACGGCCATGACAACCGCTCTGAATTCGCACGGCTGTCGCAGGTGGAAACCCGGAACCGGCTGACCCGTGGCCTTGCCATCCTGACCGCCGCGCTGGGTCAGCCGCCGCGCTGGTTCTGCGCGCCACGCTGGCAGCAATCGCGGCATCTTGAACCGGCGCTGGCGGGGCTGGGCTTTCAGGGCTGTCTGACCCGCAACGCCCTGTCCACCTTTGACGGCCCGCCGGTGCCGCTGCCCGCGCTGAACTTTGACGAAGGCGCGCGGGCGGTCAAAATCGTCTTGGGTGCGCTGGCCCGTCGCCTGACGGTGCCGGACCTGTTGCGAACCGGTCAGCCCTTCCGCTTTGTGCTGCACCCCGACGATCTGACCCGCCCCGCCACCACGCGCGAAATCCGCGCCACACTGGCCCGCCTGCAGGCCGAGGGCTGGCAGCCGATGTCGATCCCCCAAGCCCTTGACCTGGGCAGGAGCATAGCATGACCGCGCGCCTTCTGGTTGTCTCGAACGGCAATGGCGAGGATGACATCGCCTGCAAAGTCATCGACGCCCTGCGCGCCAGCGGGCGCGGCCCGAAGATCGAGGCATGGCCGATGGTGGGTCTTGGCCCCGCCTATGCCGCGCGCGGGATTCCCGTGGTTGGCGTGCAAAACACCCTGCCAAGCGAGGGTTTCGGCACCCTGTCACTGAAGCTGTTCGCCCGCGATCTGAAGGCGGGCTTCATCGCCACCCATCTGGCGCAGGCCCGCTTTGCCCGCGCCATCCGGGGCCGGTATGACCTGATGCTGGCGGTCGGAGACATCGTGCCGCTGGCGGCAGGGCTGTTGTCGCGCACGCCGATGGCTTTTGTGTCCTGCGCCAAATCGGCCTATTACGGCGGCAGCGATGGCCACACCGGTTCAGAACGCTGGCTGATGCGAAGCCGCTGCCGCGCGGTGTTCCCGCGCGACGGGCTGACCGCCGAAAGGTTAACAGCCAACCGCGTGCCGAACACCTATCTTGGCAACCCGATGATGGACGGGCTGGAGGCAACCGACCCTGCCCGCTTTGGCGCGGGTGCCATCGTGATGCTGGCCGGATCGCGCAAGGATGCCACGGAAAACGCGGCTTTCCTGCTGTCGGCGGCCCGTCTGGACCAGCCCGATCTGGGCCAGCCCGGCCTGCGCTATCTCTTCCCCTGCCACCCATCCGTCGATCTGGCACGGGTTGCCGCGCTTTCCCCCGATTGGACCCGCGCCGACTGGGACCATCCGCTGACCGCGCCGCACCTGTGCCTGCAATCAGGATCGGGTGCCAAGGCGCTGCTGATGGCGGGGGCCTTTGCCGATATGCTGCATGCGGGCAGGCTTGCGGTGGGCATGGCAGGCACGGCCAATGAACAGGCGCTGGGGCTTGGGCTGCCGCTGATCGTGGTGCCGGGGGCGGGCAATCAGGGTCCGGCCTATGTGAAGATGAAAATGCACTGGGTGGGCGAGGCGGGCCTGTCTGTGCCGCGCAAGGCATCGGCCGTCGCCGGTGCCATCACGTCCCTTCTGGCTGATCCCGCCCGTGCCGACGCCATGGCACAGGCAGGTCAGCCCCGGATGGGCAAGGCGGGCGCAAGTGTCGCCATCGCCGCCCGCCTCCTTGATCTGCTGGAAAGCGGGGACACCCCATGACCCTGCGCGCCTCGGTTATCATCACCACCCATAACGAAGGGGCCTCCATCCGCGCCACGCTGCTGGGATTGGCCCAAGACCGTGCCTTTCGCGAAGGCTGGGCCGAGGTGGTTCTGGTCGATGACCGCAGCACTGACGATACCGTAGCGCAGGCGCTTTCGGTCGATCTGCCCGCGCTGCGCCTGCTGCACGCGGCCCCCGATCCCGCCAGCCCGCTGACCACCCGCCAACAGGCGCTTGACCTTGGCTTTCGTGCCGCCGCTTCCCCGATCATCCTGACGCTGGACGCCGATTCCACCCTGCCGCGCGACTGGATCGCGCAAATGATCGCCCCGATCGAGGCAGGGCAAACCCAAGCCACCGCTGGCCCGATCGGCTTTGCACCGCTGACCTCTGGGGTGGCGCGCTGGCAATGCTGTGACACCGCCTATTACTTTCTGGTCTCGGGCCTGATGGCGCGCGCGGGGCTTGGAGGGGGCGTGTTCTTTGGCAATTTTGCCTTCCGTGCCGATCTTTACACCCGCTTGGGCAGTTTTGATGCCATAGGCTTTGCCCTGACCGAGGATCTTGCCTTTGCATTGGCCCTTCAACGTGCGGGGCATCGCATAGGCTTTGCAGCCGGAACTGCCCGCGTCGATGTCAGGCCCTGCCCGTCGATCCCAGCTCTGGTAGAGCGCAGCCTGCGCGTTACCTCCGGCCCGCCATCGGCCTTGGCCCTTGTGTTGACGGTGTGGCCGCTGACTCTGCTTGGCTTGGCGATTGCAACCGCCCTTGGAGCGGGCGCAACGGTTGCGGCAGCCCTGCTTCTGCGCTACCTGACCGGCGTGATGATCGTGATCCGCGCCCTTGGTCCCCGCCGCTCTGCCCGTCTCTATGTGGCGGCACTGGGCTATGAACCGGCTGTTTTCGGATTGGCGGCGGCGGCGCTGCTGCGGCGTCTGGCACGGCGCGGCATTGCTTGGGGGGGCAAGACCTATGGCCAATGACAGCCCCGACCTGATCCGCAAACTGGAACCGCGCGACCGTGCCGCCGTGCGCGAGATCTGCTGCCGCACCGCCTTTCGCAACGCAGGCTCGGACCGCTTTTTCGAGGACCGCGAGATTCACGCCGATTACTGGACCAGCTATTACACCGACTACCACCCGCAGGAATCCTGGGTGATCGAGCGGGAGGGCGAGGTGATCGGCTATTTCTTCGGTGCCTCGGATTATGACCATTTCTATCGCACGATGGCGCGCAGGATCGTGCCTTGGGGTGCTGCGCGGGCGCTGTGGCGGCTGGCCTTGGGGCGCTATAAAAAGCCACAGACCAAGGCCTATCTCAAGCATATGCTGTTGCGCGGGGCCGCCGAGGCGCCGCATGTCGATTTCAAGGCCTATCCCGCGCAATACCACTGCAACATCCTTCGCAAAGGCTACGGGCGCGGCTATTACAGCCAGTTGGTGCTGATGTATCTGGACCATCTGGATGCCATTGGCGTCAAAGGCATCCACGGCATGATCACCGAACCCGCAGGCAGCGCGGGCATCTGGCACAAGTTCGAAGAGATGTTCGTGGATCAGAACGACGCCACGCGCAGCCTTGCCTTCGCACTGACCGAAAAACCCACCACGCTGATGGCCGCCGTGCTGGGAGACACCCGCCCGATGGTCAACCGCGCATGGTCGGTTCCGGTCGGGAATTACCGCAAATGGATGACTTGGGTGCGCGAGACGCAAAACATCTGAAGGGCAGGGCGGTTGACCCTGCCCCCCGCGCCCCCCTAAATGGCCCGCGATGGGCAGCACGGATAACAGCAGGATGCAAGACAAGCGCGGAGCGCCGCAAATCGTCTTTACCGTCAATGGGCCGGGGGAAATCTCGGGCTGGATGTTCCCGCTGATCGTGGCCCTGCGCGCGGCCATCCCCGATCTGCGGATTGCGGTTTGCCTCTTGCCCTGCGTCTATTCGACGGGGGCGGAAACCTCGGTGCTGCAAAGCCTTGGAGTGGATGTGCCGGTCTCGGTGCGCGATAGCCTTGCGCTGATCTTTCGTGGGCGCGCGCCCGAGGGGCTGGACCGCACCGCGCCGACGCTGATTTTCCATCTGGGCGGCGAGGTGGCGCTGACGGTGCTGCTGTCCAGACGCCTGCGCGCAAAGGTCTATGCCTATGCCGAACGCCCGCTGCCCTACGGCTTTGCGTTTTCGCGGGTGTTCTACAACGGGCTGAACCAACTGCCCGCCCGCATCCGTGCCACCCCCGAGGCTGCGGTGGGCGAGTTGATGGTGGATGCAGCGCAGTTGCGCCGCGATGCCGCCCGCGTCGCCCGCACAGGCCGCCCCACCATTGGCCTTTTCCCCGGCAGTCGTGAATATATGGCAGAATTTCTGCTGCCCTATTACGCCGTGACGGTGGACGCGCTGTCTGCAGAACGTCCTGACATCGATTGGGTGATGGCCCGCGCCGATTTCGTGCGGATGGAGTTTCTGCGCAGCCTTGCCCCACCGCCCGAGGATCGCACTTGGCCTGCCCTGCCACTGTCTTTTCACGAAGAGGGCAATGCCGCATGGCTGCAAACCCCCGCCGGAAATCGCATCCGCATCCTGCCGGGCGCGCAGGTGCTGGGCCTTGCCGATTGCGCCCTGACCATACCCGGCACCAATACGGGCGAGATTGCAGCCTCGGGGATGCCTATGGTGGTGGTTTTGCCCACCTATCTGGGTCATGAAGTGCCACTTCCGGGGCTGGCGGGGCATGTCGGGCGGCTGCCCCTGATCGGCAAGATGCTGAAACTGTATTTTGGCTACAAGGTGCTGCACGGTCTGCCGCTGCTGTCACAACCCAATAGGCGCGCAGGGACCAAGATCGTGCCGGAACTGGTGGGCGAAGGCCTGCACCCTGCCATAAACGCGGCCTTGCGCGGTTATCTTGACCAAGACACCACCGCCCTTGGCGCGCAAATCCGCGATGCGATGGGCAAAGGCGGTGCGGCGCAGAAACTCGCGGCCGAGGTTGCGGCCTTCTTTGCCAAGGGCCAGCCATGAACCTGATCAGCGTTGTCTTTCCGGTCTATAACAACCTTGACGTCATCAAGGTCACGCTGCCTGCCATCCTGAACCAAACCCTGCCCATCCCGCATGAGGTGGTGGTGGTCGATGACGGCTCTGGCCCTGAATTGGCAACATGGCTGGCACAGCAAAGCCACCCTGCCTTGCGCGTTGCAACCCATGCGCAGAACAAAGGGCGATCCGCAGCCCGCAATACAGGCTTTCGCGCGTCAAAGGGTGATGCGCTGGTGTTTCTGGACAGCGATGTGATCACCCGTCCCGACTTTCTGGCCGCCCATGCTGCCGCCCTGACCGAAGGCGGAAGCTGCCTGTCGTTGGGGCGTCTGGTCGATGTGGTCCGCCTTGATCCGCCCGAAGCCGCCACAACCGATCCCATCGGCGGCCACGCGCATTTCACCACCGCCAATGTCGGTATTCCCCGCGCTCTGCTGGAGAGGGTGCAGGAAACCCCGCTTGGGCCCTTTGACGAGGCCACCTTCACCCGCTACGGCTGGGAGGATCTGGAGCTGGAGCGCCGCCTGCGCGCCCACGCCCCGCGCCGGATGCGGCACCCTGCGGCGGCTGGCCTGCACCACTGCGCCCCCTTTGCCATGGCCGACCTGCCCGGCATGATCGCCAAAGAGGTGGACCGCGCTGTCATGGCCCGCGCCTTCTACGCCAAGCATCCCGTCTTTGCGGTGCGGCTGATGGCGCAGATGACGCCGCTGCATCGTGTGCTGTGGGAAATTTTCAGTCTGGGCGGCCTGCTGAACAGCCGCAGCCTTGGACCGCTGCTGCATTGGCTGGTGGCGCAGGGCAGGGTGCGGCTTGCCTTGGTGATCGCGCGGCACTGCATCCTGAACCCCGCCTATATCCGCGCTCTTTAACCGCAAGCCCCGCGCGTCCAGACCAGCACGCGGTAGACTGCGGCATCCAGTTGCGCCTCGGCCACCACGGTCAAGGCGGGCGGGTCTGCCCAATTATCCTGCAAGCGCCGCCGCATGACCACAAGACCGCAGCCTGTGCTTGCGGCAAAGGCCGACAGATCGGCTGGCGCGCGCAAGGATTGCAGGATCACCCCCGCATGATAGTCGAAATGTCCGGTATAGGCCGGATCATATTCCGCCACGGCATAGCCCCGTGCGGCATATCCGGCGATCTCCTTGGCCAAGGCGCGGGGCGACATCACCGCATTCAACCCGCGCGTGGTGATCTGGTGGAACGGCAAAAGCGTTGCTGCCACCCCTCCCGCCAATGTCAAACCGAACCAAAGCGCGGACCTTTGACGAGCCAGAAACGCCATCCCCGCCGCCGGTCACATGTTCGGGCCATTGTGTCAGCGCGGGGGCAAAGGGCAGGGCCACAGCGGCCAATCCGAAGAAACCCGCGACGATGCCGAACAGCCTGCGCCGCATGACCGGCGACGCGGTTTCAATCCCATCCGCGATAATCAGGGCAACAGGAGCCAGAAGCGGCACCAGCAGGAAGGCGATCTTGTAATCCAACGCCGAAATTACCGCCAAACTGCCAAGAACGCAGGCCCACAGATAGGACAGCGCAAGGGCTGGCCCCGGCTTGGTGCAAAAAGGCCGCGCCAGCCCAACTGACTCACCCCGCGCCAGATCAGCCATGCCAGAACCACGCTCCACGGCAGCAATGCCGCGGCAAGCATCGGCACATAGGCATAGACGGGTTCTGACAGATCAACCGATCGGACCACGCGCACCCAGATCTGATCGACCGCCACGCTACGCACGAATCCCCAGCCCTCGACGGCAACCACGCCAGCCAGATAGCCAAAGGCCAGCGCCAGAACCACCGCCACCGCCAAACCAGCCTCGCAACTGACCAGAAGCCAGCCTCGTCTTTGCCGCAGCAAGAACAGCGCAAATCCCGCCAGCGGCAGCGCAACCCCAAGCGGCCCCTTGGTCAGCGCAGCCATTCCCATCGCCAGCCCCGCCACCGCCATTGGTCGCGGCAGCAACCGCTCGGCTTGCGTTGCACGGAAAAGGGCGGTCTGGGCCGTCAGGATGAAGGCCGCAAACAGCAGATCCATACGGGGCTGATGCGCGCGCGCGATGAAAAACCAGTTGGTCAACAGGACCAGCCCTGCCAGAAGCACCACGCGCGGGGCAAATCCCATGCGCCGCCCGGCCTGTGCCAAAGCTGCCAGCAGCAACTAGGCCGATATCGCTGCCGCCACCATGAAAACAAAAGGTTGCACCGTGCCAAAGACCGACACAATCGCAGCCACCAGCCAGAAATAGACCGGAGGCTTGTCCGCATAGGCGGCATCACCCAGATGTAGCACAAGCCAGTGTCCGTTCTGCCACAGATTGGTAAAGACTGCGGCATGGCGCACCTCGTCGGGCATCCAGACATCCTTGACCGCCAAGGACGGGATCACCTGCGCCAACAGGATCAGCGTCAGACACAGCAGCGGATGCAGACATACCCACCGCGCCGCCCGTGACAGCCTGTGTCAGCGCATCCCCGTCACACTATCACCGGCGCACTTGGCCCCGCGACGCCCCCGTTATGTCGAAAACAGATGCCCATTTTGCCTTTTTGTGCCGCTCCTTATGGGTTTAGCGGGTTTTGTGCGGAGGTTCTTGCCGCTATACTTGCTGACAAGGAGACTGGTCAATGCCGCAGGCTCGCATGTTCACTGGCCCCCGCGCCATGCAAGACAGGATCGCTGCCGCCGATCTTGGCATCGTCATACCCTTTCGCCATGACCGGCCCGAACGGTTTGAGAACCTGTCCGCTGTTCTGCGTCACCTGACCACGACCCTTGCAGATGCCGAAATCCTTGTGATCGAGGACGGCGCGCAGATCCATGCGGCCGCGCTTTGCCACGATCTCGGGGTCCGTCATATTGCGCGACCCAACACGGGCGCGTTCCACCGCACGCGTATCCTGAACCAAGGGATCGAGTCGCTTCTGACGCGCCGCTTTGCCGCGTCTTATGATACCGATGTGCTGATCTATCCGCAGGCATGGCAACAGGCATTGGCCGGCTTGCGCGCGGGGCGGGCGGTTGTGTTTCCCTATGATGGGCGGTTTTGCGATGCGCGCGGGGCCTTGCGCGCCCGCCTTCTGGCCAATCCCGATCTGGGCCAGATCCCTGCCGATCAGGCCCAAGCCGCCCCGTCCAAGGGCAAAGGCGATCTGGTCTGCATCAACCCGAATTCGGTGGGTGGTGTGGTGCTGTTCGATCGCGCAACCTATCGTGCCTGCGGGGGCTATCACGAAGCCTTTGTCGGCTGGGGCTTTGAGGATGCCGAGATCATGGCCCGCATGGGCAAACTGGGCCATGCTTTCCACCGCATCGCCGAAGTGCCGCTGATCCACCTGTCTCACCCGCGCGGGCGCAGTTGGGCGGCGGCGTCATGGTATGGCGCATCGCGCCGCAACAACGCGCTTTTCCGCGCGATGGGGCGGCTTTCGGCGGCCCAACTGACCGATCTGATTGCGGCGGGCGAGTTGCGATGCGCCTCGCCGCCTGCGCCAAAACCCGGCCTTCTGGCCCAAATCCTGCGTTGGAAGGGCTGATAGATGCGCTTTTGCTTTGTCGTCCATCGCGCCGCACCGTTTCCCGGCGGCACCGAAGTTTTCATGCAGGCCATGGCCGAAGAGGCGCTGGCGCGCGGCCATAGCGTCACAATCCTTGCCGGACAGCATCAGGGCGATCTGAACGGCGTTGCTGTCACCTCGGATATGGCGGTTCTCGATCAGGCCTTCGACATGATCGTCGTGCATGGATCAAGCGATGGCCCGCCGCGCCGCGTGCTGGACAGTGCCGCCACCTTGCCCAGTCCGGTGCTGTATATGCTGGTCGCCCATTATCGCCACCACATCCGCGCGGCCCACCTGCGGCAGGCGACGCTGCTGGGATGGTCCACGCCGATGGATCAGCAGATCATCGCCCGCGCGGGCCATGCCGCCAAGGCCACACGCTTGCGCCACGGTATCTTGCCTGCCGCCGCCCTTGGCGCTCCGGGGTTTCGCGCCAAATACGGCATCGCACCGGATCGGCAGATGTTCCTGTCCTGCGGTGGTTATTGGCCGAACAAGCGTATGAAACCCCTGGCCAAACTGTTCGAGACGACCAAGGGCGATGCCCTGCTGGTGACCACCGGCTATGACAACCGCGACAACGCCATGCCCCGTGCCAGTGACCGCGTGTTGCCACTGATGCTGCCTGACCGCTCGGATGTCACCTCTGCGATTGCCGAGGCGGATTGCTATCTGATGCATTCGCGCGACGAGGGTTTCGGCCTTGTCCTGCTGGAGGCCATGATGAACGAAACCCCGTGGATTTCGCATGAAACCGGAGGGGCGACGGTCCTGCAGGATTTTGGCCAGATCTATCGTCAGGATGCCGATCTGATCCGCATGATCGAAGGCTTCCGCCCCGACCCAGCCCGCATCGCCGCCGCCCGCGCCCATGCCTTGCAGGAATACACCATTGCCCGCACGGTGGACGATCTGGAACAGGCTGTTCGTCACGTTCCAGAATCCCGCTCGCCCGCCCGCCGACGCTGGTGGTCTTTCGCGCGATGGTGGTAAAGCGCCTTCCCACATGTGCGGCTTTGTCCTACCATCCCCGAAACGGGTTGATAGGTTAGGTAAAGCAAGATGCGTGTTCTTCTTCTGCACCCTGAATTTCCGATCACCTTCTGGTCTTTCAAATCCGTTCTTGATCTCGTGGGCAAAAAGGCGCTGAACCCGCCGCTTGGCCTGATCACCGTCGCAGCCCTTCTGCCGCAAGAGTGGGAGTTCAAGCTGGTCGATTGCGCCATCCGCCAACCGACCGAGGCCGAATGGGCCTTTGCCGATATCGTCATGCTGACCGGCATGATCGTGCAGAAATCCTCGATGATGGCGCTGATCGACGCAGCACACCGGCACGGCAGGGTGATTGCGGTGGGCGGCCCCTATGCCACATCCGTGCCGCAGGACTTCGGTGCGGCGGATTATCTGGTGCTGGACGAGGGCGAGATCACCATCGCCCCCTTTGTCGATCATCTGAAAACCCATGGCGTGCAGCGCAGCACGGGCGAACCGGTGCGCTTTACCGCCAAGGGCGAAAAGCCCGCGCTGACCGAAACGCCGGTGCCGCGCTTTGACCTGCTGGATATGCACAAATACGACGCGATGGCGCTGCAATACTCGCGCGGCTGCCCGTTCCTTTGCGAATTCTGCGACATCATCACCCTTTACGGCCGCCGCCCGCGCACCAAGACCAACGAACAGGTCATGGCCGAATTGCAGCGGCTTGAGGATCTGGGCTGGCGCGGCGGGGTGTTTCTGGTCGATGACAACTTCATCGGCAACAAACCCAACGTCAAGAAACTGCTGCCCGATCTGCTGACATGGCAACAGGAGCATGACTTCCCGTTCTGGTTCGATACCGAAGCCTCGATCGATCTTGCCGCCGATACTGACCTTCTGGGCATGATGCATGCCTGCAATTTCGGCTCGGTCTTTATCGGCATCGAAACACCGGACGAGGCCAGTCTGGAACTGACGCGCAAACATCAGAACAACCGCGTCCCGATGCTGGACAGTCTGGATGTTATCACAAGGTCCGGTTTGCGGGTGATGTGCGGCATGATCATCGGCTTTGACAACGAGGAAAAAGGCGCAGGCCAGCGCATCGTCGAATTTGCCGAGGCTGCGAATATTCCCACGGTGCTGCTGTCGATGCTGCAAGTGCTGCCCAATACCGGCCTTTGGACGCGGCTGGAAAAAGAGGGCCGCCTGCTGGAAGGCATCGGCACCATCAACCAGACCGATATGACCAATTTCATCCCGACCCGCCCTGTCGAGGAAATCGCCGCCGAATATGTGCAGGCCTACCAGACGCTTTACGATCCCGCCGTCTATCTGGACCGCACCTATCGCCACTTCCGCAAACTGGGCCTGAATCCGCCCTTCGCGCATCCGCCAAAGGTGGCCCCCACCCGAAAAGCCCGCCGTTCGCCGGCGATGCTGTGGCAAGAGGGGCTGGGCGCTTTGCGGATGGCACGGGCTGCCGTTGTGGTGATCTGGCGGCAGGGCGTGGTCCGCAAAACGCGCGGGGCGTTCTGGCGCAACCTCTTTGCGATCCGGCGCGAGAATCCGACCCGGCTGTCGACCTATGTGGCGATCTGCGCCCATGCTGAACATTTCATTGATTACACGCAGGAAATCCTGACGCAGATGAAATCCAAGATCGCCGCCGCCGAAGCCACCCGCGCCGACGGGGTGGCCTCGCCCGTTGCGGTGACGGGGGCAGGCAAGGGCGCACCGCCTCGGCTGGCCACGCAGCGCAAGCTGGCTTCCGCCAAAGTCGATGCCTAGGCCATTGCCGCAACGTGCCTTGCGCTTCGGGCTGATCGGCGTCGCCAATACCGCGCTGGATGTGGCGGTGTTCGGTGCGGTGATGCAGGTGGGGGGCGCGCCCTTGCTGGCCAATCTGGCAGGCTGGGGCGCAGGGGTGTGCCTGTCGTTCTGGGCCAACAGCCGCTGGACCTTCCGCGCCGCGCCAACGCCTTTGCCGCTGCGCTTTGTCCGCTTTGCCGCCTCTGGCGCGGCGGTCAGCCTGTTGACCTCAACCCTGATCCTTGCGGCACTGTCGGGTCTGATCGGACCGTGGCCCGCCAAGGCACTGGCCATAGCCATCGGGGCCATCCTTGGATTTCTGGCCGCGCGCTGGTCTATCGAAGGCCGCGTTCGGCCTCGTCGCGCAAAAGCTGATCCACGATGAACAGAGGCCGTGCTTTGGATTGCATGTAAAGTCGCCCGATATATTCGCCCAATATCCCGACCACGATCAGTTGCACCGACCCGATGATCAGCACCGTCGCCATCAACGAGGTCCAGCCCGCCACCACCGCCCCCGCCAGCCAACTGGCCAGCACATAGATCATCAACAGCACGCCCATCCCTGCAAAGGCAAAGCCCGCATAGCTGGCCAGCCGCAGCGGCAGCGTTGAAAATCCGGTCAGCGCATCCGCCGCCAGCCGCAGCATCTTTCGCAGCGGATATTTCGTTTCGCCCGCAAGCCTTGGGGCGCGGTCATAGTCGAACGGGCTTTGGGCAAATCCGATCCAGCTGATCATGCCGCGCAGAAACCGATGCTCCTCGGGCATTTTGACCACAATATCTACCACCCGACGACTAAGCAGCCGGAAATCACCCGCATCTGCCGCGATCTCGACTGTCGAGAACCGCCGCAACACGCGGTAGAACAAATGCGCCGCCCCCGTCTTGAACCGCGTCTCGCCCGCGCGTGACCGCCTGCGCCCGAACACCACGTCAAAGCCCTGATCCATCCGCGCCATCATCTGCGGCAGCAGTTCTGGCGGGTCTTGCAGATCGGCATCAAGGATCAGCACCCGTTCTCCACGGCAAAACGACAGCCCCGCCGCCAGCGCAAGCTGATGTCCGTGGTTGCGCGACAGCAGCACCCCCACCACGCGCGGGTCTTCGCTGTGATAGGCAGCGATCAGCCTGCGGGTGCCATCGGTCGATCCGTCATCGACCAGAACGATCTCGAAATCCTCGCCCACCGCGTCCTGACAGGCGGCCATCAACCGCGCCCGCAGCGCGGGCAGCACCGCAATTTCGTTGAAACAAGGCACAACAACCGACAGGCGCAAGCGGGTTTCCCTTCTGCCGCAAAACAATGGCCAAGGATGCAATCATCCATGCGGTGAAGGCAAGGTATGGCGCATGCAACAAGCCGGTTGCACGGATGTTTCGCGCTGGCTAGGGAAGGAACCGGACAAAAGAGGCGGTTGCGGCGATGGAAATCGGAAAATGGGTCAAGAAAACCTTTTTTGGTTTGCCCCGTTATGACTGCAGCGTCAGCAATGTGCCGGAACTGACCACGCTTTACCCCGGACAGCGGATCGAATTTCCGCGCGTCACGCGCCACAATGTCTGCAACCCGACCATTTTGGCCCGCCCCGATGGCTTTGCGGCCATTGTGCGCGGCTGCAACTATGATCTGGGGGTTCGCGGCGGCTTCTTTTATGGCTCGGCGGCGGTCCCGGTGCCGGACAGCCAAAGCTATCTCTATGATCTGGCTCCCGATCTTTCCATTCTTGCGATGTCCTTGATCGAAGACCGCCCCCTGCGCGCCGATGAGGCCGCCTTGGACGGGATCGAGGATCTGCGCCTGTTTGTCTGGCGCGGCGCGCAATGGGTGATCGGGTCGGCGTGCAATTACATAGCCAAGCGCAACACCATGATGATGGCGCGGCTGGAGGGCAGCCTGCTGCGTGACGCGGTGTTCTTCCCCTCGCCCGAACTCGCCCCAAAAGAGAAGAACTGGGCGCCTGTGGTGCAGGGCGATGATCTGTTTTTCGTCTATACCCACCATCCGCTGCGGGTGCTGCGCTATGATCAGGGGCGCTTGGTGCCGCATCTGCACGCCGAAACCCCCGCGCGCTTGGTCAGCTTTTCCGGCAGCTCCGCCCTGATGCCCTATGCCGACGGCTTTGTCGGAGTGGCCCATCACTGCTATCCCGCACCGGGTCCGTTCTGGCGCATCTACCAGCACTGTCTGGTCGATTACGGGCCCGATTTCCGCATCCGCCGTGTCGGACCCTCGTTCCGTTTTGAGAATGACGGGGTCGAGTTTTGTGCGGGGCTTGCCCTGACCGCCACTGATGCGATCTTCAGCTATGGCGTCAACGACAAGAAAGCCGTGCTGTTCCGCCTGCCACTGGCAAGTTTTGAAACTCTGCTGGGGTAGGGTCGACAAGAAACCGCTTGCCCCGCGCGCGCCGCACTGGAATGACTGCCGCGATCCTGCCTCCCAAACCTGCCCCTGCGAAAGCCCGCCGTGACCGATTCCGCGCATATGCCGCCCCGATCCCTGTCGGTCGCCGCACATTTCGGCGAATTGCTGCAGGGCCGCCTTGGCAGTGATGGCCCCGTCGCGCTTGTCACCCTGCCATGCCCCGCCCTGCGCGTCACCCTGACCGCGCGTTCCGGCGGCTTTGCCCTGCATCAACCCGATGGCCGCGCGATCCCGCTGGCCGAGGCCCGCCGCCTGTTTCCCCATAGCGCCCGCCTCACCTTGCGCGCGCCGATGCCTTTGGGGGGCGGTGCAGGGGTGTCCACCGCCGCGCGCGTCGCCCTGCTGAGTCTGGGCGGGATGACCGATCCCGCCGAACTGGCCGCAGCCTGCCACGCGCTTGAAGGCGCAACCGATCCGCTGATGTTCCCCGATCCGGCGCGCCTCCTGTGGGCCTCGCGCCAAGGGCGGGTTCTGGCGCAGCTTCCACCCCTGCCGCGCTTTGACATTATCGGGGGTTTCTTTGGTCCACCAAGGCGCACAGATCCCGCAGATTTGCACTTTTCAGACATTTCCGATCTTGTTGCCGCTTGGCCCGCCGCCTGCGCCAGCCTGCCCGCAATCGCGCAACTTGCCAGCGAATCTGCCCGCCGCTGCCTTGCCCTGCGCGGCCCCGCAGGTGACCCGACGCCCGAATTGGCCGCCCGTCTGGGTGCCTTGGGCTGGACGATGGCGCATACAGGCTCGGCGCGCGGGCTGATCTTTGCGGCGGGAACGGTGCCGGATGCGGCGCTGTCAGACTTGCGCGCGGCGGGGTTTTCCACGATCACCCGCTTTGGACTTGGCGGTTAAGGGCATCCCATGCGCGACCACGGCGGCAATATCGACGCGGCGATCCAGACCTATGGCGGCGCTGCTGCCGACTGGATCGATCTGTCCACCGGCATCAACCGCGCGCGCTATCCGGTTCCGCCCCTGTCGGCTGCCGCATGGACCGGCCTGCCCACCCGCGCCGCGATTGCCGCGTTGCACGACACCGCCCGCACAGCTTGGGGGATCACAGGCGCGGTGCTGGCCGTTTCCGGCGCGCAGACCGCGATCCAGATGATCCCCCGCCTGACCGCGCCCGCAACCGCCCGCGTTCTGGCCCCGACCTATAACGAACACGCAGCCAGCTTGCGCGCCGCAGGCTGGCAGGTGACCGAGGTGGCCACCCTTGCCGATCTGGCAGGGGCCGATCTTGCCGTGGTGGTGAACCCCAACAACCCCGATGGCAACCGCTATACCCCCCAGACCCTGCTGAACCTGCTGCCCAAGGTCGGCCGCCTTCTGGTCGATGAAAGCTTCGCCGACCCGCAGCCCGCCTTCTCGCTTTGCGGCGAAACCGGACGCGCGGGCCTGCTGGTGCTGCGCTCTTTCGGTAAATTCTACGGGCTGGCAGGGGTGCGCCTTGGCTTCATCCTTGGCAGCCCCACCGATATCGCTGCCCTGTCCGAGATGTCCGGCCCATGGCCCGTATCCGGTGCCGCGATCGAGATCGGCATCGCCGCCCTTGCCGACACCGCATGGCAAGCCGCCACCACCGCCCGCCTGACCGCCGAGGCCGCACAGCTTGACGCCCTTGCCACCGCCGCAGGCTGGACGGCCCTTGGCGGGACCGAGCTTTTCCGCCTTTACGACACCCCCGACGCCGTAGACGCGCAAAACACCCTTGCAGCCGCCCATATCTGGAGCCGGATTTTTCCCTATTCCGCCCGCTGGCTGCGCCTTGGCTTGCCCGCAGGCCCGTCGGAATGGGCGCGCGTCACAGCAGCCCTAACGCGCCAACCCCAATAGCCCCGCCACATCGACATGCGCCTCAAGATGGGCGGCTAACTCGTCCAGCGCAGCCTCAACCCCCGCGCCATAGCCATGCCCCGCGCCCTGCACACCCAAGCCCGCCAGATAGGCCGCGCGGAAGGCATCGTCGGAAAACAGCCCGTGCAGATAGCTGCCCGTCACCCGCCCGTCGCGGCTGATGGCGCCCTCATCCAGCCCGTCCACCCGCGCAAAGGGCCGCGCGCAATCCGCCCCTTCCGTGCGCCCGATGTGAATCTCGTATCCCTGCAACGCCAGCCCTGACGCCGCATGCACCGCCGCCACCCGCGTCAGCCGCTTTTCCGCCGACATCACGGTTTCCACGTCCAGCAGGCCCAGCCCTTCATCCGCCCCCGCCGCGCCCTCGAACCCCTCGGGATCGCGCACCACGCGGCCCAGCATCTGATAGCCGCCGCAAATCCCCAAGACCTGCCCGCCCCGCCGCACATGGGCGGCCAGATCAATATCCCAGCCCTGCGCGCGCAAGAACGCCAGATCCCCCCGCGTCGATTTCGACCCCGGAATGATCACCAAACTCGCATCCCCCGGAATAGGCTGACCCGCCCGCAGCATCACCAAGGACACCCCCGGTTCCACCTTCAACGGATCGAGATCATCGAAATTCGCCATCCGCGACAGGCACAGACACACGATCTTCACCCGCCCGCCCTTGGTATCCGCGCCAATGTCCAAGGCATCCTCGGCAGGCAACCGCCCCGCGCCCGCGAAATAGGGCAAAACCCCAAAGCCGCGCCACCCCGTCCGTGCCTCGATCAATCGATAGCCATCGTCAAACAACCGCGGATCACCGCGGAACTTGTTGATCAGAAACCCCGCAATCCGCGCGTTATCTCTCGCCTCCAGCACCGCCTGCGTCCCCACGATCTGCGCGATCACCCCGCCACGATCAATATCGCCCACCAGCACCACCGGCACATCGGCAGCCACCGCAAAGCCCATATTGGCTATGTCGCCCGCCCGCAGGTTCACTTCCGCAGGCGATCCCGCGCCTTCGACGATCACCAGATCATACGCCGCCCGCAACCGCCCGAAGCTTTCCAGCACCGGTGCCATCAACGACGGCTTCAGCGCCGCATAATCGCGCGCCCGCACCGTGGCCACGCGCCGCCCCTGCACCACCACCTGCGCGCCGGTCTCGGTCTCGGGCTTCAGCAAAACGGGGTTCATGTCCACCACCGGCTCTAACCCGCAAGCCATCGCCTGCAACGCCTGCGCGCGGCCAATCTCGCCCCCGTCCACCGTCACGGCGGCATTGTTCGACATGTTCTGCGGCTTGAACGGAGCCACCGACAACCCCCGCAACCGCGCCGCCCTGCACAGACCCGCCACGATCATCGACTTGCCCACGTTCGAGCCAGCCCCCTGAATCATCAACGCGCCCATTCCCCTGATCCTCTTCGCTTAAATATCCTGGGGGTCCGGGGGTAAAACCCCCGGCGGCCTGATCAAAGATCAGAACTCCACGCCCTTTTGCCCCTTCACGCCCGACCGGAACGGATGCTTGACCAGCGTCATTTCCGTCACCAGATCGGCCAGCTCGATCAACCCCTCGGCGGCATTGCGCCCCGTCAGCACCACATGCGTCATCGGCGGCTTCTCGGTTGCCAGAAACTCCAGCACATCGGCCAGCGGGATATAGTCATAGCGCAGGGCGATGTTGATTTCGTCCAGAAGCACCATCGTGTTGCGCGGATCGCGGATCAGCTCCTTGGCCTTTTCCCACGCAGCCCCCGCCGCCGCAATATCGCGTGCCTTGTCTTGGGTTTCCCAAGTGAAGCCTTCGCCCATCGCGTAGAACTGGCACAAATCGCTGAAATGCGTCTCGATCAGGGTCCGCTCACCCGTAGACCACGCCCCCTTGATGAACTGCACCACGGCGCAGGGCATCTGATGCGCGATGCAGCGCATGATCATGCCGAAGGCCGCAGAAGATTTCCCCTTGCCCGCGCCGGTGTTGACGATGATCAACCCCTTCTCACCCTCTTTCGTGGCCATGATCTTGTCGCGCGCGGCCTTTTTCTTGGCCATCTTGCTGGCGTGGCGGGCGGCTTCGCTTACGCTGGTATCAGCGCCTGTGTCTTCGGTTTCATCGCTCATGGCACGTCTCTGCTTGACAAGGGGGGGCGGCTGGATCAGGTGAAAGCCGCGCTGGTTCCTGTCCTATGACAGGCGAAGAGGGAATGCGACAGGTTTGCGACCCATAAGGGTCAAAAGCCGAAAACCGCAGCCGCCCCCGCGACCGTGACCGGAAAGGCCGCCCTCGGCCACTGGGGAAACCCGGGAAGGAGAGGGGGGCCGTTGGGGGCAACCCCTGAATCCGCAAGCCGGGAGACCTGCCAGCGTGACGGCAAGACGACGCGGACGGGGTGTTCCGCGACCAGCCCGGCAGCACGTCTGCCTCGCCGGTCCCACCCCATTTGCGCCACAGGTTAGGAGAATGCGGTGTCAGAACCGGCCACGATTCACGTCTGCATGACCTGCAAGGCAGGGCAACCGCTGGCCGAGGATGCCCCGCGCCCGGGTGCGGCACTTTACGCGGCCCTTGCCGCCGCCGCGCCGGAATCGGTGCGAGTTGTGCCGGTGGAATGCCTGTCGGCCTGCGATCATGGCTGTAACATCGCGCTCACCTCGCCGCGCAAATGGTCCTATGTCTATGGTCGCCTGAATCCTGAAACCCATGTCGAAGACATCCTTGCGGGGGCAGCGGCCTATGCCGAATCCGCCGATGGCATCGTGCCATGGCGCGCCCGCCCCGTGATTTTCCGCAAACAAAGCATCGCCCGTATCCCGCCATTGGAGCCTTCCAAATGACCGACCTGTCCAAGATTCCCGTCACCATCATCACCGGCTTTCTCGGCTCGGGCAAAACCACGCTGATGCGGCACCTGATGCAGAACCCCCAAGGAAAACGCCTTGCGGTTCTGGTCAATGAATTTGGCGATGTGGGTGTGGATGGCGACATCCTGAAATCCTGCGCGGATGAAAATTGCCCCGTTGAAAACATTGTCGAACTCGCAAACGGCTGCATCTGCTGCACCGTGGCCGATGATTTCATCCCCACGATCGAGGCACTGATGGCGCTGCCGACGCGCCCCGACCATATCCTGATCGAAACCTCGGGCCTCGCGCTGCCGAAACCCTTGCTCAAGGCCTTCGACTGGCCCGCGATCCGCTCGCGCATCACCGTTGACGGCGTGATTACGGTTGCTGATGCCGAGGCTGTGGGCGAGGGCCGCTTTGCCCCCGACGTGGCGGCAGTTGACGCCCAACGCGCCGCCGATACCAGCATCGACCACGAAACCCCGCTGTCCGAAGTGTTCGAGGATCAACTCGCCTGCGCCGACATCGTGCTTCTCTCCAAGGCCGATCTGGCAACCCCCGCCCAGATGGAGGCCGCCCGCGCCGTCATCGCCGCCGAATCCCCGCGCCAGTTGCCGGTGATCGAGATGACCGAGGGCCGCATCGACCCGCGCCTGATCCTTGGCCTGAACGCCGCCGCCGAAGATGATCTGGCCGCGCGCCCCTCGCACCACGACGGGGCCGATGACCATGAACATGACGATTTCAATTCCATCGTCGTGACCATCCCCGAGGTGTCGGACGCGCAATTCCTGACCGACGCCATCATCCGCCTTGCGCGCGAGCAGAAAATCCTGCGGGTGAAGGGCTATGTCGCCATCACCGGCAAGCCGATGCGGATGCTGGTGCAGGCCGTGGGCGAACGGGTGCGCGCGCAATATGATCAGCCTTGGGGCGATAGCCCCCGCACGTCGCGCCTTGTGGTCATTGCCGAACATGCCGACATCGACGAGCCTGCAATTCGCGCGGTGCTGGGGGCCTGATGCACGTCGTCTTTCGCGAAAGCCACGGGTTAGAAGAAACCGAGACGCCCTTTGATATGGGGCAGGACCCGGCTGACCTTGTGGTGCTGTCGTTTTCCGACAGCGACCTTGGCGCTTTCGCGGCGGGCTGGCATCGCGCGGCGGGGGCGCTGCCTTCGGTGCGGCTGGGAAATCTGGTCGCGCTGAAGCATCCCCTGTCGGTTGATACCTATGTCGAAAACACCCTGCGCCATGCCAAAGGCATCCTGATCCGCCTGATCGGGGGCGAGCAGTACTGGCCCTATGGCCTCGCGCAACTGCAAGACCTCGCCCGTCGCAAGGGCATCGCTTTGGCAATCCTGCCCGCCGATGGCCGCGAAGATGCGCGGCTGGACGCGCTGTCCACGCTGCCCGTATCCACCCTGCGCCGGTTGCAGGCGCTCTGCGATGCAGGCGGGGCGGTGGCGGCACAGGCCGCCCTGCAACAGCTTTCCCTTGCCGTGGGCCTTTATGCTGGCCCCGTGCTGGGGTCGAAAACCGTCCCCGATCACGGCTGGTATAGCCCCGAAGCGGGCGTGATTGCCGCCCCCGACGCCAAGGGGCCGCTGGCCGTCGTCACCTTCTATCGTTCCTACCTGACCGCCGCCGACACCGCGCCTGTCGATGCGATGATCGCCGCCCTGCGCGCGCGTGGTTTCACCGCTTACGGCCTGTTCGCCTCGTCGCTGAAAGCCCCGCAAGCCGCCGCTTGGACGGCCTCGGAGCTGACCCGCACCCAGCCCGCCGCCATCATCAACGCCACCGCATTTTCCGCCAAAGGCAGCGATGGGTCCGCCTCGCCGCTGGATGCTGCAGGCTGCCCCGTGTTCCAAGTCGCCCTCTCCACCGCGCGCAAGCGCGACTGGGCCGCGTCGGATCGTGGCCTTTCCCCCGCCGATCTTGCCATGCATGTGGTCCTGCCCGAGGTCGATGGCCGCATCTTCGGCGGCGTGGTCAGCTTCAAATCCCCCGCCAAGCGCGACCCCGATCTGCAATATTCCCGCTACGCCCACCGTCCCGATGCCGCCCGCATCAATGCCACAGCCGACCGCGTGGCGGCATGGCACAGCCTGTCCGCGACCAAAGCCGATCAGCGCAAGATCGCCCTGATCCTGTCCACCTATCCGGGCCGCCCGCATCAATTGGCCCATGCCGTCGGCCTTGATGCGCTGGCCTCGGTGGAAACCCTGCTGACCGGCCTTGCCGCGACGGGTTACACCACCCAAGCCACAGAAAACCTTGGTCAAACCCTCGGCGCGGCCACCCTGTCTTGGCCCCTATCCGATTACAAAACCGCCCTGCAAACCCTGCCGCAATCCCTGCAAAACGACCTTACCGCCGCATGGGGCGCACCTGAAACCGATCCAGCCGCCCGCGATAATGCCCTCCATTTCCACGCCATCCGCGCCGGAAACGCCCTGATCGCACTACAACCCGAACGCGGCGAAGTTCAAACCCGCGACGCCGATTATCACGACCTCTCGCGCACCCCGCGCCACGCCTATGTCGCCTTCTACCTCTGGCTGCGCGCCCAAGGCATCCATGCCCTTTGCCACATCGGCGCGCATGGCACGCTGGAATGGCTGCCCGGCAAATCGGTCGCCCTGTCGGAAACCTGCTGGCCCGAGGCTCTGCTGGGCGCGACCCCCGTGGTCTACCCCTTCATCGTCAACGACCCCGGCGAGGCCGCTCAGGCCAAGCGCCGCATCGGCGCGCTGACCCTTGGCCATCTGCCGCCGCCAATGGCCGCCTCGCAAACCCCCGACGCGCTGCTGCGCCTTGAACGGCTGCTGGACGAATACTCCACCGCCGATGGGCTTGACCCCAAACGCCGCGACCGCCTGATTGCCGACATCCGCTCCGAAGCCCAAGCCGCAGGTGTCGAAACCGATCTGGGCCTGCCCACCGACGCCTCTCCCGCCGAGGCGATCACCCGCATCGACCGTTTTGTCTGCGACATCAAGGAAAGCCAGTTCGGCGATGGCCTGCACATCTATGGCCAAGGCCAGTGCGGCGCGGATGAGATGGCGGGCCTGCTGGCCGCATTGAACGGAAGCCGCGTGGCGGCTGGCCCGTCCGGTTCGCCCTATCGGGGCCGCAGTGATGTGATGCCCACGGGCCGCAACCTTTACACCACTGATCCCCGCGCCGTGCCGTCGCGCGCGGCCTTTGCCCAAGGCGTCAAGCTGGCCGAAGAACTGGTCCGCCGCCATCTACAAGACCACGGCGACTATCCGCGCGGGCTGGTCGTCGATCTGTGGGGATCGGCCACCATGCGCACGGCGGGCGAGGAATTCGCCATGGCGCTGCACCTTGCGGGCCTTTCCCCGCGCTGGGACGAAGGCTCGGACCGCGTGTCGGGGTTCGAGATCACCCCGCTTGCCCTGCTGCGCCGCCCCCGCATTGATGTCACCCTGCGCGTCTCGGGCCTGTTCCGCGATGTGTTCCCCGGTCTGGCGCAGCTGTTCGAGGCCGCGACCGCATTGCTCGCCCAGCGTGAGGAGGCTCCCGAGGACAACCCCTACCTTGCCCGCGCCCCCCGCGTATTCGGCCCCAAACCCGGCCAATATGGCCTTGGCATGGCCGATGTGCTGGACGACTATTCCGAGGCCGCCCGCAAGGCCGCAGGTGAGGCTTGGCTGAAAGGTTCGGAATGGGCGATTGCCGCCAATGGCACCGCAACCCAAGACCGCGCAGGGCTTGAAGCGCGGGTGACTGCCGCCGATGCCTTTGTCCACGTTCAAGACCTTGCCGAAACCGATGTCCTGCTGGCCGTCGATTATGCAGCGCACGAGGCCGGTTTTGCCGCCGCCGTCGCCCGCCTTGGCGGCACAGCGCCCGCGCTTTACCACCTTGACGCCACCAACCAAGACGCCCCCCGCGCCCGCACGCTGGCCGAGGAAATCGCCCGCACCGTGCGCGCCCGCGCCGCCAATCCCAAATGGGCCGACGGCATGATGCGCCACGGCTTTCGCGGCGCTGCCGAGATCGCGGCCACGCTGGACCATATGGCTGCCTTTGCCCATCTGGCCCAGACCGTCCCCGCGCATCTGTTCGATCTTTACCACGATGCCACCCTTGGCCGTGACGATCTGCGCGCGTTTCTAGCCCGCGAGAATCCCGCCGCTTTGGCCGCGATGGAGGACCGCTTTCGCGCGCTGGCCGAGGCAGGCCTCTGGATCACCCGCCGCAACTCCATCGCGGCGGCCTTGGGGGGCGCGGCATGACGCAACCGATCATCCAAGGCCCGATCATCCAAGGCCCGATCATTCAGGGCTGGTGTCCGGGGGCCTTGCGCCCGATGGAATCCGGTGACGGCTGGGTTGTCCGCATCCGCGCGCATGGCGGGCGGCTGACTGCGGCGCAGCTTTCCGGCATTGCAGCCCTGTCGCAAACCCACGGCAACGGCCTGATCGATCTGTCCTCCCGCGCCAACCTGCAACTGCGCGGCGTCATGCCCGAAACCCATACCCCCTTGATTGCAGGCCTGCGCGCGCTTGGCCTGATCGACGGCACCGCGCAGGATGAAGCCAAGCGCAACATTCAGGTAAGCCCGTTCTGGACCACAGGCGACGGCACACAGGAAATCGCCGCCGCGCTGGAAACCGCGCTGCTGTCAGCCCCCGATCTGCCCGGCAAATTTGGCTACACCATCGACATCGGCCCGCACCCCGTGCTGACCCAAGCCTCCGCCGACATCCGCCTTGAACGCAGCACCAAGGGCGATCTGATCATCCGCGCCGATGGCTTCCCCTTGGGCCAGATCACCACGCCCCAGGATGCCCCGGCGCAGATCGTCGCGCTGGCGACATGGTTTGCCGAAACCGGTGGCATCACCGATGGGCGGGGCCGCATGGCCGCCCATATCGCGCGGGGTCATATCCCTGCGGGCGATACCGCCCCCGCCGAAACCGCCCCCGCCGCCCAGCCCGGCTCGACCCCGTTCGGCCCACTTGCCGCCCTTGCCTTCGGCCAGATCACCGCGCCCGATCTTGCCAGCCTTGCCACGCAGGTTTCCGGCGTCCGGCTGACCTCGTGGCGGATGCTGCTGCTGGAAAACCCGCAAGGCGCACCCGAAGGTCTGATCCTGACCCCCGACGATCCGCTTCTCCGCGTTATTGCCTGCACCGGCGCCCCTGCCTGCCCGCAAGCCCTTGGGCCGACCCGCAACCTTGCCCGCCAACTTGCCCCGCATCTGCCCGCAAACCGCCTGCTGCATGTCTCGGGCTGTGCCAAGGGCTGCGCGCACCCCTCGGCCTGCGATCTGACCCTGACCGCCACACCCGCAGGCTATCGCCTGATCCACCAAGGCCGCGCCGCCGACGCTGGCCGCGATCTGCCCCAACCGACCCCCTCCGACCTTCTGGAACCCGCCAATGCCCCACGTCTATGAAACCGATGGCGCGGCCATCTACCTGCGCTCTTTCGCGACCATCCGCGCCGAGGCCAATCTGGCCCGCTTCACCCCCGAGGAAGAAGTCGTCGCCGTCCGCATGATCCACGCCGCAGGCATGGTGGGGCTGGAAGATCACGTGCAGTTTTCCAAAGGCATGGCCATCGCCGCCCGCGCCGCACTTGAGGCGGGCGCGCCGATCCTCTGTGATGTGCGAATGGTGTCCGAAGGCATCACCCGCACCCGCCTGCCCGCCGACAACGCGGTGATCTGCACTCTGCAAGACCCCGCTGTTCCAGCGCTGGCCAAGCAGATGCAAAACACCCGCTCTGCCGCCGCGCTGGAACTCTGGCGGCCCCACCTTGCCGGTGCGGTCGTGGCCATCGGCAATGCGCCCACCGCCCTCTTTCACCTGCTGAACATGCTCGAAGACCCCACTTGCCCGCGCCCCGCCGCGATCATCGGCTGCCCTGTCGGTTTCATCGGAGCCGCCGAGTCCAAAGAGGCGTTGATGCAGGATCTGCCCGTGCCATCCATGATCGTTGCGGGCCGTTTGGGCGGATCGGCGATCACCGTCGCCGCCGTCAATGCGCTGGCAAGCCGGAAGGAATAGCGATGGGCAAGCTGATCTGCACAGGGCTTGGCCCCGGCGATCCCGATCTGATCTCGGTGCGCTCGGATCGGCTGATCCGCTCTGCCGCCCATGTCGCCTATTTCCGCAAACCGGGGCGTCAGGGTCAGGCGCGGCGGATCGTGGACGGCATGCTGGCGCAAGGCGTCACCGAATATGCGATGGAATATCCCGTCACCACGGAAATCCCGCTGGGCGATCCGGAATACAACCGCCTGCTGGCCGAGTTTTATGATGTTTGGGCCGACCGTCTGGCCGACCTCTGCGCGACGCAAGAGGTTATCGTGCTATGCGAGGGCGATCCGTTCTTCTACGGCAGTTTCATGCATCTTTACACCCGCCTGCGCGCGCGGATCACGGTCGAGGTGATCCCCGGCATCACCGGCATGTCCGGTTGCTGGACCGCCACCGGCACCCCGATCACATGGGGCGATGATGTGCTGACCGTCCTTCCCGGCACGCTGCCGCAGGATGATCTGGCAGCCCGCGCCGCCCAAACCGACGCCTTGGTGGTGATGAAAACCGGTCGCAACCTGCCGAAAATCCGCCGCGCCTTGGCCACCGCAGGCCGTCTGGACGATGCGTGGCTGGTCGAACGCGGCACCATGCCGAACCAGCGTATCCTGCGCCTTGCCGATCTGCCCGATGGTGACGCGCCCTATTTTGCCATCGTGATCGTCCACGGCCACGGTCGCCGCCCCGAGGTGGAAGAATGACCGGCTCTGTCATCATCGCAGGCCTTGGGCCGGGGGCCGAGTCGATGGTCACGCCCGATGTCGCCGCCGCTTTGGCCGATGCCACGGATGTGGTGGGCTATTTCCCCTACGTTGCCCGCGTCGCCCCCCGCGATGGTCTGACCCTGCACGGATCAGACAACCGCGTTGAAGTGGACCGCGCCACCCACGCCCTGCAAATGGCGTCCGAAGGCCGTCGCGTTGTGGTGGTGTCCTCCGGTGATCCGGGCGTGTTTGCCATGGCATCTGCGGTGTTCGAGGCGCTGGAGGCTGGCCCCGCCGCTTGGCGCAGCCTGTCAATCAAAGTCCTGCCCGGCATCACCGCGATGCTGGCGGCGGCGGCGGCGGCGGGTGCGCCCTTGGGCCATGATTTCTGCGCCATCAACCTGTCGGATAACCTGAAGCCTTGGGATGTGGTGGAAAACCGCCTGCGGCTTGCCGCGCGGGCCGATTTTGCCATGGCCTTCTACAACCCCCGCTCGGCCAGCCGCCCGCACCAGTTCACCCGCACTTTGGAGGTGCTGCGCGAGGAATGTGAACCCGCCCGCCTGATCCTGTTCGCCCGCGCGGTCAGCACACCCGACCAATCCCTGCGCTGGGAAACCCTTGAAAACGCCCGCCCCGAGATGGCCGATATGCGGACGATGGTGATCGTCGGCTCATCGCGCACCCGCCGGATCGATGGCACCGAAATCGTCTATACCCCAAGGTCGGTGGCATGAAGCCACGCCAGCACCTCCTCCACAGACCGCGCGATGCGGCGATAGGGCAGGGCGGGCCGGTCGATCATGATGACCGGCAGGCCCAGTTCCCGCGCGGCGTCGATCTTGGCGCGCGCGCCGTCTCCACCCGCGTTCTTGGCGACGATATGGGTGATGCGGTGATCGCGCAGCAGCGCCAGATCCTCGGCCAGACCGAAGGGACCGCGCGCGACGATGGCATGGGCATCTGGCAGGGGCAGTCCGTCAGGCTGATCCACCAACCGCAGCAGATAATGATGCTGGGGCGCACCTGCGAACTGGTCCAGATGCATCCGGCCAATCGCCAGAAACACCCGCGCGGGGGCTTCGGGCAGGGCCGCCGCCGCCCCTTCAATATCGGCCACCCGCAGCCAGTTATCGCCCGCAGCCTCAACCCAAGGCTCACGCTCCAGCGCGATCAGCGGCACGCGGGCCAGCGCCGCAGCCTCAACGGCATTGCGGCTCATCTGGGCGGCAAAGGGGTGGGTGGCATCGACCAACCGCGTGAAACCTTCGGCCTTCAGATAGCGCGCCAAGCCGTCCACGCCGCCGAACCCGCCCACCCGCACAGGAATGGCCTGCGCGCGCGGTGCGGCAACCCGCCCCGCATAGGACAGCACCGCATCCTGCCCCTCCAACGCACGGGCAAGCGCGCTGGCATCGGTGGTGCCACCCAGAACCAAGGTTTTGACGGGGGCTGTCATGGCAAATAGAACTCCGTGGCTGTCGATCATCGGCATCGGTGAAGATGGCCTTGCTGGTCTGACGGATGCCGCCCGCGCCGCCCTTTCGCAAGCCGAAATCGTGTTCGGCGGCCCGCGCCATCTGGCTTTGGCGGGCGCTGGCCCCAAAGGCCGCGCCTGGCCCGTGCCGTTTTCCATCACCCCCGTGCTTGCCCTGCGCGGCAGGCCCACCGCCATCCTCGCCTCGGGCGATCCGTTCTGGCACGGGGCAGGGGGCAGCATCGCCGTGCATCTGACGCAAGGCGAATGGCAAACCTTCCCCGCAGCCTCCGTATTTTCCCAAACCGCCGCCCATCTCGGCTGGCGGATCGAAGAGACCACCTGCATCGGCCTGCACGCCGCCCCTTTCGCCCGCCTGCTGCCGCATCTGACCCATGACGCGCGCCTGATCTGCACCCTGCGCGATGGCCCTGCCGCAGCCCAACTGGCGGCATGGCTGACCGATCACGGCTTTGGGGCCTCGGCCCTGACGCTGCTGGAATCCCTTGGCGGCCCCGATCAGCGCATCCGTCAGGCCACCGCCGCCACCTTTGCACTGGAGGCCCGCGCCCCCGTAGCCATCGCCATCCACGCCCTTGGCCCCAAGGGTCTGCCCCGCGCCGCTGGCCTGCCCGATGACGCCTTCGCCCATGACGGCCAGATCACCAAACGCCCGATCCGCGCGCTGACCCTGTCCGCCCTTGCCCCGCGCGCGGGCGAACGGCTGTGGGATCTGGGGGCGGGGTCAGGCTCGATCTCGGTGGAATGGTGCCTTGCCACCCCCACCACGACCGCGATCTGTGTCGAGGCAAAGCCCAAGCGCACCCCGAATATCCGCGCCAATGCCGAAACCTATGGCCTGTCCGACCGCATGACCGTGATCGAAGCCCCCGCCCTTGCCGCAATCGAAACCCTGCCCACTCCCGACGCCGTGTTCATCGGCGGCGGCGCGGATGATGCCCTGCTGTCGCGGCTGTGGAGCCTGCTGCCCCAAGGCACCCGCCTTGTCGTCAACGCCGTCACGCTGGATACGGAATCGCTGCTGGTGAACTGGTCCGCCCGCCACGGCGGCACCCTGACCCGGATCGAGATCGCCACCGCCACCCCGCTTGGCACCATGCGGGGCTGGACCCCGTCGCGCGCGGTCGCACAGTGGAGTGTGACAAGATGATCGTCGCCGGACTGGGGTTTCGCAGCAAAGCCAGCACCGCGTCTTTGCGCGATGCGCTGACCCGTGCGGGCGGCAACCCAGATGCCCTTGCCACCGCCGCCGAAAAGGCCGCAGCCCCCGCGTTGCAAGCGCTGTCCCGCGAAACCAATCTGCCGATCATCGCGGTGGCCGATCTGACAGGCCAACCCACCGCAACAAACTCCCCCCGCGTCGCCGCCCTGAAAGGCACAGGATCGGTGGCCGAGGCCGCAGCCCTCGCCGCCGCTGGCCCTGACGCCCGCCTGATCGCGCCCCGCGTTATCTCAGCCGACCGCATGGCCACAGCCGCACTTGCGACCAGCCTTCCCGCAGGGGCCACCGCATGACCGCCCGCGTCTCCCACCCGCTTTCCAAAGCCCGGCACTCCGGCCAGCCCATCCCTGCCCGCCGCATGGCGACTGCTGCCCTTGCGACAAGCCACCCCGAAAGGATCACCCCATGACCGTCCATTTCATCGGCGCCGGACCCGGTGCGCCCGACCTGCTGACCTTACGCGGGCGCGATCTGATTGCGGCCTCGCCCGTCTGCCTTTACGCCGGCTCACTGGTCCCCCAAGGCGTGCTGGCCCATTGCCCCGCAGATGCGCGCATCATCAACACAGCGTCGCTGTCGCTGGACGAGATCATGGCGGAAATCGCCGCCGCTCACGCCCAAGGTCATGATATCGCACGACTTCATTCCGGCGATCTGTCGGTCTGGTCCGCGATGGGCGAACAACTCCGCCGCCTGCGCGCACTTGGCATCCCCTATGACGTGACCCCCGGAGTGCCGTCCTTTGCCGCCGCCGCCGCCGCCTTGGGGGCCGAGTTGACGCTGCCGGGTCTGGCGCAATCGGTCGTCCTCACCCGCACCTCGGGGCGGGCGACGGCCATGCCAGCAACCGAAAACCTTGCCGCCTTTGCCGCCACGGGGGCCACGCTGGCGATCCACCTTTCGGTGCATGTGCTGGACAAGGTGATTGCCGACCTCACCCCGCATTACGGCGCGGATTGCCCCGTGGCCGTGGTCTGGCGGGTGACTTGGCCGGACGAGCGTATCGTGCGCTCGACCCTTGGCAACCTGCAAACCGCCATCGGCACCGAGATGGAGCGCACCGCCCTGATCCTTGTAGGCCGCACCATCGCCCCCGAGGATTTCGGCGAAAGCCGGCTTTACGCGGGCGATTATGACCGCCGCTATCGCCCCGTCGGCACCGATCCGCGCTTTCCCGGAACGGCGGAATGACGCCGCCCGGCCTGCTGATTTCCGCGCCCGCCTCTGGCACGGGGAAAACGACTGTCACGCTGGGTCTGGCGCGGGCCTTCACCCGCATGGGCCTTGTGGTGCAGCCGTTCAAATCGGGGCCGGACTATATCGACCCCGCCTTTCACACCGCCGCCGCCCGCCGCCCTTCGGTGAATATCGACAGTTGGGCGATGGAGGCCGAGATGATCCGCGCCCTGACCGCGCGGGCGTCGGATGCTGATCTGGTGCTTGCCGAAGGCTCGATGGGCCTGTTTGACGGTGTGGCACAGGCGGGCGAACATGGCACGGGGGCCAGCGCCGACATTGCTGCGCTGATGGGCTGGCCCGTGGTTCTGGTGCTGGATGTCTCGGGTCAGGCGCAATCGGCGGCGGCTGTTGCGCGCGGCTTTGCAACCATGCGCGCCAATACCCAGATCGCAGGCGTGATCCTGAACCGCGTCGCCAGCCCCCGCCACGAAGCCCTTGTCCGCAACGGCATGGAGGCTGCGGGCATCACCGTTTTCGGCGCACTCCCCCGCCGCGAGTCCATCGCCCTGCCGGAACGCCACCTCGGCCTTGTCCAAGCCGAAGAACAGCCCGCGTTGGAGGCGATCCTCGAAGCCGCCGCCGATTTCGCCGCCCAACACCTTGATCTTGCCGCCCTGCGTGACGCAGCCCGCAGCGCCGGTCACTCCGCCGCCGACGCACAGAAAATCATCCCTCCCGCTCAACGCATCGCCCTTGCCCGCGATGCCGCGTTTTCCTTCGTCTATCCGCATCTTCTGGACGCATGGCGCGCGGCGGGGGCGGAAATCCTGCCCTTCTCGCCGCTTGCTGACCAAGCCCCCGATCCTTCGGCGGATGTGGTCTGGATGCCCGGCGGCTATCCTGAACTGCACGCAGGCGCGCTGGCAGCGGCGCAAACCTACCGCACCGGCCTGCGCGCCTTTGCCCAAACCCGCCCCGTGCATGGTGAGTGCGGCGGCTATATGGCGATGGGGCAGGCGCTGATTGACAAACAGGGCAATCGGCACGACATGGCGGGGCTGTTGGGCCTTGTCACCAGCTATGAGAAACGCCGCATGCACCTTGGCTACCGCCTTGCCACCCTTGCCGCCCCGATCCCCGGCCACGCCGCAGGCAGCCGGTTGCGCGGGCATGAGTTCCACTATTCCACCATCCTGACCCAGCCCGATGCCCCGTTGGCCGCCGTGCAGGACGCCAATGGCGATGCCGTGGCTGAAACCGGCTCGCGGCGGGGGCATGCCACAGGCACCTATTTCCACCTGATCGCAAAGGCCACAAGATGACTGGCGGCCCTGACATGACTGGCTTTGTTTCTTTTGTCTCCTCCGGTCCGGGCGACCCCGAGCTGCTGACAGTCAAGGCTGTGAACCGGCTGCAAGCCGCGGATGTGGTGCTGTTTGACGATCTGTCCTCTGGGCCGATCCTTGGCCATGCCCGCGCCGATGCCGACCTGATCGCGGTGGGCAAACGCGCGGGTCGCGCCTCGCCCAAGCAAGATCACGTCAGCCGGTTACTGGTCGATTACGCCAAGACCGGCGCAAAAGTGGTGCGGCTGAAATCCGGCGATTCCGGCATCTTCGGGCGGCTGGAAGAGGAAATCACCGCTCTGGATGCCGAGAATATCGGCTATGAAGTCATTCCCGGCATTTCTTCGGCAATGGCCGCCGCCGCCGCCGCCGGTATTCCGCTGACCCGCCGCCTGACCGCGCGACGGGTGCAGTTTGTCACCGGCCATGACGTGACCGGCGCGCTGCCCGATGATCTGAACATGGCCGCGCTGGCCGATCCTGCCGTGATTACGGTGGTGTTCATGGGCAAGCGCACCTTCGCGCAACTGGCAGCCCAACTGACCGCCCACGGCCTGCCCGCCAGCACACCCGCGCTGCTGGCCGAAAGCGTCTCGACCCCGCAGCAAAAGCTGATCCGTGGCACGCTGGCCTCGATGGCCGATCTGATCGCAGCGCAGGCCGAGGATGGCCCCGCCTTGGTGCTGATCGGGCCGCTGATGGATCGGCCATGACAACCGCTACGGTGTGCAAATCCTGTGCGGCAGGGCAGGGCGGCTTTGCCGCCACGCTGGCCGCCGCCTTTGCCGCCGAAAACCTGCCCGTCACCGTGCAGGAAACCGACTGCATGTCAGGCTGCAAGCGTGCTTCAACGCTGGCCTTCCGTGCGCCGTCCAAAATGGCCTATCTGTTTGGCGAGATCACTGCCGCCGATCTGCCCGACATCCTGATTTTCACGCGCCTCTACCTTGCCGCCCCTGATGGCACGCTGGCCGATGCCCGCCCGATCGGTGATCTGCGCTTCAAGGCCATCGCCCGAATCCCTGCCTGATCTGACCCGAACAGAGGGACGCGCCCGACCTCGGGGGGGCGCCATCGCGCCCTCCCGGGGGGAGGTCGGGCGCGGCACGGAACGCTTTGGGCGTTCCCTGCACAGAAGGCACCGCTATTGTCGCAAATCACACCGCGCTGGCCGTTTCCCGGCTTGACCCCGCCGCCCCCTTGCAGGCAAATAGACCTACTGGTGCCTTCTTGTCCGCAAAGCGGCAAAGGCTGAAACGGGAATGAGGAACGGGCGGACCCATACAGGGCGCCCCAAGCCACAACCGCCCCCGCGACTGTATGCGGCGAGCGTGCGTTCAATTGGCCACTGGCCCGGCAACGGGTTGGGAAGGCGGACAGCACGTAACGACCCGCGAGTCAGGAGACCGGCCAGAGGACGGAACATATCAACGCCGTCGGGTGTGACGGCAGGGAGACTAAAGATGACCACTCTGAACCAAACCGCTGTCGGCACCAAATCCTCGGCCCTCGTGCAGATCCTGTTTGTCACGCTGATCGGTGCGGGCCTGCTGTTCGCCGCTGGCCACGCGCAATCCTCGGTGCTGCACGATTCGGCCCATGACGTGCGCCACGCGTCCGGCTTCCCCTGCCACTGATCCGGCACAGCCGAACACCATGACCTATAAAATGCTGGCCAGCGGGCTTATCGCTGGCTTTGCAGCGGGGCTGTTTGCAGCCCTGCTGCATTTCGCGTTCACCCAACCGCTTTTGCTGTTGGGCGAGCAATATGAAATGGGTGCCATGACGCATTTCGGAACGATGGGCAGCCATGCCACCCCGTCCGACGCTGCCGCCCCCCAAGCCACCCCTTCCGAAGCGCCCGCCCAAGACCAGATCGGCAATGCCGAGGCTGCGGACCATGACCATATGAGCCATGACCACGGCGCGGCCCCGATGATGGGCGAAGACAGCAGCACGCAACGCAACGCGCTGACCGTGCTGTTCATGGGCTTCACCTATGCCGCCTATGGCATATTGCTGGCCGCGGGCTACGGACTTGCCACGCATTACGGCTATGCGATCACGGTGGAACGCGGGCTGCTCTGGGGGCTTGGCGGCTTTCTCGCCTTCCACCTTGCCCCTGCGCTGGGACTGGCCCCCGAACTGCCCGGCACCATCGCGGCAGATCTGGTGCATCGGCAAATCTGGTGGCTTGCCACAGTGATTGCCACGGCGGCAGGGCTTGCGCTGTTCGCTTCGGGTCGCTGGGGCATCTGGGCGTGGATTGCGGCGGGCGCGCTTTTGGCCGCCCCCCACGGCATCGGCGCGCCGATGGTGGACGGGTTTTACGGCTCGGCACCGCCGGAACTGTCCTCGCTTTACGCCGCGCGCAGTCTGGGCGTGGCTTTGGTGGCCTGGTTGGTTCTGGGCTGGCTTTCGGCCAGGCTCTGGACCGAAAAGACCGCTTGAAACATGACAACGGCCTGCGCGCGCCCCGCGCAGGCCACAGCCAAAGGGATCGCCCGCATGATCAACCTTGTCCTGATCGGTATCGGAACCGGCAATCCCGACCACATCACGATTCAGGCGCAAAAGGCGCTGAACACCGCCGATCTGGTGCTGATCCCGCACAAGGGCGACGACAAGGCCGATCTGGCCGAATTGCGTCTGGCAATCTGCGCCACCGCCATCACCAATCCCGCCACGCGGATCATCCCTTTCGATCTGCCCGTGCGCGATGCGGCCAACCCGTCCTATGCCAAGGGCGTGGACGACTGGCACGACGCGATTGCCGATGTCTGGCTGGCCGCGATGGCCCCGCTGAACGGCAGCGGCACCGTGGCGCTGCTGGTCTGGGGCGACCCGTCGCTGTATGATTCCTCCTTGCGGATCGCGGATCGGCTGCGCCCGTTGATCCCGCTGCATGTCACCGTGATCCCCGGCATCACCGCGCTGCAAGTGCTGACGGCGGCCCATGCCATCCCGCTCAACCGCATCAACGCGCCGGTGCTGATCACCACCGGCCGCCGCCTGCGGGACGAAGGCTTTCCCCAAGGCGTCACCCGCGCGGCGGTGTTTCTGGATGGCGAATGTTCGTTCCAGACGCTTGACCCGACCGGCCTGCAAATCTGGTGGGGCGCCTATCTTGGGATGCAGAACCAGATCCTGCTGTCCGGCCCCGTAGCCGAGGTGACCGAGCAGATCATCGCCACCCGGGCCGCCGCCCGCGCCGCGCATGGCTGGATCATGGACCTCTATCTGCTGGACAAGCAGCCCTAGCGCAAACCCTCGGCAATGATCTGGCGGACTTCGGCCTCGACCGAATCCAGAATGACATGGATCGCCTGAAACGCCCCGTCAGGATTGTTCGCCACGATCTCGTCGCACAGCCTGCGGTGCAGCGGGAAAGACCGCAGCCCGAACTCGTCCCGCCCGAAGGGCGATTCCTGCGACCTCTCGAAGGCCTGATCCAGATTGTGTAGCAACTGCCCGAACAGCGGATTGCCTGCAGCCTCATAGATCGCGCCGTGAAAGGCGGCATCGGCCTTGCGCCAGCTATGGCCCGCGTCCACCTCGGCAATCAGCGTGTCGCACAACTGCGCGATTTCCGCCTTTTGCCGCGTGGTGGCCCGTTCCGCCGCCAACCGCACCACAGCCCCTTCCAACGCACGCCGCACCTCGATCAGCCGCAACAGCGCCTCGCCCTCAAGGCGCAGCATGGTCGAAACCGGTCCCTTGGTCGCCTGCACCCGCGCCGACAGATAGGTGCCATCGCCGCGCCTGCGCCGGATCAGGCCCAAACCCTCCCAGCGGTTCAGCGCCTCGCGGATGGTGGATCGCCCCACGCCCAACTGTTCGGCCAAGGAAACTTCGGGCGGCAGACGGTCGCCGATCTCCAGCCCCGCCCGTTCGATCATATCCGCCAAAGCATCCAGCACCGCCGCACCGCGGGTGCGTGATTCCAACGGCTCCAGATAGCTTAGCACGGCCTTTTTCGTCACAGATCAGTGCCTTCCTTGCGCCCCAGGCAGGGCAAAACCCCTTGAGCCCCGCATCGGCACAGGGCTTTAGCACAGTCAGGCCGTCGGGAACACCGCTTCCTTTTCCAAGGCCGAAACCAGAAAATCCATCTGGTTTTGTGTGTTGTAACCTTGGGTGGACAGCCGCACGATGGTGTTGTCCTGCCAGTCAAATACCGGAATCTCGATCCGGTATGTCTCCCATAGCGCCAGTTTAAGCGCCATCGGGTCTTGCCGTGGCACCCGCATCGCCACCATCTGCGGCGCGCAGAATGCGGGGCTGGAAAACGCCGCCAGCCCTGTCAACGCCCGCACCCGCGCCGCCGTATCCTGCGCCATCTGCCGACAGCTTGCCGCCACCTTGTCCCAGCCATGCTGGCGGGCAAAGTCGAGCGCGGCAGGCACGGTCAGCCAAGCCGAAGGATCACGCGTGCCTTGCATCTCAAGGAAATCCACGAAAGGCGTGTTGCCGAACACCCCCGCAGCGCCTGCGGTATTGGCGTCAGGCGTCCAGCCGTGGCTGATCACCAGCGGGTTGATCATGGTCTGCAAATCGGGCCGCACATACAGAAAGGCCGATCCTTTCGGGGCCATCATCCATTTGTGGCAGTTGCCCGCATAGAAATCCGCCCCCAGATCGTCAAGCGCCAAGGGGATATGCCCCGGCGTATGCGCGCCGTCGATCACGCTCCAGATCCCGCGCGCGCGCGCCTCGGCCACCGCCCGTTCAATCGGAAACACCAAAGCGGTGGGCGAGGTGATATGGCTTAGAAACAGCACCTTGGTCCGCTCTGTCATCCCTGCTAGCAGCGTGTCGGTGAAATCCTCTTCGCGCGTCAGCGGCAGCGGCACCTTGACCACCACCACCTTGGCTCCGGTCTTGCGGCAGACATAGGCCCATGTCTTTTCCAGCGCGGCATATTCGTGATCGGTCGTCAGAATCTCGTCGCCCGCGCGCAGGTCCAGCGACTGCGCCACGATGTTCAGCCCCGCCGTGGCATTGGTGACGCCGACGATATTGTCCGGCCCCGTTCCCAAAACCCCCGCCAAGGCCACCCGCGCATCGCGCATCCAGCCCGACAGCCCGCGCGCAGGGTCCAGAAAGGCGACGGGCTGACTTTCAAGCTGCACCTGCCAGCGTTGGTATTCCTCGAACACCGGACGCGGGCAGGCCCCGAAAGAGCCGTGGTTCAGAAAGGTGACATCGGGGCGCAGCAGGAACAGGGCCGCAAGGTTTTCCGTCATCTCAGCGCCCCTTCAGGCTGGGGTCCAACGCATCGCGCAACCCGTCACCAAACAATGTCGTCGCCAGCACCGTGATCGCCAGCGCCGCCGTCGGGAACACCGCAAGATGCCAGTAGAAATACATGAAATTCATGCCTGTGTTGATCATCTGCCCCCAGCTTGGCACCGGCGGCGGCACTCCGATGCCAAGGAAAGACAGCGAGGCCTCCAGCATCATCGCCAGCGGAATTGCCAGCACAAAACCCACGATGATCGGAGAAATCGCATTCGGAATCAGATGCCTGCGGATGATATAGGCCGGAGACGCCCCCAAGGCCTGTGCCGCGCGCACGAATTCCTTTTCCTTGAACGCCTTGACTTGGCCCCGCACCAGAAGGCAGACCTGCACCCAGCCGAACAGCGCCGCGATCAGCACGATGGTGAAAAACCCGCCATTGGTCAGCGCCCCCAGCAGCATCGCCGCCAGCAGCGGCGGCACCACCGAGAACAACTCGATCAGCCGCATCACCGCCCAATCGACCCAGCCCTCGTAATAGCCCGCAAGCGCGCCCAAAGGGATGCCGATCAGCACCGAAAACGCCGCCGCCGTAAAGCCGATGGTCAGCGACACCCGCGCGCCATAGACGATACGCGAAAAGAAATCGCGGCCCAGATCATCGACGCCGAACCAGAACTCGGTCGAGGGGAACGCATAGGACTGCACCAGAAAATCCTGTGCCTCATAGCCGGTCTTGGTGATCAGCGGCGCGAAAACCGCCATCAGGATCAGCACCAGCAGCACCGCGCCCGCCACCAGCGCGCCCTTGTTGGCGGCAAACCTGCGCCATGCGAAATAGGCCGGACTGCGCGTCTTCATCCCCGCCGCCCTCCGGTTCTGATGCGCGGGTTCAGCAGCGCGTAAAGGATGTCCGAGATCAGGTAGGACACACAAAACATCATGGTAATCATCAGGATAAGCGCCATCTCCAAAGCATAATCACGCAGGTTGATCGACGAGACGAAATAGGCCCCCAAGCCCGGCACGCGGAACATCGCCTCGACAAAGATCGAACCCGTGGCGGTGCCGATGAACATGGGCAGGAACACCGTCACCATCGGCAGCGCCGCATTGCGCAGCACATGCTGAAAGATGATCCGCCGCTCGGACAGACCTTTGGCGCGCAGCACGGTCACAAAGGGCTTGTTCAGCACATCCAGCATGGCCGACCGCGTATAGCGCGCATAGGTCGCCAGCGGGATCGTTGCATAGGCCACAATCGGCAGCACCCATGAATAGGGCTTGCCCCAGCCGCTTGCCGGCAGCCAATCCAGCCAGACCGCAAACACCAGAATCAGCAGCATCGAAGTGACAAACACCGGAATCGTCAGCCCCAGCGTCGCAAAGGCCGAGGCCAGATAATCCACCCAAGTGTTGCGCCGCAGCGCCGCCGCCATGCCCAGCAAGATCCCCAAGGGCGCCCCGATCAGCACCCCCGCACCGCCAAGGATCAGGCTTGGCGGCCATGCACGGCCCAGCAACTCCAGCACCGTCTCACCGGGGCTTTGGAACGGCACGCCGAAATCGAAATGCAGCACCCCCCACATGTATTTGAAATACTGCACATAAAGCGGGCGGTCCAAACCCAGCGAGGCGTTCAGCTTGGCCTTCACCTCATCCGACACTGGCATGTCATTGCCATCGAACGGCCCGCCGGGAACCGCATGCATCATCAGGAACACGATCACCGACACGACGGTAAAGGTCAGCGCAATCGAGGCCAGCCGTTTCAGGATGTAAACGATCATGTCACCACCGCCTCAAGCCAATGATCCGGTCCCACCGCCACCAGTTGCGGCGCAGCCTGTGACAGGGCAGGGCGGGCCAGATCGGCCTGCGCCAGCCGTGGTGTCGCGGCCTCAAGCTGTGCGCGGGTCAGGAATGTGCGGTGCCGCCGCTCGCGCGGGTTCTGCACCGGCACGGCATCCAGCAGGCTGCGGGTATAGGCATGGCGCGCGTCGGTAAAGATCGCCTCGGTCGGAGCCTGTTCCACAATGCGGCCGTTGAACATCACCGCCACCTCATCCGTCAGCGACCGTACCACGCTCAGATCATGGCTGATGAACAGGATCGAAAGCCCCATTTCCGCCTGCAAATCCTGCAGCAGATTGATGATCTGCGCCTTGACCGAAACATCCAGCGCCGAGGTCGGCTCGTCCGCGACCAGAACCGAAGGCCGCAGGATCAGCGCCCGCGCAATCGCCACCCGCTGCCGCTGCCCGCCCGAGAGTTCATGCGGATAGCGGTTGCCATAGCTGCGATCCAACCCCACCCGCGCCAGCCAGCCCAAAGCCTGTTCGGTTTGCTCGGGCTTGCTGCCAAGCCCATGAATATGCAGCGGTTCCGCCACGATCTGCGCCAGCGTCATCATCGGGTCCAGCGCCGAATAGCTGTCTTGAAACACCACCTGCATCCGCCGCCGATAGGGTTTCAGCCCCGCGTGATCCATCGCGGTAATATCCACCCCATCGACCAGAATCCTCCCCGCCGAAGGCTCGACCAGTCGCAGCGCCATCATGCCGGTGGTGGTCTTGCCCGAGCCGGACTCTCCGACCAGCCCCAGAATCCGGTTGCGCGGCAGCACCAAGGACACATCGCGCACCGCATGGTGATCGCTGAACCGGGGCAGCCAACCGCCCGGCACCCGCAGCGGATAGACCTTGCTGATGCCGCGCAATTCCAGCGCGGGGGCGGTCATTGCAGCCTCCAGCAGGCGGCATCGCGCCCCGCCGTGACGGTCTGAAACGCCGGTGCCTCCACCCCGCAGCGCGCTTCGGCCACAGCACAGCGCGGATGAAACGGGCAGCCCTTGGGCGGATTGGCCGGATTGGGCGAGGCTCCCGCGATTTCCACCAACCGCTGCCGCCCCGCCACCCGACCGGGGATCGAGGCCAAAAGCGCCTGCGTATAGGGATGCAGCGGCGCGTCGAAAATCTTTTGCACCGGACCCTGTTCCATCGCCCGCCCGCCATACATCACCAGCACGCGGTCTACCGTTTCGGCAACCACCCCCAGATCATGCGTGACCATGATCAGACCCATCCCCATCTCGGCCTGCAACTCCTTGATAAGCTGCAAGATCTGCGCCTGTATCGTCACGTCCAGCGCGGTTGTCGGCTCGTCCGCGAACAAGACCTGCGGCTGGCAGGACAGCGCCATCGCAATCATCGCCCGCTGCAACATGCCGCCCGAAAGCTGATGCGGATAGGCGTCCAGCACCCCGCCCGCATTCTTGATCTCGACCCGACGCAGCAGCGCCTCGGCCTCGGCCCGCGCCTGCGCCTTGGCCGTGGCGCGATGGGCCTGAATGGTTTCCACAATCTGATGCCCGATGGTGAAAGACGGATCAAAGGCCGTCATCGGGTCTTGAAAGATCATCGCGGCGACGCGGCCCCGCAAGGCCGCCAGATCACGCCCGCGCGCGGCCAGAACATCGACTCCGCCCAGATCCAGCCGATCCGCCGCAATTTTCGCCGGCGGTTCGCGCAGCAACCGCAGCGCCGCCATGCAGGTCACCGATTTGCCCGAGCCGGATTCGCCCACAATCCCAAGGCTTTCGCCCGCATCCAGATGCAGCGTCATGCCCCGCACCGCCTGCACAACACCCTCGTGCTGCACAAAACTGACCGTCAGGTTTACCACATCCAGAAGTCGCATCCGTTTCCCCGTTGAAATCCGCCCCCCGACCGTGATCGGGGGGCGAAAGACTTACTTTTCGATATGCGTGTAGAAATACAGCGCAAGTTGACGCAACGGCGCAAAGCCAAGCTTGTTCGGCAGGGTGCCATCGCCCTTCAGGTCTTTGCTGACCACCGCATTGGTGATCGGGTGAACCAGCGGCACGAATGAGGCATTGTCGATCAGCACTTGCTCGGCCTGACGGTAAAGCTGGTCACGATCCTCCCAGACCGGCGCGCTGTCGGCTTTGGCCACCAACTCGTCATATGCGGCAATGCGGTGATCGTGACGCCCGCCGTTATAGAAGATGCCGTAAAAGTTCGACGGGTCCAGATAGTCATACTCATAGGGCGCAAGGAACAGGTTGTTCTTCTTCTCCAACAGCCCCGCCATCCAGTCTTTCGTTGGCATCACCTTGATATTCATGGTGATTCCAAGGATGTCCTTGAACTGCGCCTGAAGGTATTGCAGCATCGGTGCCGTGATCGCACCGTTATAGCCGCCCTGATCCCGATACCAGATTTCCACCTCGGGGAAGCCTTCGCCATTCGGATAGCCCGCGTCGGCCATAAATTTCTTGGCCTTTTCAGGATCGAACACAGCCTGCGCGGTGATGGTGTCGTTATATCCGGGATAGCCCGGCGGCAGCAGCGATTTGCCGGGGATCGCAAGGTCTTTCAACACGGTCGCGGTCATCTCGTCGCGGTTGATCGCATATTGGAAGGCTTTGCGGACGTTGATGTTGTCAAACGGTGCCGAGGACAGATCGAAGGACAGGTAAGACACCGCAAACACCGCGTTCTTGGCAATCTGGCCGGGGAAGCGTTGTTCCACAAAGGGAATCTGCCCCGCGTTCAGATAGGAAAAGTCCGATTCCCCCGCCATGAAGGCCGGAAGCCCAACCTCGGGCGCACCCAAGGACGGGTCAATTTCAACCCGATCCACCATCGCCTGCCAAGGGCCGGTATAGGTCGGGCTTTTCACCAGAACCATCTTGTTGTTGGATTTCTCCCATGACTCCACGATGAACGGCCCGCTTGTCACCAGCGTTTCGACATTCGCAGCGTATTCGTCGCCCAGCTTGTCCCAGACATGCTTTGGCACCGGATACCACAGGCTGACCACCCCCGGCAGATAGGGTTTCGGGGCCGAGGTCGTTACTTCGATGGTCTTGTCATCCACCGCCTTGATGCCAAGCGTGGCCACATCGGCCTCGCCCTTGGTCACGGCATCCCAATTGGCGATGCCACCCGCATAACCCCAATACCACGCGAAATCATAGCCGGTGGTGGCGGCGCGTTGCAGCGCAAAGATATAGTCGCTGGCCTTCAGCGGCTCGCCATCCGACCACACCAGCCCGTCGCGCAGCTTGAAGGTCCAGGTCAGGCCATCTTCCGATTGGCTCCAGCTTTCGGCGGCCAGCCCGTTCAGGTCGTAATTGTTGTCAAAGCTGGTCAGCGGAAGTTGCACGGCCTCGGGGTTTCCGGCCCGCGCATAGACGGTTTTCATGTAGTCCATATAGGTGCCAGAGGTCGAATCCCCCGCACTATAGACGGTGGTCTGTGCTTGCATCGGGCCGGACAGAACCGCCCCCACCAAGACCGCCCCCGCCAGTTTCAGTAATGATTTCATACACGTCCTCCTTGCTGTTGGTCTTATTTCCACCCAGTCCGGCAAGGCTCGTTGACCCGCCGCCAGCACGCCTTTGGCCTGCCATGTCATATGTCTGACAATTAGCGCGCCCGTTGACAAGCCTTTTGACGCAGCCCTAGCCCAGACGGATTGCCACCCCCCAGCCGTTACATTTTTCCGCCAGATCGGGCGGCAAGGCGGAGTCGGTGAATACAGCCTCCACCTCTGCCAACCCGCACAGCCGCACCGGTGCCACCCGTGCGAATTTCGACGCATCCGCCACCAGAAACACCCGCCGCGCCTGCGCGATGATCGCCTTTGACACCCGCACCTCGGCCAGATCATAATCCAGAAGATCGCCGTCAGCGTCCACCGCCGACACTCCGATCACCGCGAAATCCACCTTGAACTGCTGGAACTGCTGCACCGTCAATTCGCCCACTAACCCGCCATCCGACCGGCGCAGCGCCCCGCCCGCCACGATCACCTCGCAGCCCGGATTATAGGCCAGAATATTGGCGACGTTCATGTTATTGGTCACCACCGTCAGATTCCGGTGATGCAGCAATTCCCGCGCCACCGCCTCTGTGGTCGTCCCCAGATTCAGAATGACCGAAGCATTATCCGGTATCGCCGCCGCACAGGCCCGCCCGATTGCCGCCTTTGCCGCCCCGTTCATCCGCGCCCTTGCGGCATAGTCGATGTTGGAGACGCCACCCCGCGCCACCGCGCCGCCATGCACGCGGTCCAACTGTCCGGCGCGACAGATCACCTCCAGATCGCGCCGGATGGTCTGCACCGTCACGCCAAACCGCGCCGCCAGATCGTCCACCACCACGCGGCCCGAGGCCCGCGCAATCGCCACAATCTCGCCCTGCCTGAAATTCAATCCCATCCCGCCAATATTCGTTTTTCTTCGCTTTTGTCAAACTCGCGCGCATAATTGACAAAATCGCACCAACTGCGACAAACGCGCTATGACAGCAGATCTTTTCATCATTGGTGGCGGCATCAACGGCACCGGCATCGCGCGTGACGCCGCAGGGCGGGGCCTATCCGTCACCTTGGCGGAAATGGGAGACTTGGCCCAAGCCACCTCCTCGGCCTCGACCAAACTGTTCCACGGCGGATTGCGCTATCTGGAATATTTCGAATTCGGCCTTGTTGCCAAAGCGTTAGAGGAACGTGAAACCCTGCTGACCGCCATGCCGCATATTTCGTGGCCGATGCGCTTTGTGCTGCCGCTGGCCCCCGACATGCGGTTTGACAGCACCACCCCCACCTCGAAACTGCTGCGCGTTCTGATGCCGTGGCTGAAGGGTCGCCGCCCGAATTGGCTGATCCGGCTTGGCCTGTTCCTTTATGACACGCTGGGGGGGCGCAAAATCCTGCCCGCCACCCGTAGCCTTGATCTGCGGACCGATCCCGCAGGCAAGCCGTTGCAGCCCCGCTTTGCCAAGGCCTTCGAATATTCGGATTGTTGGGTCGAGGACGCCCGCCTTGTCGTGCTGAACGCCCGCGACGCGCAAAACCACGGCGCCACCATCCTGACCCGCACCCGCGTCACCCATGCCCGCCGCGAAAACGGCCTCTGGCACATCACCACCGAAACCGCCGCTGGCACCCAGACCCATACCGCCCGCGCGCTGGTCAATGCCGCCGGCCCTTGGGTCACCGATATTCTGCACGATGTCACCCATACCCCCACCGCGGCCAGCATCCGGCTTGTGCGCGGCTCGCATATCGTCACCCGCAAGCTTTACGACCACGACCGCTGCTATTTCTTCCAAGGCACGGATGGCCGTATCATCTTTGCCATTCCCTACGAGCAAGACTTCACCCTGATCGGCACCACCGATCTGGACCATGCGGGCGACCCGCAAACCGCCCGCTGTTCGGATGCCGAGCGCGACTATCTTTGCGCCTTCGCCAGCCAGTATTTCGCCAAGCCCGTCACCCCCGCCGATGTGGTCTGGACCTATTCCGGCGTTCGCCCGCTTTATAACGATGGCGCAAGCTCTGCCTCTGCCGCCACCCGCGACTATGTGCTGACGCTTGATCCGCAGGACGCACCGCTGTTGTCGGTGTTCGGCGGCAAGATCACCACCTACCGCCGACTGGCCGAAGATGCGCTGGCCAAACTCGCCCCGCATCTGCCGATGAAACCCGCATGGACCGCGCGCAAGCCCCTTCCCGGCGGAGATTTCCCCCACACCGGCGTTGCCGCCCTGACTGCGGCGCTGCAAACCGCCCACCCCTACCTGACTGCCCCCCATGCCGCCCGCCTGATCCGCGCCTATGGCACCGACGCGATGTGCCTTCTGGGCGATGCCCGATCCTTGGCCGATCTGGGTCAGCATTTTGGCGCCACACTTTATGAGGCCGAGCTGCGCTGGCTGATCGAAAAAGAATACGCCCGCACCGCCGAGGATGTGATCTGGCGCAGGTCCAAGCTGGGGCTAAGGTTGACATCAGAGCAGATTGCCACGCTCCAAAGCCGCTTGTCGCTTGTCGGGGTGAACCCCGCCTACCTCTCAACCACCCGTAGGTCGGGGTTCACCC